>Ga0209172_10000191_pt1 | contig 186168 bp, 150 predicted proteins | sample LarsenN4metaG_FD_184113 | JGI IMG/M metagenome (GOLD analysis project Ga0209172, IMG submission 184113) | Hot spring sediment bacterial and archeal communities from British Columbia, Canada, to study Microbial Dark Matter (Phase II) - Larsen... ... | reverse complement strand
CATGCCCGGTTCCGGCGCGCCGCAGCGGCCGCATCCGGCGCCGGCGTCCATCGACATCTCGCCGTCGGAGGCGCCGGCCACGGCAAAAATCGACAACTGTTTCTCAACACGATGGCTGTTGCAGTGCGGGCAGTCGGTCGTGGAATCGTGGCGGGCGACGATGCGTTCGAAAGATTGTCCACAATCTTTGCAGGCGTATTCGAATATCGGCATAGCAAATGTCTCCCAGTAGGATTAGTCGGATCCGCTGTCCACCCAGTCGGCGACGAACACGTTCGTGTCGCCTTCCTTGGCGCCGTTGCGGTTTGAAGCCCAAACCAGCTTTTTACCGTCGTTGGTGAACATCGGAAAGCCATCGAAACCTTCGTCGAAGGTAATCTGTTGCAGACCCGATCCGTCGCGGTTCATCAGAAACAGGTCGAAGTTTGGACTCCGTGGATTGGTATTGTTCACATTCGAAGCAAAAATGATCTGCCGGCCGTTGGGATGAAAATAGGGTGCGAAGTTGGCCGCGCCATTCGACGTCAGTTGTCTTTTGTCGCTGCCGTCCGCGCGCATGATCATGATTTCAAGCTTCGCCGGCATGACCAGGTCCTTCGCCAGCAGATTCTTGAACTGCGCGGCGTCTTCCGCGGACTTCGGACGGCTGGCCCGCCACACGATCCATTGGCCGTCTTGCGAGTAGAACGCGCCGCCGTCGTATCCGACTTCGTGCGTGAGCCGCCGCTGCCCGGACCCATCGATGTTCATTTCGTAAAGTTCAATGTCGCCGTCTCGCGTGGACGTGAAGATGATCTTGCGGCCGTCGGGTGAGACGGTTCCTTCGGCGTCATAGCCGTCCGCCGTCGTCAACCGTTTCAGGTCTGAACCATCGGGTCGTGCTGAAAAGATATCGAACGTCCTGTAGAGAGGCCAGACGTAACCCGCGGAGCGGTCCGGAACCGGAGGGCAGTCCGGCGACCCCAGGTGCGTCGACGCGTAAATGATGCGGCTGCCGTCGGGAGTGAAATACGCGCAAGTCGTGCGTCCCTTTCCAGTGCTGACCAGTTGAAGGTTCGACCCGTCGGCGTTCATCGTAAAGATCTGGTCGCACCGATACGGCGCCCGCGTGGACTGAAAGATCAGCTTCTTGCCATCGAACGAGAAATACGCCTCTGCGTTTTCACCGCCGGGCGTGAGCTGACGGACGTTACGCAAGTATGTTTCTTTCGGATGCGGCTTCACAGACTGGACGGGCTGCGCGGCGAGCGAAAGCGCGAGCACAGCAGCCAAAATTCCTATCATCTTCATGCCTCTATCTTCTTGCCTCCACCGTAACGTTTGCCTTGATCCGCTGGCCGTTGCGCTCGACGACCACTGCGACAACATCGCCGGGCTTCTTGGTTCCAAGAGCGTATGAGTACTCATTCAGATTCCGGATCGGCTGACCGTCAAACTCCACGAGCAGATCGCCGGCCTTGAGGCCGGCTTTGGCGGCGGGGCTTTCGCTTCGGATGTCGGCGAACAGAACGCCGTTGAGGTCGTCGCGAAAATCCGGAACGGATCCGAAATATACGCTGTAGCCGCCTCCACCTCCGGCGGCGCCCTGTGCTCGCTGCTCCCGCACTTCCGTATACAGTGGGCGCGTCGGGGCGTCGGCAAGGCGCTGGGTCATTGCGCCTGCAAGCCGGAGAATCTGAATTGAACCCGTCGCGTTGATCTTATCGGCCGTATCGGTCGGCCTGTGATAGTCGGCGTGAAGACCGGAAAAGAAGAACAGTACGGGAATCCGCTTGGCATTGAACGACATGTGATCGCTTCCGCCGATGCCGGAAGCGGAAAATCCAAGTTTCAGTCCAACAGGCTGATTGGATTCCTCAAGCCAGGCCTTGAAGTCCGGCGAAGTGCCCACGCCGATAACGCTGATGTTGTTGCTGGACATGCGCCCGATCATGTCCATATTGATCATGCCGGCGATGGAGTTCAAAGCCACCGTGGGACGGTTCACAAAGTGGCTCGAACCCAGCAGACCTAATTCTTCGCCCGCGAACGTCACGAACAGAACGGAGCGCCTCGGTTTGGGATCTCCGTCACCCATGAGCCGCGCCAGTTCCAGGATGCCCGCGGTCCCCGATGCGTTGTCGTCCGCGCCGTGATGGATTTTGCCGGCCTCAGACGGCGCTGCAGAATTTCGTTCCCCGAGACCCACGTGATCGTAGTGGGCGCCGACGACGATCCACTCGTTCTTCAACTCGGGATCGGACCCCGGAACCGCGCCCAGAACGTTGCGCACCGTTTTCCGAACCCGCACCACGTCCGCGGAGGCGCGCCCCACAACTCCGTCGAATGCGAAAGACTGCGGCGTCAGATCCGCATCCATATTTCTCTGAATCTCGGCAAGATCCCGTCCTGCCTCCTTGAACAACGGTTCAACGCTCGCGCGCGTCGCGTGGAAGGCGGGAATGCCGACATCGTCGATTTCGACTCCCTGCGTTGCAGGGCCCACAGCGTCCGGTTCGCCGCCGTGGTTATTCGGGTCGGTGATGAAGATAATCGCCTTGGCGCCGTGACGTCGGGCATTAATGGCCTTGTTCATGAACGTCGCGTGGGTCGTAAAATTCACGCCGTTGAACTTGCTGTTGCGGTCGAGTTCGCCGGGCTCGTGGCGGAAGACGATGACAATCTTCCCATTGGCGTCGATGGCGCCGTAATCATCCCATTGCAAGTCCGGCGCGGTAATCCCATAACCGGCAAAGACTACCGGACCTTCCGCCGTCGCCTTCGACGAAAACGGAATTGGAACGTAATCCCGATTCATCTGAAGCGCCGCTCCGTCGATCTGAACGGAGTTTCCGGATCCGATCTCCACGCCGGTCGTTATCTCGAATGCCTGGAAGTATGTCCCGTTCTCACCTGCCGGCTGCAGACCGAAGATTCGGAATTGAGAAGCAATGTAATCCGCGGCGCGCTCCAGTTCCGGCGAGCCGCTCGCGCGTCCCTTCATTTCGCTCGACGCGAGAAACTGCACATGCTGCATGTACCGGTCTGCCGACAGCTCTTCAAGCCAGTTGGCAGCGGGCGGAGCGGCGGCTCTCGCGCCGGCGGGAGCGACTGAATTCAGATAAAACGACGACAATCCCACGACTGCCGCCAGGACAATCGCGATCGGATAGTGTTTGGGTTTCATAGGATGACGCCCTGTTTGCGGAACTCGTCTATCTCTTCCGGATGCTTCATGAGGCGGGCCCGAACAGCCGCCGCCGCAAGACGACGGACAAGGAAACCGTAGGGAACCATGAACGCGAAGACGATGAAGCTCAAGAGATACCATTCCTTGAACACGAGCGCGATCGGCGCGGCAATGAACAACAGCATCAGCTTGTTCATGAGAGCGCCGGCCGGCTCGTTTCGCCGCCACCAATCGTTTGCTTCAGAGCTTCGGATTTCAGGAAGCGTGGGATCAAGCGTGGACATCGACCTGCGCCCCTTTGCCCCAGAACGCCTTCAGATCGTGAATGCAGGTCATCTGATGCGGACCATAGTCCAGGCCTTGCAGGCGGATTTCGCCGAGATTGCTTCGGATGAAGCTGGCAAGTTCCAACGCCCGCTTTCGGACAAGCCGTTCGACAGGCTTCGGAATGCTTTCAAACAGCAGAAGGTCGACCTCTCGGGCCGATTCGTTCCACTCCCAGACGCCGATCGCCTGGCCGTCTACGATGACCGTCGCCAGCGGATCGTTGATCAGCTTTCCTTTCCAGCGGGAGAACGGTTTGTCGGCATGCTCCGGCCGCAGGAACCGATCGATGATCTCGCGCTGCCCTTTCAGATACGTATCGCGATAGGGTATCAGGTTGATCGCCGACTCCAGATTCGGCGTACCGTAGAATGCGTCGATGTCGTCTTCCGCGATGAGGTACTCGTCTTTTGTTCCTTCAACGGCAATGGGAACCAGCCGCGGCTTCACCTCGCCGGCCGCTCGAATGGCGTCGGTGACGTTGATTCCCGCCCACCACGCAAAGTCCTTGATGCGAGCAGGCGCCTCGGCCCGGAAATACTGTGCAGCCAGCCGCGCGCAGGCTTCCTCGTAACGCATCTCGAACGGATCGACTTCAGGCAGCCACTCCGAGACAAGAACGTAAGAGTACTCCGAGGAATCCAGGCGTCGGCGCGACTGCATCTTCAGGATGCGGCCCTCTTCTTTCAAAAGATTGATCGCAAGGGAAAGGCTGTTGGTGAACCCCAAGCGTTTCAGTTCCGGCCCGAAATCTCGCACGAGATCCGCGGGGACCGTCTTCTGGAGCTGCTCCGACGTTTTCGGGCCGCCCTCGAGAGCGCGCACGATGACGCTTTTCAGCCTTTCCATTTCCGCATCCGTGATCGGCATTTGGGGACGCGCCTGCTTGGTCAGCTCCGTAAAGGTCCGGGTTCGGACGCGGAGCGCGATCGCCGCTTGGTCGCGCGGGGCCAACATTGTGCAGCCGCGCAGCGTTTCCACCTGCACCAGTTCTCGTTTGTCAAAAACCAGGCGATTGAGATCTTCGGTCTTGAAAGAATGCGTGCGCGCCCAAAGGGTCAGATAAGGAGTCGAACAGCCCGGCGAGTAGATCCAGCCAATGTGCTTGATGAGTTCAAGGAGGTTTTTCGATCCGAAGGGGCGATCCAAAAACTGACGCCGCATGCGCCAGAAATTGAGCAGTTGGAAGGATGCCGGCTTCCTAACCTTGGGGCTGGTCATACCAATCGTTCACTCTCGTCCGATGACCGATCTTCAGCCGGGCGCCTAGAACTGTCTTGAATTCTCGATGTGTCAAGGCGTTTTCATTGTAGTTTTCGCAGCAGGTGAAGTCAATGGACCAAGCTTAGCGGCTTAGCGGCTTAGCGGAACCTCACCCGGCCCTTCGCTTCTTGACCCCCTGCGCTCCCTGGCGCCGAAGGGCGGCAGGGGGTCTATCGCCGTCCGATGAGAAACTGCTTGCAACAGAATTCTGACCAGTGTAAGTAAGTACTTACTTACATGAGCAGGGACGGCAAGCGACGGGACATCATTCGGGCGGCAATCGAGGTATTCGCCCGGAATGGGTTCCGCGGCACGACGACGCGCGACCTTGCCTCCCATGCAGAAGTCAACGAAGCCATCATCTTCCGTCACTTCAACACCAAACAGGAACTCTATCGCGCGATCCTCGAAGAGAAGCTCAAGCAAGTTCAGGCTTCACGCGACGAGATGGAGCAGCGCGCCGCGTCCTGCGACGATCGGCAATTCCTTGTGGCGCTTGGGCATCAGATTCTCGACCGCCACGAGCGGGACACGACCTTCATGCGCCTGCTTCTGTTCAGCGCGCTCGAGGGCCACGAACTGGCGGATATGTTTCTCGCCGCCATCGCCGCCCGGGATCCTCTTGCTTCCTACCTCGAACGCCGCATGGATGAGGGCGCTCTGCGGCGCATGGATCCGCTCTTAGCAGCCCGCGCGTTCGTGGGCATGTTCATATGCTTCGTTCAGATGCAAGAAATTTTCAGTCAGAAGAAGGTGCGGAAGTTCGACCGCAATGAAGTTGTTGAAACGTTCGTATCCATATTTCTAACGGGAATGAAGTCATGATCCGGCTTGTGTTGTTGTTTCTCGTCGCGGCGGTTTCGGCCTGTTCTTCGGCAGGTTCTGAACCGGCGCCGGACAGCGCTGCGCCGCCGGCCGTCACGGTCGCGGCTTCGAAGATTGAAATGCGTGAGATCCAGAGGACCGTGGAAGCGGTGGGGACTCTGGATCCCAATGAAGAAGTTACGGTCAGCAATCAAGTGGAGGGACTGGTCTCCAAGATCTTCGTAGACCTTGGCGATTCCGTAAAGTCCGGTCAAGTCATTGCTCAGCTCGACACAAGCGAGCTCGAACTTACGGTGCACCAGCAGGCTGCAGCATTGCAGCAGGAGATGGCCCGGCTCGGCATGTCCGACCCGAACGCGGACGTTGATGAAGCGGCGACCAGTCAGGTCCGACAGGCGGAAGCGGCGTTCGCGGAAGCGCGGATCCGGCTCGACCGCGTGCGGCGGCTCACGGAGGAAGGCGTGCTCCCCAAGCAGCAACTCGATGAGCAGCAGGCGCGGTATGACATCGCCGAGGCCTCGCTTCGATCGGCGCGCGAGAGTGTTCGGAACATCCGCGCGACGATCGCCGCAAGAAAGGCCGCGCTCGGCCTGGCGCAAAAGAAACTGGCGGACGCGCGGATCGTGGCCCCGCTCGACGGATTCGTCAAAGAGCGGCAGGCTTCAGAAGGCGTCTACCTGCGGGCGAACAGTCCAGTCGTGACGCTGGTGCAGAACCGAGTTCTGAAGCTGCGAGTCGAGGTTCCCGAAACCGCGATCGGTTCCGTGCGCGTCGGACGCCCGGTCGAGTTCCAGGTGGATTCTTTTCCCGACAGGACGTTTGAGGGACGCATCTCGCGAATCTCTCCGGCGGTCAATCAACAATCCCGCACGCTCAAACTGGAAGCTCTTGTCGCCAACGACGATTCGCTTTTGAAGCCGGGACTTTTCGCACGGGTGACGATACTCACCGACCGGCGGGACAAGGTGCTCGTTGCGCCCCCTGAAGCGATTTTCTCGTTCGCCGGACTAGAGAAGCTGTTTGTCATCCGCGATGGAAGGGTTTCGGAGCGGATCATCCGTTCCGGAACGAGGTCGGAGGATTACGTCGAGATCATCGACGGAGTGAAGGAGGGCGAGCAGGTGGCGACGTCCAATCTGGGCGCCTTGCAGCAGGGACGGGAGGTCGCCGTCCGATGAAACTCGCGGAAGTCTGCGTCAAACGGCCCGTCTTTGCAACGATGCTGGTCATGACGTTCGTTGTCTTGGGCGTCTTTTCGTATGTCCAGCTTGGGGTCGACCTGTACCCGAAAGTCGACCTGCCCACCGTCACGGTCACGACGCGTCTCGCCGGCGCGAGTCCCGAGGAAATGGAGTCGCAGATCACCAAGCCGATCGAGGAAGTGATCAACACGATCAGCGGCATCGACGAATTGCGGTCGACGACGCTCGAGGGCGTTTCGACCGTCATCGTGCAGTTCCGGCTCGACAAGGACGCCGACGTTGCGGCCCAGGAAGTTCGGGACAAAGTCGCGACGGTCGTGGCGCAGCTCCCGCGAGGGACCGATCCTCCGACCATTGAGCGCGTGGATTTCGACGCCGCCCCCGTGCTTGCCATTTCCGTTTATGGAGATCGGCCGATTCGTGAAATCACCGAAATCGCCGACAAGCAGATCAAGCAGCGCCTCGAATCAGTTCGAGGCATCGGCTCTATTCAGATCGTCGGCGGCCGCAAGCGGGAAATCCAGATCTGGCTCGACGCCGAGAAGCTGCAGGCGTATCGTCTGACGATCGACCAGGTGCGCAACGCAATCCGTGCGCAGAACATTGAGGTTCCCGGCGGCCGGATCGACCAGGGGCCGAGCGAACTCGTACTCCGAACGCTCGGGCGGATTGAGGAAGTCCGGGACTTCGAGAGGATGGTCGTGTCGTCGGGATCGGGCGCTCCGGTGTATCTCGGAGACATCGCGCGGATTGAGGATGGACACGAAGAAGCGCGCAGCCTGGCTCGGCAGGATGGAAAACCGGCCGTGTCGCTCGTGGTGCGGAAGCAGTCGGGTACGAACACGGTAGCGGTCGCCAACACCGTGAAGCGAGAGCTCGAAGAGCTTCGTTCGCAGCTTCCACCCGACATCCGCGCCGAGGTGATACGAGATCAATCGCGGTTCATCGAGGCCTCGGTGCACGCGATCAACGAACACTTGATTGTCGGCAGCATCCTCGCGGCGGTCGTGGTCTTCCTGTTCATGCGCAGCCTGCGAAGCACGATCATTTCCGGGCTCGCTGTTCCAATATCGATCATCGCCACGTTTACGGCGATGCGCGGCCTCGATATGACGCTGAACAACCTGACGCTGCTGGGGTTGACGCTCGCCGTCGGCATCGTAATCGACGATGCCATTGTGGTGCTCGAGAACATCTACCGGTACATCGAGGAGAAGGGATATCCCCCGATCCGAGCCGCGATAGCGGCTACCGAGGAAATTGGGCTGGCGGTGATGGCGACGACTCTGTCTCTGGTCGTCATCTTCGTGCCCGTCGTTTTCTTGGGCGGCATTCCGGGTAGGTTTCTCAAGAGCTTCGGGCTGACGATGGCCGTCTCCATCATGGTGTCTATGCTTGTGAGTTTCACGTTGACGCCGATGCTGAGCTCGCGCTGGCTGAAACATGGCGGCGGCCGGTCCTCCAAAGAATCCGGCTTCTATCGTGTAATCGATGGAGCCTACGGACGTATGTTGAATTGGGCCCTCTCGCATCGGGCGATCATGGTGGGCGTCTTTGGGGCGGTGGTTCTATCGACGGTCCCGATGTTCATGCTGGTGGGGACGGATTTTATTGCCTTGGACGACCAAAGCGAATTCGAGATCGTACTCCGGACGCCCGACGGCACGTCCCTGGCGGGAACGGACGCGGTTGTTCAAAATATTGAGCGGGAGGTCTGGAACCTTCGAGGCGTCAAGCACGTACTCTCCACGATCAACGCCGGCGGCGGCGCGGGCGTTACCGAAGCTTCGGTGTACGTCGGTCTCGCCGACCTTGCCGAACGAGAATTCAGTCAGTTCGACGTGATGGACGACGCGCGGCGGATGCTGGCGGAGAGGTTTCCCGGCCTGCGCGTCGCCGTGCAGCAAGTACAGGCAGTGAGCGGAACCGGCTTCCGGGCGCAGGCTCTAGTTTTGAATGTGCGAGGGCCGGACCTCGATCAGTTGGAGAGCTATTCCAATCAAATTCTTGAAACGATGCGAGCGACGCCCGGCCTGGTTGATGAAGATACGACGTTGAATATCGGCAATCCCGAAGTGCACGTCCGCATGGACCGCGCGAAAGCCGCGGACCTTGGCGTTCGCGCTGAAGACGTCGCCTCCGCTCTCCGCACGCTGGTAGCGGGGGAGGAGGTTTCGAAGTATCGGGACGGCGACGAGCAATACTCCGTCCGATTGAGACTGGCGCCGGAAGACCGCGACCGGCCGGATAAGATTCAATCGCTGTGGATTCCCTCGAGCCGCCTGGGACAAGTGCAGTTGGCGAACTTTGCGTCGCTCGAGCGCGACCTGGGTCCGGCTCAGATCGAAAGGCAGGCCCGGGAACGTCAGGTTACGCTGCTGGCGAACCTCGAAAGCGGCGTCGGAATCGGCGACGCTGTGAAAGCGATTGACGAGAAACTGGCCGGGCTGGAGTTAAAGCCCGGCTATCGGACCGAATGGACGGGGAGAGCGGAAACGCTCGCTGAATTGCAAACCAGCTTCATCACCGCGTTTCTGTTTGCGGCGATATTTATGTACATGGTGTTGGCCGCCCAGTTCGAAAGCTACCTTCATCCGGCGACGATCATGCTGTCGCTGCCGTTGAGCGTTCCGTTTGCGCTGTTCTCGTTGTGGATTACCGGCGCGAAGCTCGACCTCTTCAGCGGATTGGGCATCCTGTTGTTATTCGGAATCGTAAAGAAGAACTCGATCCTGCAGATCGACTTCACAAACACGTTGCGCGCCGCCGGAATGGACCGCCGCGAGGCGCTGATTCAAGCCAACCATGCGCGGTTGCGTCCAATTCTCATGACCACGTTCTCTATCGTGGCGGGTATGATTCCCATCGTCCTGAGTTCGGGGCCGGGCTCGGGTTCGCGCGCGCCGATCGGCGTTGTGGTCATAGGCGGGCAAATGTTGTGCCTGCTGCTGACCTTGTTGTTTACGCCCGTAGCCTACTCCTTATTCGATGACCTTGCGGCGCGTTATCGGCGGAAGACGGCGTTCAGGGAAACTGCGGAGGCCGCGACTTTGATGAAAGCAGACTGAATTTATGAAAAGAAAACTTGTTCGAATCGGGATTCCTGTCGTTGTCGCCGTAGCGGCCGTCGGCGCATTTGTCTTGAGCGGCGGAAGCAGCAAGGCTGACAGCGAGTACTTTACCGCGCCGGTGACGCGCGGCCCTGTCCGGAGAGTCGTGAACGCGACGGGGACGGTTCAGACCGTTGTCACGGTCCAGGTGGGCAGCCAGGTTTCCGGCCAGATCCAGGAGCTGTACGCCGACTTCAACTCCGTCGTGAAGCGCGGTCAGCTTCTGGCCAAGCTCGACCCTCGAAATCTCGAAGCGGTTGTCGCCAACTCGAAGGCCAGCGTCGCGGCGGCAGAAGCCCGGTTGCGCAGCGCGGAGGCGGACATCAAGATGCACGCCGCCAACCTTCAAAGTTCGCGCGCCAACGTGGACGCTGCGCGCGTGACGCGCGACAACGCGCGCCTGCAATATGACCGCGCGATGGAACTGACGCAGCGCGGCGTTGCTTCCAAGAACGACTACGACACCGCCAAAGCGAATTTCGAATCGGCTGAAGCGCGATACCAGCAGGCGGCCGCTTCACTCCAGCAGGTGGAGGCTCAAACGGCCGCCACGGAGGCGCAGGTTGCTCAAGCCAGGGCCGGATTGCAGCAGGCGGAAGCGGATCTGAATCGCGCCCTGATCAACCTCGAATATGCGGACATCTTTTCGCCTGTCGATGGCGTGGTCATTTCCCGCGACGTGGACGTCGGACAAACGATCGCCGCCAGCATGCAGGCGCCCACGCTGTTCACCATTGCGACGGACTTAAGCCAGATGCAGGTCAAGGCAAGCGTCGATGAGGCCGACATCGGCAGCATATCCGAAGACGCCGAGGTCTCGTTCACAGTGGACGCGTATCCCAACAATGTCTTCCGCGGCAAGATCGCAGAGATCCGGCTCAGCCCCCAAACGGTTCAGAACGTCGTGACTTACAACGTCATCTTGAGCATTGAAAACCGGGACATGAAGCTGAAGCCGGGCATGACCGCCAACATCACCATCGCGGTGGCCCATCGCGATAACGTTCTGAAAGTCCCCAACGCCGCGCTGCGCTACAACCCTCCGAACGCTGCACAACAGCCTTCTACAGCATCGTCGTCTGGAGGCGCGCCGCCGGACGGAATGCGCGGTCAGGGACGGGGCCGGTCGTCTCTCGCTGCGGATCGTGCGCCGAGTACGCCAAGCAAGCCGGCGGCGAAGACCGAAAGCGTCTCTCTGCCGCAGGCGCCCGGACAGCGATGGGATCCGAACGAAAAAGTTCGATTCACCACAGCAGACGCCGGACCGCAACGTCCGGGAAGAATCTGGGTTCTGGGCCCCGACGGAAAGCCGCAAGCGCGGATGGTCATGCTTGGAATCACCGACGGCGCGGCGACGGAGATCGTTGCAGGCGATATTTCGGAAAACGACGTCGTCGTTGTCGGCGACGAGACGCAGGTCGATACGACCGTCCAGACGCCCGGACGGGGAGGCTTCGTCTTGGGAATCGGCGGCGGGCGCGGCGGCCGCGGCGGACGTGGGTTCTAAATGACAACCAGCGAGGCGCGCCTTCACCCTGCCCCCGGCCTCGTCGAAAAGCCGGAGGCGCCCGTCATTCGTATCGAGCGCGTGAGCAAGATCTACCAGACGGGCGACGTCGCCGTTCACGCCCTGCGCGGGCTGTCGCTTGCAGTCCACCGCGGAGAGTTCGTCGCCGTCATGGGACCCTCGGGTTCCGGCAAATCGACGCTGATGAACATCATTGGGTGCCTCGACCGGCCGACAAAAGGCCATTATTTTCTGGAAGGCGTCGACGTTTCGACGATGGGAAAGGCGGCGTTGGCCGACATCCGGAACAAGCGCGTTGGGTTTGTTTTTCAAAGTTTCAATCTCGTGGCAAGGACGTCTGCGCTCGAGAACGTGGAACTCCCGCTGCTTTATGCGGGCGTCGGGGCGTCGGAGCGCCAACGGCGCGCACGGACAGCGCTGGCGGAAGTCGGGCTGGCGGATCGCGAACGCAACATGCCGAACCAGCTCTCCGGCGGGCAGCAGCAGCGCGTGGCGCTGGCCCGCGCGCTCGTGAACAATCCATCCATCATTCTCGCCGACGAGCCAACGGGCGCTCTGGACACGCGGACGTCGGTTGAGGTTATGGAAATTTTTCAGCGGCTGAATCGAGAGCGAAGGCTGACGATCATCATTGTGACCCATGAACACGACATCGCGCAGTACGCCGAACGCGTCATTCATGTTCGCGACGGCCGCATCAGCGCCGATGAACGCATGCAAGACCGCAAGGACGCCGCAGAAGTGTTGCGCAGCCTGCCGCAGATTCTTTCAGAGAGGGACGACGATGAACCTTTGGGCGATCTTTAAAATCGCGGTCCGCGCACTCGGGCGGAACAAGATGCGGACAGCGCTCACGATGCTCGGCATCATCATCGGCGTCGGCGCAGTTATTGCGATGGTGTCGATCGGCCAGGGCGCCCAGATCATGGTCGAGAACCAGATCAACAGCATGGGCAGCAACATCCTGTATGTGATGCCCGGCAACGTCAACCAAGGCGGCGCAAGCCTTGGCCAGGGCGCCGCCAGCACGTTGACGGACGAGGACGTCGTTGCGATTGAACGGGAAATTCCGGCTGTGGTCGCAGCGTCGCCGATGATGAACGCCCAGGCTCAAATCGTCTATGGCAACCAGAATTGGTCCCTGCGGATTCAGGGCGCCAACGAAAAGTTTCCGCAGATCCGCAACTGGCAGACCGAACAGGGCGCTTTCTTCACGGAGGCCGACGTGCGTTCCGCCTCCCGCGTCATCGTGCTCGGCAAAACCCCGGCTAAGAAGTTATTCGGCAGCCAGGATCCGATCGGGGAGATGGTCCGCGTCCGGAACCTGTCGTTTCGAGTCGTTGGAGTACTCGCGGAAAAAGGTTCGAGTTTCGGGCAGGATCAGGACGACGCCGCGGTGATACCGTACACGACGGTGCAGAGGAAGCTGTCCTCTCGGACGATTCCCTCCATCAATCAGGCGATGGTGTCCGCTTCAAGTCCGAGAGCCGCGGCTCTCGCCGAGACGCAGATCGCGGAACTTTTGCGTCAGCGGCATCGTATTGCTCCAGGGGAGCCGGACGACTTCCGAGTGCAGAACATGTCCGATGTCGCGGCGGCGTCCGCGCAACTGACTGGGATCATGACGTTGCTTCTCGGCAGCATTGCTGCGATTTCTTTGGTGGTCGGCGGAATCGGAATCATGAACATCATGCTCGTCTCTGTAACCGAGCGTACGCGCGAAATCGGCATCCGCATGGCTGTTGGCGCGCGCCCGAGCTACATCCGGATTCAATTTTTGACCGAGTCCGTGGTGCTGAGCCTGGCGGGAGGGACGCTCGGAATGATCATCGGGGGCGTTCTGGCAGCGGTTGCAGCGAACCTGCTTGGTTTTCCGTCGTTGGTTTCCGGTTTGGCCGTTGTGATCGCTTTCGGTTTCTCTTCCGCTATCGGCGTCTTCTTCGGCTACTACCCCGCACACAAGGCGGCGGCGCTGGATCCCATCGAAGCTCTACGTTACGAATGATTTTTCCGCGGGTTTCTTTTTGAAGGAGTTGATTTCATGAAATTCAAGGCGTCTCTCATCGTGTGTCTGGTTGCGGTCATGTCGTCCACGGCTTTCGCTCAGACGAATTTTGTCGGCCAGTTCTTCGGCCGGTACACGTCATCGAACGTCGCGCTGCCGCCCGCGCCCGCTCAAGATTCGCTGGGGAATCTGATCCGCGGCGGCGCCCTTCCGCTGTCGATTAACGATCTGATTCATCTGACGCTTCAAAACAATCTCGATATTTCCGTCAACCGGCTGTCGCCGCTGTCGACGCAGTACATCATCGAGTCGTTCTTCCGGCCTTTCGAGCCTACGCTTCGAATCGGCGCAAACGTGGGGCGCGACACGTCGCCCAGCCGTTCGCAGTTGTCGGGGGCGCCATCGGTGAGCCAGCTTTCACACAACTACTCGATCGGCTTCGGCCAGACCTTGAACACCGGCACGACGTTGGCCGTCGACTTTACGCTCAATCGCACATCGTCGAACAACGCATTCAGCACGTTCAATCCTGCCTGGGCCGGTTTGTTGCAATATTCCGTAACACAGCCTCTCTTGCGCAACTTCGGCCGCCTGGCCAACACGAACCAGATACGCATCGCGCAGAACAACCAACGGATGTCTGAGGCGCAGTTTGAAAGCCAGGTCATCGCCCTGGTGACGACCGCTCAGAAGACATACTGGGATCTCGTGTTTACAGCGGAAGACCTGAAAGTGAAGCAGCGGTCGCTCGAGCTGGCGCAGAAGACGCTGTCGGACAACACGATTCAGGTAAATATCGGTACGCTTGCTCCAATCGATCTCGTTCAGGCGGAATCCGAAGTGGCGACGCGCCGCGAGCAACTGGTCGTGGCCAGCCACACGGGCACGCAGATCGAAGATCAGGTCAAGAAGTTCGTAACGAGCCAGGGCGACCCCGGCCTCGTTCTTGCGAAACTGTCGCCGACTCAGCCCGTGCGGCGCCCGGCGCCCGGCGATGTTCAGCCGGTCGAAGAAGCGATCCGAATCGCGTTGGAAAACCGTCCGGAAATGCGGCAGCTCGAACTGGAGCTGCAGAATCGCGACATCGACGTCGCCTACGCCAGAAATCAACTGCTCCCGCAGCTCAACATTACGGCGTCCTATACCCACAACGGCGTTGGCGGCGTGGAAACGCTGCGTTCGGGATTCGGGCCCGACGCGCCGATCGCCGCCATCAATCCAGGCGGACTGGGCGACGCCTTCAGCCAGTTGTTTCGCAACGATTTCAGAGGCTACAGCGTCGGCTTTACCCTGGAGATTCCGCTGAGCAACCGCGCGCAACAGGCGGAGCATGCGCGGGCCGTGACTGAAAAGCGGATTGCTGAAAACCGCATAGCGGCGACGGCGCAGCAGATCGCGTTGGAGGTTCGCAACGCGGTAACGGAAGTCGAAATGAACCAGGCGCGGATCGAAGCCGCGGAAAAGGCGCGCGAGCTCGCGGAGCGGCGGCTGGACGCGGAACAGAAGAAGTTCGAGCTGGGAGCGTCGACCATCCGGTTCGTCCTGGAGGAGCAGCGCAACGTCGCGCAGGCGCAGACCAACGAAATCGCCGCGATCGTTAACTACACAAAGGCGCTGGTGGACTACGAACGCTCGATCGGGATGACGCTCAAGAACCACAATATCGACATCGAGAAAAACCTCGCCCCGCCGGTCGCTGCAAAGTAGTTTCCGTCTGGAGTGCAACTGTAGGCGCGGTCTATGACCGCGCGTTGGAGTTTGGACATTTGACACGATGTTGGGGCGACGCGATTTCCCCTCCTTGGATAAGGAGGGGTGGCCGCGCCATCAAGAAAATGGCCCCATTCCTTAAAAAGGCGCGGCCGGGGTGGTTGGTTCAAACTTCCGATAATCGGTGGCTTGAACGAACCACCCCGGCTGCGCCGCTGAGGTGGCTTCGCGGCATATTTACTTGCGGCGCAGCCGCCCCTCCTTATCCAAGGAGGGGCGAATCGCGTGTCCCGACAAGTGACTCACGCTTTAACGTACGATAATCCCGCAGGCGAAACGCAAAATTCGAGACGTTAGTCCCGTCCTGGCTGTGCGACGTCCGCAGGAAATGTCCAAACTCCCGTGCGCGGTCATAGACCGCGCACATTTCGTTGACTTCACGACCGCGCGGTCATAGACCGCGCCTACAGTGTTATATACTCCGGCGATCAGAATGGATCCTTGTTCAAGGGAGGCTCGTTTCGATGAAGTGGCTGCCTGAGTTGTTTGATGAATCGGTGGAAGCGAACCGCTCGCGGGTTGCAGTCGTGGAAGAAGAGTCGAAGTGCACCTACGATGAGCTGGCGGCTGAAATCGACCGGGTTGCGGCGACGGTCCGCGAGAAAGTTCCGGGCGACGTTGTGGGAATCCTCCTGCTGAATTCGCGCCGGTATGTCACGACGTTGCTCGGCGTCTGGAAGGCCGGCAAAACGGCGGTCCCTTTGAATTATCTGCTGCCGCCCCAGGAACTGGCGTTCATCATCAAAGACTCGGGGATGTCGGCTCTGATTTCACAACAATTCTTTTCGCAGGCGCTGGGCGCGGTGAAACCGCTTTTCGGCGATCGGGGCGTGATTCTCATGGCCGATGCGCCCGATTTTCTCGCCGTCGCCGGCGCGCGGCCGGACAGCGTTTATCGCGATCCTGCGCTTTATCTGTACACATCGGGAACGACCGGCCGGCCGAAAGGCGCGATCCTCACGCATGGGAATCTTGCCGCGAACGTGGATTCGTGTCAGCGGGCGGATAAATTCGATCATCGAGACAGTTTCCTGTGCCTGCTGCCCTTTTTCCACACATACGCGATTACCGGTACGATTCTTTTGCCGCTGTTCAGCGGTTGCAAGATGGTGCTCGTCGACCGCTTTCAGCCGCTCAAGGTATTGAAACTGATCGAGGAGCACAACATCACTGTGTTTCTGGCCATCCCCTCGATGTACCGGGTCCTGGCTTCCACGGAAGGGGACTTCAAGGTCGACTCAATACGATTTCCGATCTCCGGAGGAGAACCTCTTCCCGTCGCAGTCGCCGAGGCCTTTGAGAGGCGTTTCGGCGTTCCCATTTGTGAGGGTTATGGGCAAACGGAAGCCTCGCCGGTCGTGACTTTGAACGTTCCCGCGGCGCGCAAGCTGGGCACGGTGGGGCGGCCGCTGCCGGGAGTCGAAGTCGCCATTTGGGATGATCAGAATCGGCCGCTGCCGGTCGACCAGATTGGTGAAATCATGGTTCGCGGCGGCAATGTGATGCAGGGCTACCACCGCCTTCCGGAAGAGACGGCGAAGACCGTCACGAACGGATGGCTCCATACGGGCGATCTCGGAAAGCTCGACGCCGACGGTTTTGTAACGATTACGGGACGGAAGAAAGATCTCATCATCTCGGCCGGAGAGAACATTTACCCGCGCGAGATCGAAGAAGTATTGGTCCAGCATCCCAAAGTCAAAGAGGTCGCGGTCATTGGCGTTAAGGATGACGTGCGCGGGGAAGTTCCAAAGGCGTTTGTCATTGCGCACGACGGGATGACGGTTGACGAGAAGGAGCTGCGCGCATTCTGCCGTGAGAAACTGGCCGGCTACAAGACGCCGAAATACTTTGAGATCGTCGCCGATCTGCCCCGCACCCCTACCGGGAAGGTCTTAAAGCGGATGCTGCCCACAACGGCGTCGAGCCAGTCGGCCACAAACCCCTCGTAGGCTGGGGCAACAACGTACTTGACGAATCATGAGCTGGGGGGAATTTTGAAATTGGACGAATCCTGCATCTTAAATCCGAAATCCGAAAGTGCAGATTGGACTGTTTCGGGATCTGCGTCAGTCCAGTCAGAAATTTCAGATTTCGGATCTGAGATGCAGGATTCGTCCAATTTCAGATTCCCCGTTCGCCTGATTCCGGGATCCTTCTGGCGGCTGCCGCGCCGCGCCGGTGCGCTGGGGCGGCCGCCCTTGATTTCACTTAGGTGGAATGTATAATCCTGTTTTCATTTTTTGACGGGACTAAAATCTTAAAGGAGCCTCTATGACCTACATCATCTGTGAGCCGTGCATCGGCACGAAGGACACAGCGTGCGTCGACGCGTGTCCTGTCGATTGCATTCATCCTAAGAAGGACGAAGCGGATTTCGAAGCATCTACGATGTTGTATATCAATCCCGCGGAATGCATCGACTGCGGCGCGTGCGAGCCGGCTTGCCCTGTCACCGCCATCTTCCCCGAGGACAACGTTCCCGAGCAGTGGCAGAACTACATCGCGATGAATTACGAGCATTTCGGTCAGTCGAAATAGAAACCGCGCTCCAAATTTGAATCTGAAAGGCCGCTTCGGTTCTGGCGGCCTTTCTTTTTTGTGTGCTATACATCCGGACTTATGGCCGAAACGAACATCGAGTCTTTGCTGAAGGAACAACGGATTTTCAGCCCGCCGCCTTCCTTTGCGGCGTCCGCTCATATTCAGGGGATGGACGCCTACGATGCGTTGTGCGCGCGGGCGCTCGAAGATCCCGATCGGTTCTGGAGCGAGGTCGCCGCAGAACTGCATTGGTTCAAGCCTTGGACCAAGACGCTGGAATGGGATTATCCGTTTGCCAAGTGGTTTGTGGGCGGAAAGACGAACATTGCGTACAACTGTCTGGATCGGCATCTCCATTCCTGGCGCAAGAACAAAATCGCCATCCTGTGGGAAGGCGAACCGGGCGACGTGCGCGCGCTGAGCTATCAGATGCTGCATCGAGAAGTCTGCCGCTTTGCAAACGTGCTGCAGTCGCTCGGCGTTCAGAAAGGCGATCGCGTCACGATCTATATGGGCATGGTTCCGGAGCTGGCGATCGCGATGCTCGCATGCACCCGGATGGGCGCGACGCACAACGTCGTCTTCGGGGGCTTCAGCGCCGAGGCCCTGCGCGACCGCATCAACGATTCGAAGTCCCGCGTGCTTATTACGGCTGACGGAGGCTACAGGCGAGGAACTACAGTCCCACTCAAGAAGAATGCAGACGATGCGTTGAACGGCGCCCCGACCATCGAGAAGGTTGTCGTGTATCGGCGTACGGGCGAGCGGGTTGCCATCAAAGACGGCCGCGACGTGTGGTGGCACGACGCAATGAGCGCAGCCCGCGATCGATTCGAGCCGGAGGAGCTCGATGCGGAACAGCCGCTCTTCATGCTCTACACGAGCGGCACGACTGGAAAGCCGAAAGGCGTGGTTCATACCACGGGCGGCTATATGACCGGCGTCTATCTCACCGCCAAGTGGGTATTCGACCTGAAGGAGGATGACACCTACTGGTGCACGGCCGACATCGGCTGGGTGACCGGACACAGCTACATTGTCTATGGACCCCTTCTCAACGGCGCGACGAGCCTGATGTACGAAGGCGCTCCCAACTATCCCGCGCCGGATCGATTCTGGTCGATCGTCGAGCGCTACAAGGTCAGTATCTTCTACACGGCGCCGACGGCCATCCGCACGTTTATCAAGTGGGGCGACGAATGGCCCGCCAAACATGACCTGTCGAGCCTGCGGCTGCTCGGCACGGTGGGCGAGCCGATCAACCCCGAGGCCTGGATGTGGTATCGGAAGCATATCGGGCAGGACCGCTGCCCCATCGTCGATACGTGGTGGCAGACGGAAACGGGGGCCATCATGATCGCCCCTGTCCCCGGCGCCGTGCCGGCGAAGCCTGGCAGCGCCACGCGGCCGCTGCCAGGCGTCGTCGCCGACGTCGTCGATCGCAACGGCGTCTCCGTTGGGGCCAATCAAGGCGGCTTCCTCGTCATCAAACGACCATGGCCTTCGATGATGCGCACGATCTACGGAGATCCCGAACGGTACAAACGCCAATACTGGAGTGAAATTCCCAGTGTTTATTTCACCGGCGACGGCGCGCGGCGCGACGAAGATGGGTATTTCTGGATCATGGGCCGCATCGATGACGTGATCAATGTTTCGGGACACCGTATCGGGACGATGGAAGTGGAAAGCGCACTCGTCAGCCACGAGACTGTGGCGGAAGCCGCCGTTGTCGGACGCCCCGACGAAGTCAAAGGCCAGGGCATCGTCGCTTTCGTGACGCTTACCGGCAACCAGTCTCCGCGGCCCGAACTGAAAGAAGAGTTGAAGGGCCACGTCGGCAAAACCATCGGAAGCTTCGCCAAGCCCGACGAAATTTGTTTCACCGACGCGTTACCCAAGACGCGAAGCGGAAAGATCATGCGCCGCTTGCTGCGCGACCTGGCCTCGGGCGCGACAACCGTGGGCGACACCACAACCCTTGAAGACTTTTCAGTGCTTGCAAGATTGAGAGAGGAAGAGGAGTGAGCAAGGATTTCGGATTTCGGATTGCGGGTTTCGGATTTGCTTGGACTCCACAAATCCGCAATCCGAAATCCGAAGTCCGAAATCGACTTCAGGGTTTCAGCCTCTGAACGTACGCAAGGATTTGCTTGGCGTACGGCTCCAGGTCGGCGTTGCGTTGCTTCCACTGCGCGTCCGTGTACTGCAGCGGCGGCGGGGCTGTTTTGTTCTTTGCTAACGTGTCGACGGCCTTTTGTGCATAGGCCACAGCCTTATCGAGGTCGCGACCCTGCTTCCCGAGGTTTACAGCGACCTTCAGAAGTACATCCACATTTTCCGGGTCGATCTTGAGCGCCTTTTCCCCAGCCTCTACGGTCTTGACGAGGTCATTCTTTTGCTCGTAAGCGCCGGCCAGCAGCTTATAAACCTCGACGAGCGCCTTTGATTGCGGGAACTGCTTCTCGAAATCCAGCAGGAGGCCGATCTTTGTATCGAGATTGCCTTCCTGCTCGATCTTCGTAAATGCCTTATCTTCGGGGCTTCCTGCAATCAACTGAGCGTGCGCGGTAGACAACAACCCTAAGACAAAGGCAACACACGACGTGGTGATGACTGTTGTCTTCATTTCAGTACTCCTCAGATCGTTGGGTTAGGCAGAACTTTACCAAAACTCGCAGAACCCGATACAGTTTTTTTGCGCTATGGAAGAAGGACAGGTGATCATTCGAAAACGCGGCGCGGACCGCATCCGGCGCGGTCATTTGTGGGTGTATCGCAGCGACGTGTTGGACGCAGGCGAAGCCTCCCCAGGAGCGATCGTCGCGGTCCGTGAAGAGCGCGGCGTCGTGGTGGGCAAAGCGGCCTATAGCGCCGCATCACAGATCGCGCTCCGCTTTCTGGCGCGCGGCCCCGTCGCCATTGACGAGCAGTTCCTGCACAAACGCTTCGCCGCCGCCGACGCGCTCCGGAACCGGATCGGAGTGGATCCCAGGCTAAGCCGGCGCGTCTATTCGGAAGCGGATCTCCTGCCCGGCCTGATCGTCGATCGGTACGGAGACTACCTGGTGGTTCAAAGCCTCACGCAGACCGCGAATCGTCTGGAGGCGCTGTTTGCGTCCATGCTGCAGGAGCGCTATCAGCCGCAAGCCATACTGTTCCGGAACGACAGCAAAGTTCGGGAATTGGAAGGATTGCCGCTTGTCCGGCGATGGATCGGAGATCCACCCGCAGCCAATCTCATCGTGGATGAAGATGGAAAGCAGATAGAGGTCGCCCCGCTCACCGGCCATAAGACCGGCGGATACCTGGATCAGCGCGAGAACCGCCGCGCCGCGCGCAGATACGCGCGCGGCCGGATGCTGGACGGCTTCAGCTACAGCGGCGGATTCGCCGTCCAGGCGGCGGAGTTGTGCGAAACCGTGGAAGCCGTGGATATCTCTCCGGACGCCGTCAGCCTGGTGCGCGCCAACGCCGCTCGGAATGGGCTGACCAATATCCAGGCGATCGAGGCCAATGTATTCGATTACCTGCGGATGCGTTCGGCGGAGGGGGCGCGGTATGACACGATCGTGTTGGACCCGCCTGCTTTTGCCAAGAACAAGGACGCCCTCGAAGCGGCCTTGCGCGGTTACAAGGAAATCAACAACCGCGCCATGCGTCTCCTGAACGACGGCGGCGTGCTGATCACCTGTTCGTGCTCCCACCACGTGTCCGAGGCGATTTTCGCGGAAATGCTGGCGGAGGCGGCGCGGGACGCGGGGTGTTGGATCCGGGTCCTGGAGCGCCGGATACAGGCATCCGACCACCCCGTCCTGTTGACGGTCCCCGAGACCCTCTATTTGAAGTGTTTTATCCTTCAAATCATCCATTGACAACATAAGACTCAGATCATATGCTTTCGATTGACTAAGATTTAAGGAGGTTTCAGATTGATCATGGCCATTACGCGATGGGACCCCTTCCGGGAATTGAGCATGCTTCAGGACCGCATGAACCGATTGTTTGAAGATGCCGGTCGCGGTTGGAAGTTTGATGAACCGGCGGCCACGACCAGTTGGAGTCCGGCGGTCGATATCTTCGAAACCGACGGCAGCATCATTGTTCAGGCCGAGCTTCCAGGCGTCGATCGCAAGGACATCACTCTTTCGCTGGAAAACAACGTCCTAAGCCTTAAAGGCGAGCGGCGGTTTGAAAAGGAGACCAACCAGGAGAATTACCACCGGATCGAGCGCTCCTACGGGGCATTTAGCCGGTCCTTCTCCATCCCGGCGATCGTCGACGATCAAAAGATCAAGGCGGATTACAAAGACGGCATCCTCAAGATCGAATTGCCGAAAAAGGAACAGCTCAAGCCGAAGCAGATCAAGATCGGAGAATAGGGGGACAGTTTATGAGTTATGAGTTTTGAGTTTTTGACTCACAACTCAAAACTCATAACTCAAAACTTCTAACGATGATTCGACTCGACAAATTCACGCTCAAGAGTCAGGAAGCGCTGCAGGCCGCGCAGGCCCACGCTGAACAGAATGGCAATCCTCAGGTAGCGCCGGAGCACCTGCTATGGGCGCTCATCCAGCAGAAAGACGGCGTCGTGCTGCCGGTTCTTCAGAAGCTGGGCGCCAACATTCAGACGCTCGCGCGCGACCTGGGAACCGCTGTCGCGAAGCTCCCGAAAGTTCAGGGGCAGGCCCAGATCTTTGTCAGCCCTGGGCTGGAACGTGTTCTGGAGACTGCCCAGAAGGAGGCGGATCAGTTCAAGGACGAGTACGTCAGCACCGAGCATCTGCTCATAGCGCTGGCGAGCGCGAAAGGCGAGGAAGTCGCCCGCCTGCTTCAGGCGCAAGGCGTCACGAAGGACAATGTCCTGAAGGTTCTCGTCTCCATCCGCGGCACTCAGAAGATTACGGATCCGAATCCCGAGGAAAAGTATCAGGCCCTGCAACGTTACTCCCGGGACCTGACGGATCTGGCGCGCAAGGGCAAGCTCGATCCCGTCATCGGCCGCGACGAGGAAGTCCGGCGCGTGATTCAGATCCTGTCGCGACGCACCAAGAACAACCCGGTATTGATTGGCGAGCCCGGCGTGGGCAAGACCGCGATCGTGGAAGGGCTCGCGCAGCGCATCGTGGCGGGAGACGTTCCGGAATCGCTGAAGCGGCGGCGCATTGTAGCGCTCGATCTTGGCGCAATGATCGCGGGAACGAAGTACCGCGGCGAGTTTGAGGACCGTCTCAAGGCCGTCCTCAAGGAAATTGAAGAATCCGCGGGCGACATCATTCTGTTCATCGACGAACTGCACACCCTGGTGGGCGCGGGAGGGGCCGAGGGTTCGATGGACGCCTCCAACATGCTGAAGCCGGCGCTGGCGCGGGGCGATCTGCGCTGTATCGGCGCGACGACGCTGAACGAATATCAGAAGTACATCGAGAAAGACAAAGCTCTCGAACGGCGCTTTCAGAAGACCTTTGTGGGCGAGCCGACGGTTGAAGATACGATCGCCATCCTGCGCGGGCTCAAGGAGAGATACGAAATCCATCACGGCGTGAAGATCAAAGACTCTGCAATTATCGCCGCGGCGGTTCTCTCCAATCGCTACATCACAGACCGGTTTCTGCCGGACAAGGCCATCGATCTCATCGATGAAGCGGCCGCGAGTCTGCGTATGGAAATGGATTCGCTCCCGGTCGAAATCGACGCTGTCGAACGCGAGATCGTACAGCGCGAGATCGAACGGCAGGCGCTGAGCAAAGAAGAAGACGCCGCCTCGCGCGAGCGCCTGCAGTTGCTGGAAAAGGAACTCAGCGAGCTGCGCGAAAAGTCTGCTCAGATGAAGCTGCGGTGGGGTCGCGAGAAAGAGCTCATTCAGTCTGTCCGCAGCCTGAAGGAGAAAATCGAAGCGGTTCAGATTGAATCGCAGCAGGCCGAACGTCAGGGCGACTACGCCCGGGTCGCGGAACTGCGGTACGGCACGCTGCAGGACCTGGAGCGCCAGCTTAAAGACGCCAATGCGCGTCTGGAGGAAATGCAGCAGAAGGACCGCATGCTCAAGGAGCAGGTTGACGAAGAGGACGTGGCGCGCATCGTCGCGAAATGGACCGGCATACCCGTAACCAAGATGCTCGAAAGCGAGGTGCAGAAGCTGATCCAGATGGAAGAGAAGCTCGAGCAGCGGGTTGTCGGACAGAATGAAGCGTTGAAAGCCGTGGCGAATGCCATTCGCCGTTCCCGCGCCGGTCTGCAAGACCGCAATCGCCCGATCGGCGTGTTCCTGTTTCTCGGCCCTACGGGCGTCGGCAAGACCGAGACAGCGCGCGCTCTGGCTGAATTTCTCTTTGACGACGAGCGCGCGATGATCCGCATCGACATGTCCGAGTACATGGAAAAGCACTCGGTTGCGCGGCTGATCGGCGCGCCTCCAGGCTATGTCGGCTACGATGAGGGCGGCTATCTGACCGAAAGCGTGCGACGGCGGCCCTATTCCGTCATCCTGCTCGATGAAATCGAAAAGGCGCATCCCGACGTCTGGAACATCATGCTGCAGATCTTTGACGACGGCCGCTTGACCGACGGCAAGGGAAGGACGGTGGACTTCAAAAACACCGTGATCATCATGACGTCGAATGTCGCCGCAGGCTCGGCGTCAAACGTCCGCGAGGCGCTGCGGACGTACTTCAAGCCCGAATTCCTGAACCGCATCGACGACATCATTGTGTTCAAGAGCCTCGGCAAGGAAGAAATCAGCCAGATCATCGACATCCAGCTCGGCCTGCTGCGTAAATATCTTGCCGAACGCAAGATCACGCTGGATCTCACGCCCGCCGCTCGCGACGCGCTGTTCCAGGAAGGCTACGATCCTTCATTCGGCGCGCGCCCCCTGAAGCGGGCCATTCAGAGGCTCATCGCCGATCCGCTCGCGATGAAGTTGCTGGACGGTGAGATCCAGGCGGGCGAACACGTCCTGGCGGACGTGAATAAACAGGGCGAGTTCATATTCCGCCCGGCGCCTGCGCCGGCCCTGGCGTCGTAGGGAATTTGGGGGAATTTGGGGACAGAGACCAATTTCCTGCGCACGTTGATGTCGAAGCTGGATACTGGCGGCGCGCAGGAAATTGGTCTCTGTCCCCAAATTCCCGGGGTTGAACCCGCCTTCACGCTTCAGCTAAAATCAGCACTCTCATAATGAGAGTGCCAACATTGAGTTACTTCATCTAATTTCCTGACAAGTTAATCTGAGGAGGATATTCGATGGCTGCAAAAGAGCTTGTTTACAGTGAAGACGCGCGTGCGGCGATGATGCGCGGCGTGAACGCTCTTGCCGATACGGTCAAGGTCACGCTGGGGCCTCGAGGCCGCAATGTGGTCTTGAGCCGCAAGTTCGGATCGCCGCTGGTGACAAAAGACGGCGTCACGGTCGCCAAGGAAGTCGAATTGGCCGATCACTGGGAGAACATGGGCGCACAGATGGTGCGGGAAGTTGCAAGCAAGACCAGCGACGCCGCGGGGGACGGAACGACGACCGCGACGATCCTCGCCCAGGCGATCTACCGGGAAGGCATCAAGAATGTGGCGGCCGGCGCGAATCCGATGGATCTGAAACGCGGCATCGACAAAGCCGTGGAGGTGGTCGTCGAGGAGCTGAAGAAAATCTCCAAGCCGGTCAAGAGCCAGCGTGAACAGGAGCAAGTCGCGACGGTTTCCGCAAACAGCGACAAGAAAATCGGGTCCCTGATTGCGGAGGCGATGGAAAAGGTCGGCAAAGACGGCGTCGTGACGGTCGAAGAGGCCAAGTCGATGAAGACCGAACTGGAGTTCGTCGAAGGCATGCAGTTCGACCGCGGCTATCTTTCACCGTACTTTGTGACGAACCCGGATCGGATGGAAGCCGTTCTCGAAAACCCCGTCATCCTGATCCACGAAAAGAAAATCTCCATCATGCGCGATCTTATGCCGCTGCTCGAGCAGATTGCACGGGAAGGCCGCGCGCTGCTTGTTATCGCCGAGGACGTCGAAGGCGAAGCATTGGCGACGTTGGTCGTAAACAAAATCCGCGGAACGATCAAAGCCGCCGCCGTGAAGTCTCCCGCGTTCGGCGACCGCCGGAAGGCCATTATGGAAGATATCGCCATCCTGACAGGCGGCCGCTCCATCACCGAGGACCTCGGGATCAAGCTCGAAAATGTGCGAATGGAAGACCTGGGGCGCGCCAAGAAAATCATCATCGACAAGGACAACACGACGATCATTGAAGGCGCCGGCAAGAAGACCGCCATTGAGGGCCGCATCAAGCAGCTTCGCACTCAAATCGCAGAGACCACTTCGGATTACGATCGCGAAAAGCTGCAAGAGCGTCTTGCCAAACTTGCCGGCGGCGTCGCTGTGATTCGAGTCGGCGCGGCGACAGAAACCGAAATGAAGGAGCTGAAAGCTCGCGTCGAGGATGCGCTGCACGCTACGAAGGCTGCGGTGGAAGAGGGCATCGTTCCCGGCGGCGGCGCAGCTCTATTGCGCACGCAGAAAGCCGTCGACAGGCTGGCGAAGTCGTTGGAAGGAGATCTTGCAACCGGCGCCAGAATCATCCGCCGCGCGCTTGAAGAGCCCATTCGCATGATCGCTTCCAATGCGGGCCACGATGGCGCTGTGATCGTGGATCAGGTGCGCACCGCCGATGACGTGAACGCCGGCTTTAATGCCGAGGAAGAAAGAATCGAAAACATGGTTGAGGCCGGCGTCATCGATCCCACCAAGGTCGTCCGCATCGCCATCCAAAACGCAGCTTCCATCGCAGGACTGCTCCTGACGACCGAAGCCTGCGTTTCGGAAGTTCCCGAAAAGAAGAAACCCGCCCCGCCGATGCCAGGAGGCGGAGGGTACGAGGACTTCGATTAATTTCGGACTTCGGAATGCGGATTTCGGATTTGGTTTTTCAATCCGCAATCCGAAGTCCGCAATCCGAAATCAAATGATTTCCTCCGGCCGAATCGTCTCCAGTCCGTCCAGATACGGGCGCAGCGCCGCCGGTATCGTGACGGTTCCGTCCTTCTGCTGAAAGTTTTCGACCAGTGCAATCCACGTGCGTCCGACGGCCAATCCGGAACCGTTCAGCGTGTGCACGAACTGGGTTTTGCCGCCTCCTGCGGGACGATACCGGATGTTTGCGCGGCGCGCCTGGAAGTCGCCGAAGTTGCTGCAGGATGAAATTTCCCGATACGTGTTTTGGCCCGGCAGCCACACTTCAAGGTCGTAGCTCTTGGCGGCCCCAAAACCCATGTCGCCGGCGCAATGGATCACCACACGGTAGGGGATATTGAGCCGCTGCAGAATCGATTCTGCGTCCCTCGTCAGAGTTTCCAGCTCGTTATTGGATTCTTCCGGCTTCGAAAATTTCACAAGCTCGACCTTATTGAACTGGTGCACGCGGAAAATGCCGCGGACGTCCTTCCCATAGGATCCCGCTTCGCTCCGGAAGCACGCGGTGAATGCTGCGAATTTGATCGGCAGCCGCCGCCCGTCAATGATCTCATCGCGAAAGATATTGGTAACGGGGACCTCGGCCGTGGGAATGAGTCCGTAGTCGGTGTCCTGAATCCAAAACAGATCTGCAGCGAATTTCGGCAGGTTGGATGTGCCGAACATGGACTGGCGGTTCACCATCAACGGGGGAGAGACCTCTTTGTATCCGTTTTCCTTCGTCTGGATATCCAGCATGAATTGGGCAAGCGCGCGTTCAAGGCGCGCGCCGGCCCCAGCCAGGAAGTAGAAACGAGACCCCGTGACCTTCGCGCCGCGTTCCATGTCGAGGATGCCGAGCGGCGGGCAAAGGTCCCAGTGGGCTTTGGGCGGAAACTCGAATTTTGGCGGTTCGCCAAAGCGCCGGACTTCGACGTTTTGCTCCTCCGTCAGGCCATCCGGCGTAGATGGATCTGGGAGGTTCGGGATCACGGCCAGAAAGTCCGTGAGCTGCGCTTGCACTTTCTGGAGCGACTCTTCGATTTCTCGGATTTGCTGCGAGACGGCCTTCATCTCGTTGCGCTTCGCGGAAGCGTCGGTTTTATCGCGCAGCAGCCGCGCAATCTCGTCGGAGGCGGCGTTTCGCGTCCGTTGAAGCGCTTCCACTTCCTGAATCAATTTTCGGCGCTCACGATCCAGCCGCTCGAACGTCTCTACGTCGAGCGTAAAACCCCGGCGTTGGAGGCGTTCACGCGCGGCGTCCAGGTTTTCCCGAAGGTAGTTCAAGTCCAGCATGTGTTGAATTCTAGAGCACGTTCACGAGCTTGACACATCATTCTCTAATGCTATGATACTTGGGCGTTAATAGTTAAGAAGCCCCGAACCAACTCACTTCGAGGTGTCTATGAGTCGTCGAGCGATTGCTCTCACCATTTCCCTGTTTTTGCTATCGGTTTTTCCCGCCGTTGCACAGCGGAATGAAAAGCAGAGTAAACAGCAGCAGCGTTCTCGACAGGCTGAGGAAAGCGGCAAGGCTCTCAAGAGGATCTTGGACGAAGACCTCTTGTACATCATCACGGATGAGGAAAGGGCGGCCTTCAACCGGCTCCAGACCGACGAAGAGCGTGAAAGCTTCCTGGAAAACTTCTGGCTGCGCCGCGATCCGTACCCGGACACCCCGGAGAACGAATACAAGGACGAGCATTACGCCCGCATCGCGTACGCCAACGACAAGTTTGCCTCCGGCATACCCGGCTGGAAGACGGATCGCGGCCGGATCTATATCACCTTTGGTCCGCCCGACAGCATCGACGAGTCCATGCCGACCGGCGGCACATATTACCGGCCGTTTGATGAAGGCGGCGGCGTCACCAGCGTGTTTCCCTTCGAGAAGTGGCGCTACCGGTATATTGAAGGCATCGGTCAGGAAGTCATCTTCGAGTTCGTCGATTCTTCCATGAGCGGTGAATACCGGCTGGCAATGACGCCCAGTGAAAAAGACGCATTGCTCCACGTTCCGGGGGCGGGCCTTACCGAGTATGAAATGCTGTACGGCATCGACAAGGCCGAGCGGTGGAATCGAGACTACGCAACCCTGGGACCGGGGCTCGGCGCTCCGACGCGCAGGAACCAGTTCGACATGCTGGAACAGCACGTCAAGGCCTTTACTCCCCCGGCGGTCAAGTTCAAAGATCTTGAAACCGTCGTCAGCACGAAGCTTTCCTTCAATCTCTTTCCTTTCAAAGTCCGTGCAGATTTCATCAAGGTGACGGAATCGCAGGTTCTGACGCCGATCACGGTTGAGATTGCAAACAAGGACTTCACATTCAAGGAAGAGGGCGGCATCCAACGTGCGTTTGCCGAAGTCTACGGCGAGATTCGCGACCTCAATGGGCGCTTCGTCCGGAGATTCGAAAACCTCATGACTCAAGATTCTCCGCAGTCCCTCTTCAGGCAGTTCCTGGAGGGACGATCCCTATATCAAACCAGCGTTTTCCTGGAGCCGGGGCGCTACAAATTAGATGTTGTGGTCAAGGACAGAAACAGCGGAAATATGGGAACGTTCCAGAGAGCTCTGATCGTGCCGCGCTACCAGGAGACGGGACTGGCGTCGAGTTCACTGATTCTGGCCAGCAGGATCGAGAATGTTCCGTCGCGCGTCGTCGGAGGACCTTTCATCCTGGGAGATAAGAAGGTCATGCCCAACGTCAGGGAAGAATACCGGCGGCAGGATGATTTGAATGTCTGGTGGCAGATCTATGGACTGAAGGTCGATGAGGCGACCCACAAACCGTCGGCCACGATCGAGACTCTGATCACGCGCAACGGCCAGGAAGTCAGGAAGATCGTGGAAGAATCTGCGGACTTGTCCGGGGCCGCGCAGCAGATGACCATTACCAAGACGCTTCCCCTTGCGGAGTTTGAGCCCGGCAATTACGCCATTCAGGTGCGCGTGACGGATAACCTCACGAAGGACCAGCAGGTGTCACAAGGGAAATTCGTCGTCCGGTAGCAAACGTGCTTTTGGAAGGACGGAACGGCATGAAACTCGTCACGCGCATGAGCAAGCTTCCTTTGGTTCTGGGGATCATCGCCGCATTGGCCCTTCCGAGCATTGGCGTAGCGGGCGAGGACTTTGGGGTAGTCCAGGGAACGGTCGTGGACTCGAACGGCAAGCCCATTGCCGACGCGTTCGTCAGCGTAACCGGCGCGAGCCCCATGTTGCCGACCCGTATGGCCTATACGGACAGGAGCGGCAGGTTTTTCATTCCCAACCTCCGCATTGGCGATTACGCGGTGAAAGTGACGATGCCGCGTTTTCATCCGTCGGCGCCTGAGAAAATACGCGTCGTTGCGGGTTCCACGTTTACCATGACTGTGAACCTGCTGACTACTGCAGACGTGATCCGGCGCGCAAAATCGCCGGATGCGGACATTGTTTGGACATTGAGAAGCTCTCGCTCCACGCAGCCCATCCTGCGGCATAACGACAAACGCCAGCCCGAAATTACGTTCAGTTCGCTGTCATGGCCAAACTATTCCGGCCACTTTCAGCTCTACTCCAAATCTGTTGAAACTACCTCCGGTCCCGCCGACAGCGTTGGTTCACAGTTTTCCCTGACAATGCCGTTTCAGGCGAATTCGAAAGTCACGTTTGCCGGCCAGTACAACGAGCTGCCGGGACAACCTCGAGGTCTCTCGGCAGGGTACGAATTTGCGCCGGCAAAAGGACGCCGCGCACGGGCAGGGCTCAACATGCGTCAGAGCGGTCTGCTGGTCGACTCGATGCGCGAGCATCTGCTGCGTGAAGTTCAATTGGAATATTCCGAGCAGTTCGATTGGACAAAGCACATCGCTCTCGAGTACGGGGCGCAGGTCGGCCGCGCGGATGACATCGCGAGCCACAATTACATTCGCCCTCGCGTCGGCGTGTCCTGGGTTCCGGACGCCCGCACGATGATCGGGGTCGCAGCCACCTCACAACCTCCTTCTTCGCCTGACGATCCAATTCGCGGGAAAAACTACTTCGAACAGGTGTATGTTCCTCCAGCCCTCGAGCGGCGCCTGCACACGGAAATCACGTTGTCCCGCGTGGTGGCCGATGATACGAAGCTTTCGTTGACTCTCTTCGAGGACAAGGCGGAAAACCAGGCGATGTTTGTCCAAACGCCTGACGGCCAGCGAGGGCTGCTGATCGTAGACGCTCGGAACATGCCGTCCCAGGGATTCCGAGTGCACGTGAACCGCGATTTCGGCGGTGTCGATGCCGGCTTGGGATATACGACGGCATACGGGATCGGTTTGGCAGATTCGCCGAAGACCGTCGATGAAGTTCTCAGCCACCTGGAACGTCAGCGGTTTCATGTCGTTACGGCGCGAGTTAAGACGGAGGTCGATCTGACAAGCACGGAATTGACCGCTGTTTATCGCTGGATGTCACGGTTTGCGGCGGCGCCGCTGGATCCTTATCAAGCAGTCGTGGAGTACAACGAGCCTACCTTAAGCATCACGGTTGCCCAAGATCTCCCGACCTGGGGTACTTTCCCTGGTCGAGTCCAGGCGATCGTGGACGCCCGCAACATCTTCGAACATACTTTCAGCTCGGAGAAGGCCCAGGTGACCCCTTCCCCACGGTTCGTGAAGGGCGGCATCAATATCCGTTTTTGAAGGTCTCCCAAAACCCATATCCATTTTTACAAAGATTCGTTAAACTGCAGCCGGATCCTGTCGTGTAGGGGCTCATGGGTCGGAAGATCTTTTCGCTGGGTTTCTTTGCGGCAATTGTGTTGTCGGCCGCGTTACTCCTGCTCGGCGGTCTGAATATCCACCAGAAACGGAAATGGGCGCCGCCGGACGACGGTTGTTCGTGGCAGCAGAGCGACCGGGGCGTTGAAGCTCAGCTTGTGATGGCGGACGGGCCGGCTGCGCGCGCGGGGATCCAGCCAGGGGACGTTCTAAGGGCCGTTAACGGTCTTTCCGTCGAAAGCGACCGTCACGTCACGCAGCTTCTCTACGAAGTTGGGGTCTGGCAGCGAGCCACGTACACGGTGGAACGGGACGGAGCGGTCTTTGATGCGACGCTCATTCTCGCTCCCCCATCGGACCGGCTGCTTCGCCGCCAGCTCTATCTGGAGATCATCGGACTCCTTTACTTCCTGATCGGAACATTCGTTCTGGTGAAGCGCTTTGGCGCCCCCCTGGCCCTTCACTTTCACCTGGTGTGTCTAGTTTCGTTCGTCGTGTATGTCTTCCACTACACGGGCAAATTGAACGGTCTCGACTGGACGGTGTTCTGGCTGGGTTTGATTGCGCACTCTTTGTTGCCGCCGTTATTCCTTCATTTCTGTATGGAGTTCCCCGTCCGAAAACCCTTCGTCGACCGTCATCGCCGTTGGCTGCCGCTCGTGTACGCGCCGGGCGCCCTGCTGTTGGCGGCGTGGGTGGGGTTTGTGTCCGGTCTCTTCGGGTTTGTGGATTCGCCCCTCCGGCTGATGAATCTCCTGGAGGCCTCAGGCGACTTCCATCTCGGCGCCTATTTCGTGATTGGCGGTGTTTTGTTGTTCTGGACCTACAGGACTGCGCGCACGCCGGAATTGAGACAGCAGATGAAGTGGGTCACGCGCGGAACGATGATGTCCGTGGTTCCATACTTTCTGCTCCAATCCGTTCCGCGCGCCATCGGCGTGATTCCGGACGCGCTGGCGGATATCGCGATGTTCCCGTTGGTGCTGATGCCCGCATCGTTCGGTTACGCGATCCAGCGCTATCGCCTGATGGATGTTGACATCATTTTCAAGCGCGGCGTGACCTACACGTTGGCAACGGCCTCGTCCATCGGTTTGTATGCCACGCTGGTCGTGCTTGTGGGTGAACTCCTGGGCTCCGGTTTCGAGTCCGTCGGAACCGTCGAAGAGATCTTAGCTACGATTGTCGCGGCGCTCCTCTTTTCGCCCATCAAAGATCAGTTTCAGGTCTGGCTCGACAAGTTCTTTTACAGAGAGCGCTACAACCTCCGGCGTACGTTAATCGATTTCGGCCGGACGCTTGGCTCTGAAGTCCGGTCGGAAACCATGCTTGCCAGCGTTGTTGACCGTGTGAGCCGGGCGTTGTCGGTTGATGGCATCGCTGTCTTTCTCGAAGACCCGCCTCAAACGGCGCGCTTCGTTCCAGTTCTGACGTCGGGTGTCGAGATTCCCCCGGATGCGAACCTGGCGTTCCTGCCTGGGTCGACGGGGTGGCCTTTTCTGTTTTTCGAAAGCGATCGATTCGGTCTGAACCACTTCATTCCCTGTCACGTTAAAGATCGCGTCATTGCATACATCGGCTTGAGCCGAACAAAGAAGGGCGATTATCTGACGAGCGAAGATCTCGAGCTTCTGGAAGCGGTGTCGGATTATGTCGGCATAGCGTTAGAAAACGCCAGACTGTACAAATCCCTGGAGCAGAAGGCGGCGGAGTATCACGATCTCAAGGATTTCAGCGAAAACATCATCGAATCGATCAGCGTCGGCGTTGTGGTGGAGGACTTTGAAGGACGCATCGTCGGGTGGAACCGGGCGCTGGAAAATCTCACAGGCCGTCCTGCGGCGGAAACTCTGGGCGCCCGCACGGACGCGGTGATACCGGGGTCTTTCCTGCAGCGTTTGTCCGAGCACGGACGGTTGTACAAGCAGCTCTGGAACGGCCTCACCGTAAACTTTTCAGTCACGTCGCTGCTCGATAAGTCCGGCGCCCCGCGAGGGCGGCTGATCATGATCGACGACATCACGGACCGCGTCCGGCTCGAGGATCAGTTGATTCAAAATGAAAAGCTCACCTCGATCGGCCTGCTGGCCGCCGGCGTCGCTCATGAAGTGAACACGCCGCTTGCCGTCATATCGAGCTACTCGCAGATGCTGCGCAAACAAATCAGTCCCGAGGACCCCCGGCACAAGCTGCTGGAGAAAATTACCAAGCAAACTTTCCGCGCGTCTGAAATCGTCAACAGCTTGTTGAGTTTCTCCAGAATGCACGCAACGGAATTCTCGGAGGTGAACGTTCATCAGGTCATCAACGAGACGATTTCGCTGCTCGAACATCAGTTCAGGACGAACGGGATTCGAGTGTCCGCCGAGCTCTCGGCGGACGCTCCAGTCACGTTGGGGAATCCCGGAAAGCTGCAGCAGGTTTTTCTGAATCTCTTCCTGAACGCCAAGGATGCGATGACCGAGGGAGGAGAGCTGCGCATCAGGACGCAGGTCGTGGATTCCAAGATCGAGATCGTAATCTCCGACACCGGCGTCGGCATCAGCGCCGAGAACATCAAGAAGATCTACGATCCGTTCTTCACGACGAAGGGGCCTCGAAAGGGCACAGGGCTAGGGCTCTCCGTCAGCTACGGGATCGTGCAGGAACACGGCGGCGCGATTTCGGTGGAAAGCAAGTTAGGACGCGGAACTTCCTTCAAGCTGGAATTCCCGCTATCGAGAAAGGTTGTAAATGTCTAAAAACAAGGGCGTGGTGCTCATCATTGACGACGAAGAAGAAATTCGGGAGAGCATGGAGCTGCTCCTCAGTTCCGAAGGCGTGGCAAGCGATTCCGCTGCCAGCGGGGAGGAAGGCCTTCGCAAGATAGAAGAAAACCTGTACGACCTGGTGCTCCTGGACTTGATGCTTCCCGGCAAGTCGGGAATGGACGTCTACAGAGATATCCGCAGAACGGACCCGACGCTGCCCGTCGTTATTATCACGGCCATGGCTGGAGTCGAGGCGGCCGTGGCGGCCATTAAAGCAGGTTGTTTCGACTACATTACCAAGCCTTGGGACAACGACAAATTGCTTGTAATCGTGCACAACGCTCTCAAGCAGCGCCAGTTGATGAGCGAGAACGTCCAGCTCCGCCGCGCGTTCAGCGACCGTTTCGGCTTCAGCAACATTGTCGGCAAGAGCCCGAAAATGATGCGCATTCTCGACCTGGTGACGCAGGTCGCGCCCAGCCGCAGCACCGTCCTGATTCAGGGCGAGAGCGGCACCGGCAAGGAGTTGATCGCCAAGGCGATTCATCTGAAGAGTCCGAGAGCCGACAAGAACTTTGTTCCCGTAAACAGCGGCAGCATGCCGGTGGATCTGCTCGAGAGCAACCTGTTCGGACATGTCCGCGGCGCATTCACAAGCGCAGTTTCCGCAAAGAAAGGACTTTTCGAAGTCGCGGATCAGGGGACCATTTTCTTCGACGAGATCGGCACCATCAGCCTGGAGACGCAAGCAAAGCTGCTGCGCGTGATTCAGGAACGGGAATTCATGCGCCTGGGCGGCATCGAAACCATCAAGGTCGACGTTCGAATCATTGCCGCAACCAATGTGGACCTGGCGCAACTGGTGCGGGAAGGACGTTTTCGCGAAGATTTGTACTACCGGCTGAACGTCATCAATATTCAGCTTCCGCCGTTGCGGGATCGCAAGGAAGACATCCCGTTGCTTGCGGAGTTCTTTGCGAAGAAGTATTGCGAAGAGAACGGAAAGCCGATCTGCCGGATCGCTCCTGAAGCCCTTCGGATTTTGATCGACTACTATTGGCCTGGAAACGTTCGTGAGCTGGAAAACGTCATCGAGCGCGCCGTTGTCTTGTCGCAGGGCGACGTCATCGACAGCGGCCTGCTTCCCGATGCGCTGGCATCTGCTCCTTTGAAGTTCGCCGGGCTGTCTTCGTTCACGTTTTCGGGCGACGCCTCCCTGTTCGAAATCATGGACGCCGTGGAACGGCGCGTGATCATCGAGATGCTTGAAAAGTGCGGGTGGAACCAAACGGAAGCCGCCGATAATTTCCGCATTCCGCTGTCGACTCTCAATCAGAAGATCAAGCGGCATGGAATCGAAATCAAAAGAAAACGAGAGCGCGTTCCTGGCGTTCCTTCTATAAGGTAGTCGTCGATGGGAACGCATCTGCTGCAGCGGCTTCGGGAGCGGGCGGGAATTCGTCCCCGTCGCATCGTCTATCCGGAGGCGAGTGATGAACGCGTGCTGCGCGCCGCGCGCAAGATCGCAGATGCGCGGCTTGCGAAGCCCGTTCTCATTGGCGCCCGCAGTGATATCTCACGGGCCGCGGAAGCCAGTAACGTCAGTCTCTCGGGCATCGAGACTGTTGAACCCGGTCCGCCGTTCACCACGCGCTATGCAGAGATGCTGGGGCTGGAGTGGCGCGCGAAAGGTTTCACCGAGGTCGAGGCCGAAAAGCGCCTGCAGGATCCGTTGTATTTCGCAGCGGCGATGGTGCGCTACGGAGACGCAGATGGCGCGGTAGGCGGGGCCAGCTCCACAACGGCGGATACGGTGCGGGCGGCGATCCGCTGTATCGGACTTCATCCGGAGTCGTCTCTTGTATCGAGTTTCTTTCTGATGGTTCTTCCGCAAACTGCGCTTGTTTTTTCGGATTGTGCGGTGGTTCCGTCGCCGACCGCGTCTCAGTTGGCGGACATCGCAATTGCCGCCGCTCAAAACGCGCGCATCTTTCTTGAAGTGGAGCCTCGCATCGCCTTCTTATCGTTCTCGACGAAAGGCAGCGCGCGCCATCCGGTTCTTGCTCGCGTTCGCGAGGCGGTCGCGACCGTGAAGGCGCGTCGGCCCGACTTGGTTGTGGACGGAGAACTCCAGGCGGACGCAGCGCTCGTCCCGGAAATCGCCCGTTCCAAAGCGCCCTCGAGTCCCATCGAAGGCCGAGCCAATACGCTCATATTTCCCGATCTGCAGTCCGGCAATATCGCGTACAAGCTGACCGAGCGTTTGGCCGGCGCCCGCGCCGTCGGCCCTATTCTTCAAGGCCTGAACAAGCCGGCCAACGACCTTTCCCGGGGCTGTTCCGTGGACGACATCATTGATGTGACGGCGGTGACGGCGCTGCAGGCGGAATTCGGATTTCGGATTGCGGATTTCGGATTTGGAGAACCCGGCATGCAGACGTCTGCAAATCCGAAATCCGCAATCCGAAATCCGAAATAGTCTTTCAGTCTTCCACGACGCGGCGCACCTTCTTGCGGCTTCGCTTGCGGGCCAGAGCCTGTTTGATGCGCTTTTTCTCGCCAGGCTTCAGGTAGAAGGAGTGTTTCTTCACTTCCTTGATAATGTCTTCCTGTTGGACCTTTCGCTTGAAACGCCGGAGTGCATTCTCAATGGACTCTCCTTCTTGAATGCGAACTTCAGCCACTGTTGTTCACACCTCCCATCTGCCTGCGGCTAAAACACCAGATTATTTCCGACGTCCCAAACGGATGTCAAACCCGTGTTATACTCCGCCGTTTATGGCGTCCTGTCCGCTGTGTTCGAGCCGTCCCGCCAAGCGCTTCTGTCCCGCAAAGCACGAGAAGATTTGTGCGACGTGCTGCGGGGCGAAGAGGGAGGTAGAGATTGACTGTCCCGGTTCGTGTCCTCACTTGAAGGCGGGGCGTTCTTATGAATCGGAGAAGCGAGCTTTCGATCCCGAGCTGGCCGCGCAGGCTTTGGAATATTCCCAAGGTTTCACGTCGCGGTACGGCGCCGTCATTGACGCGCTGGTCGACGCGGTGATGAATGAACGTGCGGCGTCGCCCTGGATGCTCGACACAGACGTCCTGGAAGTCTACAAGGCGCTCAGCGCTACGATGAAGACGCTTTCGACAGGGATCTATTACGAAACCTTGCCCGAAGGGTCCGTTCGTCTTTCGCTCTATCGCCGTCTGCGGTCGGTTCTCGATGAGTTCATGCGGCCCAGCCTGGAGATCGATCATGACGCGCTGAAGGCGTCGGAGGCTGTGGATGTTTTGGGCTTCATGAAATTCACCGCGACTGCAAAATCCAACCCACGCCCCAAGAGCCGTCAATATCTGGATTGGTTGTCGGAAGCGACGGGCGTGCACAACGATAGTCCGAGTCGCTTGATCGCCCCGTGAACGTCCTCGCCATCCGGCTCGCGCGGTTTGGCGATGTTGTGCTTCTCCTTCCTGCCTTAAGCTATCTCAAAGCGCATATCCCGGAATGCCGTCTGACGTTTGTAACGGGCCAACCGTGCGTTTCCCTTGCCCAGATGTGCCCGGCGATCGACGAGATCATCCCAGTGGACCGCGCGGCGATGAAAGAAAGGCCGGTTCGCCAGGCGCTGGCGGCGATCGGCCGGCTCGTACGCGACGTCCGCAGGCGCAATTTCGATCTCGCAATTGACTTTCACGGACTGCGCGAAACCAGCCTGCTCGCATGGCTGTCCGGCGCCAGGCAACGTTTGGGATTGAAGCGCTTCGATCAATCATTTTTGGGGATTTGTTTCAATTTGCCTCCCGTGCTGGAAGACAAAGGCGTTCACGTTTCCGAGATGTTCCTGCGAGTGGCGCAAAGATTCCCGCCGCGTGCGCCGTCGGTTTCTCCGGCGCTCGTCGTCCCGAAGGAGGCGCGAAGATGGGCTTCGGAAACGCTCCCGGCGAGGCCGTTCGCGGCGCTCTACGTCGATGCGCCCGTGCCGGAGCGGATCTGGCCGCCAGAACGGTTCGCAGCGGTTGCTGGCCATATTGTGCGTCACTGGGACGCCGCGGTCGTAGTGATGGCTGGTCCTGGCGGTGGGACGCTGGTCGAGAAGGTCTTGGAAGGCGCCGGACGGGCCGACAGGATTCATGGACTCTCGAACGTGACGGTTTTCCAATTGGCTGCGGCGATCGCCGCGTCGGACTTGCTTATCAGTAATGATACGGGCCCCATGCATCTGGGACCCGCGCTGGGGGTGCGAACGCTAGGGATATTCAGCGTCGGTTTTCCGGAACACTTCCGTCCGAATGGAATTCACGATCGTTTTGTTCGGGGAAATCCTGTCGAGAATGTGCGGGTCGAAGATGTGTTGAAGGTGGTTGAGGAAATCTGGCCTACTGTTCGTCGAGATCTTCAACGCTGATCTTCAGCGATCTAAGAAACTTCAGATCCTGAGAAGTAACCTTCAGCTTTGCATCGCGGTTCTTGGCGACGCTCGCGGCTTCTTCGGCTCGCGCCTTCCGATTGAATCCAATCGTCGCTTCCAGTACGAGAAATACGTCATAACCCGCATTCTTCACGTTCTGGATAGCCTCACTAATCTCTTCGGACTCTGAAAGAGCGTCGTTGATTGCCGCGCCGAGCTCCTTGATCAGGCGTTTAAGATTGTCGTCGATTTGCACTCGCCCTCCTTGCCCGCGCTGCATGCCGCAGAGAAGACCATCTCTCTTCAGTCCATCGTAAGCACATAGCTTCAATTTGGTCAATTCTCAATTTGTCCGCTTGTTTTCGAGTAAGATACTGCGTGACTTCGGCATGGCCAGCAGGTTCAAACAGATGTTCGGGGCGTTCCTGAAGTCGGCCCATCTACTCTGGCTTGAAGTGAGCGGCGCCCTGTTCATCGCGCTGGCAATCGTATTCGGCGTTCAGTCATTGCAGGAGTACCGAAAATCCGCCAGCGCGGGGGTGAGCTTGAGCTGGGAATTCGGTTTCGCCGTCCTGCTGTCGCTGCTGACACTGGTTTTTGGAGTGCATTCGTTCTGGAAAGCTAGGAAACTTCGCTAGTGAGCTCCGCGGATTACAGGAGTCTTGGAGATCCAGAGCTTGTGTCGCGCTGTCTCAACGGCGATGCACAGGCTTGGGAAACTTTGATCCTGCGATACAAGAGACTGATCTACTCGGTTCCAGTGCGCTTCAGTTTTTCCGCAGCCGACGCCGCGGACGTCTTTCAATCCGTCTGCGTGAAGCTCATCGAGAACCTGCACCAACTGAAGGACGAAACCAAAGTCAGCGCGTGGCTCATTACGACGACGACCCGCCAATGCATTCTGATGCGCAATCAGAGGCTCCGCGAGTCCAGTACCGATGACGAGTTTGAGGAGCCGCCCGACCCCGCCGAAGACCTCGAGGAAACGCAAATCCAGAGCCAACGCGACGAAACGGTGCGGGAAGCGGTGAGGGAGCTGCCGGACCGGTGCCGCAAATTACTGGAAATGCTGTATTTTGATGTGGGCAACCCAAGCTACGAGGAAATTAGCCGGAAGATGCAAATGCCCGTCCCCAGCATCGGACCAACGCGCGCCCGCTGCCTGGCCAAACTGCAGACTCTATTACGCAGAAAGGGCATCCGGTAGATTTCTGTATTTTCGCGAACCCTGCGCGGCTCTACAAAAGTGGAAGGAGCGAGGATGCTGCACCTCAGTGTTGAGGACCTGACAAATTACGTCGATGCCGTCGTGGCTGGAAAGAACGTCTCCGACGGCCTTGTAGAAAGTCATCTGTCGGTTTGCGCCGAGTGCTTTCAGGCGAAGGAAGCGCTGCTCAACCTGATTGTCTTGTTGCAGCGCGACGCCTCGTTTGAACCTCCCGGCAGCCTGGTGGAATGGGCCTTTGACCTGTTCCAGCCAATGTTGCAGCCCACCTCCGGTGGAAAACTTAAGAGAATCATTGCATCCCTCATCTTCGACACCTATGAGCAGCCCATGCTTGCCGGAGTACGGCGGATGGGCGCTCCGCCGCGCCAACTCCTGTTTCGAGCCGGAGAAGTCGACGTGGACGTGAAAGTCGAGTCGCTGGAAGCCAACGACCGGATCACGCTCATCGGTCAAGTGTTGTCAAACGCGGCGAAGTTCTTCGATAATACCCCCGTCAAACTTGAGTCTCAGGGCGTCACCCGTTTTCGAACCGTGACCAACGTCGTTGGAGAGTTTTCCTTTGACGACGTGCCCAAGGACACGTACCACTTGTCGGTGGACTTGCCGGAAGGCGAAATCACGCTTTTCTGCGTCCATCGCGGAAACTCTTAAGGGTCGACGCCGACACGCATAAAGACAGTGATTTCTCCGACTCCCGAGGAGTGTGTTGCTGCGCTCGAGCAGATGCCGGACGCCGCTCAGCAGCAGGCTTTCCTCTCACAATCCGGCGTCCAACCGAGCCTAGCCCTGGTGGAGGCCTGCTCACGCCGCATTCGCGAGCTTTGCTACAAAGACCCCGCCTCGGCGGAAATCCTCGCCAATACTAATCTGCACTTGGCTTCGCTTGTGGATACGCCCACCGCATGGGCCTTGGCGAACCGCTCCCGCGCTCAGGTGCTCTATACAATGCGGCGCGCCGCCGCCGCGGCGCCGTACTTTGAGAGGGCCGTCGAACTCTTCACCGAGGTCGGGCTGGAGCTCGAGGCCAGCCGGACTCTCGTCACGCAGATGGACAATCTCATTTATCTCAGCCGCTACGATGAAGCGGCGAAGCTGGAAAGCCGGGCTCGCGCAACGCTGGAGAAGGCGAATGACGTCCACTATCTTGCGAGGCTGGAGACGGCGCTGGGGAATCTCTATTACCGTCTGGACAGGTTTCAGGAATCGTTGGCTCACTATGATGCGGCGCGCCCAGGCCCCGACGATCCGTTCTCGCCGGCCGCTATCGGTATGGGCCGAGGTCATGTGCTGGCCGACATGAACCGCTTCGATGAAGCGGTTGAGGCGTACCGCACAACAAAACGTCATTGCCAGCAGCATGGCCTGGATCTTTGGGCCGACATCGCCGACCACGGCATCGCACGCATGCACTTCCTCCGCGGAAACTATTCGACGGCGCTGCGAATGCTGGAAGAGACGCGGAAGAAACACGAATCCAGAAACGACTCCCGTCGAGTCGGCATGGTTGATCTGGAACGCGTTGAAATCTACCTGCAGTTGAACCTGTTTGAAGACGCGGCGGCAATTGCAAGCCGATCGTTTGATGTCTTCGACAGACTAGGCAACCGGTACGAAGCTGCAAAATGTCTTGCGTTTCTCGGCGTCGCCAGATTCAAGCTCTTCAACGATTGCGACGCCGAACGCGCTTTTTTGCGCGCGCGCGAAATCCTGGCTCAAGAAGGAAACGAAACGTGGGTCGCCGTCGTCGACCTGTGGCGCGCCCGACTTTCGATGCGACGTAGAGATTTTCCGGAAGCTCAGCAGCTCGCGCGCGCTGCTGCGGACGCATTTGAACGACAGAATGTTCCAGTCTGGGCGGCCGATGCATGGGTGCTGTCGGCTCAGAGTCTCCATGCGCTTGGAGAATCCGCCGCTGCCGTAGAGGACGCCCAGCGGGCGCTTCGTGGACTTGAAGGATTTCATGCTCCTTGGGTGTCCTATCAGGCGTTCAATACGATCGGACGGCTCCGGGAGCTGGAAGGTTCGACCGAGGCCGAAGAGCTGTACCTGCGCGCGGTGTCAGAGTTGGAATCTCTGCGAGGGAACATACGCCTGGACGAATTGCGCATGTCCTTCGGCAAAGACAAATACGAAGTTTACGAGAACCTGGTCAATCTGAAGTTGAATCGCGGCGACTTCGCTTCAGCCTTTGACTTTGTCGAACGATCGAAGTCGCGAACGCTGATCGATCTCCTGGAACGCAACCTCGAAACGGTCTGGGACTCGAGCGCGGACGAATCGCCTCGTCTGCAGCGCGTTCGAAAGATACGCGAAGAGTTGAATATTTTGTACAGCCGGGTTAATGACGTCGCGTCCCGAACGAGGGTTTCTGTTGATGAAGTGAAACGGCGCGAACACGAACTGATGGAACTGCTCCGTGAAGTCGGCGAGGAAAAATCCGGTTGGGCGACGCTCCAAAGCATGGATCTGCCCAATGTCGCCGAGGTTCAGCAGATGCTGGACGTTGATGAAGTCCTCGTCGAGTATTACTCGATCGGCGATGAGTTCCAGGCTTTTGTCATCGGCGCAGACGATTATCACGTCGTCCGATGCGTCACCACCTCGCGTTCGATCCGGGCGTCGCTTCGGGGGCTCCACTTTCAGCTCTCCAAGTTTCATCTCGAGCCGCTGTACGTCCAGCGACGCGCGATGGCTCTCCTGGCAGCCACTCAACATCATCTTCAGGAGCTGCATCTTCAATTGATCGCGCCGCTCGAGCGTTTTTTGGGACGCCGCCGACGGCTGATCATTGTGCCGCACCAGTCGTTGCACTATGTTCCCTTCCATGCTCTGTTCGACGGCGCCCGTCATCTGATCGACGTCTATGAAATGACGTACGCGGCGAGCGCGTCCGTGTTGAAGATATGCCGGGAACGGCGCAGCGCGCGGTCCGCGGACGCGCAGGATCTCATCCTGGCCGTCGCCGACGAGCTGACGCCGCATATCCGCGATGAAGCTGAAGCGTTGCGTCAGTTGCTGCCCAGCGCGCTGGTCTTTACTGACAGCGAAGCCGGAGAGCACAACCTGCGCCGCTACGGCTCTTCGGCCGCCACGATTCACATCGCCGCACATGGAATATTCCGTCCCGATAATCCAATGTTTTCTCTGCTGCGGCTGGGCGGGAGTTGGCTAAACCTCTACGACATTTTCAATCTGCAGCTCGGGGCCGACCTGATTACGCTCAGCGCGTGCGAAACCGGGATGAACGCCGTTTCGGAGGGAGATGAACTGCTAGGCCTGTCGCGCGGCTTCCTTTATGCGGGCGCATCCTCGCTGGTGGTCAGCCTCTGGAACGTCAACGACCGCTCCACCGCTCTGTTGATGCGCCGCTTCTACGAAGAACTGCGCAACGGCGCTACCAAATCAGGGGCTCTCCGGCAAGCGATCTTGGACGTGAAGCAGGATTTCCCCCATCCGTATTACTGGGCGCCGTTTATCTTGTTGGGAAAATCGTAGGGAATCTCGAATTGCGAAATGCGCGAATTTGGGGACAGAGACCAATTTCCTGCGCGTGCGGTCGACGTGAAGCCGGAGGAGTCCCGCACGGGCAGGAAATTGGTCTCTGTCCCCAAATTCGCAATTCGCATTTCGCAATCCGAAATCTCTTCTGTGGTACCGTTGACCCATGCCCGAACTCCCCGGCCAATACCCTTACACGCGCGGCATCCAGCCCACGATGTACCGCGGCCGTTTGTGGACAATGCGGCAGTATGCCGGCTTCGGTTCGGCGGCTGAAACCAACAAGCGTTTCAAGTACCTGCTGGAACACGGCCAGACCGGGCTCTCAGTCGCGTTCGACCTTCCGACTCAGATGGGCCTCGATTCGGATCACCCGCTGGCATTGGGCGAGGTCGGCAGAGTCGGCGTTCCCATCGACACGCTTGAAGACATGGAAGCCGTCTTCGACGGCATCCCGCTGGATCGCGTGTCGACTTCGATGACCATCAATGCGACCGCTCCCATTCTCCTTGCGATGTACGTTGCAGTTGCTCGAAAGAAGGGCGCGCCGCCCGAACGCATTACCGGCACTCTGCAAAACGATATTCTCAAGGAGTACATCGCCCGCGGTACGTACATCTATCCGCCAAAATTCTCGCTGCGGCTGGTTACCGACGTATTCGCGTACTGTAGGCGCGAGCTTCCCAACTGGAATACGATATCGATCAGCGGCTATCACATCCGGGAAGCCGGCGCCACAGCAGTCCAGGAATTGGCGTTTACGTTCGGCAACGCGATCGCCTACGCGGAGGCTGCGATCCAGCGCGGCATGGAATTTGACGCGTTCGCGCCGCGCCTCTCGTTCTTCTTCAATACGCATAACGATTTTCTGGAGGAGATCGCGAAGTTTCGCGCCGCGCGGAGGATCTGGGCCAGGATCGCCAAGGACCGTTTTGGCGCCAAGAATCCGCGTTCCATGATGCTGCGATTCCATGCCCAGACTGCAGGGTCCACGTTGACGGCGCAGCAAGCGGACAACAACGTCGTGCGCGTCGCCATTCAGGCGCTGGCCGCCGTTCTTGGAGGCGCACAGTCGCTCCATACCAACTCCAAAGACGAGGCTCTGGCGATTCCTACGACGGACGCAGCGCGCCTCGCGCTCCGGACGCAGCAGATCATTGCGTGGGAATCCGGCGTCGCAAACACGGTGGATCCCGCTGGAGGCGCTTACGCCATCGAGGCGAAGACAGATGAAATCGAGCGGCTTTCGACGGAGTATCTGAATCGAATCGACGACATGGGAGGCATGCTCCAGGCGATCGAGAGCGGATGGGTGCAAAGCGAAATTCAGGAAGCCGCGTGGGCTTATCAGCGTTCGATCGAAACAAAGCAGCGCATCATCGTTGGAGTCAACGAATTTCAAATCGAGGAAGACGTCCACGTTCCCATTCATACTGTGGACCCGGATCTTGAGCCGCAGCAAATTCGGGCCTTGAACCGCGTTCGCGAGCGGCGGCCCAATGCGGCGGTTCGCGCGTCGCTCACTCGGCTCGAAGCTGCGGCGTGCGCGGAAGACAACCTGATGCCGCATATTCTTAATGCAGTCGAGAACCTCGCGACGGTCGGCGAAATTTCCGACGTCTTTCGGAGAGTTCACGGCGAGTACCGGGAGGCCCTGGTTTTTTGAGCAACGTCCTCGAGGTTCAGAATCTCAAAACCTGGTTCTTTACGCGCGAAGGCGTCATCAAAGCCGTCGACGACGTGTCATTCAGCCTCGCTAAAGGCGAAACGCTCGGGCTCGTTGGCGAAAGCGGATGCGGCAAAAGCGTCACGGCCATGTCGATCACACGGCTCATAAGTCCTCCGGGACGGATCGTCGGAGGCCGAGTCCTGTTCAACGGTCGCGATCTTGTCACGCTGCCGGAGCGCGAGATGCGCGAGGTTCGCGGCGCGCGGATCGCGATGGTTTTTCAAGAGCCCATGACGGCGTTGAATCCCGTGCTCGAAGTCGGCTTTCAAATCGCCGAGGCCGTCCTCGCGCACGAAAGAGTCTCCAGGCGCGCGGCGCTGGACCGCGCGATTGAGGCGATGCGCGCTGTGGCCATTCCGGATCCCGCCCGGCGCGCCAGGGACTATCCCCACCAGCTCTCCGGCGGCATGCGTCAGCGCGTTATGATCGCGATGGCGCTTGTTTGCAAACCCGCGCTCATCATCGCGGATGAGCCGACGACCGCGCTCGATGTCACGATCCAGGCGCAGATCCTGGAACTGCTCGCCGGTCTGCAGCAGCAATACGAGCTGTCCTTGATGCTGATTTCCCACGACCTCGGAGTCGTTGCGCAGGTCGCCGGAAAGGTTGCGGTCATGTACGCAGGCCGCATCGTCGAAACCGGACCGGCCATGGACGTGTTTCACAATCCGAAGCATCCCTACACGCAGGGTCTGCTCCAATCGATTCCGCGGCTTGGTTCAAGCGCGCAGAGCAGGCGCCGCCTCGATGCCATCGAAGGCGCGGTTCCGGACTTGCTGCGCTTGCCTGCAGGATGCTCCTTTGCGCCCCGCTGTTACAAACGCACCGCCGACTGCGAGGCCGGAGAGATTCCGCTCCGCCGCCCACGTCAAGATGAGGAGCGGCGGGAGGTTCGCTGCATTCATGCCTGAAAACGCTCTGCCGCTGTTGGAGGTCGAGGGCCTCAAAAAGTACTTCCCGATTCGCAGCGGCGTACTGTCGCGGACGAGATCTCATGTCAAGGCCGTTGACGGCGTGAGCTTCGTCATCGGTAAGGGCGAGACGTTCGGCCTTGTCGGAGAATCCGGCTGCGGCAAGACAACCGTTGGACGCGCGGTGTTGCGTTTGATCGAGCCGGATGCGGGGAGCGTCCGGTTCGATGGAACGGATCTGTTGGCCCTCGGCGCGGCCGAGCTCCGCGGGAAGCGCCGCGAGATGCAGATCATTTTTCAGGATCCCTACGCTTCGCTGAATCCCCGTATGACGGTTCGGGCGATTATCGGAGAGCCGTTTGCGATTCATCGGGTCGCGCATGGAACAGAACGCACGGAGCGCGTGGCCGAACTGATGAAGACTGTCGGTCTGGATCCATCCGTGATGAACCGCTACCCGCACGAATTCAGCGGCGGGCAGCGGCAGCGGATCGGGATCGCACGAGCGCTCGCGCTGCGGCCGAAACTCATCGTCGCCGACGAGCCCGTGTCCGCGCTGGACGTTTCGATCCAGGCTCAGATCGTCAACCTGCTGGCAGACCTCCAAAGTCAGTTTGGCCTCACGTACCTGTTCATCTCGCACGCGATTCCCGTCATCGAGCATATCTCTACGAGGATCGGAGTCATGTATCTGGGCAAACTGGTTGAGTTGGGAACGAGCCGGCAGATCTGCCTGGAGCCAAAGCATCCCTATACGCAGGCTCTGTTAAGCGCGGTTCCGGTCCCCGATCCGGCCGCTAAGAAGCCGCGCGTGATCTTGAAAGGGGATGTACCCACTCCGATCAATCCGCCTTCGGGCTGCCGCTTCCACACACGTTGTCCCATTGCCGTCGATCGCTGTCGCGTGGAGGAGCCGGCGCTGCGAGTCTTGGACGATGGCCGGGAAGCCGCCTGCCATTTGATCTGAAAATCTTACAGAACATTTATCGCGTGTTGACTGACGCGTAGGGTTCCTTCGCGATGGTGAGGTCCTGCCTGCACTGCAGCGCGGTCTTTTGCCGCGGCCTGCAGCATGGCAAGGAGGATGTCGGATGAAAACGATTGTTTCGGCTGTCAAGCTCGGGGTCGTCGCGCTCGTCTGTCTGGCTTTCGCGGGCTCCGAGTCCGTCTTCAGCGCTGGAAACAAACTGATCGAAGGAGAATTGTTGCACACCGGTATGAAAGTCACGCCCACCGCGGCGCCTGGATCGGTGTTTGAAAAACTGAATCCCGGACTGCCGGACTTGCCCGATTACACTGCAGGGCAGGCGGTCAGCACGGCTCTGAGTCCGGACGGAAAAACACTGCTCGTTCTGACGAGTGGTTATAACCGGGTGAACGGCCCGAACGGCAGCCGCGTCCCGGCATGGTCCAATGAGTATGTATTCGTGTATGACGTCAGCGGCCGCGCTCCCGTAAAGAAGCAGATCTTGGCCGTGCCGAATACGTTCGCAGGAGTTGCATGGAATCCTGATGGCCAGGAGTTTTATGTCTCAGGCGGCCTCGATGACAGCATGCATTTCTTTGTGAAGGAGGGTGAAAAGTGGGTCGAGCCGCAGCCCGCGCTGGATCTCGGCAATCACCCGGCTGTCAGCGGCGGCTATTATCAGCCGATGGCGGCCGGCGTCGCCGTCAATTCGACAGGCGACCGGCTTGTCGTCGCGAACCTGCTCTACGATTCCATCACCGTTGTCGATCCACGCCGGCGCACGCTTATCGGAGAAGTGGATCTCCGCCCGGGCGTCGCGGATCCTTCGCAGACGGGCTTCCCCGGCGGGACATATCCGTTTTGGGTCGTCATCAAAGGCGAGGATAAGGCGTACATTTCGAGTCAACGCGATCGGGAGATCGTAATCGTGGATCTCAATGGCGTTCCGCGGGTGACCGGACGCATCCCTGTCCGCGGGCTGCCTGGAAAGATGATCCTGAACGCGTCGCAGAGCCTGTTATTCGTCGTGGAATCCAACAACGACTCCGTTGCAGTCATCAGCACGGCCGCCGATCGTGTGCTCACGCGCGTGACAACGACTGCTCCCCATGAACTACAGTCGAAGGTCAAAAACTTCAAGGGCAGCAATCCCAATAGCCTTGCCCTCTCGCCGGACGAACGAACTCTTTACGTCACCAACGGCGGAACCAATTCTCTCGCGGTAATCGCGTTGAGTTACGCCGCGGGCCGAGTGGACGGCCGCGTCACGGGTTTGATTCCCACCGGTTACTATCCGAATGCGGTCTCGGTGAGTAGAGACGGTTCCATGCTCTACGTCGCCAATGGCATGAGCAACACGGGGCCGAACCCCGACGCCTGCCGCGACAATCTCTCCATTGCGTCAGGTTCTTCCAATACGTGCAATGCCGCGAATCAGTATTCCTGGCAGTTGACCAAAGCGGGCTTTTTGAGCTTGCCGGTCCCCAACCGGGCGAAACTGGCCGAGCTCACCGGGCAGGTCGCTTACAACTGCCGAATGTTTCCCGATCCCCATCAAGTCAAAAATGAACGGATCCTGTCCGCCGTTCGCAGACAGATCAAGCACGTGATCTATGTCGTCAAGGAAAACCGCACTTACGACCAGGTGTTCGGAGACCTTCCGCGCGGCAACGGAGATCCGAGTCTCGCGATCCTGTCGCCGTTCAGTCCGAATCACAAACAACTGGCCATGGATTTCGTACTTCTGGACAACTTCTATGATTCCGGCACTGTCAGCGGAGACGGCTGGAATTGGAGCACTGCGGGCCGCGCCAACGACTACACTCAAAAATCCGTGCCCGTGAACTATGCCGGCCGCGGTTTCAGTTATGACTGGGAAGGCGCCAATCGCAACGTAAACGTCTCGCTGCCGGGATTGTTGCTGCGCCAATTGCAGAATCCAGCGTACCCTAATGATCCGAATCTCCTGCCTGGAGTGGGTGACGTGGCCGCGCCGGACAGCCCTTCGGGAGAGGCCGGTACCGGCTATCTTTGGGACTCCGCGCTGCGGGCCGGACTCACGATCCGCAACTACGGCTTTTTCGTCGGAAACCTTCCCGCCCCTAGTTCCACATTCCGGACTCCTTTCGCTCTCGGCGTTCCTCAATCGGCGCCGCTCAAGCAAGCGCTTGCCAATCACACGGACGTTTATTTTCGTGGCTACGACCAGACGAATGCGGACTTCTGGCTCTTCAAGGAATGGGAGCGGGAATTTGACTATTTCGTCGCCAACAAGAACCTTCCGAATCTCAGTTTTGTGCGGCTGCCGCACGACCACTTCGGGAACTTTGGGACTGCCATTGACGGCGTCAATACCGTAGAGACCCAGATGGCCGACAACGACTACGCACTGGGACTGTTGGTCGAAAAAGTCGCCAGGAGTCCATACGCTAACAACACGCTGATCTTCGTCATCGAAGACGACGCGCAGAACGGCGGCGACCACGTCGACGCGCACCGAAGCATCGCGCTCGTCATTGGATCGGTTGTGAAGCGCGGCGAGCTGATTTCCAAGCATTACACGACGGTCAGTATGATCCGCACGATTGTGGACGTGCTTGGAATCGAGTCTCCCGGCCTCAACGACGCTCTTGCGGAGCCTATGGCCGAGATTTTCGATACTCATCCCACGGGATGGAGCTACTCCGCAATCGTGCCTTCCGTGCTTTATAACACCCAACTTCCTCTGCCGACTCGTAGCGTCGCGAACGTCCAGAAGGAGGGCGTTTCGACGCGTCCGTTGCGCACGCCCGAGTATTGGGAGCAGGCGATGGCCAATCAGAACTTCGAACGTGAAGACGATCTCGACCCGGACCGGTTCAACCGGGCCTTATGGGCCGGCCTTCGCGGCGAAGACGCTCCTTACCCGGAGGTGCGGCATGGCAAGGATCTGCGGAAGGATCGTAAGCGCCTGCTGAAGGACAAGTTTTGAGTCTTGAGCAGCCGCAGATTACGCAGCCAACATTGGATCTGCGTAATCTGCGGCTCAAAACCCTTCCCTATTTCACCGGACGCGGGATGCCTTCGCTCTTCGCGATCGCGTTCCGCAGCCGGACCTCATCGGAATCCGGGCGGCTGAAATCGATCTGAGCGGTCATCTCGATCCAGGTTCGGCTGGCGCCTTTCGCGTACTGGATCTGCTGGAACCGGTATGGCGTGAAATCAGGCGTATTCGTAAAAATCTCACGCAAGTCGGTCGCTGCGGCGTCGTACTGATTCAGCGGCGGAAGGCCGAAGATGAGGTTGACGGTTTTGAAAACGCTGGCCAGGCTGTAGTGGGTTTTCGCGACGTGTTCGCGCTTCACCCAGGGGCCGATGGCCAGGAAGACAGATCGGTGCCCGTCGACGTGATCGAATCCATTTTGCGTATCGTCCTCAACCACGAAAATCACCGTATCCTTCCAGCAGGGGCTGTTCGATATCAACTCGACGGTTAAGCCCAACGCTGCGTCGTTGTCCTGCACGAACCTCTTGTATGACCACGCGGGCCCTTGAGGATTGATATCGAAGGCGCCGCCGCCGTGATCGTTCGGATAGAGAATGTCCACGTAGGCGGGCAGCTTGCAAACGCCGTTCTCCCGATCCACGTAGTGGGCCTCAAATACCTGCTTGAAGCGGCCGAAGCGGCTGAAGCGCGTCGGGTCTTCGGGCAGCGGAGCGTCCGGGATGTGCGTGTTGTACTCCGGGAAGAGATGATCGCTGTTGTCGCGCAGCACCTTTTCCATCGGAATGTTGGTGTGCAAACGGATGCCGGTTGGCTCCGTTCCGAAGTCTTCGTCCACGATCGCGAACTCGAACCCATTGCCGAAATTGACGAACGGTATCCCGTTGCGCGCGAGGTGCAAATGGATGCCGCCATGTTCGTTGTAGTCCTGCGGATCCGGCGTCGCGTTAGCGTCGGTGAATCCGAGCCGGCCCGGATAGTTCTTGATGACCTCGGGATCGTCGCCCGCGTCCCGGCGCTGGCCGCCATAGGAAGCCGGCCAGTGCGTATCCTCGAATTCGGTCGTATACATGCCAGATAGCCAGCGATGGCCGTCCGATGAAACCGCGGGCTCGAGATAAAAGTTGTCGCCGACCGTGAAGCTCAACGCCAGCTCGTGATGATTGGGGCTGGCGTCGTATCCCAACGAGTAGTTCGGCGCGCCGTTCACGGGGACGCCTTTCCGCGTCATAGTGATGTCTCCGAACATCTGGTCGTGCGTCGAGTTTTCCTTTCGGATGAAGACCACGTGCTTGATCTGCTTGCTTTCAACGCCAGGGCGGTTGGGAATCGGGTTGCCGTCGTCGGGCAACGCTTCCAAACCGACAAATCCGTTGTTGGCCAGAACGAGATCCGTGTATTTCGCAAGCTGTCCGCGACCGGGAACCGGCACGATGCTGACGCTGCCGATGGTGCTTGATCTCGGTGAACCCAGGTTGTTAGGTGGAACATTGTTGTTGGGCCCCGCGCCGCGACCGCGCGCGTTCGCCACGTATAGAGTCCTGCCGTCCGGGCTGACCTGGATCGCGGCGGGCCACCAGCCGACTGGAATGTGGCCTTCTACTTTCGCGCGCCGGCCTTCCAATCGAAGCACAGCGACAGCATTGATCCCGGCCTCGGCGACGTAGAGATATTCCGCATCCGGGCTCAACGCGAGCGCTACTGGCTGGATGCCCTTCAAGCGTGAGTCGACGCCTGTGAACACGGAGAGGTCGACCCGATGGAGTTCTTCAAAAGTCGCCGGATGAAGCACGGAGATAGTGTCGTTGTTTCCGTTCGAAACATAGACCGCGTCCGGGCCGATCGCGATGGAGTTTGGATGGCTCCCGCCATACGCGGCGATGCCCTTTTCCACATCCCCGACTTTCGGACCTGTCTTCACCACCTTCTGGAGCGCCGGCAACGCCGGCGGCGCTGCGGGCGAAAACACGTAAAGGGAGGAGGACTCGGGCGCGTTGGGATCGCCAAGGCCTGGAACGGTGTAGGTCAGATCGTTGCTGATGTACCCAACCCGGATGCCTTCCGAGTCACGGAGCGTCGTCGGCAAGTTCCGCGGGTCGACTTTCTTGATTTTCAGCGTTGTCGCTTCCTTGGTTTCTTCGGGATATCCGGCGGCGGGATATCCGAGTGGGTAGTCCACGTTGTTGTTTCCTGTCGGGTTTGACGGCCGAAGATGCGAGAACTCGAAGACGCCGACGTTCGTCACCAAAATCTTGCCGCTCCGGCTGCGCGCGATTCCGTAGGGATAGCGGCCCGTTTTCACGCTGCCGACGATCGCCTGGAAGTTGTTGGGTTCCATGAGCTGATTTGCGGAATTGACGCCCGTGACGATCTTCGACGCATCGACAACATGCAAGCTGAAGCTCGCCTGGTCCACTGCGTACAAGAGGTTGCCGTCGTCGCTGATCGCGAGGTTGCCGGGGAAGGCGCCCTTGAATCGTCCGCCGGGATTTTCCGTGACGGTCCAGGGCGCAGTGATTGGATGCGCCGGGCCGTTGAGATTGACGGCGCCGATGATCTTGGCTTGCTCCACGTCCCCTACCCAGATGATGCCGTTCTCGCCGCCGGCGGCGTAGAAGCGCTTCGCATCGGGAGACATAACGATCCCCATGAAGGTTGAAATCACAGGTATCAAGGTCACTGTGGGTTTTGAGCTTCGAACGTTCTTGAACAGCGTGACGGAGAACGGAGTCGTCCCGCTATTCACCGTTGCCAGAGTGTTTCCGTCAGCCGAAAGCGCCATGCCGTAGGGCTTCGGCGCCATGACGCTGATTTCGGTCCCCACCGGCGTGATCAGCCTGCCGTTTGGAAGAACCACGCCTCGGTAACCGTTGACGATTATTTCTTGGCCGGCCGGCCACTTGCCCGCCGGGGCCTTCAGAGTGATCGCTCGTGACCTACGCGCGTCCTCGGCCCGCCGGCCGTAATACCCTTGGACGCCGAACGCATAAATCACCGCAATCAGACAGATGACAAGCGGGACCATGCCCGCGGCAAACTGCTTTCGTCGCATCAGTGAGCCTCCTGTTTTTCGGTCGCGCCGAAACTAGCTTTGCCGCATTTCAGTCCTGTGCGATGTCCAACAATTTTTCGTTTACGTAATAACGCCGAAACAAGCGGAGCAGAAATTTCCATCTCATGAACCGAGCATTCTTCTTACGTGCGCTGTGTTGCGTTGTGATCATCGTGATTGCAAAACTGCCTCGGGCGGAGGCCGCCGATATTCAAGGTCAGGTGCGGCACGGGGATGCGCCGCTTGCGGGAGTTGCCGTGCGCGCGATCAGCGCCGGAGGCGCCGTGCTGGTGCACACTGTCAGCGACGAGACGGGGACGTTCGACCTGACGGGGCTTCCGGATCCGCCGCTGACGTTGTTATTCACCGCCGCCGGCTTCACGCCGAATCGGGTCGTCATCGATCGCGATACGGGCGCCGAAACGCCGCTCGTGGTGGATCTCAAGTTCTCGCCGATCCTCTCGGAGGTCACTGTTACTGTGTCGCGCGCTTCTGCGGAGGAGCTGGCCACGACCTCGGCGCTGGCCGTTGTGCGCAGCCGCGCGGACCTGGAGAGCCGTCCGCTGGCGACGCTTGGAAATGTGCTTTCGGAGACGCCGGCGATGATCCAGCAGTCGACGACTGCGCAGGCATCGCCGTTCCTGCGTGGTCTCACGGGCTATCAGGTTCTGAATATCATCGACGGCGTCCGTTTCAACAACTCGACGTTCCGCTCGGGTCCGAACCAGTACCTCGCGTTCGTCGATCCCAGTCAGGCGGATGCCGTTGAGATGACCCTGGGACCTGCATCCGCCGAATACGGCAGCGACTCATTAGGAGGGACCATTCAGGTGTTGACGCCCTCCCCGCGCTTCTCTTCCTCAGGCGGACTCAACATGCATGGCGAGGTGGACGTCTCAGCGGCGAGCGCCGACTTGTCCGGCGCTGCAGCCGCCCGATTATTTGTTTCCGGCAGAACGCTTGCTTGGATGGGCGCAGCGTCAATGCGGAAGCACAATGACCTCCGCGCGGGCGGCGGCGCAGATTCGCACAACGTTCTCCACAGGTTTTTCGGTCTCGGCGAGGACGCCGTAAATGAGATCATCGGATCGAGACTGCAGGACACGGGATTCCGTCAGGGAGGCGTCTCCACAAAGCTTGCGTTCAGACCTGACGGCGCGCAGAGCTTCACGTTCTGGTATCAGGGCGGCCGCCAGAATGGCGTGCGCGGGTACAAGGATCTCCTGGGCGGCCGCGGCCGCTTGCAATCGCGCTTCGATCCGCAGCAGCTTCATTTTCTTTATGGCCGATATGAAAAAGTATCGACGGGATGGCTCGATTCTTTGAGCGTCTCGGCGTCGCTCAATGTGCAGCGCGACGGCGCGACCACTCAGAATGAACTGTTCACGAATCCCATCACGACGGACCGCAGTCGCTCGCGCGTGGCCGGCGTCGCCGTGCAGGGCATTACCTCAAGCGGACCGCGCCACGCTCTCGCGTTCGGCAGCGAGATGTATTGGGAGCGCGTGGATGCGTCGCGCGTCGTGGCCGATCCGGTTTCCGGAACGCAGCGCGTTTTGCGGCCGCTCTATCCTCCCGGATCGCGATACGACACCTTGGGTTTCTTCGCACAGGAGTCGCTCGAGATCGCGCCGCGCCTGCGTCTGGCGGCAGGAGCGCGGTACACGCGCGTGCACTTCGGCTCGGACGCGGACGCGCAGTTGGGCGTAGCGGCCGCTTCGGAGGATTTCGATGACGTCACTTTCTCCACGGCGCTGTCATGGAGGCCCGCCGGGCCCCTTGGCGTTCACGCCCGCGTGGGCAAAGGATTCCGGGCGCCAAACCTCAACGATCTCGGCGCCTTGGGCTTGAACGACCTCGGTTATGAAATTCCCGCCTCGCAGGCGGCGCCCGCCGGCGCGTTCATTGGGCAGACGGCCGGCGCCAACTCGACGTCTACTGGTAAGAACGTGAAGGCGCTTCGTCCTGAGACTCTAATGAACTACGAAGTCGGATTCACGTTTCAGACGCGTCCGGTCTACGCGCGGCTGCAGATCTTCGACGCGGAGCTTCGGAATCCGATTGTGCGCCGGACGCTGCTGTTCCCAGCGGACCGAGTTCCGCCGAGCCTCGCAGGGCTTGCCATCAACGCGCTCCCGCAGACGCCGGAGCAGCGGGCGGAAAACGTCGTGACCGTGGCGACGCCTTTGGATTCTCAAGCCGTGAAGGCGTTCGTCAATGACGGGGCATCGCGATATTACGGCGTTGAAGCCCTGGGCGAGGTCCGCCTGACGTCCACGCTTGCGCTGGAAACCGGTTATAGCTTCATCAACGGCCGCGAGCTCGATCCCAACCGGGCGGCGCGGCGTCTGCCGCCGCAGCAAGGTTCGCTCGGCTTCCGATACGCTCCAGGAGGACGGCGTCCGTGGCTTCAGATTGTGGGACAGTTTGCCGGTCCGCAACGCCGCTTGAGCGGCGGCGACATCGATGACGAGCGCATCGGAGCCTCGCGAAGCCGCGCCGACATCGCCCGGTTCTTCACGGCCGCAGTCCTAACGCCATGGCGATCCGGAAACGTATTCATCCCGACGGGAGAAACCCTGGCGCAAATCCAGAATCGCGTGCTGCCCATCGGCGCCGTCATCCACGGAGTTCTCGTCCGGGACGACAACACCCGCGTTCCGCTTTTCCCGGCGACGCCCGGCTGGTTCACCGTCCATCTGCGAGGCGGCTGGCATGTTGCGGAGTCCACGAAATTCAACTTCGCTGTAGAAAATCTTCTCGATCGCAACTACCGCATTCACGGCTCAGGCGCGGACGCGCCCGGCCTGAATGTGTATCTGGGTTTGAAATATTCGTTTTGAGTTATGAGTTTTGAGTTATCTGTTATGGGTTGCGATTTGAACTCTTAACCAAAGACAAAACCACCCGCGCGCGCAGAGGCCGCTTGTGCCTCGCGCACGGCGTTGTCGAAACGCCGGTCTTCATGCCCGTGGGAACGCATGCGACGGTCAAGGCGATGACGCCGGAACAGCTCGAGGCGCTGTCGGTCGAGATTCTTCTTTGCAATTCCTACCATCTGTTCCTCCGCCCAGGCCACGAGACCATCGCGCGACTCGGCGGGCTGCACAAGTTCATGGGCTGGCGCCGCCCGATCCTTACCGACAGCGGCGGCTACCAGGTGTTCAGTCTGAGCGCGCTGCGGGAGATTTCCGATGACGGCGTTCGCTTCCGCGACCACCTCGAAGGTGGCGAGCACATACTGACGCCGGAGAAGGCGGTGGAGATTCAGGCGGGCTTGGGATCGGACATCATCATGGCTCTTGACGATTGCCTGGCCTATCCCGCGGCTCACGCCGAAGCGCGCACGTCCATGGAACGTTCAATGACGTGGGCGGGACGCTGCCGCGCCCGGTTCGATCAACTTCAGCCCGCAGGACAAAGTCTCTTCGGAATCGTGCAGGGAAGCGTGTACGGCGACCTGAGACGGGAAAGCGCGGCGCATCTTATCGATCTCGATTTTCCGGGATACGCGATCGGCGGGCTTGCCGTCGGCGAGCCGAAGCCGCTCATGCTGGAAACGATCGACGGCGTGGCGCCGCTGCTCCCTGAAGACAGGCCGCGGTACCTGATGGGAGTCGGAACGCCCGAAGATCTGATCGAATGCGTCGCTCTTGGAGTCGACATGTTCGATTGCGTGATGCCCACGCGCCACGCGCGCAATGGCTGGTTGTTCACCCGCCGCGGTCACGTTGTGATCAAGCATGCGCGCTACAAGGACGACCCCAATCCCATCGATGCATCGTGCGCCTGTCCTGTCTGCCGGACGTATTCGCGGGCGTATCTGAGGCATCTGTTCATGTCGAATGAAATCCTCTCGTCGGTTCTCAACACCACGCACAACCTGTACTTCTACCTTGACACCATCCGGCGAATCAGGCAGTTTATCGAGTTTCAACGTTATGAAGATTTGTTGGCTGAAGCACGGAGTCTGCAGGCGTCCGCCGATTCGGACGTTTTGGAGTAAAATGCCGGGGAGACCTTGAACCAGTGCTTCTACAGCAGAACCAACAGCCAGGCATCATCGGCTTCCTTCCCTACCTGCTTATATTCGCGATCATTTATTTCATCGTCATTTTGCCCGCCAGCCGCCGGCAGAAGAAGCTCCAGCAGATGATCAAGAATCTGAAGGCCGGCGACAAAATCATCACGACCGGCGGGATCTACGGTACGATAGTGGGACTCAAAGAAGATCGCATCCAGGTCCGCATCGCGGAGAATGTCAAAGTCGAGATGTCGCGGAACGCGGTGACGGCGCTGCAGAGCCCTGATTCAGAGTAAAACGCTATGAAAAATATCCGTACGCGCCTCCTGATTATTTTGGGCGTAACCTTGTTTTCCATTTACCTGTTTGCGGGATTTCCTCCAAGTCTCGCCAAGATGAAAGAACGCATCCGGCTCGGCCTGGACCTTCAGGGCGGGACGCACCTCGTGCTGCAAGTCGTCACCGACGACGCGATCCGTCTGAACACGGACGACGCGGTGGACGGCTTCCAGCGCGCCCTTCAGGAAAACAACATCCTGGTGCGTCAGGTCAATCGCACCGCCGACAACGAATTTCAGGCCGTTGGGGTCGACCCGGCGAAGGATGCGGAAGTCCGGAGGATAATCACGGATCTCTACTCCGATTGGGACCTGGTCGGAACCGCTGGAGAAGTTCCGAATACTTACACGCTGCGCCTGAAACCCAACGTCGCCGAGGTGCTGCGCGATCAGTCGGTCGATCAGGCGATTCAGACGATCCGGAATCGCGTCGACGCCATTGGCGTGGCGGAGCCGGTCATTCAGCGGCGCGGGGGCGCGGGCGTCCATCAGATTCTCGTACAGTTGCCCGGCATGTCGGATCCCGCGCGCGTGAAGAACATCATCAAATCTACGGCCTTGCTCTACATCCGGTTGGTTGACAGCAGCGGCCATTCCAGCCAGGCGGCTGCAATACAACACTACGGCGGGCTTCTTCCCGCAAATCTCGAAGTTTTTCCATATTCGGAGCGCGGCGTCGGAACGACAGGGACGACCTACGTGGTGGTGCAGCGCAGCGGAGGCATCTCCGGCCGCGAGCTGCGCAGCGCCTCGCTGACAAGAGATGAAAACGGCAAGCCCGCCGTCGGCTTCACGCTCACGCCCGAAGGCGCAAGCCGGTTTGCGCGACTGACGGGAGACAACATCGGCAAGTCCCTCGCCATCATCCTGGACGGCCGCGTCCAGTCGGTCGCCACGATACAGGACCGGATTTCGAACACCGGCATCATCAATGGCGGCGCCGGCGGATTCGCTCCGCAAGAAGCTCAGGATCTGGTATTGGTCCTGCGTTCCGGCGCGCTTCCAGCGTCAATGACCTACGACGAGGAGCGCGTGGTCGATGCTTCGCTGGGCGCCGATTCCATCCGGCAGGGACTCATCGCCTCGATCGCAGCGCTGATCGGCGTCGTGGTCTTCATGCTGTTTTACTATCGCTGGGCGGGCCTCAACGCCGCCGTGTCCATGGCGCTGAACCTGATTATTTTGTTCGCGGCGTTGGCGTACTTTCAGGCCACGCTGACGCTGCCCGGAATTGCCGGCGTGATTCTCACGATCGGCGTGGGCATCGACTCCAACGTCCTGATCTTCGAGAGAATCCGTGAAGAACTCAAAGCCGGCAAGACCGCCGTCGCGTCGATCACCACGGGCTTCAAGCGCGTGTTCACGACTATTGTCGATACGCATCTTGCCGCGCTGATCTCTGCAATGTTCCTGTTTCTCTTCGGGACCGGCCCCGTCAAGGGCTTTGCAGTAACGCTGGTCATCGGCCTGGCGGCGAATGTCTTCACCGCCGTCTTCGTCTCTCGAACGCTCTTTGACTGGACCATGAGCCGGCGTACCGCAGGCGCGAGCATGAGCATATGAGGGGGAATTCGGATTGCGGATTGCGGATTGCGGATTTTCTAAATCCGCAATCCGCAATCCGAATTCCGAAATCCCCAGCCCCTTCGCAGTTGGAACAAAACTCTAGACCCTGGTGTCTACAGGTAGGAATGAATGATTGAGCTGCTACCGAAAGTCAATGTTGATTGGTTAGGCAAACGTAAGCTTTTTATAGGGTTGTCGGCGGCCGTGCTGGCTGTGGGGATGATCTCCCTGATCGCGAAGGGCGGGTTCCGGTACGGCGTGGATTTTCAGGGCGGCACGATTGTCACGGTCCGGTTCCAGGAAACGCCGCAGATCGAGCGGATTCGGGAGCTGGCGGGCGGGCAGGTTCAGCGCTTGCGCGGGGGCGGCTCCGAGAACGACGTTCTGATCCAACTGGAGCAGAAGGAGGGCGACGAGACCGATTTGAGCCGCGGACGCGAGGCGGTGAGGGCGGCGCTGGACAAGGAATTCGCCGGCAAGTACCAGATCGTGAATTCCGAGGCCGTGGGGCCGAGGGCGGGCACGGACTTGAGGCGCAAGGCGGTTTTGGCGACCGCGTACGCACTGGGTGGAATCCTCATCTACATGGCGTTCCGGTTCGAGCCCATTTATGGGGCTGCGGCGGTATTCGCAGTCTTTCATGACGTGCTGATCACGCTCGGCTTCTTTTCGCTGTTTGAGCGGGAGATCGACTTGACCGTGATTGCCGCGCTGCTGACGTTGGTGGGCTACCAGGTAAACGACACGATCGTCGTTTTTGACCGCGTGCGGGAAAACCGCAGGCTCAATCGCCGCGAAGATCTGGAGATCGCGTTGAACAAGGGCATCAATGAAACGATGAGCCGCACGGTCATCACCGCCGGCTTGACGTTTCTGGCGGTCCTCGCGCTCTTTCTGTTCGGCGGTCCGACGCTGAATAACTTTGCGTTCGCTCTGCTGATCGGACAGATCGTCGGCACCTATTCGTCGATCGCGATCGCCGCCCCGCTCGTGCTGGTCTACACGAATTATTTCGGCGGCTCGCACGCGGTCCCTGCTGCGGCCGTGCGCGCGCCGCGGCCGGCGAAAGCGAAGTAGGGAGATTTCGGATTGCGGATTTCGGATTGCGGATTTGCGGGACGGCAGGCGCTGGGCGTCCAAATCCGAAATCCGCAGTCCGAAATCCGAAATGCGTAACGGGTTCTTCAGGGAATCGTCGGTTGACAGGGCAGGCTGAGGTTGATATAAGGTTCGCTCCTATTCACAAAGCCTGCCTCAGACAAAAACCTGGATAACTCGGGGTGTTGCGGTTTTGAAGTTTTGGAGAGGGTCCAAGGGTAGGAAGGGAGGTAGTACGGTATGTTCGAAGATTCTTTGATTGAATCTGGCGGACAGATCAAGACCAAGAAAGGCGCAACGGTTTTCATTTCGGTCATCGTACACACGGTCCTGGTTCTCGTGCTGATTCTGATTCCGTTGCTCTCCTACAGCGAAATCGAACTTGGGCAGCTGCAAGCCATGATGCTGGCGCCGCCCCCGCCTCCTCCCGCAGCGCCGCCGCCTCCGCCTCCGGCTGCGCCGTCAGCTCCGAAGCCAGTGCAGGTGCAGCGGCCGCAGATCGACCCGAGCGCGCTGGTGGCGCCGACGGAGATTCCGAAAGAAATTGCGCGCATCGTAGACGAGGCGCCGGCAGCGGCCAGCGTCGGTTTCACGGGCGTTCCCGGCGGCGTTCCGGGCGGCGTTATTGGCGGCGTTGTTGGCGGCGTCATTGGAGGCGCTCCCGTAGCGGCCCCTCCGCCTCCGCCTCCGCCCCCGCCTCCTGCGGCAGCTCCCGTGCAACGTCTCCGGGTGAGCAGCGGGGTCATTCAAGGAAACTTGATTTCCCGGCCGGAACTCACCTATCCGCAAATGGCGCGGACGGTGCGCGCCCAGGGTCCGGTGGTCATCGAGGCCACGATCGGCAAAGATGGAACGATGGAGAACTTAAAGGTGATCTCCAGTGCACACCCGCTGTTGACGCAGCCCGCGCTCGATTACGTCAGGCAGTGGCGGTACAAGCCGTACATCCTGAACGATCAGCCGGTGGAAGTGATCACCACCATCACCATCAATTTTCAGTTCCAGTGATTTCGAACCTGCTGAGGCAGGAAAATTTAGGGAGGAATTGGGCTCTATGCTCATTTATAAGTTGAACTTTCTTGGAATGATGCTCCTGCAGGAGACCGTAGGCTTCGACCTTCGCTCCATGTGGAACCAGATGGGTTACATGGCGAAAGCCGTGGTCATCATCCTGGCCATCATGTCGGCATGGTCGATCGGCGTCATGATCGATCGCTACATTGCATTCAGCCAGGCCCGCAAACAGTCCCGCGAATTTGCTCCGGCCGTCGCCGGCTGCCTGAGAGAAGGCAAGATCGAAGAAGCCATCAGCGTCGCGGAACAAAACAAGCGAAGCCATCTGGCCAAGGTCGTCGAGGCGGGCCTGCAGGAATTCCGAGCGCACGGCGTCTCGCATGAACTGGCCGGCGAACAGATTGAATCGTCGCGCCGCGCCTGCGAACGCGCTGAGGCGATCGTGAACGCGGAGCTGAAGCGCGGGCTTTCCGGCTTGGCGACGATTGGAGCGACCGCGCCTTTCGTCGGACTCTTCGGAACGACCGTCGGCATCATCAACGCATTCGCTGGAATGTCTTCGGAAAAAACCGCGGGTTTGTCGGCTGTGGCCGGCGGCATCTCGGAAGCCCTCGTCACGACCGCGTTCGGTCTCTTCGTGGCTGTTCCCGCAGTATGGGCCTACAACGCGTTCACCAACAAAGTCGAAGCTTTCGGAATCGAGATGACCAATTCTTCGTCCGAGCTGCTCGACTACTTTGTCAAGCAGAAGGGCAAGAGGTAGTCCTATGGCAATGGGAGGCGGCGGCGGCCGCGGCAAGGTCAATTCCGAAATCAACGTCACGCCGATGGCGGATGTGATGCTCGTGATGCTGATCATCTTCATGGTGGTCACGCCGATGCTGCAGAAATCGCATCCGGTCGAGATGGCGAGAACGCAGAATCCGACCGACATGTTGGATGCGGACAAGGATGACGCCGTCATCGTCGCTGTGACGCGCGACAACAATTTCTATCTCGGCAACGACCGCGTGAACATCGATGACCTCGGCTCGAAAGTGAACGACCTGCTTACCAACAAGCTGGATAAGACGGTCTACGTAAAAGGCGACTTGCGCGCCAAGTACTCCGGAATCAAGCAGGTCGTGGACAATCTCCGGACGGCCGGCGTGGATCAGGTTGGACTTCTGACCGAACGGCTCGACGATCAGGTCCGCAGATAGGAGGCGCGATGACGAACGGAAAGAGGAAGAAACTGACGGCGAATGCAGACATCAACATCACGCCGTTGATCGACGTTCTTCTGGTGCTGCTGGTGATCTTTATGACGATCACGCCGCTCACCCCAAAAGGACTCGACGCCGCCGTTCCCCAGCCGCCTCCGCCGGGGACCCCTCCCCCGCCTGCCGATGAGCTGAACCGATTGGTGGTCGTCAGCATCGACAAGACCGGAACCATCAAGATCAATCAAGAAGTGACCGAACGCAGCGCTCTCGGCGGACGTCTTCAGGACATCTTCAAGACGCGGAATGACCGCACGATGTTCATCGACGGCGCCGACGACCTGCAGTACGACGAAGTCGTTCAAGTCATCGATATCGCCCGCGGCGCCGGCGTGGAAAAGGTGGGCCTGATGACCGAATCGATTATGGCGCAGTAAAGGAGGCTGGACAGTACATGCGGACAAAGCTATCAATATGGACTCTCTTGGCCTTGATCGCAGTGGCGAGCGCAGGTTGCGCGAAGCTGCAAGCGCGCGACAACCTGAACAAAGGCGTCCGCGCCTTCCGCGAAGGGAAATACGACAGCGCCATCAAGTTTTTTGAGGAGTCCATCCGATTGGATCCGGAATTGACCAACGCGGAACTGTATCTGGCGACCGCATACGCGCAACAGTACATTCCCGGAGCTCAGTCTCCTGATAACCAGCAGAAGGCCGATAAGGCGATCGAGATTTTCGGACGCGTATTGCAGCGGGATTCCAATAATCTCAGCGCGATCAAGGGTCTCGCCAGCATGTACCAAAATAAGGGCGACCTTCGAAAGGCTCGTGAATACTACATCCGAAACAGTGAGATCGATCCGATGGATGCAGTGCCTTTTTACGCCATTGCGTCCCTCAACTACCTGATCCTTCAAGTTAAGACTGCTCCTCCCACGCCTGAAGAAGCAGCCCAACTCATCGAAGAAGGCCTCCAGAACGTCGATAAGGCCCTTGCGTTGAACCCCGACTACGAAGACGCGATGTTCAACAAGAACCTCCTCTACCGTGAAAAGGCCAGACTGACGTCCAGCGAAGCGGAAAAGGAACAGTTGACGAAGACAGCCAACGAAATCTTTGATAAGGCGATGGAAATCCGCAAGAGAAACCAGGAGAAGAACCGCGGGCCCGGCGGTATTGTGCTGGACGAAAAGAAATAGCCGCAGATTACGCAGAAACAATTTGGGGACAGAGACCAATTCCTGGGCGTAAGATGACGGTGAAGCCACCGTCCTTCCGCAGGAATTGGTCTCTGTCCCCAAATTGTTTCTGACGCCTATAATTAAATTACATGATCCGGCTGGAAGACATTCTCGCCAAGGTCGAAAAACACCATCCGGGCGATAACTTCGACCTGATCCGGCGGGCCTACATCTTTTCTGCAAAGGAACACAAAGGCCAGATCCGGGCCTCCGGCGAACCCTATCTCACGCACCCACTGGAAGTTTCTAACGTTCTGGCCGAAATGAAAATGGACGCTGTGACCGTGAGCGTCGGATTGCTCCATGACGTCGTGGAAGACACCCTGGTTTCTCTCGACGACGTCGAAAAGACGTTCGGACCGGAGGTCGCGCACATCGTCGACGGCGTGACCAAGATCAGCCAGATCCAATTCACTTCGAAGGAAGCCAAGCAAGCCGAAAACTTCCGCAAGATGCTGCTCGCCATGACAGACGACATTCGCGTGATCATGGTGAAGTTTGCCGACCGCCTGCACAACATGCGGACGCTGGAGTATCTGCCTGCCGAACGCCGGGAGGCGATCGCACGCGAGACGATGGAAATCTACGCCCCTCTGGCAAACCGGCTCGGCATGGGGAAGATCCGCGGCGAGCTCGAAGACCTGGCGTTCAGTTACCTGGATGCGAAGAGTTACAAGGAACTCAAGGACGTTGTCGAACGCAAGCGTCGAGCGCACGAGGCTTTCCTGGCAGAGATCACGAAGATCGTTGAAGAGAGGATGAAAGAGCACGGCATTCCGTGCTACACCGAGTCGCGGATCAAGCGCCTCTACTCGATCTACGCCAAGCTCAAAAAGCAGAAAGTCTCCATCGATCAGGTTTTCGACCTCCTGGCCATTCGCATCATCACGGACAACGTCAAGAACTGCTATGCAGCGTTAGGGGTTATTCACAACACGTGGCGTCCTGTACCCGGCCGCATCAAGGACTTCATCGCAATGCCCCGGCCCAACGGCTATCAATCCCTGCACACTTCCGTGATTGCCGGCGGCCAGCCTTTCGAGGTGCAGATCCGGACCGCGGACATGCACCGCATCGCGGAAGAAGGCATCGCCGCGCACTGGAAATACAAAGACGGCAAGCTCGTCGCGGACGACAAGGAAGACCAGCGCATCGCGTGGCTGCGCCACCTTGTGGAATGGCAGCAGGACATGAAGGATCCTGCCGATTTCCTGAGTACGCTCAAGGTGGACCTCTATCCGGAGGAGGTCTACACGTTTACTCCAAAGGGGAAAGTCATCACGCTTCCCCGCGAAGCCACGCCGATCGATTTTGCATACGCGATTCACACGGAAGTCGGCCACACGTGCGTCGGCGCCAAGATCAACGGCCGCATGGCGCCGCTCAAGACGAAACTCAAGAACGGGGACATCGTCGAGATCGTGACCCAGCCCGGCCATACGCCGAGCCGGGACTGGCTGTCCGTGGTCAAGACTTCTCGCGCGCGCAACAAAATTCGCCATTGGCTTACCGAGCAGGAAAGCGAGAAGGCCATTGAGCTCGGACGGAAGATGCTCGAAAAGGAAGCCCGCAAGTTCAAAATGAACCTGCGCGATGTGCTTGAAAGCGAGAAACTCGCTGCGCTCCTTCCCGACTACGGCGCCAGCAAGGCCGACGATCTTCTCTCCGCCATTGGCTACGGCAAGATCTCGGCTCGGCAGATTCTTGTCCGCATTGCGCCGGACGGGGCTGAAACGGCTGCCGAAGACGAGTCTCGCATTACGTCCGTTGTAAAGCGTGTTCTCGGAATCGGCGCTGACGCGAAACTCACGGTGAAGGGATTCGACGACCTGCTGGTCTACCGCGCGAAATGCTGCAATCCGATCCGAGGCGAAGAAATCATTGGATACATCACCCGCGGAAAAGGCGTCGCCGTTCATTCCAAGAGCTGCTCCAACGTTCAGAATCTGCTGTACGACGCAGATCGGAAGATCGAAGTGGAGTGGGGAGGCGTATCTCCCGCCGCGGAGGCTTACGCCGTGCCGCTGACGATTGTCACGGAGGATCGCACCGGCATGCTGGCGGAAATCGCGGCGGTCGTGGCGGACGTGGGCTCGAATATCGTCAATGTCGAAGCGCGCACCGAGGATGAGCGCGGGACAATCGACCTGGTGGTCGAGATTCCCGACATGAAGCGTCTGGAGCGCGTGATCGCATCGATCCGCCGCATCGCCGGCGTCTATGACGTCACCCGGTCGGCGCGCACGGTCCCTCAAACCAAGTAGGCATTCTTATGAAGAAGATCATCCTTCGCACGCCGCTTGCGCCCGCTGCGATCGGCCCGTACTCTCAAGGCGTCCGCGCCGGCAATCTGTTGTTCCTTTCCGGGCAGATCCCGATCGACCCGGCGACCGGCAGTCTGATTCCCGAAACCGACATTCGCGCGCAGACCCGCCGCGTGCTGCTGAACATTCAAGGAGTGCTGTCGGCGGCGGGCGCCTCTCTGGAATCGGTCGTGAGGACGACGGTGTACCTGAAAGACATGAACGACTTTACGGAGATGAATAGCGTCTATTCGGAGTTCTTTCCGGTCATGCCGCCCGCGCGCTCTACGATTGAAGCGTCGCGCTTACCGAAAGACGCTGCGATTGAGATCGACTGCATAGCGATCGTCGACGTTTGACCGTCACCCGGCCCTTCGGGCCACGCGCGGTCATAGACCGCGCCTACAACTTTTGCGAAGACCTGCTGTAGGCGCGGTCTATGACCGCGCAACCGCACCTGCTGTAGGCGCGGTCTATGACCGCGCAACCGCGCATGGGGGTCAGGGGGTCAAAAAACGCTCACCTCAACGGCTTCGGCACAAGATCCGACAGCTTGTTGAATAGTTGACGCCATCGGAGATCGAGGCTCAGTTGCCCCAATTCGTCGCGTGTGGCGAGAAGCGAAACGTTTCTTGAGACGAAGTATTCAATCTGAATGACCTGTTGTTCCGCCGTTGAGAGGTCCTGGGAATAGGTAACGGTGAGGTCCTCGGCTACCTGTTCGGAGACAGTGACGCGAAACCGGGGGCGGTCTTCCGCTTCGAGCAGCGGGTCGATGCGGACGCGATTCAATCCCAGCAGGCCGAATCGAGGTCCGACCCGCTGCTGAATCAGATCCGCCAAGAAGGGCAATCCTTGCAGTTGTTCGGTCGTTGGCTGCGGCTGCCCGGTCGCCGGCGCTCCGGGCGCGGCGGGCGTCGTCCTCAACTCTTCCGCGGTCCTTCCTCCCGCAATCAGATTGACGATCTCGATTTGAGATAAAGGAGGATCCGAACGGGGATCCACTCGGATGTTATCGCCGCGCCCGGAGATGGCGAGAATGACGCGGTAATTTCGCAAATCCGCTTCGGCTTGGATGTCAAGTACGGGCTCGATGCGCAGGGGATCGACGAAATCGATGTTGCCGCGCGTGATTTCGTACCGTTGTCCTCGCAGCGTCAGCGTGCCGCCGCTGGCTTCGACGTGTCCTGTCAAGGCAGGGTTGGCTACCGTTCCTTTGATGTCGAGGTCGACGCGCGCTTCGACGTCGGCGAGCTCGTTTTGAATGGTGATGTCCCGGCTGCCTTCGATATGCACGGACAGCGCAAGCCGGCCTAACCCCGTTTCAGCGTCTTTCAGTTGTTCTCGTCGAAACAATGCAAAGAAATCCTCGAACGCGCCGCGGTAGGACATGCTTTGAATTCGCAGGTCGCCTTCCAGCACCGGAGACGCCCATGTGCCGCGCAACACGAGCGGCCCATCGACAACGGTTCGGAGACCTTCGGGATAGCGAATGCGGACGTTGTCGGTTTCGATGCGAATGTTCATCGCGCCGATTTGACCGTTCTGGATCGTTGCTGTTCCCTGAACTGCGACAGTACCGCCCCCGGCCTGACCGACAACGTTGGCAAGCTGCACGCGGTTTTCGTTGAAAAATATGTCGCCGTAAACGGAAGAGAGACTCGTGATGAAGCCCTTCCGTCCAATCTCGGCGTTCACAAGATGGGCGAAGCCCTGCAGATCCGGTTTCTGGATCGTCCCGGCAAGCTGGCTGTCGATTTCCAGTACGCCGCGCGCCACAAGATCCGGGTCGACGGCCGAGAGCAGCGCAAGGTCCAACACGCCCTTGACGGAGAGATCGAGGTTACCTGCGCCGGTCAAGGCGACATCGCCCTCGACGCTGACTTCCGCGCCTTCGCCGCTGGCAAAGTAGGCGCGCGACAACGTCAGGCGGTTCGGGTCGAATACGAACGTGAATGGCTGGACCGACTGGATCAACCTGTCTCGAACCCGCATCTCGGCCGCCTCGATCTTGCCGCTGCCTTTCACCACGTTGAGATCGGTCAGAAGCCCTGTAAGTTGAGCTTCACCCGAGACGCTGGCCGTCCCCTGACCAAAGCCGGCCAGTCGCTCGATGGGGTAGTTCTTGAAGGCGGCCCGCGCCGTGAACGGTACGCCTTTGAGCGACGTATCGAGTTCCGCGGAAAGGTCAAGATTGCGTGCGGCGTCCACGCGGACTTTCACTCGAGGCCCAGAGGAGCTGACGTCGACCCGCGCTTCAGGGAATGTTTCGCCGCGGAAAGCCGCGTTCCTCACGACGGCTCGTCCTTGCACCTGAGGACGAAGCCGGTCGCCGCTGCCGGTGAAATTCGCCTCTTGGACGACGCCTTCCACGGCAGCCGGGAAACCGAGGACGCGAAGCCGCGCCAGGTCCAGCGAATTCACGCGCACTGAGAAATTGAACGCTTCCGTGGCGCGATTGTATTCCGCATTTCCCGAGAGTCTCGCTCCATTGTCGGAAACGACAAGGTCGCGCACGCGGACAACGGGGTCGTCGTAGCGGATATTTCCCTGAGCGTCGCCTACGCGTTGACCGTCGACGGCTAGCCCTCGGCCGCGTACGGTCGCCTCCAAGCGGATGGGTTGAAGAGACCGGATGCTGGCATTGCCGGATAGCTCGCCTTCAAATTTTCTGCCGACGAAACGATCCGTCAGCGTTCGAACGTCTTCGGCGCGCACTCTGGGAGCTTGAATCCGAAGGTCGACTTTCGCGCCGTCGAGCGTCGCGTCTCCGTCGACGGCAATTTCGGATTGTCCTTGCGTGATGCGGACGCCGCGGAGGGCGGCGGCGCGGGTGAGCGTATCGAGCCGTACATTTCCGGCCGCGCGTTCGATTTTCCATTCACCGTGTTGATAGCCGGAGATGTCGGCGGCCCCTTCGAATTCCGGACTTCGAATCGGCCCGCGGAGCACTCCATCGAACGTTCCGCTGCCGTTTGCATTGGCGTACACGAATTTCAGGTCCGAAAGGTCCGACGACGCCAGATGGACCTTCAAGTCCGAACGGCTGTCGTGAATCAGACCATCCGCCAGGATCATCGTCGAGTGGAGTTGAAGTTGGGCGCCGCGCACCTGGATGTTTTCCGGGTCGAGATGAAAGTCCGCCGATCCATCGAGAGGCAGAGCAATTGTAGGCGCGGTTTGTGACCGCGCGCCGGCAGTAGGCGCGGCGTCGCTCGCAGAGTACGACGTCAACCCGGCATGGCCGCCCAGCGAGAAGCGCGTGAATTTGCCCTCGAACCAGCCCTGAATGTCTCCCGTCAATTTCGAATGAATGCGGTACTTCCGATCCCACGGATAGGCGCGCGCCAGCTTGTCGGCGTCGACGTCCTTGTAAGCCATATCCAGCGTCACGCGCGGCTTCCCGGGAATCGGTTCCACGGCAATGCTGCCGTTCGCCGTCCCGCCTGCAAAGCGCGTAACGATGTTGTGCACCGCCAGGCGGCGTCCAGGAAAGTGGTAGGCATAGTCTCCGCGGAAATTGCGGGCGTCCCATTCTTCGAGCGTGACGCTGTCCGCTGCAGCATTCCCTCGCGTGAAGAAATAGCCGCGGGAGAATTCCAGAAAGCCCGCAACGTCCACGAACCCGGAGAACCTCTCCTTTTGAAAGAAGTGCTTCATGAAGAGCACATCCGCCTTGCCGGTGTACTCCAGACGGCCGTGTAAATTCGGCGTCAACACGTCGTCGATGCGTCCCTGAAGCTTGATGAGGGACTTGCCCGACTTCACGTCGATCCGATGCCCTACCACCACGCCGGATGTGTAGTCCAGGTCGGCGGACAGCGTGTAAGGGATGGGCCGCAGTTGTTCGCGCCACAGCTTGCCGTCGTAGTTCAGGTTGAGCGAAAGCACGCGCGTGGCGGGAGCGTACTTGATGGCGGACGATAGATTTGCGAGTTCGAGGTCGAGGTCGATCTTGCGCTCGTTGATCAGCGCGTACCCGTCGACGATCCGGATGCTGTCAATGGAAAACTGGAAATCCAGCTTTTCCTTTTCGCGATCGACGGGCGGATCCGGAAGATTGGTTCTTCCATTTCGATCGACGATCAAGTGAAACTGCGGCCGCGCAACGATCAACTCGAAGAGATCGACTCTACGCTGCAGCAGCGTGCGGAGCCGCACGCCGATCTGGATCGATTCCACATGCGCCAGGGGAGGATGGTCTGGCGGCTCCAGACCGCGAATCGTCAGGCCGCGCAATACGAAGCGCTGCTGCCGGATGCTCCAGTCGAAATCATCGAGAGACGCCTCTGCGCCCGTCTGTTTTGTGATCTCGCGGACAATGAAGTCTTTGGCGGTTTCCTCGAATCTCGGAGAATTGATGAAAGACCAAAGCGCGGCAATCAGACCCAGGATGACCAGGACGGCGATTCCGGCGGCGGCGAGAAGGATGCGCCTATTGAAAAACCTCAATGTCGCTCCTCCTGCGAAGTCCTTCCAGCCAGACTTCTATTTCCTCCTTCAGCTTTTCGGCGACCACCGCCTGGCGGATTTTTTCTGAGATCTGCTCGAATGGCGGAATCGGCGACAGGCCTTGCTTCTGCGCTTCCGGGACGAAGACTTTGTCGTAATAGTCCTGCAGTTCGGAGTCCGGCGTCCGGATGAACTCGCGAAATCTCAAATCAAAGTACTTCTCGCGCCGGATTTCACGAATAAGCAGATCGCGCAACTCCGATCGCGACATGCCGCGGAAATCCCGGATCTCGCGGAGCCGTTGCTCGACCTCCTCGTCGGATATTTCGATTTCGTAGAACTGCAAAATCTCCTGGTCGATGAGAACGGCGTCGATCAGATGATTGAGCATGTCTGCTGCGCTCGCAGGCTTTTCTCCAAGAATGGCATGAAACTCACGCTCCCGCCTCTCATCGCTCAACGTAATGATTTTGCCATCGACGACAGCAACGATGCGGTCGAGGATTTCGGCGTTGGCGGAGAAGATCTGGAGCGCCATCATGCAGCCAAGCAATTTGGGGACAGAGACCAATTTCCTGCGCGTCAGGCCGCGGTGAAGTCGGATCGGTCCTCCATGCGCAGGAAATTGGTCTCTGTCCCCAAATTGCCGAATCGCCATAACTCAGAAGGGATAACCCAAAGTAAAAAACACATGAACGCGCTCATCGATTTCGACCGGGAACGTTCCATCCGCGTTCGGGGGCTCATCTGGCTGCGGCCGGACCTTTCGGTTGAGGAGATAGCCGACGTCCAGCCGGACCGGCCCCACCGGCGTCCGGTAGCGAATCCCGGCGCCGACTGTGTGAGAAAAGCCGCGGGGGCCGCCCCAGGAGAAATCGGAAGCGCGTAAGAAAACGTTGCCCGTATCGTAGAAAGCGGCGCCCTCGAAGTTGCGGGTCGGTAGAAAGCGGAGCGGAGCGCGATACTCGATATTCGCGATCGTCAACAATTGCCCTCCGCCCAGCGGTCCCGCTTCATCGAAACTGTATCCGCGCAGCGTCGTCGAACCGCCCGCAAAATACCGTTCGAAGATCGGCAAATCGACGTCGCCTCCGTACGGCGGCTTCCAGCCGACGCGGAGAGCAGTCGCAATCACGCCGGCCCTGGTAGGTTTGTAATGAGTCCACTGGTTGTAAAGATTGACAAAGTTGACTTCCGACCCCCACGCCCTGTCTGCAATCTGAAATGTGTTGGTAGTGTAGTTCCCCTTCGACGGATTGATCGGATCATCGCGCCAATCGCCGACAAAGGAAGCGCCGAGCCGGGCGACTTGAACAACGCCTTCTTCGTCGGCGGCCCGCAGCCGCTGGATGGAAGGGTTGAGGTTTTGAAGATCGACGATCTCAAAGTCCGCCAGAAAGAAGAAACTCTTTTGGGCCGTGCGGCGCCTCTGGCAGCCCGGAGTGGGAATGCGCTTCACGATTTGGAGGGAAACGTCGGCGCTCTGCGTGTCAAAGTTGCGCCGGACCCGTCGCTCGATCAGGAATGAACCGTAGCCCTGGAGGTTCCGGTTGAATAGGCGAGGTTCCTCGTACGTCGCGATGAACTGCTCCTCGCGGAACTCCGTGTTGATGAACGGCAATGTGCCGCGCAGTCTCGTGGTCAGCGTGCGATCCAGTCCCCAGAGGTTGTTGTGAGAGACTTCAATTGTGCCGCGCGGAACGACTTCGTGCGCCTGCTCCTCCAGCCCTCCGGTAGGGCCTGGCACAAACGCCTTCAGTTCCTGCGCGCCGATGCCGTATGTGACAAGAACAGGCCGTGCATCTTCGACCTGAATCAATAGATCGCGGACCGCGCCCACATCCCGCTGAAGCGGCACGATTTCAACCCGATTGAAAAGCCCGGTCGCATACAGACATTGCTGCGATCCCAAGATGGCTTCCGGATTGTAGGGCGTGTTCGGATAGATCTCTGTGTTGCGATGGACGATTTTCTCAGCCGTGAGAGTGTTCCCGGCGACCATGATCTTGCCGATCTTGTACGCGGCGCCTTCAGAGATGTTGAACGTTATGCTCGCTCCGTCCGGCGTTACATCCACGGCGGGCTGCACCTGCGCTTCTGAAAATCCCTTACCGTAGTAGAGTTCCATTAACGACCTGCGCGCGTCGGTCACCAGAACCGGCGTATACGTCTCTCCCTCCTTGAACGGCAGAGCTCGTCGTAATTCAGCCTCGGATACGGCGCTGTTTCCAGAGAAACGGACGTCCTTGATCGGCGACTGCGATCCTTCCCGTATCCGAATGATCACGTCGATGCGGCGGTTCGCAGCGTCGCGCACGTAATCTCCGATGACCTCTGTCCCTTCGAAGCCCGCATTGCGGTACATCGATACAATCGCATCATGATCTTCCGCCAGCAGGTCCTGGCTGAAAGAGCCGTGTCCAAGCAACCCTGCACTGCGGATCTTCATTCGTTCTTTGATTTCCCGGTCTGTAAACCGCGTGTTGCCCTCAATACGGACCTCGCCAATCTTGTACTGTTCGCCGGGAGTGATGATGTAGTTGATTTGTACGGCGTTGTTCGTTTCCGGCTGAGTCGGATCCAACGGAACCTCGATCCTTTCGTACCGCGCCGTGGCTTCGAAATATCCCTGTTGATGCATGTAGTCGCGAATATTGACAAGGCCCTCTTCCAGCAAGTCGGGATCCACAGTGCGCTCTTCGAAAATTGGAATCAGTTCGCGGAGGCGGCGGCGGGGTACGTCGTAGCCGCGGGTTTGGACCAGAATGAACTGGCCGGGATCAATCGTGATGTTAAGGTCGACCGTGTTGGTCGAAGGATGGTATTGCCGGCTGACGTTCACGCGCGCATTCAGAAATCCCTGATTGGCTTCGATGTTCGCAAATTCTTCACGGACCTTTGACACGCCTTCCTCGAGCTTATCGGCAGTGAACGGCTCGCCGGTCTTCATACCGAGCGCATCCCGCACCCCCTCGGGTGAGAGCGTTTCTTCGCCGCCGCTGCTTTGGATTTTGCCGATCCGGGCCTGGGGTTGGTGGGCGACGTGGAGCGTCACCGTGGCCAGGCGCGTTGTGACGTCGAGCATCGTTTCGGGTTTGATGGACGTGTTAAAGTAACCCTCGTCTTCCAACAGCCGGCTCAGTTCTGCGCCAATACGATCCACGACGGCCGTCGAATATCTCTCGCCGACAGGGATCCGCACGTACGCGGACAAAGGACGCTCCAGAAGGTCTTCCGGAACCATTCGAAACGTGCTGAAGAAGAAATGAGCCTGAACCCGAAAGTCGAGCTGAGTCCCGCCGCCGGGCGCCGGCTCGGCGGCGACTTCCACGTAGCGATAGCGGCCGGTGTCGTACAGGGCCTGAATCGAAGCCCGGATGTTTTCGGTGGTGATCACGTCCCCGGCTCGAATTGCGAGCCGTTGGAGATCGGCCGGATCCGCTTCACCGGAGAGGCGGACGGACGATGCGGTGGTCCCGAAGTACTGCTGCTGAGACGCCGCGATGACCGGCAGCATCAGCAAGATAAGAAGACCCCGCAATGTCATATGACCTTCGACGCTCCTTGAGTTGTTTTAGCGTCGTCTAGGCGGCAATCGATCCCTGTTGGGGGGAAATCCTATCAGGCCTTCTGGACACGGCCGGAGCGGATGCAGTTTGTGCACACCCTCATCGTCCGAGGCGTCTTGCCGATCACGACGTGGACTCGCTGCAGATTCGGGTTCCATCGTCGCTTCGTCAGGTTGTGGGCGTGACTGACCCGATGCCCATAAATCGGACCTTTGTTGCAGATTTCACAACGCGCCATCTCAGGCAATCTCCCTGATTTAATGAGGCCAAAGTATAGCACAGGGGCGCCCTTCTCCCTGCCCGCCTAAGGATGGTACAATCCCTTGACTCTCAAACATATGAGGAGTTGTTCTGTGAAACTTCTAACGCTTGTGGCGCTGCTGGCTACGCTGGCGCTGGCGGCGGGATGCAGTTCAGATACCGCCGCATCCGACGATATTGTGGCCCGCGTCAATGGCAAGGACATCACCGCGGCCCAGCTCGAAAAACGGTTTCAGGCGAGCATCACCGGGGCCCCGCAGCCGCCATCCCCCGAGGAAGTCGAAGACTTCAAGCTTCAGTTGCTGGGACAAATGATCAATGACCAGATCCTGCTCGAGATGGCCTCCCAGGCCGGACTCACTGCAACCGACGGCGAAGTCGACGTGAAATTCAACGAGTACAAGAGCCAGTTCACGGAAGAACAATTTCAGGAAGAACTGAAACGACAGAAGCTCACACAGGAAGACCTCAGGGCGGAGCTGCGCAAGCAGTCCACCATCGAGAAGCTGGTGAACAAGGAGATCACCTCGAAGATCACCGTTTCTGAAGCCGAAATCAAAGACCTCTACGAAAAGAACAAGGAGAGCTTCAATCTTCCCGAAGGCCACCACATCGCGCACATCCTTATAACGCCCGTGGCGGAACCGGACGTCCGAAACGCCAAGGGCGACGACGCGAAGACCCCCGTGGAAGCGGCTCAAAAAGCAGCGCGGCTGCTCCGTGAGATCCAGGGCGGACAAGATTTCGCCGTCACTGCGCGGAATTACTCCGAGGATCCGGACACAGCGCCGCGCGGCGGCGACCTCGGATTTCGATCCTTGGAAGAGCTGTCCAACTATGATCCGAAGCTGGCGCAGGCCGTTCAAAACTTGAGAATCGGCGAAACCACCACTCAGCCCGTCGAGACGCGATCAGGCTTTCATATCATCAAGCTCCTCGAACGCGATGCCGGCGGCCAGAAGGATCTGTCGGATCCGCGCGTGCAGTCTCAATTGCGCCAGGTGATCTTCAATCGCAAGGACCAGACGCTCAAAATGGCGTTTTCAGAAACCGCGAGAAACAAGGCCCGGGTGGAAAACTTCCTGGCAGAGCGGATTTTGGCGAAAGCGGGAGGCAAGTAGGGGATTTCGGATTTCGGAATGCGGATTTCGGATTTGCTTTCTCAAAAAATCCGCAATCCGCATTCCGAAATCCGAAATCATTCGACGACAGCAATCAGCCCCCCCGAATTGACCGCGTCCCCTTCCTTCACTTCAAGCCTGCGGATTCTTCCTTTCTTCGGTGACTTGATCTCGTTCTGCATCTTCATTGCTTCCATGACGACGATCCCCTGGTCATGCTCCACGTCTGCTTGCTCCTGCGCGAGGACGCGGACGATCTTGCCCGGCATGGGCGCGCGCACTTCGACGGCGCCGTCATGACCGTGATGGGCGGCCCGTCTTAGAGCTTTGCGGGGATCCAGGATTTCTACAGGAATCTGGTGAGGGCCGATCGTGATGGAATACCCGCTCTCGGTTTCAATCAACGAAACTTCGAGAGAGCGGTTGTTCCACCGGAGCCAGTAAACGCCGGGCTGAGCGGCGATCGCCTCGAGCGTGTAAACGCGGCCGTCGATCGTGGCTTCGATGTGGTCGCCGGTCCGGCGGATCGTCACGTCTACCGTTTCTCCGGAGACGACGGCGCTGTAGTGCATCAGACGCGCCACCCCCGCGTGCGCCCTGTCATCTTCCACGGGCTGGACGGCTGGATCGGCGCCTCGCGTCTCGCGGGCGCCCGATCGGACTCATAGAGGATCGCGGTCAGCACCGCCAGATCGCGCTCGGCCTGCGGCGGCGCAGCGGGCGGCGTCCGGGATTCGAGCCACCGGTCGATGAAGCTCGTATCGAACTTCGCCTCACGAAATTCAGGGCTGTTCAAGACTTGTCTGAAAAAACTGATGTTGGTCTGGATCCCTTCAACGCGGTATTCGCTCAAAGCGCGTTGCATGCGATGAATCGCCTGTTCCCGGGACGTTCCCCACGTGACGAGTTTCGAAATCAACGGATCGTAATAAACCGGAACCGTCCAACCTTCGTAGACGCCGCTGTCGTCGCGGACGCCCGGACCGGCAGGAGCGCGCAGAAGCTGAATCTTGCCGGGCGACGGAAAGAAGTTATTGGAAGGATCTTCTGCGTAAATCCGGCACTCGATAGCCGCTCCGTTCATGGCAATCGCATCCTGCCGGATCTGAAGCTTCTCACCCGCCGCAATGCGTATTTGCTGTTCGACGAGATCCACGCCCGTCACCATTTCCGTGACCGGGTGCTCGACCTGGAGACGCGTGTTCATCTCGAGAAAATAGAATCGCCGGCTCGGATCGACGAGAAACTCGACCGTGCCGGCATTTGTATAGCCGGCGGCCTTGACGACCTGCAGCGCCGCCGCCCCCATCTTCTCGCGAAGATCTCGATCGACGATCGGCGACGGGCATTCTTCGAGCACTTTTTGATGACGTCGCTGCAGCGTGCACTCGCGTTCCCCAAGATATACGGCGCGCCCATGCTCGTCGGCGAGAACTTGAATTTCGATGTGACGGGGAGCTTCGATGAACTTTTCAATGTAGATCGCGTCGTCTCCGAAGGCGGCCTTCGCCTCGGATCGCGTGTCCCGCAGCGCGCCTTCGAGTTCTTTTTCGGACTTCACGAGACGGAGTCCCTTGCCTCCTCCGCCGGCGGACGCTTTGAGCATGACGGGATATCCGATGGATGCGGCGATGGCGCCGGCATTGGCGCCGTCGCTGACGGGATCCACCGTACCTGGAACGATCGGCGCCCCATACGCAGATACCGCCCGGCGCGATTCGACCTTGGACCCCATCAAGGCCATCGCCTTCGCGGATGGACCGATGAACTTCACGTGGGCTGCGGCGCACGCCTCAGCGAAGTCTGCATTTTCGGCAAGAAACCCGTAGCCGGGATGAACGGCGTCAGCTCCGGCCTGCTTTGCTGCGTCGAGGATCTTGTCGATCACCAGATAGCTCTCCACCGAAGCCGGCTTCCCGATGAAGTAGGCTTCATCCGCCATGCGCACATGCAGCGCGCCGCGATCGGCTTCCGAATACACCGCAGCCGTCCCAATTCCCATGTCGCGGCACGCCCGAATGACCCGCACCGCAATCTCGCCCCGATTGGCTATGAGGATCTTCTTGAACATTCCCAGCGGGATTCTAGTCTAAGTTGTGAGTTATGAGTTATGAGTTGTGAGTAATGAGAATCCGTGGAATCAGGCAGCTCAGGATTCGTCAAGTGGCCACCCCCCACCTCACAACTCACAACTCACAACTCACAACTCTAGCGGCAACCCCACGTAATTCTCCGCCAGCGTGGTCATCGCGGCCCGTGAGCTGGTCACATAGTCCAGTTCTGCCAGTTGCCGGCGGCGGTCAAACGCGTTGTCGGAATCAAAGCGGTGCAGCAATGCGGTCATCCACCAGGAGAACCTCTGGACTCTCCAAAGGCGCCGCAGGCACGTTTGAGAATAGGCTTCAAGCAGATCCCGCCGCCCGCTTCGGTAAAAGGATGCGATCCCGCGGGAAAGGACAAGTGAATCGGCGATTGCCAGATTCATTCCCTTCGCGCCCGTCGGAGGCACGATGTGCGCCGCATCGCCCGCGAGGAACAGCGCTCCGTGCTGCATGGGTTCGACGACGAAACTCCGCATGGGAGTGACGCCCTTTTGAAGGACGCGTCCTACGTTCGGCGCCCATCCATCAACTGTTGTCATGCGCCGCAGCAGTTCTTCCCAAATCTTCTCGTCCGGCCACAATTCAATGTCTTCGTCGGGCTCGCACTGAAGATAGAGGCGCGTGATTTGAGGCGAACGCATGCTGAACAACGCAAAGCCGTCTTCATGATGCGTGTAAATCAGCTCGCCCGAAGAAGGCGGCGCTTCCGCCAGGATCCCTAACCACGCAAAAGGATAGGTTCTTTCGTAGTGCGTCAATGCGCCTGCCGGAATCGAAGGCCGGCAGACGCCGTGCGATCCGTCGCAGCCTGCGACGAAGTCGCACACGAGCTCGTGAAGCTCGCCGCCGCGCTTGAAATGGAGTCGCGGCGATTCCGATTCGAATCCCCGCGGCGCCACGTCCTCGACTTCAAACAGAATGATCCCGCCCGCGCTGAAGCGCGCCGCGATCAGATCCTTGATGACCTCATGTTGCGCATAGACCGTAATGCTCTTGCCCGTCAGCTCTCGCAGATCGATGCGGCGCCGCCGGCCGCCGAAGCTCAACTCGATTCCGTCATGCCTCAATGCTTCGCGTTCCAACCGCTCTCCGACGCCCGCCTGCCGCATCAGGTCGACGGTTCCGTGCTCCAACACGCCCGCACGTACTCGCCCTTCCACGTACTCGCGGCTGCGAGCTTCAAGAACGATGGATTCGACGCCTTCGAGATGCAGCAAGTGGGCCAACATAAGGCCCGCTGGTCCCGCGCCGACGATTCCGACCTGTGTTCGAAGCTTCTTCATGGCGACGGTATCTAGTATAGGCTGCTTCGGACGACAAGCCCGCCAATCATGTGCGGCATGCGGCGTGCACCTCAGGGTTGTAGGCTGTCAAATGTGAGATGGCTGTTGTGCGATGTCGAATGTAGTTGGCGGACTGACCCACTTACCAACTTACCCATTGGATTGAAACGTTTCGCCATTGGGTCAGTGGGCCGTTTCACCAACTACATTCGACATCGCACAACAGCCATCTCACATTTGACAGCCGGCTGACAGCCGGGGCTCGCGCCTCCAGTTCTGCGAGGAGAAAAGGTCTATGCCGCTTCGACGACTTGTCGGATTCCTGCTGATGGCGGTTGTCAGTTCGGCTGTGGCCGCGCAGGATGCATCGGAGCATGACTACACGTTACGCGTGGAAGTCGTCGACGCCGCCCCGAAGAAAGACAAATGGGCGGAGGTGCATTCCGAACACTTCCTCATTGCCGGGAATGCCGGCGAAAAGGAGTTGAGAAGAATCGCGGTGGACCTGGAGGAGCTTCGGAGACTCTTCTACCGGGTTTTCCCCAATCCGAAGCCGCACTACGCCGCCTTCACGACGGTGCTTGTCTTCCGCAACGGGAAGGCGTTTCGCCCCTTCGAGGGTCATCCCCCCGGGCGCAAGGGCTATGTGCTGGCCAGCCGCGACCGGGACTACATCGCCATAAATGCGGACGAAAAGGACCGGCGGCGCGTTTATCACGAGTACGTGCATACGCTGATGCGCGACGCGCCGCTGCCGTTGTGGCTGCGTGAAGGCCTGGCGGAATACTACGGCGGATTCAAACAGGAGCGCTATCTTGTCGGCGACTATCGAACAGTCGTCGTCGGCTTTCCGATCCATAGTCACGAGCGCCTGCTGCGCGATCCGGCCCTTCTGCCGCTGGCGCAATTGTTCACGATCGGCGAGGACTCCGCGGAATACGACGAAGACAACCGGAACACGGTTTTCTACGCCCAGTCCTGGGCGCTCGTCCACCTGCTGCACACGCCGAGAGCCTTGCCGTCATTTAAGCATCTTCTGGAGCTGCTGGTATCCGGCGAACCGGCCGAGGAGAGCTTTCGGCAGGCGTTCCGGATCGATCCGTCCGATCTGGATCTGAGTCTGCGAGGATATGTCCGCGATTCGAAGTCCAACGGCTGGGCCTACACGCGAACAACGTACTGCATGTGCCGCAGCGGGCCGCTCGACTGGCTCCAGTTCAATTTCGACCGCTTGCAGACGGACGTCAAAGAGCGGGAATTGAACGCGCTTTCCGAAGCCGGGATTCGCTTCCATTTCGGCGACCTCATGTTGCACCGCGGCGACCTCGCAAGGGCCGAGATGTACCTGGAAAGCGCTGTCCGGCTCGATCCATCCCTGGCCCGCGCGCACGCTTCTCTGGGAGCGCTGCGAACCCTGCAGGAGCAATACGACGCGGCGTTCGAACATCTGCAGCGCGCGCTGGAACTGGATCCGCAGAGTCCGTTTGCGCACTTCTACCATGCGTCGCTGATTCGTCAAAGCGCCGTGGAAATGCCGGGCGGGCTGTCTCGTGCACGCCTTGAGGCGATGCGGTCGTCGCTGGTTCAGGCCGTACAAGCCGCGCCGCGCTTCGCCGCCGCCTCCGAAATGCTGGCCGACGTCAATCGCCGCATCGCCGCCGACGATTCGCGCCCCGACCCTTCCCCAGTAATTGCCGCGAATGGCGCGAGCGCTGATAGAGATTCCGATTAGCGTCGTTCGCGTCCTTAGGGAGCCTGTAGGGGCGGTCATAGACCGCCCCTACAGCGTGGGTCGCAGCTGTAGGGGCGCTCTATGAGCGCCCGGGAAAAATGCCAAGTTATTTTTGTGCGCCCGCTTAGCGGCTAAAACCACATCTTTATGTGCAATGCCGCAGGTGTGGTACAGTCTCGCCTACCTCAATGTACTAACGAATCGAATGGAGGCAGAGTATGCGCGGCTGGATTGGATTTCTGTTGATCGGCCTATTCCTGTCGGGATGCGGATCCTCCGCAAACGTCGAGCAGGAGCGCGAAGCGTTGATGCGTCTCGATCGCGAATGGGCCGCAAGCGTGAAAGATCTCGACAAGTTTCTCTCCTTCTATGCTCCGGACGCTTCGGTTTATCCGCCCGGCATGCCCGTGACGACGGGCGAAGGACCGATCCGGGAGGCGTTGTCGCAGATGTTTTCTTCGCCGGGGTTCTCTTTGGAATTCAGCCCAACTAAAGCCGAAGTGAGCGCTTCAGGCGACGTCGGCTACACCGCGGGAACATATCAGGCGACGGTGAACGGCGTGACCGAGAAAGGGAAGTACGTCGAGATTTGGAAGAAACAACCGGATGGCCAGTGGAAAGTGGCCGAGGATATCTTCAACGCCGATTCGGGCGGCGCGCCTCCCGCGTCGCATGTGATGGTCGCGCCCGGAGCTTTGGCGTGGGGAGATCCGCCGCCGAGCCTTCCGCCGGGTTCAAAGATCGCAGTGATCTCCGGCGATCCTTCAAAGCCCGGCCCCTTCGTGGCCCGAGCACAGGTCCCCGCAGGTTACAAGATCGCGCCGCACTGGCATCCCGGCGACGAAAATCTGACGGTGCTTTCAGGGACCATCGCGGTCGGCATGGGTGACGCCTGGGACGACTCGAAACTGCAAACGTTGGGCCCCGGCGGCTATGTCGGAATTCCGGCCGAGATGCGCCATTTCTTCCTGGCCAAGACCGCATCTACGTTTCAAGTGCACGGCATCGGCCCCTTGGTCGTGAACTACGTCAACCCCGCGGACGACCCCAGCAAGAAATGAGTGTGTGAGTTTTGAGTTATGAGTTATGAGTTTTGAGTTTCGAGTGTTCAAACTCATGACTCAAAACTCAAAACTCAAAACTCATAACTCATAACTCATAACTCATAACTCAAAACTCGCCTCAGCGCGGCGCGGGCTTCGAGAGATATTCCTTCGACTGCGCCTCGCTCTTCAGAGGCGTCACTTTGTCCGGGTCGAAGCGAATCATCAGGTAGTTGATGTGATCGTCGATCTTGGTGAACCAGTGGCCTGTGCCCGCTGGAATCACGACAACATCACCCGCCTTGATCTGATACGCCACTCCGTTGCGGATGTCCGTCCCATTGTGTCCCGGGCCGTTGAACTCGACGACTGTCCGAAGAGTCGCAGGCCGGCGCTGGCGGTTGACGATGTCCGGACCCAGAACCAGAGTCGCCGACCCGGAGATCACGTGATAGACCTCGCTGACGAGGTCGTGTTCCGCAACCGAATCCGGAGCGGGCTTGTCTAATTTCCCGCGATAGACGATCCCAATGCCCACGTTCGCCTTTCCGATATCAATGTCTCTCACCTGCTGATCCGTCAGCTTCTCGGCGATGGCTTTCTTCGTATACGCATCCAGTTCCGACGCCGGAATCACCGTCCCAGGACACATGTTGCACGTCGGTTGTGGGTCTGTAGGGTTGATCTTTACCTGCGCCGCCAGTACGGCCGTCGCCGCAGCCGCTGCGAATCCGAATAGAATTCTCTTCATACGCGCCTCGTTAGAGAGTCGAAAGTTGAACGAATGATACACCTTTGCACAGACTTCCCTCACTGAGTCGGGCCGCCTGATTTTCAGTTTCCTCAAACCCCACGGACTTCAGTAATGTCAATTCATGAGCATCGTCGCCGTCCTGCTTCTGGCGGGTGAACTCATTCGCGCTCCAAACGAAATCCCCTTCGACAGCGGCGCAATCGCCGTCCGGCTGAAACGCGGCGGTGGCGTGCGGTGGACCGCCGAGTGGACAATGGCGCCGGCGGAGCATCAAGGAAGGAAGGCCGTGCGGTTCACCGAACAGGGCCGCGGCCGCCTGCATCCTTATATGCAGGACGTGCGCTGGTCTCTGGAGGCGTTATGGCTGGCCGGCGACGGCTTTCGTCCGCTCGAATTCGAAAAGACCGTCACTGGCCTGAACGGCGGCGTGCTTGCCGCCGAACGCAAACGCTTCGATCCGGCGAAAGGCGTCGTTCGCTTTGAGCGCATCGGGGCCGGCGGCCGCTCCGAAGTGAGGACGCTCGAGACCGCAGCCGACGTCCTAGCCGTCGAAGGCATTGCGGGCGTCTTGCGTTTTCTGCCGTTCGGAAGGTTTGAGAAATTCAGTTCGCACATCCTCAGCAATGAACCCAAGCAGTATCCCGTGACGTTTCAGCCGAGAGGGCGGGAGCGCGTCGAAACGCCGGCCGGCGCTTTCGAGTGCTACAAAGTCGAAGTCGTTCCCGACGCGGGCTTTCTCAATCTCTTTCGACTGTTTTTCCCAAAGGCCTTTTTCTGGTTTACTGCAGATCCGCCTCATTTCTGGGTTCGCTATGAAGGGCCGGAAAGCGGTCCTGGAAGCCCTGAGGTCGTGATGGAGCTGACTTCATCGAAAGCCCGCACGACGCCATAGTCATGCGGCGGCTGCGGACGGTTGCCGGGCCGCACGCACAACAACGCGTGCATCCCCGCGCCCCGCGCCGCATCCAATTCCTGCGTGACGTCGGAAATGAAGAGAATCTCGCCAGGCGGGAGCGCGAAGACGCCTGCGATCCGCGCATAGCTGGCCGGATCGGTTTTCGGACCGGTGGTTGTGTCGAAGTATCCGTTAAGAAACACGGTGAGATCGCCCGCCGCGGTCGTGGAAAAAAGCAGGCGCTGCGCCAGGACGCTGCCGGAAGAAAAGATCCGGATATCGAGGTTCTCGCGACGCCAGCGGGCGAACGCGCGCGGGACGTCTTCAAACACTTCGCCGCGCAGTTCTCCGCGCCGGTAGCCGTCCAGCCAGATCTCGCCCTGAATGCTCTTGAGCGCGGTCGACTTTCGATCCTGATCCATGAGCCAATGAACATACGCAGCCGCCGCGCCAGGTTCTTTGCCGCCTCCGGGCAGCGGCGGCGGATTCAAGCCCTTGGCCACGTCTTCGGCATGCTCTCGCTCAAGCGTCTGCAGCACGCTGAGCTCCGCCAACGCGACGAAGTACTCTGCGGCGTGGGCGCGTGCATAGGGAAACAGCACGTCGTAGACGAACGAAATCGGAGTCGTCGTCCCTTCAATGTCGAGCAGAATTCCGCGCAGGTAAGTCAACGGATATAGGCCGCGCCGAAACAGACAGGCTCGAAGTCTTTATCGACTCCGCTGTCCGTGTATTCGGGAGTCCACCCGGATGGATCCTGAAAGAGGCGGATCGCGCGGATTTCCTTCTCAGAGCAAAGATCAAACCAATGCCAGGTTCCGCGCGGCACACGAATCAGATCTCCGGCTTCGACCTCGATGGCGGCGACGGGCCCCTCCCGAGGACGGATATGAAACAGACCCCGGCCGTGAATGATGAACCGCACTTCGTCTTCGTTGTGCCAGTGTTCGCGGCTGAATTTTGCAAGCATGGCGTCGAGCCCCGGCGTTTGAGCGTTGACGCTGATCACATCCGCAGTGACGTATCCGCCTTTGGCTTTGAGCTCCTCGATTTCGGAGGAATACGCCCGAAGGATCTCTTCTGACGACGCGTTCGCTCCTTCCAGATGCTTCGGAATCCACGTCTCATAATCAATGCCGATGCCCGCCAGATATTCGGCGACGGCCTCGGGGGATTGGATCGTCCGGTTTTCCTGAGGAATGCGCACCATAGCCATCTTCGCCTCCTTGGTCGGAGTCTTGACCCCCTGCCGCCTTCGGCGGCTCTCCCCCTCAAAGGGGGAGTAAAGCTCCCAAGCAATGCCTTTTCTCCCCCTTCGAGGGGGAGAGCCGCCGAAGGCGGCAGGGGGTTAGCCGCGTGACGAGTTTCCGCCCATCATTTGTCTGCGCCCGACCGACTCCAACAGAAACTCGAGAATCTCGATATGTCGAATCGCCGTCTTCAAATCACGGCCCCATGTGTAGAGACCGTGCCGGCGAATCAGAAATGCGTGAGCGCGGGGATGCTCACTGAGCAACGCGCGGACCTGCCGCGCCAGCGCGGGAATGTCCTGAGTGTTTTCCAGCACTGGAATCCACTCGCGGTGCTCGTGGGTTTCGACGTCCTGCAGCCCCTTCAGCATTTCATATCCTTCAATGAAAAAGCCGTGCTGCTGAAAGTAGTAGTCCGACAGAACGGTGCTCCATACCGAATGCGTATGCAGCACGGCGCCGGCGCCGGTCGCGTGCACGACAGCAATGTGAAGCAGAGTTTCTGCAGAAGGACGGCCTGCCGAGCCGTTCAGATCGCGACCGGCAGCGTCAATTTCGAGAATCTCGGCGGGGTGCATGCTGCCTTTGTCGATCGAGCTCGCCGTCACAGCCAGCCGCAACGGATCCCGCGACAGCACGGCGCTGAAGTTTCCGCTGGTTCCCAGCGCCCAGCCGCGGCGATGAAAGTCCGCGCCGATGCGGACCAGAATCTCAGCCGCTTCTGCGAGCGTCATAGATGGCCCGATTATAGTCGTCGAATCACTCTGTGACAAAGGTAAGGTCCACGGCCCAGAGCGCCGTCTCCTGGATCTCGATGGGCGCAACGAGGAACCGTCCGTCGGGAAGAACGTCGAATGCGGGCCACATCGTTCGGCCCTTATGGACCGCGGGGTCAGCCGCCGTTTTGGGCCCGTCCTTCGTCCAGACTGCAGGAACCGGCCCCATCACGTTTTGCCGAACGCGGCGCTCTTGCCGGCCCACTCGATCCATGATCCACAATTCGCCGCGGTTCCAGAACAGAATCGATCCGCCGTCGGGCGAGAATCGAGGAAAGAAGCCTCCGTTATTGAGTCGGAGTCGTTTTTCACCTGCTGCGCCGGCGGCCCAGATCGACATAGCTCCCCCGCGTTCGGACGCAAAGACGATCGTTCTTCCGTCCCGCGACCAGTCGGGCTGGAGATCCACTTCGCCCGCGTCCGTGACGCTTTCCGCTGCGCCGTTGCGAAGGTCGATTCTCCACACGTCTTGGCCCCCGCCCAGGCTGGTGTGCGTATATACGATTTCTGCGCCGCTTGGTGAAAATCGCGGTTCTCGTCCGACAGCCCTGAAGGTGGGGGCTTGCCCGTCGGGTTTCACGGTCCAGATCTCGAACCGGTTCTCCCCAAAAACCGTGTACGCGATCAGGTTGCCGCGAGGCGAGACAGCCGGTTCGAGTTCCAAGGCGTCGGTTCCGACGATGGGCGAGCCGTCGGACAGAACGATGTCGGAGTCCACAAGGCGCCGTGGGATGGCAATGCGGTCGCGCCAGGCGGCGATCCCGGTCGGCGCTACTAGGGGCGCCAAGTCGGCCTCCAGCAGCGTGGACGTCAGCGGCAGAATCGCCCCTTCGGCAAAATCCACATACCAGATGCCGAAACCGCCCGATCGATTTGTCAGATATGCGAGGCGGCGGCCGCCAGTGATCCAGGCGACATCCAGCGGATTTTCCGCCGGCCGGTCGCCGACGAGCAGTCGCCGCTGCCCGGTCGCCGGCGCCACGGTCCAGACCTCGCCGCGCACGTTGTGCAGGGACTTGATGAATGCGATTTGGGACGAGTCCGGCGAGAATCGTGGGGACCGAATCGTAATGTCCGGGTTGGCGTCTGCATCGACCAGCATGCGCTCGGTTCCGGACGCATCCGCGAGCCAAAGCCTGTGGTCGCGCACGAATGCTGCAGCGCCGTTTGAAGCCCACGATAACGAAACGGCGTTCTCCTTGAACTTCTGAACCGTTCCCTCACTGAGGGAGACTGTGAATATATCGGCGCCGCGGGTAAAACTGATCTTTTGACCGTCCGGCGTCCAGGACGGAAACCGGTCGGCGCCAGCGTCCTGCGTGAGGCGGCGCTGCGATCCGGACACGATGTCGATGAGCCACAGATCCCCGGAAGCGATGACCGCATACCTGCGGCCGTCGGGCGCAATTGCGACTTCGGTCTCCACGCCGTCCACGTCCCCGATTTTCGTCAAGCGCGGCGCGCCAAAGGCCGCATCCCGTGAAGCCGGAGAATTGAAAAGATAGATCGCCCCTGCCAGCAATAGGGCGACAATGGCGGCCAGTGTGAAAGGAATGCGCATCGGCAGGAATGCGGAGATCCTACTACAGAAATGCCTACGCGATTGCGAATTTGGGGACAGAGACCAATTTCCTGGCGCCGTATCCGTCATGCGTCACTGCGTGTCGCAGGAAATTGGTCTCTGTCCCCAAATTCGCAAGTCAAATTTTCCACGTGCCTTTTACCCTCCCGTTTCGGCTATAATGCTTCTCGGGCTTCTTCAGTAACCCACAGACGGCAAGGGCGTAAGGCGCTTTCACTGGCCGACCTTTTACTTAACTCATACGTCTGGCTCCGCGGTTTTGGGCGAGGTTCGACGGCTCGCCACGCAAGCGAGTTCGGTCTGTGCACCGTGCGGTCGGGGGAAATCGGACAGCGTTTTATGCAAAAGGGAGTAACCGCAGGGTGAGGAAGTCCGTCAATGTTTTCAGAGGAGGTCTCATAAGCAAGCTATGGCCATGAAAACCGCGGCAGCGAAGGCGGAACTGGTTCACAGCCATCCTACGATGTGTCTGCATTGTCATCTCATCGTCGAGATGTTCCATGAGCGCGGCGCCGATCCCGTCAAAGGGTCCTGGCAGTGCCCCCGATGCGGGCACAAGTACCTGTTCTCTCATTGGAAAATCAAGAGGCAGGCGCGCAGCAAAACCGAGGCTGCGTAAGTCATTCGGCGCAGGCCGCTGGATTGCGAAGGTACGCAATCGGGCGGCCTGTTTCCGCCGCCTCCCTCGTCAATCCCGCCGCCACTAGATACACACCCGTAATCCGGCTCGGAATGTGAATGTAGAACCACCGGTCGCCAAGCTCGATTTCATAAAACTCGGGATGCTGGGGGTCCGGAACCGCCGCGACCCCCTGATGCAACGCCGTTTCAACCTCCGGCAGGCAGCGCCATAGAGAAGGTTTCCCCGGCACAACGGGACGATCTGTTCTCAACCAGACTGTTGTTCGGCTTTGCGACGTTGCCAGCATAACGGTAGAGACCGTACAAACCGTAGGACGGTTGACAACGACGCATGTGCACGCTACTGGCCGGAAATAACTGACTGAATCCTGTGGCGGCAAGCGCGACTCGGCTGTGTTCAACTTTCACATCTGTGCAGGATGTAAGCCGCAGATTTGCGTTCTTCGTGCGGTTGTGAAATGTCAGGCGGCTTGTTGTCGAATGTCTAATGTCGTTTACCCACTGACCCAATTACCAAATTGCCGGCTTATGGTCGCCTTATCGCTGCGGCTGCTCGCTACGATTTACCCGAACGGTCCGCCGGAGTTCGGACTGGATGAATTTTGCGCGGAACTCCATCTGTTCCGCCAAGGTCGGATTGCTCATTCTTCGCTGCAGCTTAGCGAACTGCTCCAGCGTCTGGGCCACAACAGAGTCTTTCGGTCCGAGATCGCGCTCCTGAATGCGCAGCGCATGATCGTACAGAGAGTGCGCTTCGTCGAGCCGGCCTTGCTCTCGCAGCGTGTTGGCGAGCGAAAGCTCGAACAACGCCGATTTGATGCTGTCCGCGCCGAATAGCTTTCGCGTCAAGTCCAAGGCGCGGCGCAGCGCCGGCTCGGCGCGAGCCATGTCACCCAGGTTGTAATACAGCAGGCCAAGATTGCCGAGCATCGGGGCGAGGTCGGGATGTTCGGGTCCAAACGTTTCTTCCGTGAGGCGAACCGCACGTGCGAGCAGTGGTTCCGCCCGATCCCGGTCTTTGCGCATTTCATACGCCGCGGCCAGGTTCGTCAGAATCGGCGCGGTGTAGCTATGGTCTTTACCGAGCTTCTTCTCCACGAGCGCCAGCGCTCTTTCGAGCGGCTTCTCGGCCTTATTCGCTCGACCTGTCTTCATGTAGAGAACAGCCAGATTGCTTTCCAGATCGGCAATGTAGAGATGATCGGGACCAAGACGCTTTTTTGAGAGCTGCAACGCATCATTGAGGAAATCTTCAGATTGCTTGTATCGCTCCGTCTGCTCGTAAAGAACTCCAAGGCTGCCCAAGATAACAGGCAACTGTCGGTCGTCGCTATGGCCTGAAGATTTAACAATCCGGAGCGCGCGATCCAGGTGACGCTCCGCTTCCTCTGGCTGCGTCTTGGTAAGAAGGACGCCGAAATCCCCGAGAACAAGAACCATCTCGTCGGCGGCGCCGCGGGTTTCCGCGAGTTTCAGCGCAGCTTGAAGGTCCTGCTCCGCTTGATCGAAACGCCCGGACCGCGCGGCTTCCCTGGCGCGCAGGACGATGCTTTGGACTGGGTTTTCGGCGTACGCCGGCGCCGACTGGAGCAGCATGGCAAGTAGAAAAGTCTGTACCATGACCGCGGTGCTGTAGCGAGCGGCGTTCCAGATCCACTCTGGAAGCAGGAGAAGGCAACAAAGCACTTAGCGGGTCTCAGTCGTCAGTAGACTGTCTGCGTTTGTTCGAATTCGAAACGAGGGCGCGCGATTCCGGACGGTTGCGCGGTCATAGAAGGCGTGAACAGATTGGCACGACGCCTTCTGACCCCCTGCCGCCTTGCTTGGGAAGCGTTTACTCCCCCTTTGAGGGGGAGAGCCGCCGAAGGCGGCAGGGGGTCAGAACTCGCTAATCAGCATTCGTTCACACTTTACATAGACCGCGCATCGGCCCGAAGGGTCGGGACGGGGTCGCCTCAACGCGCCGGCCGAACGACATCCCATCCTGCAGTCTCGGGATTCGCCAGCACTTCCAGCGGGATTTCACGCTGTCCGCCTTTTTCGGGCGTGGATCCCTGAGCGGCGATCGTGACTTCGCCAAACGGCGTGTCGACCATCGCGGAGAAGCAGGGCGGCAGGCTCCTCCGCGTATCCTTGCCCATCAACAACGTCACGTGGTAGGGCGTCCGGTTCCGCACGGTCCGCAAGAGCGACTGCATCACGCGAATCGGCTTTCGGATCGGCTCCACGCTGTCCGGACATTCGGCCGCCGAAGTTTGAACAGGACGTTCAACCTGGAGCGGCGGCGTCGCCGATGCCTCCAAAGTTTGTTCTGTTGCGGCGTAACGTCCTGCGGACTCCATCAAATGCACCGTATCCAACAGACGCAGTGACAGGACCGTTTCCTCATCGAGGATCAGCTTCGGGCCGCGGGCGGGAATTCGCAGCAGTTGATAAGCCGTTGTGGGCGGGAACAACAACGCGAAGACGTCGCGCCGTGCGTGGCCGGCCCCAATGATCCTTTCCTTCTCGACTTCGAATTTTCCAGCTTCAATGAGTTTGGCCTCGACCGAGTACTGGCATTCGTTAGGCGTGAGTATTGTGTCGAAAACCATCCGATAGCGCGCGCGGCCCCAGAACCTTCCGGCTTGCTTGGACTCGACGACTTTCGCAAAGACTTTTGAAGAGCGCGGTATAAGCGGAGGTCTCGTGGGGAACAGGCGTACATCCGACGAGACCGTAAACAGCAGCGGACCTTCGGTCCGGCCCGCAGTGATTCTTTCGTCCGGCTGAATGCGAATCAGCAGCCCCGGCGGCAGACTGCTCGCGCAGGACGTTCTCGATGCAGTTTCGCGCTGCCCTCCATTGGCGGGCTGAATGGCGGCGACAAGAAACACAATCGTCAGACAGCCAATCTTCAAAGAGCGGCTCACTGTCGAATCTCCTTTCGTTTCCACTTTTACCGAGCTTCCGTCAATGCCCCGAGACGATCTAGTCGGATTTCTACGAGCTTTCGACTGAAGATCTACGATGCGCTGGAATTTGGGGACAGACACCAATTTCCTGCGCGGCGCCGGATTCGTCAGGCTTCACAGACGACTCACCGCGCAGGAAATTGGTCTCTGTCCCCAAATTCCAGCCGTGCTATGGTGGAAAACCAGTGCAAACGATGACCAACGCTGTGACGTGCCGCCAACTTTTCAAACGATACGAGAGCGGCAAAAAGGCCGTTGACGCCGTGCGCGGACTCGATCTTGAAGTGCGTCGCGGCGAGTGCTTCGGACTGCTCGGCCCCAATGGCGCAGGAAAAACCACGACGGTGGAAATCCTGGAAGGCCTGCTCGCGCCCACGTCCGGCGAAGTTGAAATCCTTGGACAGCGATGGGGCGCCGGGCGGGATCACGAGCTGCGGCAAAGACTGGGCATTACGCTTCAGGAAACAAAGCTTCTCGAAAAGCTCAGCGTCTTGGAGACGCTGCGGTTGTTCCGCAGCTTTTACAAAGAAGGCATCGAGCCGGAGAAGGCGCTCGCGATGGTCTCGCTGCAGGAAAAAGCGAGCGCGTGGGTTCGCAAGCTCTCGGGCGGCCAGCGCCAGCGGCTGGCGGTCGCCTGTGCGCTTGTGGGCAAACCGGAGCTGCTTTTTCTGGACGAACCCACCACCGGCCTAGATCCCCAAGCGCGGCGTCAGTTGTGGGAAGTTGTCACGGACTTAAAGCAACAAGGCAACACCATCCTCCTGACCACGCATTACATGGACGAGGCCGAACGCCTCTGCGACCGCGTGGCGGTGATCGATCACGGCAAGGTGATCGCACTGGGCTCTCCTAGAGATTTGATTGCCCGTCTTGGAGGCGAGCACATCATCGAATTCAGCTTGAATCACAACGGCGGCCGCGTCATCGAACCCGCGTTCTTCTCGGGAATCGAAGACGTGCGGAGCGCGGTTCAGGAAGCCGAGAGCTATCTACTCACGGTTTCCGAGCCGCATCGTTCGATCCCTGTCTTTCTGGAATTCCTGCGGAAGGAGAATCTGGAATTGAAGAGCCTGACCACGCGGCACGTGAATCTCGAGGACGTTTTCGTGAGCCTCACCGGGAGGCATCTTCGCGATGATTGAACGACGCGCTTTCATCCAGCTCGTTCTGACCCATCTCCGCGGCTACATCCGGGAGCCGGAAGCGATTTTTTGGACCTACGGCTTTCCGCTGATCATGGTGATCGGACTCGGCCTCGCCTTCAACAACGACGCCGAGACCCAGACTGCATTCACCGTCGCGCAGCAGTCCGCATCTCATCCACTCGTGAACAAGCTGAAACATGATGCGAAATTCAAAGTAGACGTCCTTCCGATGGAGCAGGCTCTGGACGCGGTCCGTCGCAACCGGACTCCGCTTGTCGTGTCGGTCGGCGCCGGCGGCGGCTTCGAGTATTACTTCGATCCCACGAATCCTGAAGGGCGAACGGCAAGATCCGTCGTGGACGATGCATTGCAGAGGGCCGGCGGAAGAGCCGATGTCTTCCCATCCGCCGAGCACAAGACGGACGCGCCGGGCTCCCGCTACGTCGACTTCCTGGTTCCGGGTCTCATCGGAATGAACCTCATGGGCGCCGGCCTTTGGGGCATCGGGTTTTCGCTGGTTGATATGCGCGTGAAGAACCTGCTCAAACGGCTCATCGCGACGCCGATGAGGCGCAGCCAGTTTCTGCTGTCGCTTATTTGCAGCCGGATCGTGTTTTTCATTCCCGAGCTGCTGTTCCTTCTCATCGCAGCCCATCTCATTTTCGGAGTGCCGATCGCGGGAAGCTATTTGAGCATCCTTGCGATCGCCTTCCTGGGTTCGCTCACGTTCGCCGGAATCGGCCTGCTCACGGCGTCGCGCGCGCGGCGCATCGAAAGCATCAGCGGTCTGATGAACCTGGTGATGGTTCCGATGTGGCTGGGCTCCGGCATCTTCTTTTCTGCGGAAAGATTTCCGGATTTACTGCAACCGGTGATTCAGTCGCTTCCATTGACGCAACTCATCAACGCCTTGCGCGCCATCATCCTTGCGGGCGCGCCCCTCGCATCCCAAACAACGGCGTTCCTCGTTTTAGGGACCTGGTGCGTCGCAAGTTATCTCGCTGCCTTGAAGTTGTTTCGCTGGGGATAGGCTGGCTCGGCAGTAACGTTTACTTCCCCTTTTGAGGGGGAGAGCCGCCGAAGGCGGCAGGGGGTCAGAGGGGCAGAGCCTGACATTGAATTCCGCTCCATCCGCGGCTACCATATCGGCCGTCTCATCAATTCAGCATTCGCACTGACACTGGGGGCTTCCATGCACGCAAATATGACCCGACCGTTGCTTCTATCCATCGCCGGCATCGCCCTGACGACGTGGGCCGCCGCCGGACTTCAGAACCGGCGCATTGACGACGCGGCGTTGAGGAACGCCGCCAAGACCGGTGAGGAGTGGCTCACCTACGGGTTGGACTACCAAGAGACCCGCTACAGCCCCCTGAAACAAATCGACGCAACCAATGTTTCAAGATTGGGACTCGCCTGGACCTACGAGATCGGCCCTGGCGGCGGCAACCAGGAGGCGACGCCGCTCGTATCCAACGGCGTTCTTTACAGCATTACGAACTGGAGCATCACCTATGCCGTGGACGCTCGCACGGGCAAGGAGATCTGGCGTTACGATCCCGAAGTCGATCGCGCGACGACGCAGCCGAAGATCTGCTGCGGGGTCGTGAATCGGGGAATCGCGCTCTATGAAGGAAAGGTCTTCGTTCCGGTGATCGATGGGCGGCTGGTCGCGCTGGACGCCGCGAAGGGAACAGTGCTCTGGAGCGTGCAGACAGTTCCGCCCGATCAGCCGTACACGATGACCATGGCCCCGCGCATCGCGAAGGGCAAGGTCATCGTCGGGAACTCCGGGGCGGAGAGGCCCGTCCGCGGTTATTTTTCGGCCTATGACGCCGACACGGGGAAGCTCGCCTGGCGCTTCTACACGGTTCCCGGCGATCCTTCGAAGCCTTTCGAGAACAAGGCCATGGAAATGGCCGCCAAGACCTGGTCCGGCGAATGGTGGAAGATGGGCGGCGGCGGGACCGTGTGGGACGCCATAACGTACGATCCCGACACGAACTTCGTCTTTGTCGGCACGGGCAACGGTTTTCCATGGCCTGCCGAGCTGCGTCAGTCCAAGGGCCTCGACAATCTCTTCGTCGCGTCTCTCGTCGCGGTGGACGCCGACACCGGCGAATACAAGTGGCACTACCAGTTCGTGCCGGGCGATTCGTGGGATTTCGACAGCGTCCAGCAGTTGACCGTGGCCGACGTTCGCATCAACGGTCAGATGCGCAAGGTGATCATGCAGGCCAACAAGAACGGCTTCTTCTACGTGCTGGATCGAACAAACGGAAAGCTGATAGCCGCTGCGCCCTTCGCGCAAGTCAATTGGGCGAGCGGAATCGATCTGGCGACGGGAAAGCCGATGGTGCGGCCGGAAGCGCGGTACGGCTCGGCGCAGACGATCACCATCATGCCGGGCCCGGGCGGAGCGCACAACTGGGCGCCGATGTCGTTCAATCCCAACACGGGCCTGGTGTACATTCCGGCGTCTTCCAGCAGCAGTTCCCAATACGCCGTTCAGGCCGACTACGTCTTCAACCCGGCGACGTTCAATCTGGGAGTCGCGTTTGGCGGGCGCGGCGGCCGAGGAGGCCGCGGCGCCGCGCCGGCGAATCCGGCTGCGCCGCCCGATCCGGGCGCCGCCATCGGCGCCGGCTTTGCGCCTCCGCCTCCACCCGCCGTTCCAGCCGGGCCGTCGCTGCCTGTCATTGGACCTACGCAGACGGGCGGTTGGCTGATCGCCTGGGACGTCGCCACACAGACCGAAAAATGGCGGTCTCAAGGCGGCGGCGGCATCGGCGGCGGCACGCTGACGACGGCCGGCAATCTTGTGTTTCAAAGTCTGGGCAACGGCCGCCTCCGCGCGCTCAGCGCAGACAAGGGAGAAGTCCTTCTCGACATCGCGACTGGACAAACGGGAGGCATGGGCCCGCCCATCACATTCATGCTCGATGGTAAACAATACGTTGCTGTCGCCGGCGGCACAGGCCAGCGCGGCTTCGGCGGCCGCGGCGGTCCTGCCGGGCCGGGCGGCCCTGCCGGCCCCGGCGGGCCCGGCGCTGGCCCCGCGGGCGGCGCGCCCGGCCTTCCTCCAGTTCCTCCAAATGTCGCCCCTACTCCGGCCGCGCCGCCCGTCGCGCCGCGCCTGTACGTGTACGTGCTCGATGGAAACGCGCCAAACCCCACGCCTCCGCCGCCAGCTCCGGCGGGACCGGAGGCGGGACAGGGACGGGGAGGAAATTGAAAGTTGAAAATTGGACGAATCCTGCATCTCAGATCCGAAATCCGAAATTTCAAATTGGACGGCCTGATCCGCGAGCTGTCTTAATAGACGCCGCGATGATCCAACAGAGTTCCTGGTTTTCCGCGATAAGCGAGCCCATTTTGTCGCGCGAAAAGAGACCATTGGCCACGATTTGTTGCAGCCATGATTTTGCCTCGTTAAGTTCTTTGAGCACGATTCTTAGCTTGTGAATGAAGTCTGCTCGACTCTCGGCGGCTCGCGCTTCTGCATAGTTGGCCGCAGCCGCTAGACCGCAGCGCATCAATTGTTGGGTGATGTGGCGGCCTTCCTCCGTTCTTGGAAGCATCTTCGCGACTCGAGTCGTTCGGGCGCCAAACTCGATGAGTCGTTGATGGATTTCGTCAGCTTTTCCCCGGTCCATGCCGGCCCAGGATGTGCAAGTCCGGCGCCGTCCAATTTGAAATTTCGGATTTCGGATTTGAGATGCAGGATTCGTCCAATTTTCGATTTTTACTTTATAATGACAAGTACTTTTTAGTATGCTGTGAGGCGCCATGGAATCCACTCTCCGCACATTACGCATCAGCACTGAACAAAAACAGGAATTGATCGACGTCACCTCCGCCGTGGCGGGGGCGGTTCGCGAGTCCGGCGTACAACATGGATTCGTGGGCGTCTATTCTCAGCACACCACCGCCGCGTTGTTCGTGAGCGAGCGTCAGGCCGCGCTCATGGACGACGTGTTGGCCTTCATGTCGCGCGTCGTCCCCGACGGGCTCGCTTACAAACACAACTCGCCTGAATTCTCCGATTGCGACAGGCAGAATGCGGCGTCGCATCTGCGGAGCCTGCTGCTGAATCACAGCGTGATGGTTCCGGTGGTCGAGGGAAAGCCGGCTCTCGGCGTCTTTCAAAGCATCCTGCTCGCAGAATTCGACGGACCGCGTCAGCGGACGCTCCAGGTGCAGGTGCTTGGGAATGCTCTCTAGGCGCAGGCTTGAAGATTGACGCGCTCTCCAAAGTTGTCAAATGTGAGCTGGCTGTTGTGCGATGTGTAATGAACTTGGCGAACTGACCGACTGACCCAATCCATGGATCATTCCACAATTGGGTCACTTGGTCGTTTAGCCAACTGCATTACACATCGCACAACAGCCAGCTCACATCTGACAGCACGGCCTTGTTCCGGATCTTTTGCACGGACTGCTACGGCAGCGTGAACACAAACACATTGGCGGCGCTGCCCGGACGAAGCTCGGGAGCGACGCGCAGCGCGGAGCCGGCGACGAGCGACGGTCCGGTTGTCACCGCCACATACTGCTTGCCGTCGACCGCAAATGTGACGGGAAAGCCGCTCACGGGCGAGCCCAGATTCATTTCCCAAAGCACTTTGCCGGTCGTGTCCTCATACGCCCGAAAGCGCCCGTTGACGTCGCCTCCGAAAACCAGTCCGCCGCCGGTTGCGGCCAGCGACATGACTCCGGCGCGCTGCTCGTGCTTCCACATCGTCTTGCCGGATTCTGCGGAAATCGCCCACAACGCGCCGACATTACCCGCCGCGGCCGGCGCGATCTGCGGAATCATATTGAGTCCATAGACCTGGGAAGGGTCGCGCTGATCGGTTGTGGTGACGGCGGTCATGCAGAGGTTCTGCATTGGGAAGTACATCATGTTGGTCAGCGGGCTGTAGGCGCCTGCCGGCCAGTTCTTTCCCCCAACGCTTCCCGGGCACACGACATGAGACTGATTGATCCCGGTAAAAAGCACTTCCGGATTGACCGTAACCTCGCCAGTAGCGCCGTCGATGGCGCTGACGACGTTCTGCACGACCGTCGGACGCGCCCAGAGAAACTCGCCGGTCTGCCGGTCCAGCGTGTAGACAATGCCGGTCTTTCCGGGAATTCCCGTCAACACTTTGCGCTGCTCGCCGGGCTGGAGCTTGGGATTGATCCAGAGGACGTCGCGCGCGTCCGGTGAAACGCGCGTGTCCACCAGGAGCCGCTCGAACGGATGATCGAGATCCCAGTGATCGACCACATGCTGGTAATACCAGACGATCTTGCCCGTATCGGCGTTCAGGGCGAGCGTGGAGTTGTGATACAGGTGCTTGTTTCCATTGCCGCCGAGAATGAATTTCGGCGCGGGAATCGTCACGGACGTACCGATATAAATCAGATTGAGCTCAGGGTCGTAGCTGGGAACCATCCATGTGCCGACATGCCAGCGCTGCTCCATCGGAACGCCGCCCCACGTCTCATCGCCGGGCTCGCCGGGCCGTGGGATCGTGCGCGTGCGCCACAGCTCTTTGCCGGTCCGCGCGTCGTGGGCCGTGATGATGCAGCCGTCATGCCCGGCGCCCGGCTGACACTGGCGGCCTGAAATGACCTTCCCGTTGGCGATGATCGGGCCGGAGCTCGCATTGGCGGGCTTAGTCGGATCGAGGATCTGAGTTTCCCAAACGACTTTGCCGGTTTCCGCGTCGAGAGCAATCACACGGTTATCCGATGTTGTATCGATGACCACATTGCCGTAGATGGCGATATTGCGGTTCGTCGTGCGCCGCGCCCCCTCCGCAAGCTTGCGCTGATACTCCCAGATGAGATCTCCCGTTCTTGCATCGAGCGCCTGGATGTAGTCGCCGGGATTCGGCAGATACATCACGCCGTTGTAAACAAGCGGCGTGGACTCCTGCGTGTTGCCGGCGCCCATGCCGCGCGTCCATGCCAGACGCATCTGGCCCACATTCGAGCGGTTGATCTGATCGAGCGGACTGTACCCCCAGCCGTCGAGCGTTCGACGCCACATCAGCCAGTGCGCAGGATCCGGTTTCTGCAACATTGCGTCGGTGACTGGAACAAACCGGCGCGCCTTCTCCTGCGCGCTCACCCCAAGTCCGGCAATCAGGATCAACGAGCCGAACGCCAGCGCCCTCGATGACCGCTTCATGGCTCCTCCCTCACACGTTCCCGAATTTGCTGACGTATCTTCGCATAACCGGAGGCCTGGTTCGTAGAAGGTTCTGGCTGTCAAATGTGAGATGGCTGGTGTGCGATGTGTAATGACCTTGGCGAACTGACCCGCTGACCCAAGTCTATTGATCGTTCTACAATCTGGTCACTTGACCGTTTAGCCAACTACATTACACATCGCACAACAGCCATCTCACATTCGACAACTTTTGACCAGAATTTGGGGACAGAGACCAATTTCCTGCGCGGTGGGGCGTCTGTGGAACCTGACGAATCCAGCGCCCCGCAGGAAATTGGTCTCTGTCCCCAAATTCTAAACCGCGGAACTTTTGCCGGAAACCGCGGCTGTAACTTTGCGTACACGTCGCGGGGACGTGGATCACTTTGAAACCTTGAGCCGTTCCGGGCTTCCCATTTCGGTCCCGTGCGTGCATACTACGCGCGACATGCTCAGACGGCAGCGAGGCGCCAGCATTCTCGGCAACGAAGCGGTCATGCCGCGAGAGCGCGACAGCCGCCTCTCCGCCCTACTTGCTCGGATCGCCAACCGAATCAAGCCCGCAGCGTGCGTCAAATGTCATTCACGTGAAATCCGCCGGTCCCGTCGCCGCGGCGTCATCGAATTCGCGCTGAAGCGACTGTTCCGCATCGTGCCCTGGCGATGCGAATGCTGCCAACGCCGCTTCTACGGTTTTTAGGGCGTCCGGTACGCGGTCTATGAAAGTGTGAACGAATGCCGATTGACGGACTTCTGACAGGGCGTCGGAAGGCGTCGTGCCAATTTGCTCACGCGGTCTATGACTGCGCATGGACCTACAGCAGCTTCTCGATATCCTCGACAATCGCGTCCGGTTTCTGCTGAGGAGCGTATCGCCGCACCGGGCGGCCCTCGCGGTCAACGAGAAATTTCGTGAAGTTCCACTTGATTCGCTTACTCCCGAACAGACCGCGTTTCGATTCCTTCAAGAACCGATACAGAGGATGTGCATTCGGGCCGTTCACTTCAATTTTTGAAAAAAGTGGAAACGTAACGTCGTACTTGGTTTCACAGAATTTCTGTATTTCCGGTTCACTTCCGGGTTCCTGCCCGCCGAACTGATTGCACGGGAACCCCAGCACTGCGAAACCGTGCTCACGATACGTTCGATGCAAATGCTCCAGGCCCTGATACTGCGGCGTGAAGCCGCAGGCGCTGGCCACGTTGACGATGAGCAATACCTTGCCGCGATAATCCGCAAGTGCGACGTCGCGGCCGTCGATGGTCTTGGCATGAAAGTCGTGCACAGTGTTAGACATAGGCTGCCTTCTACGAATTTATCCTAGCCGCAATCCCTTGAATACGCCGGATTTCGAAACATTGCGCGCATTCTGTCACGGCTCTAGAGTTCGCAGCCATGGCGAAAAATCAGCGTGGATTCAGTCTGACCGAGGCTCTGATGGCGCTCGTGCTGGTGATTACGATGTCGAGCGTTGCTGTGATGCAGTTGCGCGCTTCAAGGTCCCTGATCGACGCCGATAAGGCTTGCGATCTGGTGGCCTCGCAGTTGCGCTTCGCACGACAGATCTCCGCAGATCAACGCCGCAACGTCCTCGTGGAGTTCGTCGGAACGAATCGGATTCGACTGACGCGGCAGGACGGCGGCGGCGCAACCACGGTCGTCTCGGACGTCCTGTTGCCGTCCGGATTCACGTTCGCAATCCCGATGGGCGCCGCCGATACGCCCGATGGCTACGGCAACGGCGCGCCGGTGTTCTTCAGCGGCGACGCCGGCGGCGCATTCCTGCCGGACGGCGTGTTCGTCAATGCGACCAACATTGTGCTGAACGGATCGGTGTTCACGATGGGCGCAGGACCGTCGACGGCGCGGGCGGTCACGCTGAACGGCGCGTCGGGCCGGACGAATATCTATCGGCTGGAGGGAACGTCATGGGTCGCGCGTTGAGTGGGCCCCAATCCGGCGTCGGGCTTATCGAGGTCATGATTGCCGCGCTCATCCTGACTGTTGCGCTCATGGCCGTGGGCATGACGATGGTGCAGGGCGTGTTCGCCATGTACATCACGCAGGAACAACTGGTCGCAAAACAGAAAGCCCGTGAAGCGCTCGAAAGCGTCTTCACCGCGCGCAGCACGCAAAACATCACCTTCGATCAGATCCGGAACGCCGGCGCCGGCGGCATCTTCGTCGACGGCTATGCGCCGGTCCGGCTGATGGGCAACGATGGAATTGCGAACACGGCCGACGACGGCTCCGAGCCGATCGAGACGGTCACGTTTCCTGGACCGGACGGCCTGCTCGGAACCGGCGACGACGAAACCCGCGTCCTGAGCGACTTCGAGCGCAGGATTGTGATTTCGACGGTGATGCTGCCGAATGGCATAGACCCGGATCCGGACGTCCGGCGCATCACCGTCAATGTGCGCTTCCTGGTCCGCGGCCTGTGGCGAACAGTTACTGTGAGCAGCTTCATATCGAGGTTTGCCTGATGCGGAACAAGGACGCAGGTTTTTCACTCATCGAATTCGCAATCGCCAGTCTTGCCGCGCTGACCATGCTGGCGGCGGCATTCACGCTCATGAACACGATGTTCACCGCGAACGGCGACATGGGCGAAGTGATGGCGACTCAGCAGAACGTGCGCGTCGCCATGAACACGATCGCGCGCGACATCACGACGGCCGGCACGGGCCTGCCGACCAGCGCAGTCGCGGTCCCCAACGGGACGAATGCCGTTCCGATCATCCGGCCGGGCATGGCGGCGTTCGCCGATCCCGACCGGAACATCGAGGCGCCCAACAACGCCATTCCTATTCTTTCGCCGGGGAACAGCGACGGTCCGATGGTTTCCGGCGTCGACACGGACGCCCTGACGATTTTCTCGGTCGATCAGACCTCGCCGACATGGAACATCGCCTCGATCGCAGTGTTCTCGGATCGCTACGAAGTTACGTTCACCACCGACGTGAGCGGCGGCGCAATGCAGCTTTTTGCGGGCGACGTGCTGTTGTTTACGAATTTCAACGGATCGGTGCTCGGATGCGTTACGGACGTATCGACGGTCACGAACACGCTGGCCTTCTTTCGCGAGACGGACTTGATGGGACTCAATCAGCCGCTTGCGCAATTCGGCAATATCGACAGCCTGAAGAATCCCGGCACGAATCCCGCCGTGTTTCCTCCAACAACGGCGACGCGCGTCAACATCGTGAATTACTTCATCAGCGTCGATAACGCCGAGCATCCGCGGCTCATCCGCGCCGTGAACGCGCAGGCGCCGCAGATCATTGCCGAGGACATTGAGAATCTGCAGTTCTCATTCGACCTGTTTGACTTCGACACGAACGCCGCCACAAGCAATCAGGCGACGACGAGTCTTCCCAACCAGATTCGCGCCGTGCGCGTGTCGATCAACGGACGGTCTCCGGAGCGGATGAAAAACGGCCGGTATTATCACTTTCCGTTGGCGTCGAAAATCAACGTGCGCAATTCGACGTTTCGGAATCGGTATACGGGGAGTTAGTAGTGAGTTTTCAGTTGTGAGTTTTGAGTTGTGAGCAGTCCGGTTCGACTCATAACTCATAACTCATAACTCATAACTCGAAGGAGCGAGCAATCATGCATCGGACGGACCCAATCGAGCGTGGATACGCCCTCATCACGTCGCTGATCATCACGGCTGCGGCCACGGCCCTGGCCGTCGGCTTCATTGCGCAGGTGAACACCGAGCAAAAGGTCTCCATCAACGACACCCAATATTCCAACGCGTTCTACGCCGCGGAAGCCGGACTGGAGAAACTGAATTCGGACCTGTCGAAGCTCTTTCAAACGACCGTGTTCCCGAACGCGAGCCAGCTCGCGACGATCCAGGGATCCAGCTATCAGCCGCAGCTCACCGGCGTTTCCTACCCGAACTACTCGCTCAACGGCGGACAGGTCACGCGCCTGACGGCTGCGTTGACCTCCGGTGCGACCACCGCCAGTGTGCAGTCGACAGCGGGTTGGCCGTCTTCCGGCTTCCTCATGATCGACGCCGAAGAGATGACCTACACGGGAATCACCGGGACTTCGTTTACCGGGCTGACGCGCGGCGCGAACGGCTCGACGGCCGCCGCCCACGGCAACAATGCCGTCGTGTCCCGTTCCCGCGTCATCACGATCGCCGAAGGTCCGAACGCCGGACTCTCGGCGCAGACGATCCCATTCACGCTCGATGTGACCGCACGGTCCGGCGTCGGCACGGAGGCGCGGCTCACGCGCGAGGTGCAGGTCGCCTTGATTCCTGTGTTTCAGTTCGGCGTGTTTTCGGATTCCGACCTCTCATTCTTCGCAGGCCCGAACTTCAACTTCGGCGGACGCGTCCACAGCAATGGCCACCTGTTCCTGGCGCAAGGCAGCGGCGCGACGCTGACGCTCGCGCAAAAAGTGACGACTCCGAAGGAAGTCGTGCGGAAGCGGCTCGCAAACGGCGTCGACGCCGAAGTCTCCCACCCCGGTACGGTGAATGTCGTCCAGACGCCCGGAACCTATCGCGCTCTGGCGTTCAACGAAGGCAGCGTGGTAGCGGGACCGACGTCGTCGGCGAACTCGAGCTGGCCGTCGCTGTCGTTGAGCACCTACAACGGAAACATTCTGAGCCGGGCAACGGGCGGCAAACCGCTCACGCTGCCGTTTGCCGGCGGCGGCGCGTCGCCGATCGAGATCATTCGACGACCGCCGACCGGCGAAAGTCCGACGAGCATCGTCGGCCAGTCGCGGTTGTACAACCAAGCGAGTCTGCGCATCCTGCTGTCGGATTCGATCGCGAACCTGCCGGGCGGCGTCGGCTATCCGTTGACGACGGTGGGCCTCACGGCCCTGGGGTACACGGTTGGCGCGGCGCCGCTGCGTCCTCCGTTTGCTACGGCCGACCCGAGCGACCCCGACTTTGTGACGGCGACAAACGGCGACCTCGGACCGCTCGACAACGCAAACCTGATCGACGGGTTCATCCGCATCGATAGGCAGAACGCGGATGGAACATGGACCGATGTGACGCTGGAGATCTTGAATCTCGGGATCTCAACCAACCAGGCCGACGCCATCCTGCGCTTCCAGCGCCCGAAGCCCGGCGCTTCCGCGACAAGCACAACTGCGACAGACTACTGGCCGATCAACCTGTTCGATGCGCGTGAAGGCCGTTTTCGCGACAGCGCGATTGCGGGACTTCGGAAGGTCGGCGTCATGAACATCGTTGAAGTGGATGTGAACAACCTGCGGCGCTGGTTTGCCGGCCTGATCCCTTCGACGACGGGCGACCAAGCGCTCAGCAATAACGGCTACATTCTCTACTTTTCGGATCGCCGTGGAAATCGTAATGCGGTTGGCAACGAAACGGGCGAATTCGGATTTGAAGACATCATCAACACGGGAGACGCTGCGACCGGCGGATCGCCCAACGGAAATCTCGATGAAGGCGAAGACTTCAACGGCGATAGCGCGCTTCAGACCTACGGCGCCAATTTGCCTGTCGCGCCGTATACCGCCAGTACGGATCTATACGCCACGGCGTTCAGTCCGGCCGCGACCACGCTGAACGAAGATTTCAGCGACTCTGGGGAAGCCACGATCAATGTCGCCAGTACTGCTGCGTTTTCCGTCCCTGGATACCTCAAGATCGGAAACGAGATCGTGGTTTGCACGGGCAAGACCGCAACGCAGTTCACTGGTTGTGTACGCGGTCAATTCGGCACAGCGAGCAACGCCGTTGCGAACGGTCAGCCGGTGACGTCGCTGGTCCGCGCTGCAAAGAACCGTGTGCATTACTTCCGCCGCGCTCTGCGGCTGGTCAACGGCGCTTCTCCGAATCTGCCGACGCCTGGATTCACTGTGGCTTCGGAGAATCCCGTGTACATCATGGGCAACTACAATGCGAACGGCAGCTTCAGCGGCGCGCATTCTTACGCCGCGGTCATCGCGGATTCCGTTACGCTTCTTTCTTCCAGTTGGAACGACTATCGGTCCTTTGAGTTCCCCTACGACCTGAACCGCAGGCCCGCGGCGACTACCTGGTACCGCCTTGCGATCGCAGCCGGCAAGGGCCGCAATTTCCCGCAGCCCTCTGGAACCGCGGACGACTTCGGGACCGACGGCGGAACGCACAATTTCCTACGGTATCTGGAGCACTGGGGCGGGCAGACATCTCACTACCTGGGTTCGCTGGTCTCCCTTTACTACAGCCATCAAGGAACCGGCGCCTACAAATGCTGCACGATCGTGTACTCGCCGCCGACGCGAAACTATGCGTTCGATACCGAGTTCCTCGTGCCCTCGCAGTTGCCGCCCGGCACGCCGCGCTTCCGCGACATCAACAACCTGTCGTTCCGGCAGGTGATTCGCTCCGATTAGGCTGCTTGATGACCCCCTGCCGCCGAAGGCGGCTCTCCCCCTCGAAGGGGGGAGAAAAGGCCTTGCTTGGGAAGCGTCTACTCCCCCTTTGAGGGGGAGAGCCGCCGGCGCTTCTCCCTCGGACCTCTTCTGACCGCTTCTTGCGCCATGCTGAAGCGGTTATGAACGATTCACAAAAATCCCTCACCGCGCGTGAAAGGATCGAGAGGGCGGTCGAGCAGGCATACGACTTTATGGCCTCTGCGGTCTTCGATCCGGAGGACGCTTCGGCGTGGCTGCGCTTCCGCATCGATTCAAAGGACGGCGCGCCGCTGACGCAGCCGGTTGCGTATCACGTCAGCGAAATTGACGATATGAGCGACGAGCGGCTCCGAAAGATGGTCGCCTCCCTCAGCCCGCTGTTCCAGAACAATTGAAGTTCATGCGCGCCGGAGCGCCGAGGGCAGCCGACACGCCCAATTGACGATAGGCCAAACTGGTCAGTACGATCTGACCAGTTTGGAATTTCCATGGGAAGTATTTCCGCTACTGAATTCAAGGCGCGATGCCTGGAATTGATGGACCGGGTCGCCGAACGGCGCGAAAGCTTTGTTATCACCAAACGAGGCGCGGCCGACTCTGTCCATTCTTGAGATCACGCCGGAAATCGCAGCCCTCGCGTTTCAGGTCCCATCCGATTTCCCAAACGACCCCGCAGACCGCATCATCGCGTCGACGGCCCGCGTCCACGGCATTCCGCTCGTCACGATGGATCCGCGTTTGCAGGATTGCGGCTGCTGGAAACCATATGGTAGCGTGGCTTGCCGTGCGCCTTCCCCAAATCCGCAATTCGCAATTCGCAATCCGCAATCCGCAATCCCCTATGGCCTCATCCGCCCATTTTTTTAATAGCATCCTTGGGCCTTTGGACTATTATCGAAGCCCCATGGCTAACGCCGATGATCGCGCCGTGCGGATTCTCCTTTTTGATGAAGAAACTCTGGTTCGCGCGGCGCTGCGCAAGTTGTTGGAGAGCTGGAACGGGATCGAGGTCGTGAGCGAATGCGGCAATACGGAGGAGGCCGTCGACGGTATTCAGCGGTCGGATCCGGACCTCGTTCTGGCGACCATGACCTCGGACAACGAAGAGGACTTCGAGATGGTTGGCGACCTTGTCCGCGCCTCGGAGCGCGCCAAGGTTCTGGTCCTCACGGGGGAAACCAGCCAGGAAGCGGTGATTGGGGTCGTGCGGCTCGGCGCCCGGGGCGTCGTCTTCAAGAAGCGCGCGGCGGCAGAGCTCCGCAAGGCGATTCAAAAAGTTCACGAAGGGGAGCTATGGCTCGACCGTCTGTCGCTGGCGATGCTGGTGACTGAGGCCACGCGGCCGGATCCTTCCCGGGGCGGCAAAGGCCAATCCCGATTCGGTCTTTTGACCGGCCGGGAGCGCGAAGTAACGGCGCTCGTCACGAAAGGCTACAAGAATAAGGAAATCGGCGAGCGGCTGTTCATCAGCGAGACCACGGTGCGGCACCACCTGACGACGATTTTCAAGAAACTGAACGTTTCCAGCCGCTTCGAGTTGATCACCTACCTCCATCGCCATCGCGTCTCCGCTCCGTCAAAGCCGGAACCGCCTTCGGAGACCGCGGCCCGGAAGGGCGCCGGGCGCGGCTAGTGGCAAATCCGAAATCCTCCCAGCACATTCCTGGCACGACCGAGCCAGAAAATAGGCCCTTTGGCCGGGGCCTAAATGGTACGAATTTACGATACCGATATCTGAATATCTCGTACTAATATCTCCGCCACGCTACAGAGCATCTGGCGGGGCCCCGTATCGGTTTTTGCAGGGCTGATTTCCTGGGACTTTCGGGACGGTAGTCTATCGCCCCTCTTCTGAAAACCCACAGAGACTTTTTTGCTGGAAAGCACACAGTGAGGACAGCATGGCGACGGAAGCTCGGGCTGCGCTGAGCCTTGCTCCTTCGACCCGGGTGCTGCTCGTGGACGAAGAGCCTGTCGTACGCGCAGGACTGCGCATCTTAATCGAAAGCTGGCCGGGCCTGCGGGTCGTGGCGGATGTTGACGGAGTAGCCGATGCGAAGGCGGCCTTTTCCGTCGAGAACGGCGACGCTCGTCCGGACCTGATTCTGTTTTCACATGCCGGCCGCGCCGTCGGGTCTTTAGAGAGTCTTCGAGAATTGCTGCACGCAGTGGGCGAAACGCCCGTTGTGTTGCTGACGGATTCCAGAGATCCGAACGTCGGCGCTCAGGCGCTGGAATGGGGAGCGCGTTGGGTTGTATTGAAGCGCCATGCGGCGGCGGATCTCCGTCAGGCGATCGAGCGCGTCCGTTTTACAAAAAATTCGCTGGACAAAACCGCAATTGCAACGCTCGTCGCTCAAATTTACAAACAGAACCGTACCAACGGAAACCGGCTGGCGCCGGAAGAGACGTTGACGAACCGCGAACGCGAAGTCGCGGTGCTCGTCAGCAAGGGATGCACGAACCGGCAGGTTGGAAAGCGGCTCGGCATTACTGAAGTGACCGTCCGCCACCATCTGACGTCTATATTCGGGAAGCTCCGGATCGCCAATCGGTTCGAGCTGATCGTTTGGCTCTATCGACAAGGCGTCGTCCGGCCCGGTGATCCGGCCTGATCCCTCGATGAGAATTGAGAATTGATTAGTGATTAATGATTATTTCTCATCCGGTTTGTCGATTCGCTCAATGAGGAGAAACATTCCATGCAGCGTATAAGGCTTATTCGATCCTGCAGTCTTTTGGCTGCTCTAGCCCTGGCATCTATGCCCTCGGCATTCTCACAGCAGCCGGCCGTGGGGCCGCAACCAGCGCAACGTGATGCGTCAAATACGACCGCTCCGGCGCCCGCATCGAAACCCGAGCCGCGACGGATGCCCGACTATGTCCTCGGCCCGCAAGATCAGATCGTGCTCTTCGGCGCTGATATGAAGGAGATCGACGGACGGGAATTCCGCATCTCCAGCGGCGGAGACATCAGCGTGCCGACGGTCGGACGCATTCATGCCGCGGGAATGACGGTCGCCCAGCTCGAAGAAGAGTTGGTCAAGCGCTTCAAGGAGTACTACATCGACCCTCAGATCGCAGTCAACCTCACGGAGCTCAAAAGCCAGCCGGTTAGCGTGGTCGGCGCCGTCGGCAACCCCGGCGTCGTGCAACTGGAGGGGCGCAGAAGACTCTTCGAAGTGCTGACAATGGCCGGAGGCCCCGCGCAGAACGCGGGCTGGCGAATGACCATCCAGCGCGTCGCCGAGAGAGGACCGATCCCGCTGCCGAGCAATCGCCTTCACGAAACCGGCAAATTCTTTATCGCTGAAGTCAATCTCCTGGACATCCTGCACGCCCGGCGTCCGGAGTACAACATCGAGATCGTGCCTGAAGACGTCCTGACTGTGCCCGTCGGCGAAATCGTGTACGTGTCTGGCGCCGTGCGCAAGCCGGGAGGATTTGTACTTGCCGAGCAGAACACCATGCCGGTTTTGATGGCCGTGGCGCGGGCCGAAGGCGCCCTGCCAACGGCAAAGAAGAAAGATGCAAAGATTTTCCGGCAAGTCGGCGCCGAGTTTGTCTCGATCCCTGTCAATCTGGCCGACGTGGAAAAAGGCAAAGTCAAGGACATTGCCCTTCTGCCGAACGACATCCTGCATATCGACGACAGCTCAGTGAAAAACGCGTTCCGCAGGACCATTGATTCGGTCATTTCGTACGCCGCGGGCGCCGCAATCTACGGAATCTATTACTGATTTCGGATTGCGGATTTCGGATTGCGGATTTGGGAGCCTTGACGGACACCGGTTCCGCAAGTCCGCAATCCGAAATCCGAATTCCGAAATCCCCAAGCATTCTTAAGGAGACGGAATGAATACCTCACCCAAGCAATTGCCGGGCTATGACGGCCCGGACGGCCGCGAGAATCCTGCGGCGCTCATGCGCCGGAACGAGGCGCCCCTGGCGGCGCCGCTGCCTTATATCTTCACGGAGCCGGCGGCGGAACCGGACGACTTCCAGACGTTGCTGCGATACGCGCGGATCCTGTGGCGGCACAAATGGACGCTCGCCTTTAGCCTGCTGCTTGGCATTATCGCGGCGTTGGGAGTGAGCCTCACCATCACTCCGATGTATCGTTCGGCCGCGTCGATCGAGATTCAAGGGGTTCGCGAAACGTTCGGCTCGTTGGGCGGCAACGATGCGTCCTTGGGTACGCAGATGGACGTCTTGAAAAGCAAGACGCTGCGAGAGGCCGTCTACGAGAAACTCGTCAATAAGCCCGCCCCCAAGACTCCGGAGGTCCAGGATCCGCTGGCCTGGCTGCGAAACCTGCTGGGTCTGGCGGAGCCCGTGAAGTCGGTCGCGTGGGATCAGTCTGTCGCGATGGCGGCGGGCACGCTCCGCGCACAGGCCGGCCGGGAGAGCAATGTGTTGACGATTCAAGCCGACTCTCCCAATCCGTTAGCGGCGGCGGATTTCGCAAACATGCTGATCGAAGAATACATGGCCAGCAACCAGCAGCAGCGCTGGGAGTCCTACCAGAAAGAAGGCGCGTGGCTGACGCGCGCCCAGCAGGAAACCAAGGCCGATCTCGAAAAGGCCGAGCGCCGTCTCGCAGATTTCGCCCGGACCTCCGGCTTGACGTTCACAGGCGAGAACAACAACGTCGCTGAAGGCCGGCTCGAGCAGCTCCACGGGGCGTTGGCGGAAGCGACAGCGAAACGGATCGAGATACAAGCGAAGTATCAGGCGAGCCAGTCGGACACCGATCGTGAGTCGCTTCCGGAAGTGCTCGATTCCGGTCCCATGGCGTCCTATCAGGTGGAGCTGGCAAAGCTGCGCCAGGAGAAAGCGCAACTGGCGACCACGCTGACTCCGAACAACAACCGCATCCGGGCGATTCAGAATCAGATCGACGAACTTGAAAAGCAGAGAAACGCCGAGCGCTCGAACATCATCGGACGCATCAAGATCGAGTACGACGCCGCCATCCAGCGGGAAAAACAACTGCAGAACGACTTCAACGCCCAGGCGCGCTCCTTACACAGCCAGTCGGAACTGCTGATCCAACACGACATCCTGAAGCGGGAAGCTGAAGGACTGAGAAGACTCTACGAAACGACCCTCCAGAAAGGCCGGGAGGCCAGCATTGCCGCCGCCTCGCGCGCCAGCAACGCCCGCGTCGTCGATCCGGCCGAGCCTGCTTACGTTCCCCACTGGCCCAACTTGCCCTTGAATCTGGCGCTGGGATCCATGGGGAGTCTCTTCCTGGGCGCGGCGTTTGTGATCGTCCGCACACGCACGGACGTCAGCGTACAGGGCCCCGGCGCCCTGACGCCGTACCTCCACTTGCGCGAGCTGGGCGTGATTCCGGCCGCGAAGACAGATCCCTCGGTTCGAGCGCTGGTCCGCAAGCCCTCGCTGGCCTTGCGCGGCGCTCCTAGCAGCGGCGACGGCGATAGTGAAAGCCTCGTCAAGACAAACGGCGACAAAGTGAAGCCCGGCGAATGCCTCGAGCTCGTCACGTGGGTGCGGAAGCCCTCCATTCTCGCCGAAGCCTTCCGGTCCGTTATGACCTCCATCCTCTTCTCCGGACACAACGGCGACCGGCCGCGCGTTCTGCTGGTAACCAGCCCTTCGCCGCAGGAAGGAAAAAGCACCGTCAGTTCGAATCTGGCCATCGCTCTGGCCGAAGTGAATCAGCGCGTGCTGCTGATCGACGCCGACATGCGGCTGCCGCGGATGCACGACATTTTTAAGGTTCCGAACTCATTCGGACTCAGCGATCTGCTGAACGAGCGTACGCCGGTTGCGCAGTACGACAAAGAAAGCTTTGGACGCCCCACAGCCGTTCCCAACCTCCATGTCCTTCCCGCCGGACCCGCCCACGCGAGTTACGCCCGCCTGCTGTATTCACCGCGGCTGCAGCAATTAATGGACCGGTTCCGCGACGAATACGACATTGTGCTGGTCGATTCCGCGCCTGTCCTGACGGTTCCCGACGCCCGGATGCTGGCGCGCGCCACCGACGCCGTCGTGTTGGTCCTCCGCGCCCGCAAGACCAGCCAGGGTTCCGCCCTCGCCGCCGCCCGCTGCTTTGCAGAAGACGGCGTGCGCGTCTTGGGCACGATCCTCAACGACTGGAACCCGAACGTCTCCGGCTACGGAAACTACGATTCCTATGCCGGCTACAGCTCGGGATACTACTCGCAGTACTACGTGCAGGGCCGGTAGGCGGGGATGAGAAATGAAAATTGATTGATGATTAATGATTAATGCATTGGTTATCAATCATTGATCATCAATCAATTTTCATTTCTCATCCAACTTCATCACGCATGCGCTGTCCCTCTCTAACCGATCTCCCTCCCTCCCCGCCAGGCAAGACTGGCTGGCCGTGGACCGAGGAGAGCCGCAGGCTGCCGGACTGCATGCCGGGCGGCCGCCCGTGGCCGCGCATTACCATCGTTACACCGTCCTTTAACCAGGGACAGTTTCTCGAGGAAGCGATCCGGTCCATCCTGCTCCAGGGCTACCCGAACCTCGAATACTTCGTTCTGGACGGCGGCAGCAGGGACGCGAGCGTCGACATCATCCGGAAGTACGCGGCATGGATTACGTTCTGGGTCAGCGAGCCCGACGGCGGCCAGAGCGCAGCCATCAATAGGGGGCTGCGCATGGGATCGGGTTTGTACGCCGCGTGGATCAACAGCGACGACATGCTGTGCAAGGACGCGCTGACAACGCACGCATCGACCGTTGGATTCAACGGCAATTTCGTCTACATCGGCGACTCTATGACCATCGACGAAGCCGGACGCGTTCTCTTCTCGCATCGCGGCGCCGTGCGGTCTCTTGAAGACCTCGTCCGCGTCCCCAGAGTCTGGCGGGCCGATGGATACATCTGCCAGCAGGAGGTGCTGTTTCCCCTGGAGCTCGCGCGCCGCGTGGGCGGCCTGAACGAGTCGAATCACTACAGCATGGACTACGAGCTCTGGGGCGAGTTCTTCTTGGCCGGCGCCGCAGTGCAGTATACCGGCATACCATTCGGTTACTTCCGCTGGCATCCGGCGCAGAAGACTCAGGAAACCCTGAAGCAGACGGCGTCCATGCTCGATGCTGCCGCCGCGCTGACGCGGCGGTGCGAGTCGTTTTCTCCGGCGTTGAAGCAAGAAATTTTGACCGGCCTCGAAGCCTACGGCGCCGCGTATCCGAAAGAGGTCTGGAAGGGCTCCGGCCGTCTCGCGCGTCTCGGCCTGCCCCCTTCCATCGTCTTACCGCTGCGAAGCTTGATGGACCGTTATAGACGCGTCTGGGGAATTTGAAATTGGACGAATCCTGCATCTCAGATCCGAAATCTGAAATTTCGGATTGGACGGTGGATCGATTCTCAGTCCGATTCGAAATTTCAGATTTCGGATCTGAGATGCAGGATTCGTCCAATTTCAAATTCTCCTGGTTCCTAATTGGCGATTGTGCAACTCCAGGCTAACAACCCACCTATGAACATCCTCCTCGTCGTCCCCTGGGACGACGAGCGCGGGGGCGTCGTGTCCGTCGCTGAAAACCTCACCCGGCGCCTGCAGGCCCGCGGCCACAATGTGCTTTTCCTTCATCCCGGCCCCTCGGTGTTGCTCAAGCACAAGACCACGAAGCTGGGCTTCCCGGGAGTCGAGTTGCGGCTGTGCTTTCCGTTTGCCAGGCCGCGGCGCCTCATCAGCGGCATTGCGTTTCCGTTTCTGTTTCCGCTCATACTTTTCCAGTTGCTGTGGCTTCTGAAAAGCCGCCGCATCCAGATCGTGAACCTCCACTATCCGCTGAACAACTTTTTCTACTTTGCGATCTGCAAGAGGCTGCTGGGGACTCGATTGGCGACATCCGTCCACGGCCGCGACGCCTTCTACAGAGAGAAGCCGCTGGCGCACTATTCCCGGGCCTTCCGGTTTGTAATCGATTCTTCGGACCTGATCATCCTGCCGTCGGACGCCTACAGGAGAAAGTTCCTCCAGGCATTTCCTCACGTCGAAGACAAGACCATCTTCATCCACAACTGCGTGAATCCCGCTCAATTCCAACCCAGCCCTAACGGCCGTCCTGCAAATGGCGCCGGCCGCTATCTGCTGTGCGTTGCCGGCCATGAAGAGTACAAGGGGATCGACGTTCTGCTGCAGGCCGTGAAGCCGCTGCTCGACGCGGATCCCACGCTGAACCTCAAACTGGCCGGCGACGGGATCATGCGGGGCGAGCTCGAGCGGCTTGCCGTGTCTTTAGGTATTCAGAAACAGACGCAGTTTCTCGGACAGCAAGGCGCGTCCAATGTTGCGCAGCTTCTGCAGGGTTGCGAGGTCTTCGTGTTGCCGTCGAGAGAGGAGCCCTTCGGCATCGTCCTCATCGAGGCGATGGCCTGCAAAAAGCCGATTGTCGCCACCCGAGTCGGCGGCATTCCCGAGATCGTCGAGCACGGGAAAAACGGCATCCTCGTCGAACCCGACAATCCATCCGCCTTGACGGCGGGAATACGAACGGTGCTCGCCAACCCCGAACTTCAGCAGAGATTCGCCGAGCACGGCCACGCGATCGTATCCGAGCGTTTTTATCCGGGCCGTAACGGCGCCGCCTACGAGCAGGCGTTTGCTTCGTTAGTGCAGGAACCGAACTGCAGGGGCGGTCTGCGACCGCCCGAATTTCGTTGTTCAAAAGGATAAAAGCCCGATGTGCGGAATCGCCGGCATCGCCGGTCCTCTCAAAAAAGACCAACTCAACGCCTCCGTCGCCGCGATGACCCGCGCCATCACGCATCGCGGCCCCGACGACGAAGGCGTCTGGATCGGCGACAACTTCGCCTTCGGCATGCGGCGCCTCAGCATCATCGACCTCGCCGGCGGCCATCAACCCATGTGGGATGAACGAACGGGAGCCGGCATCGTCTACAACGGCGAAGTCTACAACTACAAAAGCATCCGCGCGCGCCTCGAACAGTCCGGCGCCGTCTTTCGTACTACGAGCGACACGGAAGTGGTCCTCAAGAGCCTTGCCGCCAAAGGCTCCGCAGCCGTTCACGACTGGAACGGCATGTTCGCCGTCGCCTGCTGGAATGATCGCGAGAAGAAGCTCCTTCTGATCCGCGACAGAATCGGAGTCAAACCGCTCTACTATTACTGGGACGGCTCGATTTTGATGTTCGCCTCGGAGATCAAGGCTCTCCTGGCGTCGGATCGCCTCCCCCGCCGGCTGAATCGCCAGGCCATCTGGGACTATTTGACCTACCACTACGTACCAGGGCCGGAGACGATCTGGCAGAACGTGTGGAAGCTGCCTCCGGGTCACATGCTGGAATGGTCGCCCGGCGTGGAACCGCAACTGTCACGATACTGGAAGACCGATGTGTTTTCGGGCGACGAACCCGTAGACATCCATCAAAAGACGAAAGAATTCGAAGACCTCTTTCTGGACGCCGTCGAGCTGCGCCTGCTGGCCTCGGACGTCCCTGTGGGCGTGATGCTGAGCGGCGGCCTGGATTCCAGCGCCATCGCAGCCGCGGCCGTCGAACTGGGTCACCGGGAATTCCACACATTCTCGGTGGCTTTTTCGGAAGGCAGGGAATACTCGGAGTTCAGCTACGCCCGGCAGGTTGCAAAGCATCTTGGCGTCGAACATCACGAAGTGGTCGTTGACCGGCCCGGTTTTCTCGAGTCTCTCCCTGAAGCCGTGCGAGGAACCGACGAGCCGCTCGCCGACCTGACCATCGTGCCGCTGCTGGCCGTGTCGCGTCTGGCGCGCGAGCACGTGAAAGTGGCTTTGTCGGGAGAAGGATCGGACGAGATTTTGGCCGGGTACCATCTTGAAGAGTTCTATCGTAAAACCGAGACGATCCGGCGAATCCAGTCGCTCTCTCCATCACTCCTGAAGACTGCAAGTAAAGCTCTCGGGTTATTCTCCCCGAAGTACTCAGATACTCTTAACCGAGTGGCAAATACTCCGTTATCTGCATGGAATATTGCGCATAGGAATCATATAACCCGAAGTTGGGATCAGATCGAAAAGTCGATGCTATGGCCGAATTTTTCGGGACGCGACTCCGATATGATCTTGGAAGAGATGTATCGACAGACTAAGTCTCACAATCCACTAGATCAGATTCTCACGACTCATCAGCAGTCATGGTTGGTAGAAGATCTTCTTATGAAAGCCGACAAGATGAGTATGGCCACATCACTAGAACTGCGCGTGCCGTTTTTGGACTTTCGACTGGTAGAGTGGGCAAACCGGCAGCCAATCGGCGTCAAAATAGGGCGCTTGGATAGACGCTATGTTACAAAACGCGTGCTTCGCCGTTTTGCCAGGAAGCGCCTGCCGCGGCAGATCATCAACCGCCCAAAGCGCGGCTTTCCGATTCCTGTATGCGAATGGTTGGAGGACAAAGACTTCAGCTTGTGGGCGAATGAATACGTAAGTGGGAGCGATGCGAGACTCGGCAACATCTTCCGCAAAGATATGTTGGCGCGCCCACTCGTTCAAGCGGGAATGGGAGATGTCAATGCCGGCTACAAAACCTGGGTTCTTATCGTATTGGAAACGTGGCTGAGAGTATATGACGTCGACCTTGAAACCAATGACTTGTTGGCTTCCGATGTGGCCCTGATCCGCGCAGCCAGAGGTTAGGTTGAATAGAGAGCGGCCTAAGCTCCTTTTCCTCGCTTGGAGCTTCCCTCCGATTCGGGCGATTGGCGCAGTTAGAACTTGGAACATCGCCAAATCCCTGACTCGACTAGGATGGGATGTTACCGTCGTTACTCCAGATCCTCAACTGATTCGAAATCCGGACAGCCCCGAACGGATCGAGGCTGCGATCGCACGCGAGGGAATTGAACGGATCTTCACGAAGCACGATTGGCGTTTTCTATCCCCTGACCGGTTCATCTGTAAAAATGGGGGCATTCAATGGGTGATCGAAGGAGTGTGTCGGCGCGTTGCACGACGCTTCGGCGTCTCAAGGGGCGTTGGATGGCTCAAGCAAGCCCAGCGCGCCTGCTCTCACATCAGACGTGAGGAAGTGGACTTAATTCTTGCGAGCGGACCTCCTTTCGACGGTTTTGTTCTGGCGGAGCGCCTTGCAAAGATGCTGGGGCGTCCCTACGTTCTAGACTACCGTGACCCATGGTGGACTGAAGTTAGAGGCATGTTTCGCGTGTTGCAGCCAATGGTTGATAGGCTTGAAGCGCGGCTGGTGACTCGTTCTGCCGCAGTTACAGTCGTATCTCCCTCTTGGGCGGCAGACCTTGATTCTCAGTTTAACGTTGGACCAAAACTGCACGTGTTGACAAACGGCTACGACCCCGAAGAATTGGCTGATATCGAGCCGCATTATTTCGGGCACTTTGCAATCGTCTATACTGGTATTTTCTATCCACCAGAACGAGTCATCACGCCGGTGTTATCAGCTCTAAAGCTTTTGGATAGGAAGCAGGTGCGAGGAGAGTGGTGCTTCCATTATTACGGAGATGATGATCGTCACGTTCGCGAGGAAGCGCTTAGATTGGGCGTCGGACATCGCGTCAAGCTCCACGGGATGGTCTCTCGACTCGCGGCGCTGTCCGCGGTGAAGGGAGCGAATGTAGCAATCGTCATTGCTTCCGTCTCCGAGAATGCCTCTGACGGACTTGCTGGATGGATACCAGCCAAGATATTTGAGACGGTAGGTCTAGGTGTTCCGGTGTTGCTGATCGCTCCGTTTGGCAGCGATGTGGAGAAAATTGGTGGACCTACTGGGCTGATCCATCGTTTTTCTGGGCGAGATATTCAGGGGATTGCTTCTTTCCTGGAAAAGACGATTTTGGGATCGATCAACATTGAGAAGAAAGATGTTGAGTCCCTTAGTTGGACATGGATTGGTCAGAAACTTGACCGCATCTTGCGAGAACACACTTCGGCGCGTATTACGCCTTGGACGCAGGCATGAGCAGACCCAGAATTCCTATTATCGTCTGGCACAGCGTCGAACGCGAAACGATCAATCAGGGATTCTTGGAAGGCGCCACCAACCCGTCTGTTTCTTTGTTTCGAGAGCAGATCGGATTTCTCGTCGACAACTACACTCCAATATCGATCCACGAATTCCTGGAGTTGATGAGCGGCCGGGCGCGAACTGTTTACAAAAGGCCGCCAGTACTATTGACCTTCGATGATGGTTTTAAGAATGTAATCGATCAGGCCCTGCCAGTGTTGCAGCAATTCGCCGCGCCGGCAGTGTTTTTCGTCATTGCAGAGGCTGTCAGGAATCAACAATTCATTCCGTGGTATGTAGAGCGAACACATTTGCTTCGGAGGACACAGAAAAAAGTCATCAAGTACTGCAACAGGCTATTCGACCTCAGGTTTACAAACGAGCGCAAAGATCTTGTGCGCACATTCGGCCTCCTTTTTAGATCAAGCTCATCTGACGACCACCGCGCTAAACTGCTAACGCAATTGGCGGACGCGCTAGGTGTTCATCGTCCGGCGAGGCATGAATTGGACGACGATCTCAGTTTCGTATCCGTTAGCGATCTCGCGATGCTTCAGTCCTCCTCCTTGTTGACGGTCGCATCTCATACTCTAACCCATCCGTTCCTCGACGCCCTAAGCTATGAGGAGCAATACAAAGAATTGAATGAAAGCCACCTTTTCCTATCACGTATTAGCGCAGCGTATTTTCCGGCTGTCGCGTATCCTGGGGGAGCGTTTGACGCGTCCGCCGTCTCGATTGCCGGAAAGATATACAAATGCGCCTTCGCGCTGCAATCTGGAGCTTCTTTCGCAAACTCCTACGCGTTTCCGAGGATCAGCGTCGGACCAGACACAATCCGACATCTCGCCTATGCAATTAGCCCTCTACGAATGCGATACTTCATTCCGCTTAAACGGTTCTTATCCGCCGGAATTCAAGGATGGCGTTGACGCGCTATCATCGCAGTCCAGCCATAGCCGATTCTTTCTGATGCCAGAATGCCGACGAAGTCTAGCACCCGGGGCAGGGCCCCTGACCCAGACTGTCGTGACGCCTGTCACAACGCGTGCAAACAGGCTCGGACGAAAAGCGCTTTCTAAGTTAACCTTGACTTTGATAGACGCCTTACAAGATTCGTGTGGAATAGAAAGCTTTGAGTTGGAGTTGCGCTAAGGAACTCATCGGACTAGCGTCGACCTGCAAGATTCGTCGCCGCATCCTTCACGCGGACTCTTTTGCAAAGGCCATCGCTTCGAGATGATCGAATCTATTATGTCGCCGCGTATTGGTTGGAAGTACTCCCTGCTGGCTCTTGCGTTCGCGACGACTTGCGTGTCGATATTCTGGATGGTGTTTCCGTTTCGGGAGACTAACGTCACCGATTACGTTGACGCATATAGACCGGCTGCGATGAATCTATTGGCTGGACGAGGACTGACGGTAGACGGCGGCGAATTGCTGGTCGATTATCCACCGGGATATCCGCTGGTTCTCTCAGCAGTATTCAAAGCAGCGGACCTGCTTCTCGTTTCCAGACAATTCGCATTGATGGTATTTACTATTGCTTCCTATGGCCTATCGGCGCTGCTCGTGTCTGCACTGGCGGCGGATTTGTGGGGCAGGAACGCGTTTGTTCCGGTCGTCGTCTGGCTTACCTATCCCCCGTTGCTGTGGTTGACGACCGGACCTTTCAGCGAAATCCCTTTTCTGTTCCTTTTCTATTTGAGCGTCTACGTTTTCAACCGTGCGTCAACGCGGCCTGAAGCATGGCGCTACTTTTTAGTTTCGGGAGTCTGTGCGGGTAGCGCTGCTTTAATGCGGCCTATTGGGTTGCTGATCGCAGTGACGCTGATCGGATCAGTCTGGATGATTTGTCGTGATACAAGTAAACTCCGACGACTTTGTCTGATGGGCTGCATTTTGCTCGGTGGTCTGGCAGCGACAATTCCATAGGAGCTTTATGTTTACGCTAGGACTGGCCGGATAATCTTGCTAAGCACTGGGCTTATGCCCGGCATTCGAGCTGGTCTAGCGTTCGCAGTTGATCAAAGAGGATATCGCAGGGATTTTAGCGTACCTGATGACGTTCGCGCCATGACGAGCCTAATACACGCGCGCGAAGGCGAGATGAATGGTCTACGAGAGGCGATTGCAGTGGTGGTTGATGGGGCGCTCGCGTATCCGTGGGCGTTGCCAAAGCTGATCTTAATCAAGGCAGCGCGAAGCTGGTATGGGACCGATAGTGGAGACCGCGAAGTGACTATTGGCCTATTTCAAGTAGTGTACTTAGGGCTGGCATTCTATGGCGCGTGGCGCACGTGGCGACTAGGACTGCCGCATCAGCAAAAACTATTGCTAGTCGTGTTGGGCTTCGTGCTTTCGTTTTGGGCGTTAACGATGTTAGTGTTCTCAATTGCCCGCTATATGGTGCCGGCTATTGGTCTGCTGTTTTTGTTTTTGCCTGCGGTGTTAATCGTAACGAGGGCGTCAGCGCCAACGGCGCAATGATGACAACGGAAGCGGCATGTTCACGTGCGCGTGACGCTTATCGAATAGAAAAGAAACGTGCTGCGCCGCCAAGTGCTATGACCAGATGCTATTCGAAGAAAACGGGTTCGAAGAGAGCTGCAGCCTTATTAGCTGCTAAGGCGTAGTGCCCGTGACTCTGACGTTGCGAGGCGGCGTGACGGGTGAAGAGGATGCTTTCGTCCTACATTGTGGGGGAATCGGGCCGAGCAACTGTTCTATTGTAGCCGTTACGTCTACCGGGGCCCTTCCAGCGGATTTCATGGCGTCGATTATTCGCTGGTTCATCGGCCACGGCCAAAGAGGAGTGTCTGTCAGCTGTCCGTCCACGTATCGAAAACAGATGCCAGGAATTGTCGAAAATACGGATCCGTCCCTGGCAGGTCCTTGGGCGGCGCTGGTGTTGTTCAACTGCCATGCTGGATGAGTGTATATACCATTGCCGCCGAAGCCTCGAGTATTAGCGACGTATAGATTGGCAGAGCTGCTTGTCGCGTCTAGCCAGACAGTCTTCGTATTTGTAAATGAACCGGCAGGGAGATATGTAACGATGTCCTTCATCTGGAAGTTAGAAATGGTAGTACTGTTGCCAAGCATGAGTGGTATGGCTCCCTGCAATCTCGCGTCCGACTTCACATAGGCGATGCTGCCGAGGACCTTCGAATTGGTGATAGGATTACTAACCGCGCCGCCGCTTCCAATTAACTGATAGGGCTGGTCAATAGTGTAATTCGTCATCAGCTGACCGCATTTTGCGTTCGGGAGATCGTATTCATCACAGCCTAGGTAATAAGTTTCCTTCATGCGATTGCCAGTCCATGTTGCAATAACGTTTTCTACAGTCATCCTGTAGTTTTCGTAAGCGACATTGATGGTTTCTTTTGGACCGATGCGGTGAGAACCATCCCAGCTACCCCAGAAACGTCTTACAGTGGCGTCATTACCGCCTTGTGATACTGCCAGAATTTTTCGTGCGATGCCAAACCCCGCAACATCTTCGAATAGATTGCCTGTATTGCCGTTTGATCCGAAGATTACCTCGTTCGTGTCATTAGCGTCCCAACCAACGACACGACGAACAACGTTATAGTCTGAGCCAGCGCCGATGCGAACAACACTGGTGGCGGAGTTGCTGGCATTAATGCCTTCAATGACGAACCAGTCGTTATAGGACAGTAAAACCGGTGTTTCCACGCCCTTGCCATCGATGAGCACGCCTCCGTCATTGAGCGCTTTGATGACAATGGGATTCTGCGGCGCGCCATTAAGGTTCTTCGGGGGGTTGATCATGGAGCTTGGGCCAGAATAGGTGCCATCTAAAAGGCATAGCGTCTTCCCAGCGCTGGCTATTGACCAAAAATTCGCGATTTTGAATGGTGAGTTTATTGATCTGCCGTCGCCGCCTCCGTTAGGCGAAGCGAAATGGGTACAGTTCCCAAAAGCTGATGTGGCGAACGACAGCGTCAGAAGCAATCGCAGAACCATCCGCATCATGACAACGTAGCTCCAAGATTCAAAGATTTTCTTCGTGTCAACTGACCGAGGTTTAAGATCCTAAGCGCCTTTCCAAGCCTTCACCGCTACGGTGTTTAGCATGGAGTCTTCCACGAGTCCAGCACAGAAGTATTAGGGCGTATTTGGCCGCCCGTTACCCATAACACATAAACCTACGCTGTGCTTTGTGAATCGATCCCCGCGTCCAGAAGGAGCATCGTGTTTCTTTCTGTACGCGGCGGCGCCGGAACACGTTAAGGCGGTCGTTGAGGGCAGCCGAAACGCCTGGGGCTTTGTCGCTCAGAAGCCAGTCCGGTTGCGGGCCTGGCGCGACAGTGCGATGAGATCCACCGTTTGTTCGGCGAGACAGCGCCGACGTGCGCCGTGTAGCTCCGACCCAAGGGGGACGGCGCACTCTCTGGAGACCGTGGCGATTTCGATTGACAACGCAACACCCGCCTTGAAGGTCGATCTGAATCCAGCACAATTGTGCTAAATTGCCGCAACGGAGCGTAGGCCTTGAATTGGATTCTATGCGTTCAATGAAATGAAATTACGCGGTTACGGCCTGCACAGATGGTGCGAATTTACGATATCCGTGTTCGGTTCGCCTGTACTAATATTGGCGTCGCCCTGTAGCTTGGATTTCGTTCGCGCGTCTGATCCCTTGGGACTCTCGAGACGGTAGTGTACACCGAGCGACGGGGGCCTTGACTCCCCTCTGGTGAGCGCCCAGTTTTAGACGCCAAGCGGACGTTCAAATATAACGCTCGCCAGCGTCATCGTGCTTCGGACCAGTGTCCCGCATGATGAGCGGGAAGAGCGCCGGTTCCCCAAATTCCGGTGGGCCAAAATGCTCCCGCCGTCCTATTGTTTTCGTAATCTTCGCATCCGGGTCCTCGGTTGCCATATCGCGATGGGGCCGTTAGACTCATCTGTTTATGGCATCACATAGAACCACAAGTGCTGCGTATGAAAGCCGACGACAGTCGAACACTCAAATGAGACATGTCAAATTGCCAGTCGCGCCCCAAATTGCCGGCGCACCGCGGCGATTTATCGCGCCATCGAGCGGCTGGACTAACGCTGTCAAAGGTGCAGCAACGGCCCGTGTTCCGACGAGCCTTCGCATCCTGTTCCTTCTGTTCGTATTCACAATTCCTATTGAATCCTTGAATGTGAGCCTTCAGCTCGGCTCGATGTCTTTGGCTAGAATATCGGGACTTCTACTTTTCGCCGGCAGCGTATTGTACTTCAAGCGCTGCTATTCTGCGGTGCCTCCGCCGGTTTGGTGGATTGCAGTGTATCTGACAATCTTCATGGTCACAGGCGCATTTGTGACTCCGACGTACCGGTCTCTTGTCGTTTCCCGCCTGTTGAGCCTGGTTCAGGTGGTCGTATTCTTGTGGATGGCTTCAAATTTACTTCGAGATCAGAAGTTTTCGCGAAAGGTGCTACTGACTTACGCGCTTTCAACGGTTCTTTTGGTCGGGGCCGTCAGACTTGGTATTCCTGGATTCGCGCCGGAGATAGCAACTAACTATGAAGGATCCAGATTCTCAACGCTTGGAGCTAATCCCAACTATCTAGGACTAGTTCTTGCAGTAGCGGCTGTAATTTGGACGGGATTTGCTTTGGAGAGAAGGCTGTCAGGAATACCGTTCCTTATTCCAGCGGTTATTGTATTGAGTCTGATGATACAAACTGGATCACGTGCGGCTGTAGTGGCATTTATCATGGGAATCTGGTGTTACCTGTTGCCTTTTGGGGCCAGCCGACGAAAGATCGCGGCGGTAATACTAGTGGGCATTGCAGTGATCATTGTAGGTTACCTCACACTTAGCAGTCCTGACCTGCTGGGCCGATGGCAGCGAACGATTTATGAGGGCAATTCAGCCGGGCGCGACGTCATTCTAGCTTCCTCATTGTCTATGATATCCGAGCGTCCGTTTTGGGGATGGGGACCGGTCGAATATCAGAGTGAACTGATGTTGCGCTTCAGTAACTTGTATGCCGATCTGGATCAGGATCCTCACAACCTGATTCTTAGTGTTGTCCTCGAGGTAGGCATCATTGGAGGCATGCCTCTTTTCATTGCAATTGCGCTGTGCGGTGGTGCGGCATGGAAGGCTCGTGCAGGAGAGCTCGGCGTTTTGCCGTTCGCCCTCCTGGTTACGCTGTTAGTAGGGCTCCAATTTCATACATGGCTGCTCAATAAGCCCTTATGGCTGATTTTGGCCGCGTGCCTAGCTGCAAATGGGTCTAATACTGTTCTATTGAGAAGACAGAGAAAGGCTAATGGCGCACCGCCGTCGGGATTGTGACGATTGAGAAGTTACGCGCCAAGGAGTTCGTCACGGTCAATTTCGGAGGCGGCGCGAAGGCGCCGGCGTTCGCATGAGACACGTTAGTCGGGCAGCGTTGACTGTCACAGGTCATGACTGCAAAAGGTTCAATAAGCCTCCAGTGGTCATGCACGTCGCCCCTGGCTATTGGGCAGGCGATCCACGCCTTTTCCATCTAGAATGCTGGACACTTGAACGCGCTGGCTACCACGTCGAGCTAGTCGCCCATGCTGCTCCAGAGGAAGAGTGTCAATATGGTCTTAACTTTTACAGTCTCGGCTCGTTGAGACAACCCTCGTGGAAGTGGCGTATCCTGGCTCGCCTGCGGAGATCCTATCGGGCGTACTTATTGGCGAAAAAATCAGAAGCGGCGATCTTTCACATCCATTCGCCGGAATTCATCGTTTTGGGGTCGCGGTTGGCGCGAAGGATGGGGCGGAAAGTAATCTTCGATTGCCGCGAAGACTTTGAAGGATATGTTCTGCAGAGGAACGGTATCCCGGCGTTTTTAAGAAAATCGATGGCTGTCTTGGTCAGGAAGCAACTTGAGTGGGCGTCCAGCCGGTATGACGCGGTCGTTGTTGCTGACCGCGGCACCGGTCGTCGTTTCGAAGGGCGCGCGCGGAGGCTAGTGATATTACATAATTTTCCTCGACTCGAGCTCTTTCCTTATGAAGTGATCCCTGACGAGCAAAAGTCCTTCGACGTCGTGTATCACGGAAGCATTCCGAAAAGCCACCTGGAAACGCTTCTGGGAATTGATGAGGCGTTGCTCCAGCTTGGGCTTGCAGTTCGGTGGCGGCTGATCAACAAGGGGGCGCCCCACATTGAATGGTTTCTTTCTGAACTGAGGCGGAGAGACGCATTGGCGCGGTTTACTGTTGATGGACGGGTCCCTCATGAGCAGATTGCCGGAGAAATTCGCAAAGCGAGAATAGGCATCATCCCACTTGCTGATCTCCCTAAATTTCGAAACAACATACCGAGAAAGCTCTTCGAATTCATGGCTCTTGGCATGCCTGTCGTAATGAGTGATTTGCCGCCGTCCCGCGCTTTCGTACGTGATGGTAGGACGGCGTTGCTAGTGCCACCCAACGACTGTCGAGCATATGCAGATGCGATACGCCAGCTATTGAACGACTCTCCCCTTCGTTACAAGATGGGTGCGGAAGCTCGTAAACTTGTGGAGATGGAATTCAACTGGCAGAAGGAGTCTGAGAAACTGCTCGGTCTGTATGCCGATCTGACGGCCGACTAGGATCCCGCTCATGACTCTGCCTGGATTTACGGACAGTACCAGCCCATGAACGGCTTCGTCGCATTTGCCGGCGTGAATGGACTCGCGTGTGATCCCAACCGGATTGCTCCAGTTGAACCTAGCAAAGCCCGTCTCGTGTTTCCGTCTGAAGTGGGTTCACCTGTTTTAACATGGGGTGAGGAACAGGGAGACGTTTGCCTAGCGGCAGGGCGAGAATCATTCGTCATTGTTTCTGGCTATGTCCTAGAGATCCCAAATGAGACTGAGCTTGGAACGCAGATCGAAAACGCGCACGCTGTAAGACGCATTCTAGATGGCCTGCCTTCCGCAGCCGCTCTCGGTGGATTCATCAGGGGTTTAAGGGGTTCGTTTGCGATTGTCTATCATAACGCTTCAAGCGGCGATATGATCTGCGTGACAGACCGGGTTGCATCGCGTCCGCTGTGGTGGAAGTGGAAGAATCCTGGCTGGATAGTTTCTTCACATGCGATGGCGGTTGCTCTGAGCACGCAAGCGCTCGCGCTTGATCCGGTGGCGCTATCTACATTTCTCCTATACGGCGGCTCGATTGAGCCTACGTGTTCCTTGTTTGCGGAGGTGAAATCGGCGCCGCCGGGGATCATCGTGCGCCTGAATCGGGCCGGCTGCTTGGAATCATACTGTTGGCATGATTTTCGGCACCGACCCGATCAGCAGCGCTCGCTTCAGGACTGGCTCGATCTCGCTAGAGGTCGCTTAGTCGGATCAGCTGCGCGGCTACTCCGTCGGAGCCGGAGACCGGCGATTTTCTTTAGCGGCGGTGTGGATTCGCGCCTTGCGGCGGCTGCTTTAAAGGCGGCGGGCGGCGATCCGCTTTTGGTAACCCTTGGTGACAGCCGAAACATCGAGGTTCGCGTCGCTAGCGCTGCAGCGAAGGCGTTGAGTTTGACGCACAAAGTGATCCTGAGAGACCACTACTGGTATTGTCGCTCTCTGCCGCGCTCTGTTTACGAAACCGCAGCAAGTTATGTCTTCACACATGGCCACTTCTCACGGGCCGCAAAACAAATCAGCATGGAATGCGGAAGCGACGTCTTCCTTCTCGGGGATCTCTGTGAAGCATTCAGCAAGTTGCTGTGCTCTACAAACGGGGTTCAAGGCCGGTTATGGACGTCTGAAGAGTTTGCAGATCGCTTCGATTCTCTCCGGCTGCCGCTCTATCGTCCCGTCAATAGAAACGCCACGCTTTCTCTTCTGAAGGGGGCCCTGCGCACCGACGTCCTGGACGGCATGCGTCGGCAGATAATGGAGCGGTACGAGCGCGTCTTAACCGTTTCTGAAGACCCGTTGATCGTAGGAGACTACTTTTTTCGCTGGCAATCGCTTCCAACCATTCCAACCTTCTTTATGTTTTTGGATCTTCGCTCCGTGGCGGCGGAACGAAATCTAATGCTTGATCCAGACGTCCTAGATTTGTTGCAATTGCTTCCGTCGAACATTCGAGATGGTCGCAACTTCGGCTCACAACTGATTGGCCGCCTTCGTCCGCAAGCGGCGTGGATTCCCAACGCAAACACGCTGCTGCCGCTGCGCTGGCCCGCATCAATGCACAAGGCAAGCCTACGCATGAAGCCATATCTAGGCAGATTCAGGCGGCGTGCGATTGGCGATTCGCATCGGACAAGCGGTTCGTGGCCGAACCACGCTTTTTCTTACGTTCACCGACCGGCGTGGCGGAAAATCTTTGAAAGTGTACTCTCGGACGGCGATTTGTTCGACTCTAGTATCTTTGACGTCGATGCCGTCCGTCGGTGTTGGCAGGCATTTGTCGAAGGCGACCATCGCCGAGTGGGCGACATAGAGAAATTGCTGCAGTTAGGGCTTACCAAGAGGCTCCTATATCAGGGCTGGACAGATTTCATTCGAAGCTGCGATTTCATCCCGAAGAGTCCAGCCGAGAATTAACCAGCCAACATTTCACGGCAGACGTCAACGCTGTCACAGAGTGTTTATCAATGTTCACCTCAGTCATTCATGATGCCGGTTTGCAGTATCCGGACGATGACGAGTACTTTTCTCCGGATAATTCATGGCCCGAGTATCGGATTGGGCATATAGCCAGAAAGCCTAATCCGGTATATACAGCCGTGCGTCAATGTCTGGCTGACGCGTGCCTGGATAAAGAGCGCTTCGGCAAGCCCGACTGGAATCCGTTAGGAGACTATATTTCGCCTGGAGACAACGTCTTCGTTCTGTGCAACTTCGTACAACAAAAGACAAGGACGAGGAGTGATTCTGCATTTTTCGCTAAGTGCACACATGGGTCCGTGGTTCGGGCTGTAATAGACTATGTCCTTCTAGCGTTGAAAGGTCGCGGTTCTATATCGTTCGGAAACGCTCCGCTTCAATCGTGCAAGTGGTTGGAGGTCACGAAACAGTCCGGCGCCCTCCACGTAGAAGAATTTTATAAGAGATTTAGTCGAGACGCAGTCTCAGTCAGCCTCGTTGACCTTCGTGGGCACGTCATGCGACGAAGCGCTCTCGGCGCTGTTAGGACGGAGTTTCACGCCGAGGGAGGCGACAACTCTATTGATGTAGAATTGAAGCACGAAAGTCTTCTCGAGGAACTCTACGAATCTAGCCATTTTCCACGATTCCGGGTCATGGATTATGACCCAAAGCGCATCGAGCGTTGTCACCAGCCGGGTCGACATGCGTACATCATAAGTCGAAGAATTCTTGAGAGCGACGTGATCGTCAGCATACCCAAACTGAAAACTCATGAGAAGGTTGGCATAACGTGCGGGATAAAGGGATCCGTCGGCGCAGTTGCGCACAAGGATTGCCTGGCTCATCACCGATATGGTCCTCCGAGACAAAACGGCGACGAATACCCGGACCGCTTGGGATTCTTGAGATTCGTTTCCGCTCTGCACGATCGGGCCTATAGCAGCGAAGCCACTCTCGTCAAGACGGCTTTGCATTCGGCTAACCACTTCTCAAGACGGGTGATCTGTCGCTTTACGCGCGCCTTGAGTGGATCTTGGCCTGGCAATGATACGTGCTGGCGGATGGCGGTCGATCTCGCGCGGATCATAAAGTACGCGGACAGGACTGGCAGAATGCACAGCGCACCACAGAGAAGTCACATTGTGTTAACTGATGGAGTCATCGCTGGGGAAGGCGATGGGCCGCTTTATCCTCGCCCTGTCCATTTTGGATATCTTAGCTGGTCTAGTGACGTCGTAGTGGGAGATTATGTAAATGCGATAGCCATGGGCTTTGATCCTAATAGATTGTCCATACTTCGTGAGGCGACGAGAGTGTCCGATTATCCGCTTACCCACGTTGATCCGTGGCAGCAGACGATTCGAATCAACGGGCGTTGCACTACAGTTAGTGCACTTAAAAGTAGCTTTGGTGATAAGAAGTTCGCGCCGCCGCGAGAATGGCGCGGGTTCTTATAGCTCGAGATGTCGGGACGAATAGAACGGACTAAAGAACAAGACTTCCCGCCACACCAGAGGCTGCACGGCTCTAGGCTGCTTGCTCGTGTCGGAGTGGATTGGCGCTGAAACTCCTCGTTTTAGCATCTAACTATCCTCACGCAGGCCATGTCTTCTCCGGGATCTTCAACGAGAGGAGCGTGCTGGCGTTATCGGAATTGTGCGAGGACGTGACGGTTCTTTCTCCGCGGCCGTTCGTTCCGCCCATCGCGTCGTCGCTTGTCTCGCGTTGGAACGCCTACGCGATGGCCGCACGCTACGAAATCAGGAATGGCGTACCTGTATACCGTCCTTCGTACATTCAGATTCCTCTCATCGGACCCGGATTTAGCCACGACTATGGGGCGTTTTTGTGTTGCCGAAGGGTTGCTAAAGAGATGCAACGCCGCAGCGAGTTTAACGCTATTCTTGCGTTTGACGTTGTTGGGACCGGAGCCATGGGTTGGAGACTAGGGCGAACGCTGCGGGTGCCAGCAGCTACGTGGATTACGGGGCACATTCCGAAAGGGCGGTCTCACAGCCTGACTGCGCTGAGGGCTGTTGCGCGCTCAGACATCGTCTTCTATCAAAGCCGGGAGTGTCTAGAGGCAGTAGCTTCTCTGATCGGGAAGCAAACGCAGCTAGCCCCAGCCCGTCATGTAGTGCTGCCGCGCGGCATACCGGAGCCTCCGTTGATGTCGAGAGTTAAGATCCGTGAGCAAATAAGGAATCTATTAGGGGTCGCCGACCGGCAGACGCTTGTAGTCAGCATTGGAAGGATCACGCGGGCGAAAGGCATACTTGAGTTGATCAAAGCATGCACACTATTGCGGTCGAGTCCAGACGTTGATATAGCTTGTGTGGTGGTCGGCTCCCTTCCCGCCTTTGACGAGACTCGCTCATTTAATAGAGAGATCGAACGTAACCCTCTTCTACGAAACAGACTAAGGTTGCTGCCAGCTTGTAGCCCCGACAAAATGTGGGAATACCTATGTGCGGCTGACATTTTTGCCTTTTCGAGTCACCAGGAAGGAATGCCTAACAGCTTATTGGAAGCGATGGCAATGGGCGTTCCGGTTGTCGCCTTTGGCATTCGACCGGTTTTGGAAATTGACGCTGGTACTGGATCCATCTCGATTGTGCGACCGTTTGACGTATCCGCTTTCGCAATGGAAATCAGTAGATTGGCTGGATCTTTCGAGCTCCGCACGGAGCTTGGGCAAAGAGGCAAAGCACAGGTGTTGGAACGGTTCATGGTGCGAAAAAATATGGCCGACGCTGTCGAGCGTATTAACGAAGTGATTGAGTCTTACTCTGGGCGCGCTTAACCTAAGATCGGAGAGATGCATTGATGTGAAGTGCTCGCGCCAACGCACGCAGGGATAGGAAGTTGGCCGGTCACGCCTTGAACGTCGCGTGATCGTCACTGTACGGGGATCGCTGACGAAGCTGGGGTTTATGCAGAGTAGAACAATACGTCGAATCATCCTAATGTTCTTGTTGTTCACGGAAATATTGCTCTTCTCCGGGTTTGGCGAGGGGCAGGACTTTAGGGTAGACGACTATCCAGCGCTCGCGGTCATGGGGCGACCGGGACTCGATGAAGACACGTATTATGTTTCATTTGCGGGCGACTTTGGGTTTTCCAGGCGCCTTCCGTCGGAAGAGGTGATTCAAAAGCACCTGGCGTTTGAGTCACGCTTGTTTTCCAGGTTCGACTTAGGCGTCATCAATCTCGAATTCATGCTTCCGGGAATGACTGGCGACGAGTCAGACAAGCGCATCGATGAAGCGGCCATCCGCATTCTGAAGATGGCCGGTTTCGATCTCGTGTGTCGTTCCAATAACCATGCGCTCGATTTCGGCCTTGATGGCATCAAATATAACGAAACGCGTCTGCGGGCAGCAGGGTTTGCGACGGTGGGTACGAAGTATGGTCCCTCTTATACGTGGTCAGCGGGTGGGAGCAAGATCGCCTTTTACGCCTTCACAGACGACACAGACAAGGAGGATCCAGAACACGCTGTTCTTACCACCGCTGGCGCCGATCTGGACGTGCTGCGAACGAATCGTGGCGACGGGAATTTCAAGATTGCCCTTGTTCATCTCGGCTCCGCGGGGCGCTATGTTAGCCCTCACGAGAGGGAAGTCGTGAATCGCTTGATCGACGCTGGGGCCGACATGATTGTCAGCACTGGAAGCCACTTCATTAAGGGCCATGCCATTGAGAGAGGGAAGCCGGTATTCTACGGGCTCGGTAATCACCTTTTCTCCGAACAGAGTCCTCACAGTGGAGGCATTGGCATGTACGCCGTTGCCGGCTTTGAGTCTGGAAGGCTAGTTCAAATGTTTGTCGTCCCGTTTTGGAATGACGTTGACAACGGCAAGGTCGGTCCCCTTGACGAGCCCACTTTCGCATCATTCAAGCGAGATTTTCTGGATCGCTCTCACCAGTCTTCAGAGGACAGATATTTTTCTGATCCTGTCCTTTTTGAAAACTTTCAGACAGCTGTGGCTAGCATTACAATATCCGATATCCAGAACATCAAAGTAAGGCACCTAAAGTACGCCGTACTGATATTGATTAATAACTATCCGATGCTAAGCATATTCATCGTGGCGACATGTGTACTTCTTACTATATTGGTGACGCGCCGCCTCCTTTATGCCGTCAGTCGACATAAGAACGTCAGGGTGGCGCGCCGTTTGGACTGAGAACCAGGCTGAAGAGCATGATTCGCAACGTCATTATTACCGCTGATGACTACGGCATGTGTGAGTCCGTTAACGAAGGTATCGATGCGTGCTTGCGCGCGGGCACAGTGCACTCGACGTGTGTCATGGTCAACATGGCGGCGTCCGGCGGCGCTTCCGGCCTTCGCCGACGTTTTCCGGATTGCTCCATAGGAATTCACTGGACGCTTACGGAAGGGCGACCCATCCTTCCAGCAAGGCGGGTTGAGACTCTGGTGAACTTATCAGGCGAATTTCTTTCTAAAGCGGAGTTTCGCAGACGGTGGCTTCTTGGTCGAATCGATAGGACCGAATTGAAGTCCGAGCTCGCGGCGCAATATGCGCGCATTGTGGAGCTAGTCGGAGCGCCAGAATTCTGGAATACCCACCAAAATATTCATCTCCTTCCCGGATTGTTTCAATTCTGTGTTGATGTCGGCCGTAGTCTTGCTGTTCCGGCGATGCGATGTCACAGGAGAATCACGACGCAGTACGGAGCGACGTCGCGTTATCATGGGCCGCGGCCAGTGCGTTGGTTGAAGGGCGAACTCTTATCACGATGGTGTCGGTCGGCGGAGCGAGCTGGAGTCCTCATGCCAGATGGCAGAGTCTATGCGCCTGGAGGCAATGGCGTCTTGATCGCCGCCTTAGAAGAGATTTTAGAAGGCATTTCCTGGTCTCGCATCCGATTCGGGGTTGAGGTTGTTGTCCATCCGGCGCGTAGTATTAAGGGCCTTTCAGGAAGTCTTACTGACTCACGTGTTCGGGAGTACGAAATCTTGCAGGACAGCTCGCTTGTCGATCGCCTCATGCGTCGGGGTGTGAGCCTCACAGGTTTTAGCGCTTTGTGTTCCAGCAACTCTCGCCGCGAAGGCGTGCGTGAAACGTGATTCGTCGACTATGCTAGGAATCCATGACTGGAGGATGGAATTGTACTGGCGCCTTCCGGTTCGATTTCAGGAGGCTGCGTTGTCAGCGTATGCTCGATACCTGGAACGACGGTATTATGGCGTTGGATATGAATACTGGTTGAAAGAATTTAGAAACAGGCAAACCTGGTCTCTTATAGAGGGAGAGCGATGGCAGGTTAAGCGACTGCGACAAGTATTGGAGGTAGCGGCTCGAAGCGTCTCCTACTATAGGCAATCATTGAAGCACGTTGATGTAGATGCTATTCGCTGCACTGCGGACCTTGCACGGCTTCCACTTGTCGAGAAGCAGTCGATCCGCCAAAATGAAGCGCAGTTTCTAGCTGAGGGGCTTAAAAAAGAATCTCTTTGGTTACAGAAAACGAGCGGAACAACAGGGACCGCTCTGGCGATATTCTGGCCGCTTGCGATGCTGCCGCAGTTTTGGGCGATGATGGAAGTGATGGTCCGAAACGTGGCTCGGGTCGGTCAGGGGATTCCTCGTGCGATGATGGGAGGACGTCCGGTCGTCCGTGGTAGAACCACCCTTCCGCCTTATTGGCGCTTCAATCGCCGTTGGCGGCAACTTTACCTATCGAGCTATCACGTTTCGGCTCGGACTGCCCCGCTCTATGTCTCGGCCATCCGCCGGTACGAGTCGGAGTGGATGACCGGTTACGGCTCCGCAATCGCGGCGCTTGCGGAAAGTGCTCTTGAGGCGGGCTTAGAGCCGGTTCCGTTGCGTGCAGTGATCACGAGCGGCGACACGCTTCTACCGAGCATGCGCCAAAGCATTGAGGCCTTCTTCAAATGCAAGTGCTTTGATCATTACGGACAAAGTGAAGGCGTGGCGATGGCGATGGAGTGCCCCTACGGCAGAATGCATGTTATCCCGTCGCTTGGAATCGTAGAGATTCTACGTCGAGACAACACGCCTTGCGCTCCTGGAGAGGTAGGAGAGATCGTGGCGACAGGACTGATGAACGACGCGATGCCGCTCATACGGTATCGGTTGGGCGACTGCGCTAGCTGGGCGCCCGAGGAATCCTGTCCATGCGGCAATCAGCAACGCGTACTCACCAGCCTGGAAGGGCGTGTTGACGACTATCTTGTAACGGCGGACGGACGCAAGATAGGGCGCCTTTCGACCGCGTTGAAACGTAGTCCCTCCGTCCACTCCGCTCAAATTGTACAGGAACGACCTGGTCGAGCATGGCTTCTTATACGGCCAAGCAATGGCTATCGACGCGCAGATGCCCTCGCTATACGCGACGACATTATTGAGAAAGTCGGTGATCTCGAGATCGAAATCCTTGAAGTGGCGGAGATTCCGAAGACTCCTCAAGGCAAGAACTCCTTGGTGGTGCGACTTGATGAGCGACCGGTCATGTTAGCCACCTATGAGCGGTTGCTTCACGGATCCGGTGACCATGTCCCTTGAGCCGTTTCTTGCAACGGGGAAGGCCGACCATGAATCGGCGCTGGAACGATAGGGTGGCCGCAAGTTGTCTCACAAATCGCTATTGAGAACCGAATAACCTAAGGGCAACAATCGTGACGATCTCGATCGTTATCCCATGCCGCAACGAAGCGGCATTCATAGAAAGATGCGTTGCGTCGATTCTTCGACAGCGAGTCGGCGAGCATAGCATTGAAGTGATTCTGAGCGACGGCATGTCCGACGACGGCACACGAGACATACTTGATCGCTTGGCCGCTGAAGACAGCCGTGTTCACGTCGTTGATAACCCTCGTCGCATCGTGTCTACCGGTCTCAACGCTGCGATACAGGCAGCTTCCGGACAGATCATTCTCAGGATGGATGCTCACACCGAATACGCTCCCGACTACGTTCTGCAGTGTCTTCGGACGCTTGAGAAGACGGGTGCTGACAACGTCGGCGGACCTTGGGTTGCAAAGGGGGAGGGCTACTTGAGCCGGGCGATTGCTGCTGCGTTTCAATCGCCATTCGCGGTTGGCGGCGCGCGCAGCCACGATCCTGAGTATGAAGGAGAAGTCGATTCCGTGTATTTAGGATGTTGGCGGCGGGAAATCTTCGATCGAATCGGCTTCTTTGACGAAGAATTGGTCCGCAATCAGGACGACGAATTTAATCTTCGCTTGGTGCGGTCCGGTGGGCGGATCTGGCAGTCCCCCGAGATTCGAAGTTGGTACCAGTCGCGGACGTCGCTTCGTGATCTCTTCCGGCAATACCTGCAGTATGGCTACTGGAAGGTCCGTGTGATCCAGAAACACCGGCTTCCAGCTTCAATTCGCCACCTTGCTCCGGCTGGATTCATAACTGCGCTGGTAGTTTTGGCTGCGGCGTCTTCACTCGGAACGATTCCTGCCTATGCGTTAGTTATCATCGTTGCGGCCTACGTGTTTGGCGTCGCCGCCGCGTCCGTGATCGCCGCCGCCCATCATGATCTGAGTGTCCTGCCTGTCCTGCCCCTCGTGTTTGGTTGTTACCATTTCGGCTATGGGTTGGGCTTCCTAAGGGGCATGTTGGATTTTCTTGTACTCCGACGCGTCAGTCCGTTCGCCAGCGACCTCACGCGGACTCGCCAGCCAAGTTCCGAGAATCCAAAGTGAGCAGCGTCGCATGAGTTATGACGCGGTTCGCATGATAAAGAACGTGCTCAGCGAGATCGACCTGTGGATGGGCGCAGCGGTGAGCCTTGAAACATGGAAGTACAGCAACAACTCGAATGGCGCCGTTGGGCGACAAGGCGTCGAAACGGCCGAGGACTGGAGCAGCACGCGTCGCAAAGGTTCAACCTTGCGCGGCACGGATGGGTCTGAGCTCGATAACGACGAGAGATACATCCGGTACATTCTCGGGGTCGAAAGCATCAATGTGATCGGAGCGCTGTCGCTGGCCAAGGTATTTGATTTCAGCCCGTACAATTCTATCTTCGAGATCGGATGTGGAGACATGGCGCAGGCGTACGTCATCCATCGCCTGTACCCACATATTCGTTACGTCGCAACAGATCTTGATCCCTACGTCATCGACCGCTGCACGCGATTGCCGGCCTTGGCCGGCATAGAAAAGCGCGTTTTGGATGTGCTGTCCATTCCTGACGGCAATCCGCCTTTTGCAGGATTCGACTTGCTTGTGAGCTGGGGTATGGAATACGCGCTGGACGATGCGCAGCTTTCGAGATTACTTCATATCGTCCGCGGGGCGCACATTCCCTATCTGCTGTGTTCCGCTACAACTATCGGCTTGCTGCGATACGGCGTCTCTCGGATAGGGGAAAAGCGGAAACGCGCATTGGTCGACCAGGGCAAGCTCAGGATGACGGGATGGCGGCGTTCGGTTGGCAAACTGCGACGGCTGGCGCAGCAAGCCGGCTTTGAAACGCGATGCCTTGGTCTGTTCGGATACCACTTCTGCCTGCACTTGAACCCTTCTGCCAATTTCAGCCAATCGTTGGCGCGCCACACGACGTGAGGTAATTCTGCGGTCCTGATCTACAGGTGCGACCGGTGCGACAAACCACGCGGAGCAGCGGCGTCACGAGGCGCTACGGCATGAGAACGGAACCGGTGGACGCTCGACAACTCGAGTATTTCAGCCGCGTCAAGTATCGGAGTCCGGACGATCCTGTGGTCGCCGCGTACGCCGACCCCAAAATCGAGTTCATCCGCGCGCACGCGCCATTGTCCGGCCGCATATTGGATCTCGGCTGCGGCAACGGGATCTTCACGCAGCGATTGACGCGAGAGGGCGCGGATGTTACGGGCCTTGATCTCTCGGCGGAGCTGCTGCACCAGAACCCGCATGACCGGCTGGCGCGAGGCGATGCCGTGCAGCTCCCGTTTCGCGACTCGGCGTTCGACCTGGTTTTCGAGGCCAACCTCTTGCATCACGTCGGCAGCCCGGCAGAAGTCATCTGCGAAATGCAGCGGGTCAGCAAGAAGTACGTCGTCCTGCTGGAACCGAATCGGTACAATCCGCTGATGTTCGCGTTTTCGGTCGTAGTTCCGGCGGAAAGAGGCGGCCTGAAGTCGTCTGCGCCGCGGTTGCAGCGCATCGTGGAAAGCGCCGGCTTGCGTGTGAAAGCCTGCAGGACGACCGGCATGATCTCGCAGAACAATACGCCGAAGGCACTCATCCCGCTGCTGCGGCGATTCGACAGGCCGATCTGGTGGGGCCAGTACATCATCATCGTCGCCGAGAGAACTGTATGAGTGCGCCGCAAGATCAGAGCATCCTATGGGAGGCGGCTTACTCCCGTTTCGAGACGCCTCAGCAGGAAGTGCGAAAATTCAAGCGGCGTTTGATGAGACTGGGGGTTGCTAATTGGCCGCGCGATGCTGCCGTCGTTGAGCTCTTTTGCGGGCGCGGCAACGGTCTCGTGGCGCTGGCTGAATTGGGTTTTGCGCGCCTAGAAGGAGTGGATCTCTCATCGAGGCTGCTGGCGCAGTATCACGGCGCCGCGAAATGCTACGTTGCGGATTGCCGTCAGCTTCCTTTTGCCGCAAACAGCAAAGACGCGCTCATCGTTCAGGGCGGCCTGCATCATCTGAACACGCTTCCAGAGGATTTAGAGCAAGTGTTCTCAGAAACAAGGCGCGTCCTTCGGCGCGGCGGACGCTTTGTCGCTGTCGAACCGTGGCCGACGCCGTTTCTTCATTTTGTACACAGGCTGTGTGGGCAGGCGTTTTGCCGCCGGCTGTCCGGAAAACTCGATGCTTTGGCGGAGATGATCGAGTACGAACGACGCACTTATCTGCAGTGGCTGGGAGCGGCCGACCTCGTTATGAATCTCCTCCGCAGACACTTCGAACCGCAGCACGTTTCCATGGGTTTAGGGAAACTCGCGTTTGTCGGCGCGCCCAGATAGGCGCGCCAAGAAATCCCCCTTGGTTGTAGGGCTGCGCTAAACTAACGCTTGTATGGCGTTTACTGTAGAAGATCTTAACGATCTGTTGGAGCTGCTGAGGCAGCACCCGGAGTGGCGCGATGCTGTGCGCCGCGAAGTACTTAGCCAGGAACTGCTTGAACTCCCTGAGATCGTGCAGCGCCTGGCCGATCGCATGGGTCAGTTGGCCGACCGGATGGATCAACTGGCAGTCCGGATGGATCAATTGACCGACAGGATGAATCAACTGACAGTCCGAATGGATCAGTTGGCCGGAGAAATGCGAGATCTTGCGGCTGCAACACGTCGGCTCGATGGGCGCGTCGGGAACCTTGAAGGTTGGCGATACGAGCAGAAGTTTAATGCACGTAGCCGCGTTGCCGCGATCCTGCGACGACCCCAGGATCTCCAGGTTGCAGACCTCGATCCGATCCTCGACGCGCGCGAGGAAGGAAGGCTTTCCCAAGAAGAATGGAAACAGTTGCTCGCTCTCGATTTTCTGTTTAAAGGGAAAGCAGGGAAGGCCCCGGAGGCCCCTGAGCGCCTCGTCGCACTCGAAGTTTCTCAAGTCGTAGACTCCCGCGATGTCCAACGGGCGAGCGACCGCGCGGCCATACTCTCTCGCCTCGGGTTCGACACTATCGCGGCAGTCGGTGGGAGGCGCCTGACAGAAGAAGCGACCGCTCTCGCCGAACGCCTTGGAGTGCGCACCCTATTCGATTTTTCCGATGACGCAGACTAGCCGAATAGCGGCAATCCCCACGGCTGACTACTCAGGAGGCGAATGCGTTGGACTTACGTCGTTGGCGTCTTTCTGCTCATTCTGGCGTTCGAAACCGGTGAAGAACCGCGAGGCGATGCGGCTTCGCGGCTGCTTATCACGAAGCAGCTCCTGGCCGACGGCAGCGTTCACCTTCCGAGGTCCCATCCCGAATGGTGGCTTATTCAAACTCCTGAAGGATGGACCTCCTTCTATGGAATCGGCCAAACTCTTCTGTTTGTTCCCTTCGAGCTGGCCGGCGGCTTGCTGTCGCTGGCGGCGCCTGGCGGCGGTCTGGCGGCAGTCCTGCAGCAGTTCCCTCTGAAGTACCTCTATGTTCCGCTGATCGGCCTCGGATTTTTCCTTGCGCTTCGCGCGCTGCTGGAGGCGCTGGGTCTCACGGCGTGGGAAGCGGCCTGTGCTTCGTTGCTCGTCACGCTCAGCTCAGTGACGGCTCACTATGTGCTGCAGTCGTTTCAAGAGGAAGCCGTCGTCGGCCTGCTCGCGTGCCTCAGCCTTCGATCCGCTTTACTTTTCGGGCGCTCTCTCCACAGACGCTATGCCGTCGAAGCCGGGGTCCTGTTCGGCTGCATGCTGCTTTTCCGTGTCAACGCGATATTTGTCTTCATACCCGTCGCGATGCTGTTTGCCCAAGGACTGCGAGCACAACGCGTACAGCCCGCCGCCTTGGGATCACTGCTTGCGGCATTCGCGGCCGGCGCGGCGGGTCCTGCGGCAATACACGCCGTCTTTGCATATCTACGCTTCGGCGACCCGTTATCCACAGGCTATGACCAACTGTCGTTAGAGGACGCGCCGCTGCCCCTCTGGGGGCCGTTTGAGCCCGCAGCCGTTGCGAGCCTTCTTTTTGGCCTGGGAAAGGGGCTCTTTATATACTCACCGCTGCTGGCCGCAGCCGTGTGGGGCGTCTGGATTGATCGTTCCGAACGGCGTCTGTATGGAATAGGCGCGCTCGCCGCACTAGCTGGAAGCGTGATCCTTAGCGCCTTTTTCTACACGCCGGACGGGTGCTGGAGTTGGGGCGCGCGTTACCAGGTGCACGTCGTCCCGCTCTTCACGTATCCCGCTTGGGTGGGAATTCGCGACCTCCTCCAAAAGCCTTTGGGTAGGCCATTGGTGGGCGTCGCGACGGCGCTTGGGGTCCTCTTCCAGTTCTGCGCGCTGATTGCCCCCGAGAGGATGGAATATAGTCAACTCCCGATCAACTGGGACTGGAAGGGAATGGAAGCAGGTTGTCCGGTAATCCAGGACCGCCAGTTTCCCATGCGCCTCGAGAACATTGCGACCGCGCTGCTGACGGTCGGCGCCGGCGCCAAACTCATGGACGTTTCGGACCCGGTCATTGTGCGAGAATTCGGCTATTTCTGGCCGATGCGCATTGGCCGCCACTACCACGGATGGACGCGTGTGGTTATCGCCGGCGTATGGTTGACGGTTTTGGCGGCTGCTTTGATATGTCTGTATCACTCGTTGTGGCTGAATAGAGCGGGGCAGGATGCCGCTGTGCCTGACAAACACCGGAGCTCTTACCGGAGGAGGTAAGGCGTCCATGAATCCTGGGAGTGTCCGTAATGTCACAAGCGAGCGCCGGCGGCGCCCGGCGGAAAGCCGTTCCCGACGCCGATACGGTTGAAGTGTCTGTTGTGATGCCCTGTCTGAATGAAGCCGATACGCTGCAGATCTGCATCGAAAAAGCCCGGCAGGCGCTCCGCCAAAACGGGATTTCAGGCGAGATCATCGTTGCGGACAATGGCAGCACTGACGACTCGGTCGCCATTGCTGGACGGATGGGCGCGCGCGTCGTTCACGTGGAAGCGAGAGGCTACGGCGCCGCGCTGATGGGCGGCATCGCCGCAGCAAGGGGCAAGTTCATCATTATGGGCGATGCGGACGACAGCTACGACTTCCGCGAAATACCGCGGTTCGTCGAAAAACTGCGAAGCGGCGCGGAACTTGTTCAAGGGTGCCGCCTGCCTTCGGGCGGCGGCCGGATCATGCCCGGCGCGATGCCCTTTTCTCATCGATGGCTCGGCAACCCGATGTTCTCAGTCCTCGTTCAGCGTATGTTCCGTTCGCCTCTTCACGACGTGTATTGCGGACTGCGCGGCTTCACCCGCGAATTCTACGACCGCATCGGCCAGCGCTGTACGGGCATGGAATTCGCAACCGAGATGATCATCAAAGCCGGCGTTTTCGGCGCCAAAGTCGCCGAAGTCCCGATAACGCTGTGGCCGGACGGCCGAAAAGCGCATCCGCCGCATCTCAGAACAATCCGAGACGGCTGGCGCACGCTCCGGTTTTACCTGACCTATAGTCCTCGATGGCTGTTTCTCTATCCCGGAGTTGTCGCAATTCTCCTCGGACTTCTCGGTTACGCCATCGCTCTGCCGGGACTGACGCTTGGAGGCGTCACATTCGATGCGCACACATTGTTGTTCGCCAGTCTCGCCATTTTAGTAGGCTATCAATCCGTTTGCTTCGCGATCTTTGGCAAGCTGTTCGCCATTGGCGAAGGCTTGCTGCCCGAAGATCCGCGGATCACAAGATTTTTCAGGGCCGTGAATCTCGAACGCGGACTGTTGCTCGGCGCGGGCGCCTTGGCGACCGGCGTGTGTTTCTTGCTGATCGCCGTCAACCACTGGCGGCTGCACGACTTCGGCCGGCTCGATTACGCGCAAACCATGCGATGGGTGATTCCGGGAATGACGCTCACGACGCTGGGTTTCCAGACTGTCGTCAACAGTTTCTTTTCCAGCATCCTGCTAATGCGCAGACGACGCGAAAATGCGAAAGGAATTGAGAAACCTGACCAAGAGAGTTTACGTGATCGTGGATCCGCAGCAGCGCCTGCGGAGGGAACTTCATGATCTGACCAAAAGAACCCGCGTTGCCCTAGATCCTTTCAACATCCTCGTCTACCGGCTGCTCCACAAAGACGTTCCAGGCGTACCTCCGATCGAGAACCGCATCCGAGTCGGAAGCCGTCGGATTCGGCGGTTCATGGAAGCGGGACGCAACTGCTACACGCCCATCCGGAGGGCCATCGACCAGTACTATCGCGGGCCCTCGCGCCCACGCGTCCTCGACTTCGGCTGCGGCGTCGGCCGGGTCCTGCAGTATTTCGCCCGCGATAATGTCGAGCTCTATGCGTGTGATGTAGATGCGTCCGCAATCGAATACGTGCGCCGGACGTTTCCAGCCGTGCAGAGCGCCGTCAATCGTTACGATCCCCCTCTGCCTTATCCCGACGCGCAATTCGATGTCGTCTATTCCGTCTCGATCTGGACGCATTTGCCGCCGCATGCCCAAATTCCGTGGCTGCTCGAAATCCGCCGCGTCCTTGCGCCGGGCGGACTGGCTCTCATCACAACGATCGGTCCCTATGGCTACCGGATCGGAACGCATCTGGGCGAGGTCGCGTTCTCGCTGGAAGACCTGCTGCGTGAAGGTTTTTGCTACTCCGAATACAAGACAAAAGACCCAGGGACTGGTCCGTCCTATGGCGCAGGCTACCACACGCCGGCATATGTGGCCGCAGAGTGGGGAAAGTATTTCGATATTCTCGGCGACGTGCAGGAAGGCGTGATCGACAACCTCAACGATCTGGTCGTTCTGCAAAAGCGGCCGCTTGAATCTGCGTAATCTGCGGCTTCAAAACCGTTCCGGCGCGTCGACGATCACGAACTGTTTCGCCAACTCCACAAACGCCTCGCGATCCGACGCCTTCAACTCGAGCGGCGCCGCCGGCAACACCGCAGTTTCCGGCAGATAGATCCCTCCTCCCGCATCCAGCTTGTCTTTAGGCGCCGGAACTTCCTTGCGCAGAACCGTCTTCCCGCCGTCACCGTCCGCCCGGTACAGAGGATTCACGATGGGGTGGAGCATGCGCTCCACATGCCTCTCCCAAAGTCCACGATGTCGCTGAAAAAGCGACGGATTCCTCCCCGCAACGATCGATAATCCTTTAATTGCGTCCTTCAGCTCACGCGGCGTCCATTCACGCTCGAGATCCAGCGTATCATTGCAGATAAATTCCGTGACCAGCCAGTCCTCCGGAATCACGCGTTTGTTCATCGCATCAAACAGCGCGCCATAGCCTTCCGGACTCAACGATTTCCCGAACCTGACAGGCGAAAGAAGATTATGCAAATGGGGCAGGATGACAGCCCCGTCGCCCGAAACGACTCTCTGGAATTCCCGCGCAAGACTTACCTTGGAGTCGATGAGATGCAAGGCGTCGGACGAGAACACCGTCGAGAAATACGCGGATTCGAAAGGAAGCAGGTAATTCCCGTCTAGACAGAAGAAATTGGCCCCGCCGGCAAAGAACTTCCGCGCCAGATACAGCGCGGAAAACTGATAGTCTGCACACGATATTTGAGCGGCGGGAACCTTCCTGGAGATCAAGAACGAAGCGTGGCCGACGCCGCAGCCGAAGTCCAAGACGGGGCCGCTTTGGATCAAATGCAGGAGAGGGTACGTCGGCATGAATGCCGGCATCGAGAAACGATAGATCTGCCAGTCGGCCCAGGATTTTGACCCTAGCCGCTTCGCCGTCGCGGCGAGCGTTCCCGACGGCTCGGTCAGCGCGCGATGCCATGGACGCTTCAGAACGGCGAGCGCCTGAGCCGCTCCATTGAGGCCGAGCTTGTGCGCCGCGCGGTCCAGGATCCCAACGGCGCCGATAAAGCGGCTGTGGACCGGCGGGTCCATTGCCGTCAACAGCGCCTGCGCGGGCTTCTTGTTCTTGATCAGGTCGACTAGCGGCGGCCGGTATTCGTCGAGTTTTAGCCTGAGGATGCCGTCAACAATGGGAAACTCCCCCCCTTCGCTCGAAAGCACGGCGTATTCAATGCCGCAGGCGCTTTCGCCTATCACACTAGAGATGGCGAAACGACCGCCGGAATAAGGGCAATGCAGAGTTTTAATGAAGTTCGGCTGCACTCACGCTCCTTTAGACGGCGCCTACAGTGTACATACGAAGACGCATGAACAAGACGGATCTTGCCGAATTCGTGGAATGGGATGTCCGCAACTGGTCGGCCGCGCTTGATTTCTGGTCGACGCATACGGAACTGGATCTCAGTCGCTGCTCAGCCCTGGAGCTGGGCAGCAGAAACGGCGGGCTGTCTCTGTGGCTTGCGCTGCAAGGCGCCCGTGTGGTGTGCTCGGATGTTCAGGCGCCGGGGCCTGCGGTTCGAGAACGCCATCAAGCGCGCGGCGCGTCCCGCCTGATGCGGTACGAGTCGATCGATGCCACGAATATTCCGTACGAAGACGAGTTCGACCTGGTTGTTTTCAAATCCGTGCTGGGCGCACTGGGGAGAGGCGGCGCCCAATCCCAAGCTCAAGCCGTCCGGCAGATGCATGCGGCGTTGAAAAAGGGCGGCGAGCTGTTCTTTGCCGAGAACCTGACGGCTTCAGCGTTGCACCGGTTTCTTCGGCGGAAGTACGTCCGCTGGGGAAGGAGCTGGCGGTATGTGTCGGTCGCGGAAATGGTGGAGTTTCTCGCGCCGTTTTCGAAAGTACAGTTCCGCACATTGGGCTTTGCCGGCGCGTTCGGCCGTGGCGCCGGGGGGCAGAATCTACTAGGCATCCTCGACAAGACCATCCTCAATCACGTCATCCCCGAAAATTGGCGATACATCATTGTTGGAGTCGCGAAGAAGTGAGGCTGTTTTTGACCCGGGAGTAAGCGCTTCCCAAGCAAGGCCTTTTCTCCCCCTTCGAGGGGGAGAGCCGCCGAAGGCGGCAGGGGGCCAGAAGGCGTCGTGCCAATTTGTTCACGCCTTCTATGACCGCTTGATCTCTCTCTGACCCCATGATCGAATCCGCAGCCGCCGGGTTGATCCAATCAACTTGGTGGACAGGCCCACTCGGAAAGGCGCGCAATGGCCCATAAGTGCCACGGTCAACAGGCCAGCAACTCCTCGCTGCTGCGGCGCCCAACGTGCCAACGATACGGTCTTCCTCCAAGAGGGTGCGTTGTGAAGAGACGATCTGAGCGACTGAGCCGATCTTTGACTGCGCCGGCTGCGAGCCTGGCGGTTTTATTCTTTCTTTTGATCTTTCATCCGAGACCGGCGGATGCGCAGTCTGTCAGCCTGGCGTGGGACCCAAGCCCGGAAACCAACATTGCAGGTTACAACGTCTACCGGTCCGAGCAGGCCGGCGCGTTCAGCGGGCTTCCCGTCAATGGCGCGGCGCTCGTACAAGCCACGACGTATGCAGACCACACGGTTCAGGCAGGGCGGACGTATTACTACGTTGTGACTGCCGTTAGCACGAGCGGTGAGGAGAGCGCCTACTCCAACCAGGTCCAAACAACGCCTCCCGCCCCGGCGCCTGCGCCGCCGCCGGCCCCCGAGCCGCCTCCACCTCTACCCCCACCGCCCCCTACATCCCAGTCGACTGGAATCCGGGTGATTTCGGCTACCACCGATCCGGATGGCGCGCCATTTGTTCTCGATGGAGATCTCAACACGAGATGGCGGATGCTGTCGTTTCCGCAGGAGATCGTGTTCGATCTAGGAGGTCTAAAGACTGTTTCGGGATTCTACTATCGGGAAGAATGGACGCCGATCGATGGGTATGAAGTCTATGTGACCAATACTCTGTCTTCGTGGGGTGCGCCCGTGGCGTCCGGCGCGATTACGAGCAGTGGGAGCGCGTACTGGGGCGTGAATATCAGTTTTACTCCCACTGTCGGGTCGTACCTTAAGTTCCGCGTCACGGCGGGATACCCAGGCGCGAGTTACGGCTACATCGGGGAGCTGGGATTTGCGATCTCGGCGGCGCCCACGACCACAAACAAGCCGCCCGTGGTGAACGGCGGCCCGGACCAAACCGTGACGCTGCCTGCTGCGGCATTGCTTTCTGCGACGGCGACGGATGACGGTCTGCCGAACAACACGCTGACCTACCAGTGGAGCGTGGTCTCGGGATCCGGCGTCAAGCTCAGCGCGCCGAACGCGCGGACGACACAGGCCGTCTTTCCCGCTGCAGGAACCTACGTCCTTCGAGTCACCGTGAGCGATGGCCAACTCGCGTCAAGTGATGACGTTCGCATTCAGGTAAATCCGGCTGCAACGACAAACAAGGCCCCCACGGTCCATGCCGGCGCGGACCAAACGGTGACATTGCCTGCTTCGGCCACTCTAGCAGCAACCGCCAGCGACGACGGCCGGCCCAACGGGTCGATCACCTATCAATGGAGCCTTGTCAGCGGCGCCGGGGCCAACTTGGGCGCGCCTTATTCCGCAAGCACGCCGGTTGCGTTTTCCGCCGAAGGCGTCTACAGATTCCGCGTCACGGTGAGCGATGGCGAGCTATCCGCCACCGACGATCTGATCGTGACCGTGAACCCGCCGCCACCGCCGCCGGCCGAGATAACCGTCATCGTAGGGTCCAAGAATCGCGTCGTCCTCGAAGGCCCGCATGCCGTCGTGTCCGCCTTTTCCGCGGACGGCCGCGTCGCGCGGCTCGAGCTGTTCATCGACGGACAGCCCTACACGGCCGTGGCCGGAACGTCGCTGACCTATCGTTGGAGTACGAGAAGACTGCAGGGGCAGCACACCATCAAAGTCGTGGCATACGACTCGCGAGGCGTGGACATCGGCTCGACTACCGTTACGGTCACGGTCAAATAGGCCCGCTGTAGGGGCGCTCTATGAGCGCGCGCGGTCATTGACCGCGCCTACAGTGAACAGTTGCTGCTACAAACACAGCAGCCGGCCATACGTGCAACACAAGCCTGTCCAGCGAGTATTCCAGATGCCATGCAAGGTCGTACGGCGTCACAATGTAAATCGTGAAATACGCGCCAAGCATCAGTATCGGAAAGACGAGCAGACGAAGCGCACTGAAACAACCTTTCGCGCGGCCAATCGCCCACAGAAGCAGTAAGGATGCCAGAATTCCTGGATGCACTCCGCCCAGCGCCGCTCCGAAGCCGGCAAACTCTTTTGCAAAGGCAGACGCCGCCACGGGATATCGTGCGAGCGTCGTCATACGTTCGATTGCCGCCGAGTCCAGCAGCATGTCGCCGGGAGGCGCCAGAAAGGCGCGGAAGCTCAGAACCAGGATCAGCATCGGCGCCGCGCCTGACGCTATTCTCAAGCCGTCCTTCCAATAATCGCGCCACGTTCCTTGAGCGGCGGCGAGAATCAACAGACCTCCGAACACAACCGCGACGAAAACCAGACCTTCCATTTTGGTCCATGCCGCACACCCGGCGGCGAATCCCGCAAGGGCAAGCATCGGCGTCCTGGCCTGCGGCCAAACCTCAGCGAAGCGCAGGAGCACGACTGTTGCCAGCATGTACACGCTGAGCGGCGCATCGGCCATTTGGGCCGAGGAGAGCAGGAGAAAACTGGGCGTTCCCAGGAGGACAAGACCCGCGAGCCACGCGCGCCGGTCTTCTGTAATCGCCGAGACGCCGCTGGACGTGATTCCAATCGCCAACATCGCAAATAGCCCTGCAATCACAGCCGGAACGGCCTGCGCCTCAGAGCCCAGGATTTTCCATACGCCGTCTACGAGTCCCGGAATTAACAGCGGGTACGCGTTCATGCTCCATCCGAGCGCGGGATCGAAGAGATCCTTCCAGGCCGGACCGCCCCGGTAGAGAAAACGGGCGTGAAGATTCCATATCGCCCAGGCGTCCCACCCCCCATGCGGCGCGCCCGCCGCAAGCCGGGCGTACCAATAGCCAGCAGCGCCGCACGCGGTCCCCAACAGCATCCAACCGGCGCCGAGCCGAGCGGGCGCCTGCGGCGCGCAGCGCCGAAGATAAACATAGAGGCGCACGGCGGCGGTTCCCGCCGCTACCAGCGCAAGCATGGAAGAGATGCGGCTCGCGCCTCCGACGAGCCACTGCCACAGGAACGACAGAGAAGAGAACACTCCCAAAGCAAGCGCGGCGACAATGAAAGCCAGGCTGAGTCCCGTCATCTCAATGCAGCCTGCGAAACAGAACCAGACCGCCGCCGAAATCGCGAACGACAGTCAGATCCGGCGGGACTGAACCCGGATCGAAAGTTCGGAAAGCGCCGACTACCCACTCCTGCGCCGGTCCTAATTCGACGACGAGCGGGGCCAGCGCGTATTGAGTCAGGTAGTACCGTTTCGTTGCGGCGTTGGAAGTCCACGGCGCCTCGTCGCTGATATAACCGACGCGGCAGTCCGGCGGCAGCAGCTGTCGGAGTTCCCGAAGCGGACCTTCCGAGATGGTCCAGTCTGTGATTGTAGTCTCAACCTGTTTGCTGAAAACCGACAGGTTGACGGCCGAAGCCGCGGCGATCACGAACGCTATGATCACGGGCCTCTTCAGCGCCAGGCTGACGGCCGCCAATGCCAAAGCCGCCTGGCCCAACCGAATGCTCCATAAGGTCCTCGGGTCCAACACGCCGTCGGAACTCACGAGCCGGGCGAAGATAAACTCGTTGAAGGTGAGCACACACAGAGTCAGAACGACAGCGATCCGGGCGGGTGTGGACCAACGCAGTAGCAGACGTTTCACTTCAGATCAGCCTCAAACTCATGCCAACGGGCGGCGTTCCTTTATATCATCGCGACATCCGGCTGGCCACGCTGTAAACTAGCCGGCCATATGCTATACGCCACTACCGCCTGTCCTGCATGTTGACCGGCGCCTCCTTCCGTCCTGATATCGAAGGTCTGCGCGCGATTGCAATCCTTCTGGTCGTGGCATTTCATGCCGGCATCCCCGGCTTCTCCGGAGGATACGTCGGCGTGGACGTCTTCTTTGTACTTTCCGGCTATCTCATCACGGGCCTGCTGGTTCGCGAGATCGACCAGACAGGAACCGTTGACCTTTGGAGCTTTTATGCGCGGCGAGCCCGGCGTCTGTTGCCGGCCTTGGCATTGATGCTTCTCGGAACGGTTATTGCCGGCGTTCTGATTTATGCGCCTTTCGAAGCGAATCGCGGAGGCTTTGGCGCCACTGCAGCGGCGACAGCGGCGTATGCAAGCAACCTCTACTTCGCGAGCTGGCGGACGGACTACTTCGGCCCGGACCGTGAGAACAATCCGCTTCTGCATACATGGTCGCTGTCGGTTGAGGAACAGTTCTATCTTGTATGGCCCGTTCTCGTGATGGTGGGCCTGGGCGCGCTGTCGCGGTCCGGCAAGGACCGAAACCGCAGCCGGCTGCTGCTGTTCTTGGCTGTGGCAGCCGGCGCCTCATTCGGATTGTCCTTGTACCTGACGCGTTGGCGCCCGTCGTGGGCGTATTTCGCGTCGCCGGCGCGGGCGTGGGAGTTCGCGATCGGCGCGCTCGCACTCTTGATTCCCCAAAGGCCGGTCAGGAAGCGAGCTGTGCTTGGCTGGCTCGGCCTCGCCGGCATTGCGGCCGCAGTAGTATCTTTTGATCGCACTACGCCTTTCCCAGGCTTCGCGGCTCTGCTGCCGGCATTGGCCACGGCCATTGCGCTCCGCGCCGCCGATGATCCCCAGAGCAAAATGGCGCGAATTCTCGGCGCTGCGCCGCTGCAGACGATCGGCCGCCTTTCGTATTCGTGGTACCTGTGGCATTGGCCGGTTCTTGTTTTTGGGCTCGCAATATTTACGGACCCGCCGTTGGCAGGCCGCATCGCGCTTGTTGTCGCCGCACTGGGCATCGCGGCGGCGTCCTACCGGTTTGTGGAGAATCCTATTCGCTACAGCCGCCGCTTGGCGGGCCGGCCTGCTTATTCGCTGATTATGGCGGTTGTGCTGACGGCTATCGGCCTGGGGCTCGCGTTGACGTGGAGGCAAGTCACGTTTTGGGCCGTCGACCACACCGAACATGGGCGTTTTGCACGCGCGTTCCTCGACGGACCGTCGATCAAGTGCATGGGGGACTACTTCACCACTGAAATCGAAGACTGCAGCTCTGCCCACCAGAACTCCAACGTCAGCGCCGTGCTCTTTGGCGACAGTCACGCGGGCCAATGGTTTTCGGCCGTGGAGCCTATCGCCGTAAAAAACGGATGGCGGCTTGTAACGATGGTGAAGTCGGCGTGCCCGACTGTCGAAGCTGAGTTTTACTATCCGGAATTGGGGAGGATCTACAGCGAATGCACGCTATGGCGGCGCAACGCCATCGAGAAGATACGGCAGATGCGGCCGATCCTGACGTTGATGGCTTTCTCGGAGAACTACGAGTTTGACGACGCGGAATGGCGGGAAGGCTTGAAAAACGTGTTAAGCGAGGTCAGCAAATCGAGCCGGCGCGTCGTCCTTCTGAGAGATACTCCGGCCGCCAATCTTGACGTGCCCGCCTGTCTTGCCCGTCACGCCTGGCGGCCGCGCCTCATACCGTCTCCAGCCTGTGACTTTCGTCTGAATCAGTCCCCGCGAGTGTATGACATTCAACGTTCGGTCGCAGACCATTTCGACAACGTGTTCGTCGTGGACCTGTCCTCGAATATCTGTCCGGATGGCTTCTGCAGAGTGGAGCGCAGCGGCTTGATACTCTACCGCGATTCCAACCATCTCACGGGGACGTTCGTCAGAAGTCTCATGGAAGCGCTGGCCGGCCGCCTCGATCCAATACTGTAGTCAGCGCGCGCCGCCAAGGGGCGTGCGAAAGAAACCAAGAATTGGCGCCTGCGGCGATGTCCCATCGATGATTTCGTAGTCATACGTCAGCTCATCGACGTAGTTTGGAACGACATAGAGCGGAGGCCCGCTTCCGGGCGCCCATCCGCATGCTTTCAGACGCCGGTCGAATGCAACAATGAAGTTCAGCTTGTACTCTTCGGAAGGCGCTTTTGCATCGACCAGGGCGAGGGAACGGTCGTCTACAGGCGGGCACGTCGCATCGGTCAAAGTAGGGCCGGGCGCCAGGGACGCTTCCTGTCGGGAATAGCGGTGCGCGAAATAGAGAGAGTTCGCGAGCGATAGTACGATTCCTATTAACGCCAAACGTTCGATGGATCCTCGCCGCACGAAGGAATAACGTCCTTCCAGTTTTTCAGCCAGCCAGGTTACAAGCAGATGTGCTCCGCAAACCGCTAACGCCGCTCGGAGAACGATGAGAAAGATGAATATTCTTGGAATGAAAAAATAGTGCGCTCGCGCGACGAGGACTCCTATGACAACGGCGCAGGCCAGTTGAACGAGGGCGGTTAGGGCGACGGACAAAATGAATTTGCGCGCCGCCGGAAGTTGCCAGCGTTTCTTCCACAGCGCGAACGGAGTGACCGCGGCGACGATGACCGCAACGTTAAGGCCGGCGCCGATCACGCCGCAGGGATCGGTCCGGCTGCCGCAACCCGGAAGCTGGGTCGGCCACAATACATCGATGACGTATCGAATCAGCCGCCAGTCTCCCGTCCGCAAAAGATCCCATTCTCCTCCGTCGTAATTCGTGCACGCCCTGAACGCATAGTACACGCCCGCGGCGATCGCTGGCCCTGCCGCCGCAAGCTGGAATCGGAATGCGGGGCCTTTGATCCAGCGGCGAAGGTCCAGGGACTGGGGCCAGATGGACAACACAGCCAGAAAGCCGACGGCTTGGATCATTCCTCCACCGGAAACGAGGGCCAAGCCGAATATCGACAAACCGAGAAGCGTCTTTATGCCGCGGCCGATTTCGTCCCATTGCCTATAGGCCAGAGATGATGTCAGAATTAGCGCGGCCGTGAAGAGAAATACCCATAGCATGTACGGCCGATTTTCTGCAGCGTAACGGAGAAACTGGGGTCCGAACGCCAGCGTCATCACGCTCAACACACCCCATGACGGCCCCAGGCGCCTGGTAAACCAGATCAGGAGAAGGACTAGAGTCGACACTCCGGACGCAATACTGACGGCGCGATATGAGGTGAGGATGCTTTGCGAAATACTCGCCCGCGCTACGACTAATTTCTGAAAAACATAATAGAGCGGCGCAGGACTGCACTGTCTTGCAGGTCCGTCGAGCAGGATTGAGGAATACGGCTGGCTGGACGACTCCAGGACCTCGACCGCCTCGTCGAACCAAAATGGTTTGTGCGCAGCGCGATAGACCACGTGGAGGGAAATAACCGCGATGGCGGCGACCCCGACAAGCGCTGGAAGTCGGTCCTTTATTCGTTCAACGATGCGATCTGAACGCATGGGCATGGTCCTGTGCGGCGCAGCGCTTCTTTCCGTTGCTATCCTCGGCCTGACTCTGGCGTTCCAGGGTTGGCGCTCCCGCTTTTTCGCGTTCGATCTGGTCCCTTACGTCGAGGAGGCGACAGCGCTTCTCCAGCAAGGCCGTCTTCCGGAAAAAGGCGCCCTCAGCAGCTTCGCCTCGTACACGCCGCCGGGTCCGGCCTGGCTCCTGCTGCCTGGAATGCTTACTGTGAACGACCCGCGGCTCTACGAATTCGCCGGCAGCGGCGCATTGTATCTCGGAGCGTTGGCGGGGGTGTTTGCGCTGACGGCGCTGTGCGCTCCGCCGCGATTTGCGCTGCTGGCGGCCGCACTGTGGGGACTCTCCGAGTCCGGGGTGTTCTTTGGGCACAGCCTCTGGCCTCGCGGCCACCCGTTCTTCTTTGTGTGGATGGTCTACTTCACGATCGCGTGGATCCGGCGGCGCAACGCGGCGTATCTGGCGGCGGCTCTTGTGACATGGGCGGCGGGCATGTTGGTCTTTCTGGAGATCGCTCCGGCCTTGGTTATTCTTCCGGCGGCCTGGGTCCTCTACCGGCCGCCGCTCGGCCCACGGTTCATTGCCGCAGCCGCGGCTGTTTCGTTCCTGCTGTGGGCGCCCTATCTGCGTTTCGAGCGGGGCCGGAACTTCATGGATCTGCGTTCCCAGATTCTTCGCCAGGAAGTGCGTCCCGAACCCAATGCAGGCTGGTGCGACCCTTCGCTGCTTCCCACGGACTGGGCGTCTCGCCCGGCGGAAGAAACCCCGCATCTCCGGGCGTCGCTGCGTAAGGTAGCGGCGCGTCGCATGGAACTCGCCCCGTCGATGGCAGCGGCCAATTTCGAATCGACGGCGCCGGGCGGAACCATCTTGCTCGCCGGGGCTATGGTAGCGGCATTGGGCGCCGCGTCCCTGGCCGCCTCGCCGCCTGTTTCTCCGCGCGTGCTCCAATTAATAGGTCTCCTGGCGCTGGCCGCGTCCCTTGTGGTCAACCCGTGGACGGTGAGCCGGTTTCTCAGCGCGGATGGCGTTCTTGAATTTCACGTAGAGCGACTGCTCCAATTTGGAGGCGCCGCCGCCTTTCTTCTCGGCGTGTCGTTGCACCGCTACCGCCGCCAGTTTCATGGATCGCTGAAGAGGATACAGGTGCGTCTGAACGCTGCGCCCAACGTCGATAATCTCAAACTCGCTGCGCTTTCTTTGGTTCTGCCGTGGGCGGCGCTGCTTCTCGCCGTGGAGGGCCCAAGGCCGGAGCGGTTCTGGTGGCTGTGGAGCGTGCAGGCCGCCGTACTCGCGGCGGCTCTGGCGCTTGTGCGCCCGGCGGCGCTGCGCATCGCGCTGGCAGGTTGCCTTCTGGCCGCCGTCTTCGCCAACGACCTGACCATCTCACGAATCCGTTCTTGGAAGGAGGACGGATGGTCGGGTCAGGATGTCAGTGTGATGGGCGCAATCGACCGTCTGGCGGAATCCGTGAAGGCGAAGGGAGTCCGGCATGCAAGCATCGGCTACGACATCCCGTTTTACCGATTCATGGCGACGTTTCATGGCGCCGATTCGCGCTACAAGGTAGGAGGCGAGCTGGACTTTCTGCTGTTGCAGCGCCACGGGATCGCCAATACCAATCGCTGCGCAGAGGGATTCTCAACAGACGACGAATTCCGCATCGTTCAGCGCACGGGAGAAGTGAACCCTGCGGCGTCGATAGAGCGTCTTCCCGTGGCGCCGGATCCTGAGATGCATCCGATCTACTCCGACGCAGACTACACGCTCCTTGAGCGGCCGAAATGACGAATTTGGGGACAGAGACCAATTTCCTGTGCGTGCGGGACTCTTCAGGCTTCACCACGACCGCAACGCGCAGGAAATTGGTCTCTGTCCCCAAATTCGGAAATGAAAATTCGTCCAGTTTACTCGGAGTACCGCTGTAGTCGCGGTTCCGGCTTGGCGTCCGGTTCAAGCAACCAGACCGTCCGGTTCGGGTAATACGCCAGCAGCTTACGATTTTCGGCTTCGCCCATATCGTGGGCCCAAACGATTTCCGATTCATCGATGTTGGCCCGGTTGCGCACCCAATCGTAGTGAGCATTGTGGTCTGGCGCATAGCGCACGATCACCAGATGACTGGATCCCTGCGCACGCAACGTTGCGATAACTTTCTGGCGATCGGCAGGAAAGCCGGTCGGAACGGCCATTGACTGACGGACGCTGATCGCAAAAGTCCCGAGGAACAACGCCGCGAACAGCATGGTGTTGAGAGTCCGCGTGACGGCCCCTTGTTTCCGCACCGCATGCATCACATGTTGGACGCCGACCGCCGCCAGCAGGAACATCAGACCTGCTGCGGGCGCGTAATAGTGCGGCAGCACCATCACCTCCAGCAGGACGCCGAATGCGACGGCAGCGGCAATGCTCAATGCAATGCGCACCCTAGGCGTCGGCGTCAGGAGCACGGCGATCAGGATCGAGAAAAGAATCGGCATTGAATAGGTTCCAGCAAAGACCTCGACGAACTCCCGCAGGACGCGAACCGGATTGGCCCGCCGCGCCGAATAGAATTCACGGTACCACTCCGCCCATATCTTCCGGAGAATTTCATGCCGGTAAGTGGGCATCGGGCCTTCCGGCGCCAGCCAGAATTGCGGAGTGACGGCATATGTTCGCTGGTTCACGACGTACGGCATCAACCACGGCGTTCCGGTCGTGCGCCAGTTGTAATAGCCAAACCAGATCAGACCTGAAGCGAAAAGAATCGCGAAAGGCAGAACGACGCGCTTTGTGAGCAGAGCGCGGAGAGAGCGGCCCTGCCGCTTCCTCCACCACAGGAGAACCGCGGCGCACGCTATCGTCAAGATCGTTCCTTCGTACGGCCGGCTGTTGGCGAGGAGCACTACTCCAAAAGCCGCAAGCAACGAAGCCGCGGCGCTTTCCCGCCGGACAAGCCGAGGCAGGCCGCCCAACACCAGCGCGCCTCCGGCGGCTGGAACCGCTCCACCCCAGTAGGAGTTCACCCAATAGCCCGTTACTCCGAAATTTGCAATTGCCAACAAAGCGCCCAGGAACGCGTAATGCGGCCGCAACCAGCCTTGCAACATCCAGCAGATGCAGGCGCACATCAAGCCCACGCTGAGCAAGACCCCATACCAGGGATGTTCCAACGCCGCCTGTCCAAGCGCTAGAAATAGAGACTGCGCAGGAGGATATTTCGAAACATACGTTGGTTGCTGATTGACGTGAAAGGTTTCGAAATGCGTCCACATGGGATGTGGTGGATTGGCGAGCCGGCCGGAAGCAAACGTGTCTGCGCCGAGCAAGTACGCGAATTCATCGTGGATTTCCGGTTCGGGGATCGGCGCATAAGGAAGCAGGCTGAGCCGAATCGCCGCGGGGAGAACCGCCGCCAAGAGACACGTCATTCCTCGATGGCGCGTAGTAAACCGGCGCGCCGCAGCAATCACCGCGACCTCCCTTCGACGCCGCGAAATTCACGATATAGGCAGAAAGCGGCCCCGCCTAGAAGCGTGAGCCAAGATACTGCAAGCGCGGCTCGTTTCCATCCCGTGTGGTCGCGCGCCAGCCGGAACGCCCAAAAATATCCGAATTCACTCCGCAGGAATGGATCGGGGATCTCCCCCAGCTTCTTGCCCGACGCCAACGTGCGAATCACAGTGACAATGTTTTCGAGACGCATCACGAACTGGCGTTCCTGTATCAAGCGACAACCTTCTTGCAGAATTTCCTGAGGTGGATTCAGCGTCCATTTCACGGGAAGCTGGTTGTACTCGAGCCGGTCCGGAGCGACGAGGGCGCTCAATTGAAACATGACGCCAAACGCGACAGCCGCGGGGACGGTCCAACTCCAAAATCGTCGCTGAATCAGATCGCGCGCGCCTGCCCAAGCGAAATACGCAAAGAGCGGTAAAAGGTGGACCTGGTATCGCATCCCCCAGCTCCAGCACCCATCCGGCGCGACGAAAGCAGCGCTCAGGATTGCGCTGCAAGCCAACGCCGCCAGTGAGGCGGCGCCGTACACGAAATTTCGCTTGCGATCCGCCCAGACGCCCCAGATAGCGATCAACAAAAGAGGCGAGTAGGTGAAAAGTCCTTTACCGGTCCCCAAGAGAACATCCCATAAGACGGGTAGTCCTGGAAACGTCCACATGCCCCTGGGGAAGATGGAAGATAATTGATCGTACCCAGTCGAAAAAGGATCCCCGAAGCGCAGATAGGCAAAGAACGCATGCACTGTTGCGGGCGCCGCGAGCCCGTACAGCAGCGGCGCAGCGCGTCGCCATGCGACTGAAAACGATCGCCTCTCGGCCCATAGGCCGCCCGCCAGCAGCGCCGCAGCTGGAATTGAAACGAAGACCGCGGTCATTCGAAACAACAGCATGCATCCCAAAGCGACGCCCGCGCCGAAGATGTACCGTACATTCCGCAGACGCCGCCAAAGCAAAGTCATATTGAGACAAAGGCAGGCGAACGTTCCGGCGACAGCCTCTTCCTGGAACGACTGAGCCACATAGTGGGCGGAGAGCGTACTGAATGTGAATAACAGCGAGGCGAAGGCAGATTCCCGTCTGGTCAAACCGAGCGTTTCGAGAAGTGCGGCCAGAGCGGCGAAATACCCAACGGCGACCAATGGAGAATAAAGATAGTTCAATGGAAGTTGCTTTACATACGCGGCTCGCTCGTCCTCGAACGGCAGCGACAACGCCCTGCCCGCGAATTCGAAGGGAACAAATAGTAGAGTCTGGCCGATGCCGAAGTAGGAGGTCCAACCGTCAGGAGTTTGAACCAGCGCCAATGAAGGATGGGCGCTGGGGAGATGAAGGCGGCCTTCGTCGAGGATCTGCCGCGTGATCAGCAGCCTCGATCCGGCGTCGTCTTGCGGGCCTTCGCCTGTTTGGACGGAGAAGACAAGAAGAAAGACGCCCGCGAGGAACGTCCGATGGGTTGCCAGCCAGTTCGGGCTCGTCTCACCTTTCACAACCTTCGATGTCGAGCGTCTGCGGCATCCGAAGAACATCCGGCGCATTGTAGGAAGGATGGTCGAACAGATGGATCCAGTACATGCATTCAAACGAATACCAATCTCTGAATTCCGGCGGCAGGAAGTATTTCAATCCGTACATCGGGCATATCTTTTTCATGGCATGCCGATTGTTGAACTCGGCGATAGCCAGACGCTCGCCGTTGTACTCGCAATACGTGTAGCCCAGAATGTCATCAAAGTAAGAAGCCACTCTCGGCAGCAAGACGCGATTGTCTGCGTCAAGCACGCTGAAAGCGTCAATAGTTGACGTGTAGAGATCCAGATCGAACGCTGCAAATGCCACTGGGGCTGGAGAGGAGCGGATGAAGTCAGGCAAGGTATCCTTCACCAGCCCCAGGTGCAACTGCGCCCGCCGCAGTCGGCGCTTCAATGGTTCCCAATCAAGGGCGAACTGCCCTTCGGCGAACAAATTGGGAAGATCCCGGTAGTCGTGCGGCTTCGGCAAGCCGCGTCCAGAATCAAAACCGTAAACGTCAATTCGAATGTCCGCGAGCTTCTCACACCGATCGGCAATCTCTTCGAGCGCCAGCAGGCCGGCGCCGCCGGCCACTCCAAACTCAATGACGGAAATACGGTCTGCTCCGAGAACCCTGCCCAAGGCAGCGCCTTGCAGCACCCCCCAAATGTAATGCGGCCGTCTGGGACACGAAGCGTCGTACCATAACTTTTGGGCGCTCGCCGAGAGCCATTCATAGTTGTTGTCAAAAGGAACTTCGGGAATTTTAGGTGGACGGGTTTCATCGATAAGCCATCGCTTGCCCCTCATCAAGACGTTTCTGATCCGTCTTTTGACGTTCATTTCGCCTGAACTTGATGTGCGATTGCAGACTCAGACCGGAAGTCTCCGGATGTACAGGCTCCCGCCGGCGTTCTTTAAGCACAGCGGCATTTTCTCTGCGATAAAGGCTTCGAAGACTCTCGCGACGTAGCTATTGAAAAAATAGACTTCCCAAGCGGAATTGTATGCGAGGAAGGCTCGGAGAAAATATGCTTCGTTCCAATACCAACCTTCTTTGAGAAGCCAGTTATCCAGATACTCAAACGAGTCGAAAATGTCGTGGAAGTGAACGAACACGCCGGGCTGCAGCCTGGGCAGCGCCTCAAACATCAAAAAGTAGACGTCGCTGCCGCACTTGACAACATGACTGGAATCGATGAAGAGCAGGTCGCCGGGGCCAAGGCGATCAAATGTCTCTATGGGCACGCTCTGAACCGTCTTCTCGATCACTGTTACTCGCGCCGCATCCTGGGGCCGCAATAACTGTCGAAGCCGCCCGGCGTATGGCTCGATGAAAGTCATTTCAGGCGGATTGCTGAAGAATCTTTCGGTGGTGTCGAGGATGACTGCGGAGGAGAACCCCGAGCCAACTTCGATAATGCGTTTAGGCTGGACGTGCCGGAGGAAGCTGTAAAGGAAGATGGCGTCGGCATAGCAGAAGTAGCTCTGGTCGAAGTGATAGCGCGTGCGGCCGTTTTCTTTTTCAGGAAACGGCACGTCGCGGTAGAAAGTTTCGAATGTCTGAAGCCGTTCGAATTGTCTATCGGGGTCGAGACGGATTTCAGGAGTGGCTGTATTGCGCCACGTGAAGCAGGCCGCTGCTTCTTCCGGCGTAGGTATCGGTGAATAGTAGTGGCCTGGCGGGTAACCTCCGGCGGCGTTGGCCAGCTTCCGCAGGCGGCCGACGTAGGGCGTCCGGTCCAAGACCTTTCGAACGAAATTGGCGGCAATTGAATTTTTCAATGCTTCCTCAGTAAGTATGAAACGCGAACACGATTCATTGTTGCATGTCGGCGGCGGGTCCAGCCCGTTCATGGCGCAATGCCCACCAAACGCGGGGAATATCCATCAGCGCTCCCGCGACGAACCTGAATCGAACCCCGCGCGCGCGTCCGGTTCGACGGACGTCTACATCCACGGGATGCTGGGTGATTCGATAGCCGGCGCGGGCGGCGCGTATGAGTCGCTCCGCTTCTGAAAACGGCGATCGTGAAACCAATGGGAGCGATTGGATGACGTCGCGTCTCACGAGTTTCACGGCGCCTGCATCGAATGTCTCCACTCCGAACAGGACCAGCGGAACGACGTTGAAGCCCCATGAAACGAACCGGCGGATCAACCCATAATGCTTGTCCACGCGACTTGCAACGATGATGTCCCATTGTTCGGCCAACGGCAGCATGTCGAAAAGGATGCTTGTCTTCCACTGTTGATCCGTGGAATTCAGGAAGATGAAATCCTTCGCCGCCTCGGAATACAAGCGTTCAAACGCCGCACGGATTCCGAGATTTCTGGGATGATGCAGGGCGCGAAGGCGCGGCAGTCGCTGTGTCAGTTCCTCGACGATTGCCCCCGTGCGATCCAACGATCCGTCGTTGCACACCAAAATTTCATATTCCAAACCCGAGTCCGACAGTAACGTATGGGCTTCCTCCAGCACAGCGCCGATTGTCGCTTCTTCGTTATAGGCCGGAAAGCAGACAGAAACGCTGGGCCGGAGTCTCATCGCGCGAGATCTGTCTTATCCGCGGGGCGCGACTGCCGTCTCAGTTCAGCGTGGATGCACTGAGCGATGCGAAACTGATCGCTCTCCTCCAGTTCCGGATACATCGGAAGCGACAGAACTTCTCGGGCGGCTGCTTCTGCGCAAGGGAAGTCGCCGGCGCGGCCGCCGAGATCGGCATAGCATTGCTGCAAATGGACAGGGATCGGATAGTGAAGTCCCGTTTGTACGCCTTCCTGGAGTAGAGCCTGTCGGACAGCGTCCCTGCAAGCGGTGCGAATGACATACAGATGGTAGACGTGACCGGCATAGGACATCGTGGATGGCGTAACAGCGCCGGTATCCGCCAGAAGGCGGTCATAGACAGCCGCCCGCCTGCGGCGCGCAGTAGTCCAGGCTTCCAGACGCCGCAGCTTCACGCGCAGAATCGCGCCCTGGATTCCGTCCATGCGGTAGTTGAATCCCCTCAAGACGTGCCGGTATTTGGTTTCCTGTCCCCAATCACGGAGCAGACGGATCGTCCGGTCGTAATCCGCATTGTTGGTTGTTACGGCTCCGCCTTCGCCGCAAGCCCCGAGATTCTTGCCAGGATAAAAACTGAAGCAGGCCATATGGCCGATACCGCCCACGGGTCGTCCCTTGTACAAGGCGCCGTGCGCCTGCGCCGCGTCTTCAATAACGACCAGTCCGTGGCGGCGCGCGATATCCAGAATGGGATCTAAGTCGGCGGGCTGACCATAGAGGTGTACCGGCAAAATCGCCTTCGTGCGCGAGGTTATCGCTCTTTCGATTTGATCTACATTGATAGTGTACGAACCAGGTTCGATGTCTACGAATACCGGACAGGCGCCGGCCTGAAGAATGGCCGCGGCCGTAGCGACAAACGTAAAGGGCGTCGTAATCACGTCGTCGCCCGCACCCACGCCGGCCGCCAGAAGCGCGAGATGAAGCGCGCTGGTTCCGGAGTTCACGCCGACTGCATAGCGGACGTCGCAATATCGGGCGAACTCCTCTTCGAAGGCGGCGACCTCCTTCCCCAAGACGAATTCGCCGGTCTCGAAAACGCGGGCGACGGCGGCGTCGATTTCGGGTTTGATGCTGCGGTACTGAGCCCTGAGATCGACAAATGGAACCACGGTCAATCCCGGTCCCAAGTCAATTCGATCGGCCTTCCGCGCTGCCCGAGCGATAGCGTGGCCGCCTCCAGGATCCTCACGACGCGGAGTCCGACGCGGCCGTCCGTTATCGGTCGCTTCCCATGCTCTATGCATTCGATGAAATGCCGCGCCGCCGTCAGAAGCGCTTCGGTTCTATCGAGTTGGGGCGCCCACATGTCGCCCGTGCGGTAGCTTACAAGCGCCTGGTAGCGGCCTTCGGGCCCGTTATCGAGTCTGATTCCTTTGTCATAGACTTTCACCGGTTCGCTGGGCTCCAGATCGTCGTAAACGATCATCTGGCGGTCCCCGCCGATCAGAGTTCGCCTTACCTTCACAGGCGCCAACCAGTTGACGTGGAAGTGCGCGATCAAATGACTGTCGAAGAAGCAGTTCAGATACGCGACATCCTTCGGTTGGCCGGCCACATGGGCCATTCCGACCGCTGAGACCGCACAGGGTCTGTCGTCCAGGATGTACTCCATGATCGAAAGATCATGAACCGCCAGGTCCCACAACACGCTTACGTCGTTCTGGAAGACGCCGAGGTTCACGCGCACCGAATCGTAGTAATAGAGTTGTCCGAGTCTTCCTGCTTCCAGCAGCTCTTTGATCTTCCGGACTGCTCCTGTGTATACAAAGGTATGGTCTACCATTACGATCCGTTTGCGGCGCTCTGCTTCTTCCAGCAGGCGTTCGCCCTGCTCCGATCCGGCTGTAAAAGGCTTTTCAACGAAAATGTGCTTGCCGGCGCAGAGACCTTCCATGGCAAGGTCGAAATGCGTCGACACGGGGGTCGCAATCGCGATCGCGTCGACTGCCGGATCGGCCAATACTTCTCGATAGTCCCTAGTCCCCTTGATGTGCGGATAACGAAGATTCATCTGGTCAAGCCGCTGCTGTCGTTCATCACTCACCGCCGCCACTCGCGCCCCCGCGCCCTCGCTGAAATTGCGGACTAGATTAGGCCCCCAGTAGCCATAGCCAATGACTCCAACTCCGATCATTGACGTTCCTCCCGCTCACGCACGTCCCCAGCGATTCTGGCGGGTACGCCAGCCACAATTCCATAAGCAGGAACATCCCGCGTCACTACCGCGCCCGCGCCGACGAGCGCCTTCTCCCCGATGGTGACGCCGCACAGGATCACGGCGCCGCTGCCAATAGAGGCGCCGCGCTTCACTATCGTCGGAATAAGTCGCCAATCGCGTTCGTTCTGCAAGCGACCGTCCGTGGCGGCTCGTGGATAGCGGTCATTGATGAACATGACGCCGTGGCCGACGAAGACTTCATCTTCAATGGTTACGCCTTCACAAATGAACGTGTGCGAAGAAATCTTGCACCGGCTGCCCACAACGGCGTTTCGTTGAATCTCAACAAATGCGCCAATCTGACTTTCGTCTCCAATGGAGCACCCGTAGAGATTTACGAAGTCATAGATCTTTACGGCCCGTCCGAGCCGAACGTCGGGAGCAATGCACTGAAATCTGGAATTCATGTCGCTCTCCATCGGAATCACTAGATGGAGCCATCAGCGTGTGGCTGCAAGGAGGATGAACTATGCCGGCCCCAGGAGTCGCGAATGATTCAGGATTATAACGTCGAAAGCGCTTGCGACAATCAAGGGATTTCTCGCGACATTTGCGGCTGAAATACCAGCACCTCTCCTTCCGAAGGACCTATCGGATCCAGCCGTCGCGCGAGTTCTTCGGGCATTGTTTCACGGTTGGTTGCTCTGCGAAAATCCCTGACCGCGGTGCCGGTGCAATAGACGTCGCAGGCCGGAGCGCCGCGGTCTTCGAGAATGTCCGCCCGGCTTACCGTGCGGAAGTCGATGCTATAGCGGGATCGGTTGCTTGTGTTGGGAACCGTGCGGTGAAGCTGCGATCCGGAAAAAAGGATGAGTCCGCCGACGTTTGGAAGGAGGCGAATCTCCGGTTCATCCTCACGTAATGCGCTTGCGGATGGCTGCGGTCGAGGATCTTCCATTACGAACTTGTCCGTATGGCGCCGATCGGCGTTTCGCCGGTAGTAGTTGAATGCGGCCGAGTCGTTCGCAACAGGCTTGTCGAAGTATTGTGGGTAAAACGCCATCGCATTATTGGGATCGAGCGGATACAGCGGCAGCCACCAGTTGATCTGAGCTCGCGGCGCCGCATACCACATGTCACGGTGCGGAGGAAACGCATATGCGATGCCCTTCGTCAGGTGCCCGACGGGATAAGCCGTGCGCAATTTCGGCACGTCGCAGTGAATATCATTCAGGTCGCAATCCAGCTCCGCCAGCACTTCGGTCATGAGCCGCCACGATTCGGGATGATGTGTAAACGCCGGCTTGAGTTTCCCGAGCGCCGCTGCAAGTTGCCACGGGTCCAGCGCCTCATGAATTCGCTCCGGATCGCGCGGCGCAAACGCGTCTTCAATGATCCGTCGAGCGAAGCAAGCGAATCGCTCGACGGATTGCAGCCCTTCGTACACAAAAATCTCGCCGCGATACAGAGCGTTTCGGCGTTCGGCGTCGCAGATGGCGCGGTTAATCCAGACAGCAGTCATATCCAGAACCTCAGTCAGGTCGAATCGAGAAGACAATTCTCGCTGCTGTCTGGAAAGTCTCATAGGGCGCCGTAGTACTAGCGCGAAAGTGGGATGGCGGTCGCGAGCATAGGGGCTGTGAAAGAATCAGGACGAGTCGGCGGTTGTCAAATGTGAGATGGCTGTCGTGCGATGTGTAATGTAGTTGGCTAAACGACCAAGTATGGAACCATCAAAGAATTGGGTCAGGAGTCAGTTCGCCAGGTTCATTACACATCGCACAACAGCCATCTCACATTTGACAACGTTTGGAGCATCCATCAATTCTTTGCAGTCCCTAATCCGTGTCAAGTGATGAGTTTGGTTTTCGCGGCTCGATAGACCTTGTAGGCTTGGGGGCAGGACCGCTGGATTCGCTCGAGCGCGGCGCGCTTTGCGGCATCCATCAGTGTGTGCGCCAGCGCGCGGCCGTACTTCGGGAGGGGCAGGGCGAAGCCCGCGGCCATCCAGCGGAATACCGGCATTCGCGCCCGATACATGCCGGCCCACCGGAAGCGGTACGTGTTCCATGCGCTATCCACCAGGTAACCTCTCAACTCGTTCCACTCGGTTTTGTGCAGCGCCGCATATTTCAGGACGTCTGGATCGGAGTCCAGTTGGGCCACGAAATCACGTATTCCGCGCGCCAGGTCGTCCAGCTCGATGGCGTACCCGAAACTGGATTCGTCGAACCTCTTTCGGAAGGCGCATTGCGTGCTTAGCGCAACATAGCTTCCCAAGCAGAGCTTGACCATGAGGAGATCTTCGTCGCTTGTCGCCGCCCAGATTTCGGGAAACCCGCCGCACGCTGCGAGCTTGCTTGTTTTAGCAAGAAAGGTGCAAAGGGCCTCGAAGCCATACTGGCGAGTGCGCCACACCGCGCGTATGAAATCCTCGCCTCGCAGTATCTCGGGAACCGACGCTGTGGACCTGCGCATGACGTTTCCGTGCGCGTCGATCACTTCTTCCCGCGCTAGGGCGACTGAAGCCTCCGGATGCTTCTCCAGCAAGCGTACTAGCTCCGACACGAAGTTGGGACTGATTTCGTCGTCGTCGGCGAGGATTGTCGTGTACTCCCCGGCAGCGTTGTGAATCAACTGCGTGTAGTGCGCAGAGCCGCTGACCGTTGAGGCGTTTTGACGGAACCTGAAGGGCCGCCTGTAATGCTTTTCCACAATCGTCCGAACCGCGTCGCCGTTCATGCCGTTGTCGGATACCAGCAGGTCGATTTCCGGATAATCCTGCGCTTCAACGACGCCCAGGACGTGCGGAAGGTATTCCAGGCGTTTGTAAATCGGAATGCCGATCGTCACCAATCTGCTCATCCGGCCCTCGTCAGAGTCTGTTGCACGCTTCGGGCGGGACTTGGAAGCACGGACAGTTCTACCGCAGGGTGCGGGTCTACGCCCCGGACGGCGTCGAGGTAACGCTTTTGAAGGGCGCCGAGAAGCGGCGGATTATCGGTCAACGGGAAGCCCTCAATGGACGCCGCCAGGTTCAATTCCGCAAGAGTTCCGCATATGGCGACTTCGGAAGCAACGAGCAGTTCTGTCCGGTCGATTGGCCTTCGGACAAAAGGAATGCCTAAGGAGTGGGCCAGCGCTTCCAGCAGATCCAGAGTGATGCTCTCCAGGGCGCCCTCGGCGGCGGGCGGCGTATAGACTACCCCGTCCCGGACGATCAGCACGCACGCCCCGGTCGCTTCCGCGACTCGTCCCCAATGGTTCAAAAGGATCATGTCTTGATAGCCTGCCGCCCTTCCTTCGATTCTTGCCAGCCGCGCGACCTGGTAGTTCGAACTGGTCTTGACGCGGGGTGGAAGCGCGACATCGAGGCTTCGCCTCCAGGTGCTGACCCCCAAACGAATCGGCGTCGGAGCTTGCTTATCCTGATGATAGGCGGTGGCGACCAAGTCCGCGACTGTGCCTTCGCCCCAATGGCCTTCGATAACGAAAAGCGTCGTGCGCACCCACATGTCGCGATCCGGCCCGACCAACGCACCAACCAGTTCCATCATCGCGGACTCGTATTGTTCGCAAGTCATCTCGAAGGGGATATGAAGCAGCCTCGCCGACCGACGAAGCCGCTCGTAGTGCCGGCGCACGCATACGATTCCAAAGCGGCCGTCCGGCTGCCAATACCCTTTCAGGCCCTCATAGACGTTGAGACCTCGCGTCAGGGCTTCGCAGCCGACGTGGAGCTGCGCATCCTTCCAGGGCCGCAGTCCGCCTTCCATGTACACAAACTCGGGCTGTTGCAGTTGAGCCACCTATCCTCCTTGACCATCTCGGACCAGACCGGCGCCGGCGGATGCGGGCACGGAATCGAGCTCGTGATGCCACTGGTGTTCCAGTACCGTGTAACCGGATTCCGGCAGCTTGCCGCCGCCGTAGTAATCGGACTTCTCTACGATGAAGCTGAATGCGTCTTCCACTCGGTCCACGTTTACTCCGTCAACGTCTAAGAACACCGTAACGCTGTACTGTCCCGGCAGCAGGCTAAGACTGGGTATATCGCAGTAAAACGTGTGGCTTCCCGGCGACTCTTCTTCGGGCGAGAACTGCATGGGATGATAGTACGAAGAGATGTCGAGGATGCGCTGACCGAACGTATTCTCGAAGGTGAATGTTACGCTGAAATTGGGAGTACGGTTCTCCAGCCGGAATGAGGCTTTCAAGAGCAGCGGCGCGCCGACCCTGAGATGACCACGGCAGGGCTTGCCCTCGCTGTAAGCTTCCAGGCGCGTGAGCAGAGAACGAAGACCGGCGTGGCGCGGGGCTTCCCTCAGATCCACGACATGCGAGGACGAGGCGGAGCTTTCCAGCGAACGGCTCAGATAAAAGTTGATCGCGTCGTTCGCGCTTCCCACAAACGCAATCCGTCCCGAATCCAGGACGAATACTTTGTTGCACAGGTGCTGTATCGCGGCCATGTTGTGACTTACAAACAGCACCGTGCGTCCGTGGCCGGCGACCTCGCCCATTTTCCCCATGCACTTCTTCTGAAACGTCGCATCGCCAACGGCGAGCACCTCGTCGACCAGCAGAATCTCAGGTTCGAGGTGAGCCGCGACCGCGAAAGCCAGGCGGACGTACATCCCGCTGGAGTAGCGCTTCACGGGCGTGTCGATAAACTTCTCGATATCTGCAAACGCCAGTATCTCTGAAAACTTGCGGTCGATTTCCGCCTTCTTCATTCCGAGAATCGCGCCATTGAGGTAGATATTTTCACGCCCGGTGAGCTCCGCATGAAAACCGGTTCCCACCTCGAGCAGGGAGCCGACCCTGCCATGGATCTCGATCCGTCCGGTCGTCGGTTTTGTAATGCGGGAGAGAACTTTCAGAAGCGTGCTCTTGCCCGCGCCGTTGCGTCCGATGAGGCCGACGACGTCTCCGTTGCGTATCTCGAACGACACGTCTTGAAGCGCCCAAAAAACACTGCCGTCCCCGCCGCTAGAGCCGCGGCCGCTTCTCGAAAAGAGGGACTTGAAGCCGTCCGCGAACTTGTCCCGTAATGTCTCGTATTGCTGCTTTGCCGCGCCGATCCTGTAACGTTTCGACAGCCCTTCGGCGCGAATGACGATGTCACTCATGATTCATTCACTTTACACGACGTCCGCAAACGTTTCTTCCATCCGCTTGAAGTAGAAAAGTCCGCCGACGAGCAGCACTGCCACCATCACGGCGGTAACCGCCATGGCGGCAAAGTCCGGCTGATCCTTCCCGAGCAGCGCCCATCTGAAGCCCTCGATGACTCCTACCATGGGATTGAAGCGGTATAAGTACTGCCAGCTCTCCGGTACTTCGCTGACGGGGTATGCGACAGGAGAGGCGAACATCCACACGTGAATGAGAAAAGGAACGCCGTGCCCGACGTCGCGGTACTTGACATTGAGCGCCGACAGCCACAGGCCTACAGAAAGCGCGGCTGCAAGAGCCAAAACAATGAGCGCCGGTAACATCAGCGCGCCCCAGCCCGGAACAATGCCGAACCAAACCATCATGGCGACAAGAATCAGCATCGCGATCGAGAAGTCGACGACGCCCGACATTGTTGCAGAGAGCGGAACCAGAAGCCTTGGAAAGTAGACCTTCGATATGAGATTCGACTGGCTGACAAGGCTGGCCGTAGAACGATTCAACGCCCCCGCCATCAGGTTCCAGGGCAGGAGGGCGGTATAGGCAAAGACCGGGTATGGCAGCCCATCCGACGGGACGTCCGCGATGCCTTTGAAGACGAATGTGAACACTACCATCGTCGTCAACGGTTGAAGTATCGCCCACGCCATGCCGATCGCGGTCTGTTTGTAGACAACTTTAATGTCTCTCCATACCAGGAAATACAGCAACTCCCGGTACTCCCACAACTCTCGCACATTGACGTGAGGCCAGCGGCGGGCGGCTTCAATGCGCGTCACGGCTGCAGGCCGCGCCGCTGGGCGCGTCTCTTCGGGAGCCGCCGCGACCGGCTTCGCCTGTTCTTGGTCAACGATCATTCGTTTTCTCTCGAAAGGATATTACTGCGTCAGCGCAGGCGCATGTGCATGCTCACGCGACCGGGCCGGGCTTCTACTGTTATCCGGAAGCCCCACAACGACTCCCTGCTGGATCAGCCTTTCCAGCCTTGCCGTACGCAGACCCCGCATGATGTCCCTCATCTGCTCGGGGCTGACCGTGACGGACCCGGGAACGTAGCGACCGTCTTCGCTGGCGTTCTCCTGTTCGTACCATGAGGACGGAAATGAACGGCGCAGCACTGTGTTCCCTGAGGCGTCTTTGCCGCTGTCCACGTAAACGGCGTTCAGCGCCACCCGGCTTTCCTCCATGTGCGGCCAATCTACAAAAGCCGGGTGATCTTCAAATACGTCCGCACGGTACGACGCCACAAGCGACAACCATTGGGCCTCCTCCAGATCGGATGCCGGGACCTGTGAAGCCAACTGCGGACCGAGCTTGTTGAGATAACGCTCCATGACGGCGCGATTGTCAACGAGACGGTGCGGCATGTCTCCGGCAAGTGCATGGTAGCCGTCCGGCCCCAGCATGGGAAGAATGCCTTTGTAGAGGTCTTTCTTCACGAGACAGTTTCGAATGGTTGCCACCAGGATTACGCCATCCTCGCGGATGAGACGCCGAAGCTCCCGCATGCAGTTGGCCTGATGGAAGAAGTGATGGAATGCATCCGAGCAGAAAGCAAGAACGCAACTGCGATCGGCGACAGGTATGGAAACGTCTGCCGCGGCGCAAGCATAGTAGGCGTCCGGAGCGATGAAGTTCTTGGCGACATAAATTTGAACGAAGTCGCAGTCGATGCCGAGTACGACCTGTCCTTCCGACCAGCGCGCCAGATGCCGCGTGAGGTGTCCGAACCCGCACGCGAGATCCAAAACCGGGCCGTCCGCCGAGTGGACTGCTTTCGCCAAGGAGAGGGCGGCAAGGTAGCGCGGCTGTCCGACGCGCAGCATGAAGTAGTCGTAGTTGCCGGACCGATGTTCTTCGGAATAGGCGCCAGATCTCAGGAAGTACCACTCCAGAAAGTCTCTCTCCGAAGTCTGTGCGATCGGTCGTGTCAGCAGATCACGAGTTTCTCGCCTCCATCGGCGTATGCCGGGCCTTCCAAGAAGGCTTTTCAACCTTCCGGCCCCGCGTATCGAAGGAAGCGCCCGCGCCCAACTCGGCGCAAGCGAGTCGGGGTGCGGCGGGTACGTCAACATTGCGAGCAGAGCGTCCTCGCAACGTCCGGCTTCTATCAAGGCCTTTACTTCGCCGGCGGTATGAGTCAGCCCGATGCGGTCCCGCTTGAGAATTGGAATGCCGGCCACTACAGGATAGCTTCCGCAGCGGCAGGACAGGATTGAATAGATCGCTCCGTTCCACTCATGCTCACGCCCGCCTGGGGCGAGTTCGCCGCCGCAGAATGGACAGCGCACCACTTCCAGCAACTTCTCCATGGCTCTGTCCTCCTGTGTCAGTTTCTCCTAGAGTTGCGGCTCTCCACTACTTCGCGGTACCAGTCCAGATAGCGGTCCGCCTGCTTTACGAGATCAAAACGCTCGCGGGCGTCTTCGGCCGCGTTTTCACTCGCGCGCCGGCGCAGCGATCCATCATTTAAGAACCTTTCAACAGCAAGCGCCATAGCACGGAAGTCCCGATACGGTACGAGAGCGCCCGTCGGCTTGGCGGGGCCAGGGCCGCTCGCGCTGTCCAGACTTCTGATTTGCTCGGGGATTCCGCCCACGCCGGTTGCCACGACGGGCGTCCCGCACGCCAACGCTTCCAGGACGGTCCGGGGAAATGTGTCCGCGGCTGCTGCGTGAACATACAGGTCAGCCGCCTGGAAATATCGCGCGACATCTTCGGATTTCTTCAGGCGCGGCACGAAAATGATGCGGGCGCCGCCGATCTGCTCGCTCGGAGCGTCGTCTCCCACGGCCAGGCAAAGGACCTGGCGGCCGCCCAGCCGTTCCGACAGAAGGCCGATGGCGCTGCGAAGAGTCTCATAGTCCTTCCAGACATTGCGGCGAACGGCGTAACCGGCGAAGACGAGTATGGCGGCGTCTTCCGGAAGCTGCAGCTCGGCTCGGACCTTCGACCGGTCGCAGGGGTGAAAGATCGAAAGGTCCACGCCGGTCGGGATGACCCTGGACTCGATGACTGCCGGCGCCAGCATCGACTGCTCTACCTTTTGCATCAGCCAATTCGACGGAGTGGCAACGTAAACGCGGCTTTGGCTAAAGATCTCGGCCTTGCGCTTCCAGTTGAAAGCGGTGCCGTCTCTCGCTACAGGAGGGTACAAGTTCAGGTCGGGACACCGGCCGCAGCCTGTTTTCCAGCGGTCGCAGTCGAACGAGTGTGCGCAGTGTCCGCTGAGCAGCCACGCGTCGCGCAAATCGAGAATGACAGGGCGTTGGCGCGACAGCCACGGCAGCGCGCGCAGATCGAAATAATTGCCATGAAGGTTGTAACAATGAATGAGATCGGCGGGTTCGGTCAGATTCAGGATGTCCCAGGTTGCCGGGTGGTTAAAGTCCTCGTATCCCAGGGCTAAATCCAGCCTCCGGCGGGGCTCGCCGATCCATCCGAACAGGCTTCTCAGGCGCGTCGCGCCACGGCCAGCGCCGGCAACGCGCACAAAAGCGCGGTCAGCGCGAATCCAGAATTTCGTCCAGGCCGTCCTGCATGCGTCGTTGGGCAGAGGGGTGATGTAGGAATCGAGATCGGCGTCCTGACGCAGCTTCCAGCCGACCACCAGCGAGCTGTTGTGACCTCGCTTGCGGTATTCCTTGAACAAACTCCATGCAGAGAGTTCCGCTCCGCCTCCAATGTCGGCGGTGTTGATCATCAGAATCCCCAGAGGACGGCGCGTCATCGCTTCCGGCCGTCCGCTTCCAACGGTCAACAGATCGCCTCCCAACTATAGGCGGGTTTTTCCGTTTGCTTTTGTTCAATGAATACCACATGCCAGAGCTGGAACATGAGCGCCGCCCAGACTTGCCATGTGAAATCCGCCCGCCCTTCCAGGTGTGGGAGCGCGAACCGCTCGTAGAAGCCGCTGTCAAAAAGGCCCTGCCGGCGCAGCCGCTCTGGGTGCAGAAGTTGTTCCACCAGCGGACGCAGCGTCCTTCGCAGCCAGAGCTCGACTGGAATGACAAAGCCTTTCTTTCGGGCCGTCAACAGCGGAGGCGGCAACAAATCAGCGACGGCGAGCTTGAACAGATATTTCAGATCGTCCGGCCTCGTCCGCACGCGCGGCGGAATCCGGAAAACGGTTTCCACGAGCGTATGATCCAGATACGGCACTCTTGCTTCCAGGCTGTGCGCCATCGAAAAGCGATCGGTCATGAACAGGAATTCTTCCGCCAGTTGGGTCCGAAAGGCGACCGCCGCCAGGCCATTACGCAGATCATTCGTCTGAGCGCCGTCGTAGAGGCGCTGCAGGTAGACGGCGGTGTCGTGAAGATCGCCGTTTTTCACGGCCAGGACGGCGTTGCGCTTCTGTTTGTCCGAAAAGTAGTCTGCGTTTGCGTGGTGATAGTAGCCAAATGGACATCGGATCATCAGAGGCAGATCGGATAGAATCCGCCCCCGCCCCACCCAGCGCCAGGAAGCCGGAAGGCGATTCGCGAGACCGGCGGCCGGAGATGCCAGACCTGCCGCAATTCCGGCCGCGGCAGGAGACCAACGGCGGAGAGTAGTCAGCGTTCTCGGCAGTCCCTGTTCGTAGATGCGAAACTTTCCATAGTTTCCGAACAGCTCGTCGCCTCCAGTACCCGTGAGACCTACCTTGACGTCTCTGGCCATTTCCCTGAAGACGTACCAGGACGGCAGGCCGCCGCCATAAGGCTCATCGAGGTGCCACACCATTTGAACCAAGTCGGAGAGCAACTCCTCGGGCTCGAGCACAATTTCGTGATGCTCGGTTTCCCACTTTTCGGCGACCAGACGCGCCAGCTCGAGTTCGTTCCACGCCTGTTCGTCTTCCCCCCTGAATCCGACAGAGAACGTCTTGATTTTCGAAAAACCCTGCTCGGCGAGCAGGCCCACGACGGCAGAGGAATCGATTCCACCCGACAGAGAGCAGGCAATCGGCACGTCGCTCAGGCTCCATCGCCGGACAGCCGCGCGCAGCTCTTCGCGCAACAGCTCGGTCCACTCGCGTTCGGAGCGTTGCTCCAAGCCGTCGAATTTGGGCCGCCAATACTCGTCGAGCGTCAGGCGCCGTTGCTTGAGATCGTAGGTAAAGCTGTGTCCCGGAGGCACTCGATAAACGCCTTTCAGAATCGATTCATCTCCAGGAATGCAAAGCAACGTCATGTAATGGAACAGGCTTTGGAGATCGATCTCGCGCTCGATGGATGGAAGCGTCAGAAGCGACTTCAGCTCGGATGCGAAAGCGAACTTCCCGTTCGAGCTCCAGTAATAGAGCGGCTTGATGCCCATCCGATCGCGGGCGCCGAAAATAAGGCGGCGTGTGCTGTCGTGGATGGCGAAAGCGAACATGCCGTTGAGATCTTCGAGCAGAGACGGTCCCTTCTCTTCATAGAGCTGCAGCAAGACTTCAGTGTCCGAGTGCGAGGTGACGAAACGTCGGCCTTTCTTTTCAAGGTCCGCTCTCAGTTCCGGGGCGTTGTAGATCTCGCCGTTGAAGACAATCCAGACCGTGCGGTCTTGGTTAGACATCGGCTGCCGGCCGCTCTCGAGGTCGATGATGCTCAGGCGGCGCATGGCGAGCGTCACCATGCCGTCCGCGCTTCGATATTCGCCGCCGTCATCCGGACCGCGATGAACGATGACGTCGTTCATTCGTTGAATCAACGCGCCGTCGCCGCATCCGGCGGCGCCTACGATGCCGCACATCTTATTTGCAAGACTCCGTTATGCGTTTTGGGGTTTTTGAACCAATTCTTCGACGCCTAGATTGAACAGATTGTTTGCTGTGTCATCAGCTCCAGCGCACTGACGATGGCATCTGTGGAGGCTACGCGCCGGGCGGCGGCAATTGCGCGCCGCCTCCACGGATTCTTGATGGTTTGCGGATCGCGAACCCGCCCGTAGGTATGCATCTCCCTGACAGACTTGAAACCGAGCTTCCTCAGATCGCGCCGGATCGCCGGCAGCGTCGTGTAGGTGATCGAGGTCATGAGAAACTCTGGACGCTTCCCGCGCAATCGAAGGTATACGGCGGCCAAACGTTTAGGGAAAAGCGGGAACCACGCCACACCGAAGTGCAGCTCCCTAAACGAGAGGTAATTGCCGCACGTAAAGTAGAACCAACCTCCCGGGCGCAAAATCCTGAACACTTCGCTCAGTACAGCGGTTGGATCCTCTACGTGTTCCAGACACTCCATGCTGACGACGAGGTCGAAGCTGTTATCAGGAAAGGGCAAGCGTTCTCCGACGGCGCCAACGACGGCGCCACGGCCGCCGCGACGGATTCTTGCCAAAGCGATTTCACGAAAACCGCTTCCTGGTTCGACGGCTACCGGCGCCGCCCCACGTACTGCCGCCTCCTCAGAAAGCATGCCAAGACCGGCGCCGAGGTCCATCATACGGCCCTGCCGAACGTCAATGCCTTGGGAGGATAGATAATCCAAGGCCTTCACCGCTACCTGTCGAGACAACTCGCGGGCGCCGTCTTCTTCCACGGCCCTGTCGATTTCTTCTTCATCGTAAGTCACCTGGGACGCCATATATCGCAAAGCGCGCCTAACCCGGCGGTCCAAATCTTCCCCAACGGCGGCGACCGTCAGTTCCTCGGAACCGAAAAACTTACGCACCAGTTTTCCCGACGTACTCATTTCAAAAGCTCCTTCTCTACAAGTCTTTCGGCGGCTTCCTTGATCGTTTGAAAGTCATAACCGGAGCGCATGGCGATGTCGAGCAAGCTGTGGGCGCCGTCGGAGAGATTCAACACCCAGAGCATCGCCATTTCGTTGAGTTGGGTGTGACTTTGACCGCCTCGGGCCTCGTACAGGCCCCTTCGGCCCAACTGAGGTTCGCACTTCGGATTCTGATTCAAGTAGATGCGGTTCTGATCCAGGATCTCAAGCGCCCACACGCACTTTTGAAACGAATCCAGCATGGCTTCGGGCTTCACGAAATCGAGATTATCGGCGGAAGTGTGATATTCAGGATATTGCCCAAAGGGAGTACGCATCACGCCGCCTACTGGAAGGTTGAAGCCGGGGGAACAGTACTGGCGTTCGTCATACCCATAAGGGAAGAAGTCGATAGTCCGGGATCCGTCGCAAGAGCGTTCGAGGACATAGCCGAAGACCTTGTCGATTTCCGCATCGCCGCGCCGCGTCTTCTTGTACGTGAAGCTCCCTGCGTCTCCTACGCCGGCAATAACGATCCCATGCTTGATTCGTGAGATGCGGGACTCGTTGAGCGCCAGCCACGTAATCGAGCCGATCGTTCCCGGAATAAAAAGGAACCGGTACGAGTACCGGCGGCGGTCCTGCAACAAGTGCTTTGCCAGAGCAACTGCGAGGGCGACGCCTGAGAGATTGTCATTGCAGAGCGACGGATGGCAGATGTGGCATGAGAGAAGGACCTCGTCGAACAGCTCGCCGGGAATCAGACACTCGCCGTAGGTGAGATGGCCGTCTTCCAGAGAAGAATCGATGCAGACTTCATACTCGCCTTCGGGCAGCTCGCTGAGCTGCCGGTGCGAAAGGCAGAATCCCCAGTTCTCCTTGTAGTAGCTCGTTCGGTAAGGAATCCAGTCCGGACGATCGGGAAGCGTAAAAAGATGCTGCTTGAGCCCGGAGAGAGGCAACTTCCCGCGATATGGAACGCTGTAGCTTACGACGTGCAGGTTCGATTTGGAGAAATCCACGATCTTTTCACCTCGTGCGTTCTTGATGAAGGCGTCGCGGATGTTCCACTCTTTCGGCACAGTCCAGTCGAAGACTTTGGTCCCGGACGGCGTCTCCTGAACTTCGAGCGGAATGTGCTTTCCGATGAGCCGCAGAGTTTCCCGCACGCCGTCGCCTGTAATGCTGCGGCAGATCGGATACAGCGTGGAGATCAATTCGTGCATCGCAGCGGCCGGGCCGCCGGCGGCATTCCATTTTGCACTATCGGCCATGATTCTTAAGGCGGCGCCATACCGCGGAGGCGAGCGTGTGAACAACGGCTCTGTAGTAAGCCGGAATAAAGGGCAACGCAAATCCGCTCTGCAGCCATTCAAGAGCGGACAGCTTTGTCTGACTCCTGTCAGCCCAAATCATGTGATAGTTGTTCCAGATCATGCGGACCAGGTAGCGCCGGGCCTCGTTCCACTGGGTGGGCTGGGTGCGAGCGAATCGCAAAATACAGGGATCTGACTCCAGGAATTTCAAGAAGTCATTCATCGCCCGCGCCAGATCGGCAGTACTTCCGGAAAAACCGAAACTTTCAGCGTAAAAGCGCTTTCGGAACACGCAACGGGGGCTGAACACGACAAAGTTGTCGAAGCACAGTTTGACGACAAGCGCGTCGTCGTTGCCGCGGCCTTTCCAGAAGTCGGGGAAGCCGCCGCACGCGATCAGATCGGCAGTCCTTGCAAGGAATGTCGAGAACGACTCGTACCCGTAGGCATGGGTTCCCCACGCCGCACGTACAAAATCAGGCCCTGACAATATCTCGGGCAAGGCCGTACTCGAAGTTCGGACGGTGACGCCGCCTTCATCGACGGTCTCCTGGACGCCCATGGCTACGGATGCTCTGGGATGGCGTTCGAACAGGCGGACGAGCTCGGATATGTAATTGGAGCTGATTTCGTCGTCGTCGGCCAACAACAGGAAGTACTCTCCGGATGCATCCTGGATAATTTGGTTGAAGTGAATCGACATTGGAACCGTGGACGCATTCTGGCGGATGCGGTGCGGCCGCAAATAGTTTTCTCGGACGATTTCATGGATTCTGCGGCCATTTACGCCGTTGTCGGACACAAGCAGCTCGATTTCAGGGTAATTCTGCGACGCGACAATTTTCAGAACCTGGGGCAGATATTCCAGCCGTTTGTATACAGGGATTCCAACAGTCACCGTCTTGGCCATAGTCCGAGGTTCTACGAGAAGCGCGTGGTCAGAGCCTGAGCGGGCAAAGCCTGCGGCGAATTCTCTTTCTTGACTTGCGCCGTCATGATTTCCGAAACGGCCCCTGCAAAGACCCGTGCGAACTCCTCTCTTGTATGCGTGGCCCGAGCGTACTGCCATCCGCGATGCGCTCGGGCGCGGAGTTCCTCTGCAGGCAGGCTGGAGACGGCGCGAACGGAGTCCTTAATGGTCTCTACTGAGCAATGTTTCAGGATGCGGCCGAATCCATCGACGTCGACGCCGGATTCATAGCTGACGATCGGTATGAGTCCCGCATGCATGCACGTGACAACTCCGCCGTTCTGTCCCTCGGAACAAGAAGGAAAGACAAGGCCGACGCAATTGTTCACGATCTCGAGAAACTGAGCGCTTCGGACGTCCACCCAGCCCGCGGTATGGATGTTCGGCGTGTCGTAGAGTTCCTTGCGATACGCGGTTTCGAAATCACGTTCGCCGCGTACAGGGCCGCAAACTGTAAGGTGATGGTCCGGCATTTGAGAGAAGGCCTCCAGAACGAGATCCAATCCTTTGTGGACCATGCCTTCGCTGCCGAACCACAAGAATCGCCGGCGAACGCGGTCAAAGTCCTTTTCGTCCGGCCAGTCGTATAGAACCGGAGTGGAAATTGGGATGCGGAAGAGCGGCTTGCCGGCGTACCGGTAGACGCCCATCGTGAATTCGTTGCCCAGCACCGTGGCATAGTCGGCGTGCTCAATTGCGAAGTTGGGTTTCAACGTTCGCCTTGAAGACAATACGACGCCGCGCCGCTCCTTCAGTTGTTCGAGGCGGCGCCCCTCGGCCGTGTTATGGAAAAGCCAGTGCGCCGTGTCGATGTGCAGGATCTTGACGCAATCCGGATTCAGAAGACGCGCGATGCGGTCGAAATTGATCCGGTTGCCGACGAAGTAAGAGTAGCGCCGCGTCGGCGTGAAATATTCGTTGTTCTCATTGATCACGTCCACGCGGTAGCCCAAATCCAGGAAAGTCCTGGCGATCTGGAGAGACTCCCACCTGTTGGTGTGCTGGAACAGCGCGGGGTCCTGGTCCTTCATAACGAAAGCATGGTTGTTGTAGCAAAGCAGTACGTCGCCGATAGGTTCGGACTTCGGCTCGCACGATACAAACCTGCGTTCGAGCCGCGTCATTTCCATGGGCGCGTTGACTAGAAAGTTTTTGAAATCGCTTGCCAGGATGCCTAAAGGGTAGTTCTTAAGGCGTTGCAGCAGTTTTCTTACAGACGTACTCATGAATTCCAACGCCATCCGTCCACGCAGGCGATCCACCGGCCGTCGCTCAGCGGGTGCGGATCCACATGATGCATTCCGTCCGCGTTCCATCCCCGCCCGCTGCCGCAGAGTATCGGCGAAGGACTCAGTTCCTGTTCCTGAAAAGAGGCGGTTGTCAGGTCCGTCAACTCGAACGCTCGCACCCGAAGACCATATGACGGACAACAGTCCTGCGCGAAGCGAATCACGCGATCGTTCCAAACCAGCACCCTGCCCGCCGGACGCGCGATGTGAGGGTCCTGGTCAACGACAGGGCTGCGCGGGTGCTCGGTCCACGGACCCATCAAAGTCTCTGAATAGAAGAGGCGCAGCGTGCCGGCGTAATAGGGAGTGCGCGAGAGGTCGTTCAGAAGCCACCAACGACTATCGAAACGAAACAGGCTGCTGTCCTCGAAGTCGTCCCCTGAAAGGATTTCGCCGGCGAACGACCACGAGTATGGAAAGTCGACCGCCTTGTACAGCCTGACGCTCTTCGCCTGATAGCTTTCCGGGACCATGTAGTATGCGCCGTCCGATTCGAACACATACGGGTAGGACAGATGGAACGGCTCGCGCAGGACAATCTGACGATAGTTCCAGTGAAAGCCGTCGGGGCTTGAAGCCAGGCCGATTTCTCCCAGGCCCGAACGACGATTCAGAACCTCGAAAAACATGTACCAGACGCCGTCGACTTCGATCATGAATGGGTCGGCTACATAAACGGCGGTTGCGTCGGACACGGACTCCTTCGTGAGCACGGGGTTCGTCGCGCCATCGTCAGGCCGGAGGATCAGCGGCGACGGGCCGGTGTAGACGCCGATGGAGAATATCGGCGTCCTCGTTGGCGTGTCCGCCGGACGCGGCTTCATCAGGTCGAGCGACTTCGCCATCATTCGCCTGAACAGGGCGGACTTCATCGAGGCGCGGCGAGAGCGGCGTGGTTGCGGTACCAATGGACAGTGCGCTCGAGTCCGTCGGGCAGTGACATCGCGGGCTTCCAGCCCATGCGAGCATAGGCGTCTTCCACATTGGCGACGCGTATCTGTTCCAATGGACGATCGGCTATGGCGCCAAACACTGGTTCCACTCTAGGCTTGATCAAGCGAACAAGATGCTCGACGACGGATCGGACCGACGCCAACCGGCCTGAACCGACGTCGATGGTCCGACCTTCGACGCCGCTTGCGGAAGCTGCTGCAAGAAGTCCCTCGACAACGTCGTCAACGTAGATCCAGTCGATTTCGCGCCGGCCGCTCGTCAGCTTGGGGGCTTCGTCCCGCAACAAGGACAGCGTGACATAGGGAATAAGCTTGCTAAGGTCCTGTTGGCCGGGTCCATATACCATGAAGACTCTCAGAATGACGACGGGGAGCTCGTAGAGCGCGTGAAACATTCGCGCATATCCGCTGCCGGCCCATTTGGCTGCGGCGTAAGGCGAACTCGGAATGGATTCGCTGCCCGGTTCGCATTCTTCCAGGGAGCCCGCCAGCACCATCCGCCGGCAGCCCATTTCCGCGGCGACCGACAGCAGATTGACGGTCGACATGACGCTGCTGCGGAAGGTCGGCATGACGTGTTCGATGTTGCGGGATCCCATGACATGGCTTGCCAGGTGGAAAATCACGTCGGGCTTAACCGCCGTGAAGATGTTTCGGACGGCGCCCTCGTCCGCCAGGTCTCCCTGCCACCAGCAGACGCCATCCGAAACCCGCGCGCGCTTCTTGGTTGAAACTCCATGTATCTCGTTGTCGTTGCGCAGCCGGCGGCACAGATGGGAGCCGATGAAGCCCCCTGCACCGGTAACCAAGATCTTCTGGCCCGTAAGATTGCGAGCGGACATGTTTAGACCTGCTTCTGGCATCAGTTTTATGCTCATGCGCTTGCGCCGGTCCGTCCGCCTGGGTGCGTTCGGTATGGCTCTCAGAACGCCACATTATATGCATGCAGGCGCCCGGATGGAACACGAGGAACGGCGTTTTACCGCCGTTTTACATTTGAACATCGGCGACCGCCCTGAGGACTTCTTCGGCTACCAGCCGGTGGCCCTCTACGTTGTAGTGACCGAGACGCCGGAACGGGAATAGAGCTAACGGATCGTTTTGAGTTTCGAAGGCGCGATGGAACGCCGGCCGACGCTGCAAAGTCGTTTAGCCACTGGATGCGATGGACGGAGGATAAAGGAGTAGAACGAGCTCTGCGATGTACAGAGAGAATCCAACCGAAAGCGAGGCAAGGGCGATTTCGCGCTTTCGGGGCTGCGATGTACGCAAAGCCAACAGCGAAATCACCACTAAGCCGAGGGGGATGCCGTAGTACAACGCCATGCCCGTCCGGCTCAAGATTTGTCGGTCTGTACGCATTCCATAGGAGTAGATCACGTGGAACAGCATCAGAATGGAAATCGCCAGCCCTCCTGCCAGGATCACGTTTGCAGCTTTTGCCATTCGGCTTTCTGCTTTTGTCATCGTCCCCCTCCCTATCCATTGAGCATTCGATCAAACAGGGCGTCGAATCAATGGGCGATGTAACGCCAGATGGGCGTGGTTGGGAGCATGCCCGGCTGAATGCGTTCAGTGCGGCTTTTCACCACAAGGCGACTCCCATCGCCTGCAATCACTTCGGTTTCGGGAAGTGCGCTCAGAGTCCCTTCGGCGTATTTGAACAGGACGACGCGGTCGTACCCGACTTTGCCCTCGGGCGGGATCCACCTCTTCTCAAGATGATACGTGGATTCTATTCCATCGCGGTAAAACAGGACGTGCTCGAATGTGTTGCCGAACACAGAAGCGTTGCCATATATCGCAAACAGGTATGCGCTTACCCAGTCGTGCGTCGCCCACGGCTGGAAATAACCGCGGTCGTCCGCGACAATGACGAACGTACCGTCCGACAGATTCGGCGCCAATTGACGAAACGCTTGCATCATGGCGAGCTGACGGTTCCAGTCCTCGGCAAATCGTTGCTTCGTTTGAAAATGAACGAGACTGCCGAAGGCGACCATGCCGGCCAGGATCGTCGCGAGGATGAGGCCGCTAACTACTCCCTTGCCGGGCTCCTGCTGCCAGGATCCAGCGGACGCCAGACGCCTTCGCCTCGAACGAAGCCAAAAGATGGTCGCTGCGGCGCCGGCCATTAGAACGGCGATGAGGTACGCCAGCACGAATAACGCGTACGTCTGCGAATAACGGCCCAAGACGACCGGCTGATATGACTGGAAGAAGAGAACGCCGCTATAGCGCCCCGGGATTCCGATCAATCCCGCCCACAGGAGCGCCGCCAACACGATTGCAGCAGCGCCGGCCGGTGCGCGTCGCGCCCAACCCACGGCCAACACAAGCAGAGCAGGCAGCGCGAGCGCCAGGCCGATCATCACGCCGAAGTTCGCGCGGGATGCATGGCTAACCCCAAACTCGGTGCGCAGCGGGGCCGGCGACACCGCGAACACTGCAACAGCAGCCGCGAAGACCGCCAGTCCTAACGTAGACGCATGAATCCAGGGCTGGTCTCGAACGTCTGAAACGTCGCGCAGCAGGTATGTCGAGAGCAACCAGGTCGCAACTGCCGCCGCCAGTGCACAGGCTATCCAAGTTGCCGCCGGCCGCGATTCATAAAGGAAGAAGGCGACATCCGGCCAAGGGACGAACGCGACGCCGGCGGCGCCGCCGACCTTCTTCGCTATCTCCGCAATATCATTTGGGAATTCCGGCCTGTAGAGGAGGGCGCCATAACGCGGCAGTATTAGCGTCCGCCACGCTGCGTACAGCATGAATACAGCAGCGAAAACTCCGATGCTGGAGATTGTGCGCCGTCGCGAACGACTGTTGACGGATCGAGGATTGGTTATTAGCTCATGCGCCGCCACGAAGGCCGGCGGCACAAAAGCGAAAACCTCGTGCGTCAAGAGGCTCGCGGCATAAGCCGCCGCTGCAACCGTCAGCCAGATTCCTCGGCGGCCTCCAGCGGCCTCCAAAGCCCACAAAGCGGCGAAGATCGAGCCGAGCGTCAGAAGGCAGGATACGTGATAGGGCGCGGTTGCTTGCCATGTCGTTTGCAGAGGCGCGAGCGGATAAAACGCGAAGGTAGTCCCGGCTGCGAAGACAAACCATTCGTGGTTGCACAGCCGGCGAGCCAGACGCGTGACGAAAACTAGCGACAGCAGGAAGAGAAATAAGAGCGTCCAATAGACCGCATCAAGCCCAAACGTGAACGCTGCGCGACTGATCATGAATGCGATATCGTCGGCCGGGCGTTCTCTAAAAAAAGAAGCCGTTGGATTACTGAGGATGAACTTCCATTTGTCGTAGTTGGCGGTTTGGAACGTCTGCATTAACTGGACGGCGTCGTCCCAATAAATTCCAAGCGATCGCGCGTGTACGCCATGTACGAACACGGCGAGTATGACCGCAGCAATGGCGCCGATCGGGCGCGAATGTGGTGGCCCGTGCATCTCGGCTGAAAGGGAGTGCGTGCGGGCTGGCGTGCGTTACGGTTTCTTACACGTACCGCTCCGGCATGCCCAAAACGACGAATTGTTCCACCAAGCTTTCGATCTCGGAGGTTCGCTTGCCGTTTTTCACGTCGATCAAAGTTTGAAAGCGAGTGCTCACGATTTCCGGCAGGTACTCGCGGGACTCAGAATGTTCTTCAATATAAAAATCCGACGGAAAGATGCGGCGCAAGGCGACGTCTTCCCCAGCGCCCGGCCGCTCTTCAATCCTGTAGAGCGGGTTCAAGCCCAGAGGTCCTTGAGCGTGAGGCCACTCTTTGAAAGATCCGTAGTCCTGAAAGATGTCTTGCCGGCGCGATGCCACCAGCGAGAGCAGGGGCGCCTCGCACAGGCGGCGCACGTCGGATGGGCCGGCCAGCGGTGGTCCTTTCTTTTGCAGATACCGGACGAGGACGTCGCTATCGGCAACCATGCGATGAGGCGTTTCGGCCATCAGGGCGCAGTAACCTTCCGGATTCAGAGGCTCGCCGTCGTAGGGGCGTCTCCACAGTTTGTTGTGCATCCACGCCAAAACGATGGTTCCATCTTCCTGCGTGATACGTTTCAATTCCAGGACGCTCGAGGCCTTGCTCGAAAAGTAATGGAAGGCGTCCGAGCAGAAGACGGCTGAAAAAAAATGATCAGGAAAAGGCAGAGGACCATCGGCAAGGCAGCAGACGTAAGTGGCGCCCGGCGCAATTATGCTTTTCGCGATATAGAGGCTGATGAACGTTTGGTCGACGCCAATGACTTGCCGCCCCCGGGCCGCAAGGCTGCGCGTGACGTGGCCGCAGCCGCACGCTAGATCCAGGATAGGAGCATCCGAAGCGTCGATCAGCGTTGTGAAAGAAAGAGCGACCAGATGGCGCGGCTGACCGAAACGCAAGGCGAAATAGTCGTAGGCGTCATTCCATGCGAGGCCCGAGCGGTGGTAGTAGAGATCCAGAAGCTCGCACGCCGTTGCATCGTTTCCTGCCCTAGTCAACAGAGCGGCGGCTTCCTCTCGCCACCTGTCGACTCCTCGCTGGTGGGACAAATGCCGGAGGCGACGAATTCCTTTGATGGACGGCAGCGCCTGCATCCATGCCGGGGCGAGATCCGGACTGTCCGGCGGCGGAGGCATCGTGAGGCTGAGCAAAGCTTCCCGGAACTTGCCCGCTTCAATCAGTCGGGTTACTTCTTCGATGGTTTCTCCGCGAACGCCGACGGCGCCCCTCTTGAGCACCGGTATGCTGCTGACGACGGGATATCGACCGCAGCCACACGTCCAGATATCGAAATCTTCGCTGATTTCCGCCGGATCGAAACGCCCGCTGCAGAACGGGCAGCGTATCCACTCGAACGCCTTGTGTGACAATTTGGCTATTCTTCCAAACGCTTTGCGAAAATCATCAGGTAGTAGCGCGTATCGGCGGTCAAACGAAAGGGCGGGCGCAAGGCAGGGTTGACGTCGTAGTCGAAATGGTTGATCGAATAGGTGAATCCACGCCGGTGCAGCAACTCCAGGATTTGATGGAGTGTTCGCGGCAGTCCCTTCCAATGGTGATATTCGATGACCATCTGCCGCACCGCTTCCAGCCGCTCGTCGCAGTCGGCCAACGCTTCCCACTCGGCGCCTTCAATATTCATCTTCAGGAAGTCGACCGGTTCGGTGATGTAGTCCCGTAGACGGACGCACGGAACGTCGTATTTAACCCAACCTTCGGGAAGGTCTTTGGGGAGATTCTGTCCGAGGCAACTGCCCGACAGCCCGTCTGAGTAAAACGTCAGCACGCCGGGCGACGGAGTCAAGGCTGCTTGAATCAGTTCCACGTCAGCCAAGCCGTTGTCTCTGACGTTCTTTTGCAGACACGGGAAAATCGCAGGATCCGGTTCGAAACCGATGATACGCGCGCCGGGATAGACGTGCTTGAAATAGAGCATCGAAACGCCGATGTTGCTGCCGCAGTCGAGAATCAGCGGATTCGGGCGCTCCGCTTCAAAGTGGTAGATCAAGTCTCGAAAGATCAGCCTGTACTGTCCGAATGCGTTAAGGCCATTGTTGAAGTGCAGAACGCACTGCGGCAAGTGTTCGACATCCGGTACGCTTCGCAATGCAGAGCACATCCGATGCCCCAGTCGCGCCCATTCGCGCTCTTCTCTCCATTCCTTCACCGCGGCCGCAGCATTGAGAATGCGAGCGCGCGTCCGGACGGGAAGAAACGTCCGGCCGACTTTCTTGATCGTTGAGTATGCGTAGGTCATCTCACGCGCGGGTTAGCGATCGTCCTGAACGACCGTCTGGCGCCTCGCGTTGAACCGTCGTCCACTTCAAGAGCGGCCGGACGACGGCGCCCCCCAGCGCTCCCGTCCAATCGCCGCGCGCCGAGTCGCCGTCCATGCTGTCAATGACGTGGAACGCCGCGGCGTCGTATACATGAAACTGCATAATGTCGGGACTCATGGTACTGAGGCCCACCGAAACGAAGTGAACGCCGTCTGCCAACAGATTGCCGGGGATCCAGGCCGTGCTGGCGTATACGCCTTGGGGGCGCGAGCGTCCTCTCCATTCCGAATCCACATCGAGAGCTTCGAGGACGAATGCGCCTTCCTGGTTGTGAAGGTTCAAGTATGGCAGCAGCACGTAGCCGGATTGCAGAACCTCATACTCTAGCTCGATCGCAACCGGCTGGCGGATATCGACCCCATCGGACATCAGACTGTTCTCAGTCCGAACGCGCACGGCGCGAAGTCTCGCGACGGCGCCGCCGGGCGCTGTCGCCGGATCGTTCCACTCGTGCACGGCGCCGATGTCCAGCCAGTGTTCCGAGTAGGCCGCGACGGCGTCATGCGCGGGGCCGTCCTTCAGGATTCTCCCGCCGTCAAGGAGAATCACGCGCGGGCATAGACGCGTGATCGACGCCATGTTGTGCGATACGAACAAGACCGTGCGGCCTTCGTGCCCGACCTCTTCCATTTTGTTGAGACACTTTTTTTGAAACGCGGCGTCTCCGACGGCCAGCACTTCGTCGACGAGCAGAATCTCCGGCTCCAGATGCGCCGCCACCGCGAACGCCAGCCGGACATGCATGCCCGTGGAGTAGCGCTTGACCGGCGTATCAATGAATTTTTCCACCTCGGAAAAAGCGACGATCTCGTCAAACTTGCGGTCGATCTCCGCTTTTCTCATGCCAAGGATCGCGCCATTCAAATAGATGTTCTCGCGTCCGGTCAGTTCGCCGTGAAAGCCCGTGCCCACTTCAAGGAGACTGGCGACTCTTCCATAGATGCCGGCTTCCCCCATCGTGGGAGCGGTGATCCTGGAAAGAATCTTCAACAGCGTGCTCTTGCCCGCCCCGTTCCTTCCAATGACGCCGACGATCTCGCCGCGCTTCACTTCGAAGGAGACGTCTTTGAGCGACCAGAACTCGTTCGCGCGCGGGCGCGGAGAACGGCCGTTGGATCGCACGAATGAACGGATCGCGTCCGACACGTGATCGCGCAGCGTGTCGTGACGGCGCTTGCCGGCGGCGATTTCATACTTCTTGGAGATGTTTTTTACGCGGATGGCAATGCCGCTCATCACACCACGTCCGCAAAAGTGGCTTCGATGCGCCTGAAGAAAACGACTCCGCTGAACAGAAGCGCCAGCACAACCGCAGCGCTTACGCTCATGGAGCGTACGTCCGGCGCCGTGTTTCCCAACAGCGCCCAGCGAAACCCTTCAATCACGCCGGTCATAGGGTTGAATGCCAGAAGGAGCTGCCATTTTTCGGGAAGTTCGCGAAGAGAGTACGCAACAGGCGAAGCGTACAGCCATAAGTGGATCAAGAACGGGATCGCCTGTCCGACGTCGCGATAGCGCACGTTGATGGCCGAAAGCCAGAAGCTGACGGCAAGAGCCGTCAAGATGGTCAGGAGCAGAAAAACCGGCGCGAGCAGCATGCGCCACGTGGGCATGGTTCCGTACCATGCCATCATGCCGAGAAAAAACACGAAGGAAATGGCGAAGTCGATAAGCCCGGAAGCGACAGCCGAAATGGGCAGGAGCAGCCGCGGGAAATACACTTTCGTGATCAGATGCGCATTGCCGACGACGCTCGTGACGCTTTGACTCAATGACTTCGAGAAGTATGTCCAAGGCATCAGCGCAGCGAAGCTGAACAACGGATACGGCTGACCCTCGGATGACATCCCCGCCAGATACCCGAAGATCATCGTGAAGACGACCATGGTCATGAACGGCTGAACAACGGCCCACGCCGCCCCAATGGCCGTCTGTTTGTAGCGCACCTTGACGTCGCGCCAGGTGAGGAAGTAGAGGAGCTCGCGGTAATCCCACAGGTCCTTGAGCCCGAAGCCGCTCCAACCCTCGACAGGCTTGATGCGAATATGAGGAGCATCCGTGCTGCTGACGTCGTGCACAATCATCACTCAAGAACGAAAATGGGCTACCGCCACGTGAGTCCCATGTCCGGCTTTGACGAATTGGAGGGTCCGGTCTCTGGACCAGATCGCGAGAAGGCAGGAATTGTAAGCTTGCAGGTATCTATCTGTATATCGTGCAATCGTACTATTTTCGCAGGCATTAAACGGCCTCTATGTGCCTGCAGGCGTGCGGCCTTTAAGCCGTCGGTTATAAAGGGCGCCATCGAAGTTGCCAAGATTTAGAAAAATCGGGATTAACGCGTTTGGCCCCGCCGGAATTCGCGAGGAGCATAGCGCACACGTTCTCGGAGACCGGCCAATCGAAACTGGCGCTTGCGCCTAGTGAAATTGGTACGACTCTACGATGCCGCTCACGCCATCGGTTCATACAATTACCTTCCCTGCAGTAATTTATCAGAGTAAGCGAACCCGAATGGGTTTATCAGGACGGTAGTTTATCCTGCCTGCGTCTCGATTTCCCGAACTGATGAACATCCTCGGAATCTCTGCCTATTATCACGACAGCGCGGCCTGCCTTCTGCGCGACGGCGAAATTGTTGCCGCGGCGCAGGAAGAGCGGTTCAGCCGAAAGAAGCATGACGCTCGGTTTCCGCAACATGCGGTGCGGTATTGCCTGCAGGACGGGCGCATGCCTCTCCGGGAGCTCGATTACGTCGTGTTCTACGACAAGCCCCTGCTGAAGTTCGAACGGCTGCTTGAGACCTACCTTGCCTACGCGCCGAAGGGCATTCGGTCCTACATGGCGGCAATGCCGGTGTGGATCAAGGAAAAGATGCTGTTGAAGAAGATGCTTCAACAGGAGTTGTTGCGCATTTCCCCGAACGCGGACAGGAAATCTTTGCCGCGCCTGCTCTTCTCCGAACACCATGAATCGCACGCCGCCTCGGCTTTTTACCCATCGCCGTTTGATCGCGCCGCGGTGCTGTGCATGGACGGCGTCGGGGAATGGGCGACGACATCGGCTTGGCTCGGGGAAGGCCGAACGCTGTCTCCGTTATGGGAGATCTGTTTCCCCCATTCGTTAGGACTCCTGTATTCGGCCTTTACCTACTACACGGGCTTCAAAGTCAATTCCGGGGAATACAAGGTCATGGGCCTTGCGCCCTACGGACGTCCGAAGTACGTCCACACAATCTACGACCATTTGATCGACTTGAAGCCTGACGGGACATTCCGGCTGAATCTGGATTATTTCAACTACTGCACGGGCCTCACGATGACAAACGGGAAATTCGATTCCCTTTTTGACGGACCGCCGCGCAAGCCCGAAAGTCCGCTCACTCAGCGGGAGATGGATCTGGCGCGCTCCGTCCAAGACATCACCGAAGAGGTCATGCTCCGGCTAGCGCGGACGGTTCAACGCGACACGGGGGCGGAGAACTTGTGCCTGGCTGGCGGCGTTGCGCTCAATTGGTGGGAAACGGAAGAATCCTTCGAGAAGGCCCGTTCAAGAATATCTGGATTCAGCCGGCGGCCGGCGACGCAGGCGGCGCAGTAGGCGCCGCGTATACGGCATGGCATCAGTTCGAGGAACGCCCGCGGCAAGTGCGATGCGGCAAGGATTCGATGCGCGGCAGTTTTCTGGGTCCGGCCTACGGGAACGACGAAATCGAAGCGCTTCTCCAAAGAGTTCGGGCCCCCTATGAGCGGCTGGACGAAACGATGCTGCTCTGCCGCGTTGCCGGCGAATTGGCGTCGGAAAAGGTTGTCGGCTGGTTTCAGGGTCCCATGGAGTTCGGGCCGCGGGCGCTGGGAGGCCGGAGCATCTTAGGAGATCCCCGCAGTCCGAAAATGCAGTCCGTCATGAACCTCAAGATCAAGTATCGCGAGTCTTTCCGGCCGTTCGCGCCATCCGTTCTCCGTGAGAGAGTCGCCGATTATTTCGAGATGGACGTGGACAGTCCGTACATGCTTCTGGTAGCCGGCGTTCGGCAGGACCGACGCGTCGAGATGAGCGCGGATCAGAAGGCGTTGTGGGGAATCGACCTACTGAACGTGCCGCGCTCGGACATCCCGGCCGTAACGCACGTCGACTATTCGGCGCGAATCCAAACCGTGCATGCGGACGCCAATCCGCGTTACTACAAGCTTCTTCAAGAATTCGAACGTAAGACCGGCTGCCCCGTTCTCGTCAACACTTCTTTCAACGTGCGAGGCGAGCCCATTGTCTGCTCTCCGGAGGACGCATATCGTTGCTTCATGAGAACGGAAATGGACGTTCTCGTCCTGGAGAACTGTCTTCTCTACAAGGAGAATCAGAAAGCGTTGGTTGTGGATACGGACTGGAGGAAGGAATTCGAGTTGGATTGATGGAGACTAAACCCTCAGACATGGAAACGAAGCATCTCCGTTCGTTTGGCATCGTGGTAGGGACAGGCTTCGCGATTATCGCGCTGTGGCCGCTGGTCGTCCGGGGACAGGCCGTCCGGATGTGGGCGCTGCTCCCCGCCGTGGCGCTGTTTGCGGCCGCAATGGCGTTTCCGCACGCGCTGCGCCCGGTTCATCGCCGGTGGATGGCGGTCGGCGAAGCGTTGGGGTGGGTGAACACGCGCGTCATCCTCACCGCCGTTTACGGCCTGCTGATCGTTCCCATCGGAGCGCTCGGCCGCATGAAAGGCAAGGACCCCATGCGACGGAAATTTGAACCCGAAGCCGAGAGTTACCGAATTCCGCGGACGAAGCGCCCGGCGAGTCATATGGAGCGGCAGTATTGATTGCGTGGGGATTTGGGGACAGAGACGAAGGGGAC
>Ga0209172_10000190_pt1 | contig 187689 bp, 182 predicted proteins | sample LarsenN4metaG_FD_184113 | JGI IMG/M metagenome (GOLD analysis project Ga0209172, IMG submission 184113) | Hot spring sediment bacterial and archeal communities from British Columbia, Canada, to study Microbial Dark Matter (Phase II) - Larsen... ... | reverse complement strand
ATTTAATTGGGGAGCGTTTTTTACCCATCGTGTAGAGCAGGATTTCCAGAATTAAAGGATTTTGATCCTATCATTCAGATAATCCTGCTCTTTCCGGGTGACATAAGTCTAATCGGTATAATGTCTCATCTTCATCTTCTATCTTCTGCCCTGCGGATCCAAACTCTGTTACTATGAAACGTGCTCTGCCCGGCCAGGTCGGCCAGGGCATCGGGGGTGGTCCAGTTGACATTGCGCCCGCCGTCGAGCTTAGCCCAGCGGCCTTTGGGCGAGGCCAACACACCGGGCCGCACTGCCTCGGTGACGACGGCCCGCAAGGTACACCAGCCTCGTTCATTTTCGACTACAACCGTGTCGCCGTCGGTAATGCTGCGAATGGCGGCGTCGGCGGGGTTGATTTCCACAAACGGCGTTCCCTCTCGTTCCAGTAGGCTGGGCTGGTTGGCCATACTGCTGGTAACAAAATGGTGGGCGGCCCCGGAGATGAGGGTGAGAGGCGACGCGAAGTGGGCGAGGAGGCGAGGAGGCGAGGCAGAGTCATAGCTGACCACTTCCTGCGGGTCTGTCCAGCCCGGCAGCGGGTCGTGTCCCGCCTCGGCCAACCGTTGAGAGAACAGCTCTACTTTGCCGCTAGAGGTGGGAAATCGCAAATCGGCAAAGGGGGTAGCCGAGTCAAGCGCCAGGGGAACAGGCCGGCCTTGTTTGAGCTGGGCCAGGGTAATCCCTCGAAAGGCCGGGTTGTGTTGGGCCGAAGCCATCAGAATCTCTTCAATCACTTCGTCAACGCTTTGATGCAGCCAGGGTTCTTTAAAGCCGAGGGCTGCGGCCAATAGGTTCATGACCTCCCAATTGCTTTTGCTTTCACCCAGCGGCGGAATAGCCGGGTGATTGTAGGTCAGCATGGTGTGGCCGTAGGCTTTATGCAGGTCGGCGTGCTCAAGCTGCGAGGTGGCTGGCAGAACAATGTCGGCGTAGTCGGCGGTATCGGTCATAAATAATTCGTGAACGACAGTGAAGAGGTCTTCCCGTTGGAGACCCTCGATAATTTTGCCGGCGTTGGGGGCAATCGCTGCCGGGTTGGAGCCAAACACATAGAGCGACATAATCGGCGGGTCGGTTACTTCGCCGGTCAGCGCCGCGCCGAGGCGGTTCATATTGACGCTACGGGCCGGGGGCGGGCAGTTCTCCCCATGGCTAACTCCGGCCCATTTGAAGTAACCGCTGGTGCTGTAGGCTACACCGCCGCCGCACACCCCGTATTGGCCGGTCAGCGCGGGCAGGGCCAGCAGGGCGCGGACCGTTTGCCCGCCGTGCTGATGGCGCTGCAAGCCGTCGGCAAATTTGATCAGGGCCGGCTGGGTAGTAGCGTAGAGACGGGCTAAATTAACAATGTCTTGTTCCGGCAGGCCGGTGATGGCGGCTACGCGAGCCGGTTCGTAGGTGGCCAGGCGTTCCTTTAGCTGCGGCCAGCCAACGGTGTAATTTTCCAGCCAGGCTTCGTTGTGCAGCTTTTCGGCTACGATGACGTGGGCCAGGCCTAAAGCCAGCACGCCATCGGTGTTGGGCAGAGGAGCCAGGTGCCAATCAGCGCCGCGAGCGGTGCGGGTGCGGCGGGGGTCAATGACTACCACCCGGCAGCCGTTGCGCTGAGCATTTTTGAGCAGGGGCATAAAGTGCGGCGCAGTGCTGACCGGGTTGTGGCCCCAGATGATAACCAGCTTGCTGTGAGCCACATCCTCATAAGGCTGGCTGTGCCTGGCTCCCAACGTCGCTTCGACGGCGTATTCGGCGGCGGCCCCGCAAATGGCCCGCTCAAGCTGACTGGCCCCCAGCCGGTTCCAGAGGCGGCTGCTGGTGACGGTCATCTGCACCAGGCCGAGCGTGCCGCTGTAGCTGTAGGGTAAAATGGCCGCCGCGCCATACTGGGCGATGATCTCCTGCCAGCGACCGGCAATTTCACTGATGGCTTCGTCCCAGGTGATGCGTGCCCACTGGCCGCTGCCTTTGGGGCCGGCTCGCCGCAAAGGGTATTGTAAACGGTCGGGGTGGTAGACTCGCTCCAGGTAAGGCCGCACTTTGGCGCACAGCCAGCCCTCGGTAATGGGATGGTCCGGGTCGGCGTAAAAGTTGACAGCCCGCCCGTCCTCGACTTCGGTGACGATGCCGCAGGTGTCCGGGCAGTCGTGGGGACAGGCCCCGTGAATACGTTGGATGGTCATAAATCCCCCCTTAGCGATTATCAAAAAATAAGTTCCCCAAATTCCTATGAGTTCCCAGGGAACTAAGGAACTCAAAACGGGAGTAAATTTTGGTTCATGATGACTATGCCGCCCCCAAAAAGCAAATTTGCAGCTTACTTTTTTCCTATAGGGCTGTGATATAATCTGTACTACTTTAAATTTACCGATATACCCAAAAACAAATTGCCCCGTCAACTCTTCATAATCAACTTCCCCTAGAATTTACTTCAAGAAGGAATAATTGTCAGGAAAGGAAGAATAAAATTATGAAGTGTCGCGGTATCTTTATGGGACATCAAATCAGTTTGGCTGTATTATTGGCCTTTTTGCTAGTGGTTGTAAGTTTGGCTCTCCTGGAATTGACTGCCGAAGCAGCCCGTCGCGGTAAAGGGCCAGGGTGCGGCGGGGATTTGCTGGATGGAACCGAGCAGAATGGGGACATTATCATGGTCATGGCCAGTACCTTCTGGAACTCAGGCGGGCCGGTGATTACCAAAAATCTAGAAATCGAGGGAGGCTGGCAGGTAAAAAGTGGGGAAAGTTGCTCCGCGTCCACCGTTTATACCGATACCTCGAAATTTGAGTTTGTTGGCCCCAACACCCGCTCTACAGCCAATGAGTTTGGGGCGCCGGTGATGACCATTGATCCCAGTGTACTGACCTTAACTGTTAAACATATTATTTTTAAGCAAGGTGGATTTGTACCACAGGGAGGAGGTCTCAACGGCGTTATCTCCAACAGCGCTTATATCCTATTAGAAAACGTGGCCTTTGTTGATGACGGGGGAGGCGCTGATACTGGAGCGGGTTTATTCCTGCAAGTGCGGGGTAATTCGCGCCTGGTAATCTCGGGCAGTCAATTCTTGACCAATACAGCGCAAGATACAGGCGGCGGCTTTGAGCTGCACGTCTTTGGTGGCAGTCAGGTGACGCTCGCCAATGCCGAGGTACGGGGCAACCGTTCGTTGGATGGCAATGGCGGCGGTGGACGCATTGTGCTAAATAGAGGCACAGTTACCATTGCTAACAGCACTTTTTCTGGGAATCTGGGCAATCAGGGTTTTGGAGGCGGCCTGTCGGTGGAAGGGGTGGGAAGCGGACCAAATTATCTAATTCTGCAAAATACGGTTATTTCCGGCAACACCGCCAGTTTTGGTGATGATGATCTGCACATTAGCGGCAATGTGACAGTTTTGGATAATCAAATTTTCTTGCCAATTGTAAGAAAAAGCCTTAACTAAAATCTTTATCAGGTTACCGAAATATTCTTGAACTTAAACACACCGCCTCGAATAATTTTGCCGGCATCTTTGAGCTGGAAACCGCGCCGGAGTAGAGTATAACCTTGTCCATAACATAAGGGCACAATGGCCGTATCTTCAGCTACTAAGAGCCTATCAGCTTGATGGTAAAGCCTTAATCGCTCTCTTTGATCGGTTAAATTAGCAGCCTGTTCCACCCAGCGATCAAACTGATGACTTTGCCAGCCAAAGTAATTAATCGGGCTGGCGCTGTGGAAAAGAACCCGTAGAATATCATCAGGATCAGGATAGTCAGCTTCCCAACCGTCTAAGGCTAAGTGGGCCTTACCTTGATTGATTTGTGCAGCAATCTCCTCAGCCGAAAGATTTTCTATCAACAATACCTGCACCCCTAAATGTCGAACCCAACTATCTTGCAGATATTGAGGCATCGTACCAGAGTCGGCCAGAGCTACCAAAATCAAAGGGGGTAAATCTTCTCCTGAATTAAAACCCGCCTGTTTCAAGCGGTCCTGAGCCAGGGTTGGGTCGAAACGTGGCCCAATTTCAGGGGAATGTCCGGGCACTACGGGTGGTATAATTCCCCCCAAGGCCGGTTTTTGAACATTAGCCCAAACTTCTCGAACCAATCTTTCGCGATCAATACTGTGGGCAAAAGCCTGACGCACCAATAGCTGATTAAAAGGAGGATAATGGCAAGTAAACACTAAAAAATAAGTCGTCAAATATTGAGCTAAAAATGTCTCTTCAGTATAACGCGTCGGTATATCGGCCCGATCATCAATTCGACACCAATCCACCTGGTCATTTAAGAAGTTATTGAGACTAGGCTCCACAAAACGTAATATAACCTGCTCTACACTGTCATTATCCAAGCCCCAGTAGAAGGGATTTTTCACTAAACTTACCTCTTGGTCATCTACCCACCTATCAATTTTGTAGGGACCGTTGCAGACCAAATTATTCGGCTGACTCCACTTTGTTTCATCTTGCTGGATCTTGTGAGCAGGTTGAGGAAAAGTGATACGGGTTGCCAAAACATAGGGAAAGTATCCTGCAGGCGTTTTTAAGTGAATCTCCAGGTTTAAATCATCTAAAGCCTTGATTCCAACTGAGTCTGGATCACTATTTTGACCCTGATGAAACGCTTCTGCCCCTTGCACAATATATAATAAATGAGCTAAACCTGCTCCTGTATTTGGATTTAAATTTCTGCGCCAGGCAAAAACAAAATCGTGAGCCGTTAAGGGTGAGCCATCACTCCACCTTAAATTGGGCCGCAGTTCAACTCTGTAGCGGTTGCCCCCTTCATCAACCTGCCAACGCCGGGCTAGGGCTGGCATCACATTCATTTCCGTATCAAGTTCTACCAATCCCTCGAATAATTGCGCCGTAATATCAGACTCGTCTAATATCTCAAACAAGCCTGGATCAAGCGTAAGCGGGCCATGATTAAATACCCCCCAGCGGAAAACTCGTTCGTTGCCTAAATTAGACGGAGTTTCCTCCTCCACCTGCTCCAACAACCCAAAAGCCCGGTCGTAAAACTCCTGCGCCCCCTCGAAATCCAGGCGATTGGCCCGCACCTGGGCCAGTTTGAGATAGGTTTTGGCCCGGCGCTCCGGGTTGGCCGGGCCACCGGCGGCTTCCTGCTCGTCGAGCAGCTTCAACACCCGCTGGTACAGCATCTCGGCTTCTTCGTTGGCGTAGAGCAGGCGGGCCTGGTCGGCGGTTTGGAGGTGGTAGTAGATGGCCTGCTCAAAATCGCTGGCCCGCTCGTAGTGGTAGGCCAGCAGGCCCGCCTGCTCCGCGATGCGGCCTGGAAAGAAGCGCTCTAAGGACTCGGCCACCTGGCGGTGGTAGGCCCGGCGGCGCTCGTAGAGCAGGGTGCTGTAGGCGCTCTCCTGGATCAGGCTGTGGCGAAAGGCGTAAGAGGGACCGAGATCGGTGGCTTCGCCGGGTAGCACGTAGCGGTCGGCTTCCAGGGTAGCCATCTGGCGCGACAAATTTTCCTCCCCGGCGGTCAGCACGGCCAAAACCTGGGTAAAAAAGGTCTCGCCGATGACCGAAGCCATTTGCAGGGTGTGACGGGCTTCGACGGCCAAGCGGTCAATTTGGGCCAATAACAAGCCATGTACCGAATCAGGGATATTGAGCGATTCGGGGGTTATTTCGTCCAGATCAACATCGCCGGACAGGAGGCCCTGGCTGCGCAGGGAGCGGACCATCTCGACCAAAAACAGGGGATTGCCGCCGCTTTTCGCCACCAGGTAAGCCACGATGCGCTCCGGCAAATCGGGGGCAGTGTGAGCCACCAGCGCCGCCGCCGAGGCCGGCTCCAGGCTGTCGAGGGTCAGGTCCAGCAGTTCGGGCGAATCGGGCTGCTCCAGCAGATATTGGCGCAGCGCCCAGACCCGGCTGTCGCGCTCTGGACGCATGGCTAAAAGCAGGATGATCGGCTGGCGGGTGGTCAGGGGCAGGATGGTTTCGATCAGTTGCAGCGAGGTTGGGTCGGCCCACTGCAAATCGTCCAGGGCCAGGGCCAGGGCATGGCGGCGCGACAACTGCACCAGCAAATCACGGGTTACCTCAAAGAGCTGCCAGCGAAAACTTTCGCCGGACAGACCTTCCAGCCGGCGGGCCAACTCGTCGTCGAGGGGCAAGCCCATAAAACGGGCCAGGTAGGGATAGGTGGCTTCCAGCCGCGCCCGGCCAAACAAATCAGCGCAAAAGGCCCGCAGATGCTGGCTGGACTCGTCCGGCCCGGCCCCAGGGGGCAGATCCATCAGGTCGCGCAGCACACTGATGAACAGGTAGCCGCTGAGGGCCGAGCCGTAGGCCAGACTGATACCGCCGGCCCAGGCGGTTTGGGTTTCGGTGCGGAGGCGCAGAAAATCGAGAAAGTGAGTTTTACCCATACCCACCTCGCCAATCAGGGTGATGACTCCCCCCTGACCGGCGGCCAGTTTTTCCAGGCTCTGTTGCAGTTGGGCCAGTTCGCGCTCGCGGCCAAAAATCGGCCTGACCCGCCGAAAGCGGCGCGTCTCCGGCTCACCCAGGCCGGTCCGCACCCCCAGCGCGGCAAACACCGGGATGGGTTGGGCTTTGCCTTTGACCATGATGGTACCCAAATCGGCCATTTCAAATTCCGGCCCCAGCGCATCCCGCACCGCTTTTTCAAGCAGAATTTGGTCATCGGCGGCATTTTGCATCAATCGGGCCGACAGGTTGATTGAGTCACCCATGGTGGTGTAGTCGTGGCGGTTGGGCGAGCCAATCGGCCCGGCAAAGACCCGCCCGCTGGTCAGCCCAATCCGCTGCATGGCGATAAAAGGCAGGCCGCCGCACTCGGCCTGCAAATCCAGGGCGCAGCGAATAGCCCGCGCCTCCTGCTCTTCCACCGCTCGCGGCGCACCAAAAATCACATGGATCAAACTGCCCTTATCACCGGTGATTAGCCGGTTGACCCGCCCCCCATACCGAACCGCAGCTTGTTGGGCTGTGCTGAAGTAGGTTTGCAACTTAGGACCAACCTCCGGGTCGGCGTCGTAATCCAGGCCGTGAAACTGCACAAACAAGCTGACCACCGGCTTGAGTTCGGCCACTTGAGCACGACCGGCGGCCAAAGTTTCGTAAATCTGGGGCGGCACATAGGGAATCAGACGCTCGATCAGCGCCTTTTCCGCCCGCGGATGCCATTGGAGCGGAGGCCAGGGTTTGGGCCGGGCCGGACGCAGTAGACGACCCACTGCCGCAAAATCATCGCGCCACCCGGCGACGGTCACGGCTTCGGGCAGGGCGGCCAGAGTGGCCCGGTCGAGCATAATATCGCCCGAATTGGCGTGGTGTTCGGCCTCGGCCATGCGGTCCAAGGTGGCGCCGCCCAGCACGTCCTCGTAACCGTATTGAGGCAGGCCCAGGTTGAAACGCTTGATCGAGCCGTAGGTCAGGCCAATTTTCATTTTCAGGGTGACAATGCCGATGGGCGTCGGCACCTGGCCGTGAATCTGGATGGCCTGCTGCATGCGCCAGGCCGAGGTCAGCGCCCGCCGGATGACCGCCGCCCGCCGCACCCCGTGCTCACGGGGATACCAGACAATCAAGGCGTCGCCGCCAAATTTGATAACGCTGCCGCGAAAGGCGTCAATTTCGGCAATGAGCGGGGTAAAGACGCCGCTGAGGGCGCGGGTCAACTCTTCCGCGCCCTGGTCGGGGCTGAGGCCCTGGGTCAGGGCTTCGGTTAGCGGGGTAAAGCCGGAGATGTCGGCAATCAGGGCCACGCCCTCTTCCGGCAAAGGCGTAGCGGGCCGGAGGATGTGCTCCACCCGGTCGCGGGGAATGTAGGCAGCTAAGGCAGGGAGAAGGGCGACGGTCATCATTTGGTCTCCTTAAGAAAATAGACCGGGGACGGGAGACCGGAGACCAATAATAAATACCCGGTCCCCCAGGGGGAGGCGAAGCGCTCTCATCGTCCCCGGTCTTCGGTCATCAAAAGATGCAATCAATGAGCTAATGAGGGAGTCTACGACCAAATTACACCGATTTTAGCTGTTTCGCAATAGGCCTTGTTACCCTAACCAGGATAAGATTGGCCAAAGAGGTTTTTACCACAGAGGCAACTTTGTCACCGGCACTCGTCCGGCGATGAAGTCGCCGGACTATGAAACAGCGCCCGATGAATCGGGCTAAAGCCGGGTTCACCGGGCGCGGTTAAGTAGCCCTGGCAGTTCATCCAGGGCAGGCGAGACGGACGAAACAGTTTCCCAACGCTCTCGTTAAATTCTTGAGGTGCGGTGATAAATAAAGAGGAGTTTCAACCAGTTTTTTAGGCGCTGGTAAATGGCAATAATCCAACCGGAGACATTCGTCACCAGCCCGGTGAACAGCACCACCATCGAAGACAGGGTAGCCAGCAGGGTTGACCATTTCTGCCAGTCCAGCCACTCGCTAAAGCTGGCCTGGCCGATTTCGGTGGGCAGACCGGCCATCCCGGCGGTGACTGCTTGCCCCACGCTGGACATGGTCAGGGCGGTTAACCAGACCCCAAAAACAACGGCCAGGGCCAGGGCCAGCGTCACCCCCAGTGCCCCCAGGCTAATCCAGCGACGGTCGGTAGCCAGCAGATAGCTGTCGGCGCTGCGGCTGCCAAAGAGCAGGTCGTGCCAGACTTTGGCCTGTGATTCCAGCCGCTGGAGGGCGTGTTTTTTACCATCAGCATCCAGTTTTTCAAGCCGGCCCTCATCGCGGAATTTGTACAGGGTGTGATGCAGCACCAGGGCCACATGCTCAGGCAAATGGTTGGCGATGCTGTCGAAACGCGCAGCCAGGTATTCCAGTCGCGGCGGCCGGAGCAGATCGGCAAAGCGATCAGGCCCCAGCACATCGGCGTGCCAGTAAGTATCGGCCAGGCTGCCGCCATAGGTAAAGCCGCGCCCGGTCAGCTCGTCCTCGGTGCTGAGGGTAGTCCAGACCTGGCGGCTCCACTCGTCCAGCTCGCCCTGGCAACGGTTGAGGTCAATGCCCCCGGCCAGCAGTTGAGCCAAGCCGGTTTGAGCAGGCAGGGGACAGGGCGGTAGTTCCGTCTTGAGTCGGGCGGCGGTGCGATGAAGCTGGTCTACGGCAAAAAAGAGTTCGTCGTATTCACTCAGGGAGCGGTCGCTGAAATCAAAACGCTGGCTGGCGTCGCCCTGCAGCTCCGGCAGGTGGTAGCCGGAGCGGGCATAACGGCGCAGGCGGCCAAAAGTTTCCACCGTCAGCCAGCCGAGGCGCACGGCCAGGAGGACTTGGTTTGTACTGCTTGACTTTGAGCCATCTACCTGATCTGCCATAAATCAAGTTTTGAACCTCCAATGATTAATCGCAGTCAAAATAAATTCAACTGCGTCGCACTCGACACGTCTGCTTCTTTGGGCTGGCTAAAAGCGGTGGCTTCTTTGATGAACAGGGGCAGCTTTTGGAAATCTTCAATCAACAGGGGCCGCCATTTGGGTTGGTGCAGCGCCGCCGCCGGGTGGAACATGGGCACAATCAGCCGCTGGCCGACTCGTTGGGCCTGGCCATGAATTTTGGTAATCGAAGCGCCGGGGAAGTAGCGGTACATGGAGAAGCGGCCCAGGGTGACGATTACTTTGGGGTCAATTAGTTCCACCTGCCGGTCGAGATAACCTTTGCAGGCGGCCAATTCGTCAGCTTCGGGATCGCGGTTGTTGGGCGGGCGGCACTTGACCACGTTGGTAATGAAAACTTCTTCGCGTTTGAAGCCGATGCCATGCAGCAGCTCCTCCAAAAATTGACCCGCCGCGCCGACAAAAGGCCGGCCTTGCTTGTCTTCGTTGAAGCCAGGCCCCTCGCCGATGAATATGATCTCGGCGTTGGCCGGTCCCTCGCCGGGCACAGCCCGCGTGCGGCCCTGGTGAAGCGGGCAGCGTGCGCAATCGTGTACCGCGCGGGCAATCTGGCGCAAGTTCATGCGGGGCACGGGCGGCAGGGTAGCGGGATCAATCAGCGGCAGCGGATAATCACGCACCCAGCTATCGCTGCCTTTGGCTTTGCGAAACCAGTCGCCTTTGGGGCTGAGCATCCAGATATCGCCATAGGCTTCATCCGGCAAACGCATCTGGCGTAGGGTGGCATCGCGCTCGGCTTCGCCAATTTCACCGCTGGCGCAGCGGGCTTTGACGGCTTCAACTTGATTTTGAAACTCGATAAATTTGTTGGACATAGCTTAAATTTTAACCAGGCGTTGGAAAAGCGCAACCTTGTGTTGGGCAAGCATTGCCTGATAATCCGGCAGCGCCAGCGCCGGTGTGGTTAAAATAAGGGCGTCTTCGTCATTATCGCTGTAGTAGCGGGGACGACGGCCTACCTGTTCAAACCCGTATTTTTGGTACAAGGCCAAGGCAGTATGGTTTGAAGGACGCACCTCCAGCGTAGCTACGGCTGCGCCCAACGCCTGACCCGCCTCAAGCAAATGCGCAAGCAGCCATTCCCCCAGGCCCAGGCCGCGCCAGTCGGGGTGAACGGCAATGGTGCTGATGTGGGCTTCGTCGGCCATGAGCCAGAAACCGGCCAATCCAATAATAACAGGCATATCGGTGGAGGCGAGACCGGGGACCGGGGACCGGGGACCGGGTTGAGATTTGTCGGGCGCTGCTGAAGATGAGAGGTTGAAGGGAGGATGAGACAAAAAAGTGCGGAGGACAAAATAGTGGGCAAATTGGTTGTGCTGGAGTTCGTATTCAAAGGCGCGCATGGGCCAGTTCATGGCGTAGGAGGCGCGCTCAATCGCGACGACGGCGGGGAGGTCGGCCAAAGTCATCGGTTCAATTGTAAAAGGCAAAGACGGCTGCTCGGTCACGAGGCGCTCACTGAGGGCGAGGGCAGATAAATGGGGGCTAGGGCGTCGGGGTCGTCCTGATCGCCGGCTTCCAGCCGTTGGGCGGCAATTTCGGCCAGGTAGCCGGCGCGGCGCAGGCGAGTGGCCGGAGAGACCATCAACGCTCTATGGTCCGACCCCCGCTGCAAGACCTGAGCAGTTTGGGCGTCAATCTCGCCGGTGCAGAGGGCCGGCTGGGTGATCTGTCCGGTCAGGGTTTCAATGGTGGTCAAATGAGGTTCAACCAAAAACTGCCACCCCTCGTCGCCCTGGCCGAAACAGGCGGCAATGACCCGGCCTCGCCCGGCTTGAAGAACAACCCAGATAGGCAGAGTTTGGGATTGTAAGGGGTAAGCGGCTATTTCGAGGGTGGAGACGCCAATAACCGGCAGCTTGTGGGGCAGCGCCAAGCCTTTGGCGATAGACAGAGCAATCCGCACCCCGGTAAAAGAACCCGGCCCCAGCGATACGGCCAACGCCGTTAAATCGGCAACGTTGAGATTGGCCTGGTCCAGCATGCGGACCAGCCGCGGCATCACCTCGATGGTGTGGTTACGGCCGGAAAACCAGCTTTCTTCGGCCAGCACGCCATCCTGGTTGTACAAAGCCAGGCCGGCGTATTGGGTGGCGGTGTCAATGGCGAGAATCATTGAAATTTGTGAATTGCAAATGATGAATTGTGAATTGTGAATAAATAGATTTGTTTCTTGGCTGCTGCTTTGGCACAGGGCTTTTTACCTATTGGATTCGCCCACGAAATAGGGCAAAATTAGGATCAGTAGATCCGATTTTCCGAGGAGTGAGGCACGCCCACGTGCCGAACACCGCCGCACGTGGGTGTGCTGGCTCCTCAAATTTGGATCCACTGAGAATAATTTACGGCTGGCGTTGCTGGGCAAAGGTAGCTTGTTTAAAGGTCTCAAGCAGCCTCAAAAAACGCTGGCCGTGCGGGCGTAAAACTACCCGGCGCTTGGTGTCCTCCAGGTGAAACAGTTCTACTTCCAGGTAATCGGTGGGCAGCAACGCCGTAGCCCGGTCGGCCCACTCGATGATAGTAATGCCGGCGCCGTACAAATAATCTTCCAGGCCAAAAGTGGCCGTTTCGGCGGCATCGGCCAAACGGTACAGGTCAATGTGATACACCGGGTAAAGTCCTTGATACTCGTTGACCAGGGTAAAGGTGGGCGAAATCACCGGCTCGGTGACGCTCAGCCCGGCGCAGACCCCCTGCACCCAGCGCGTCTTGCCGCTGCCCAAATCGCCCACCAGCGCCAGCACATCGCCCGGTTTGAGATAGGCCGCCAGGCGCGCGCCCAACCGGCGGGTTTGCGCTTCGCTGTGGCTGATAAAATCCAGGGTGTTGGGTTCAAGAATGGGTGGCACGAACAGGGACTCCTTGCCAGCATTATACCCCCATTATTGGAGAGGGACAAAGCCTTTGGCAGATTTATCTAACTTATGGTATGATACCACCAGATTTTGATTAAAAGGATTTTCTATGCGCTATCTCCTCATCTCAGATATTCACGCCAACCTCGCCGCTTTTGAATCCGTCCTTGAAGATGCCGAGGGTTTGTACGATAAGGTATGGTGTTTGGGGGATATGGTCGGCTACGGGCCGGACCCCAATGAATGTGTCGAACTGCTTTTAACCCTCGACCACCTGTGTATTGCCGGCAACCACGATTGGGCCGTCTTGGGCAAGCTAGATATTGACGATTTTAACCCCGACGCCCGCTTTGCTTCGCTGTGGACCCGCGAGCAGTTGACCGATAAAGTGCGCGATTATCTGGATAATCTACCGATTGCCCTGGTTGAAGAAGAGTTGTATACCTTGGTGCATGGCAGCCCGCGCCACCCGATTTGGGAATACATTCTCTCGCCGACCATTGCCCAGCCCAACTTTAAACAGTTTAACACACCCTACTGTTTTGTGGGACACACCCACAGCCCGGTTATCTTTCAAGAGGCGCTGCAAGCCAATGCTATGTGCGAACCTCTGGCGGCGGATTTTAACAACGGCCCCATGCGCCTGGGCGAGCGGCGGCTCATTATCAACCCCGGCAGCGTTGGTCAACCCCGTGATGGCGACGCCAGGGCCGCTTATGGAATTTTGGATGTTGACGCCCGCTCTTTTGAATACCGGCGCACCTCTTACCCGGTCAGCGTGACCCAGGAAAAAATGAAAGCCTATGATTTTCCGGCCCGGTTATGGAATAGGCTGGCTTTTGGCTGGTAAGGAACTAAAGTGACAACTCTCACGTCTACTAAGCGTGAGAGTTTTTTTATTTTAGCCCAAAGGATGGAGGTTTTGATGAAGACCCGTTCAACTTGTAATCCAATTTCTTACCTGGCTCTGTTTTTTTTGCTTTTTACCATGCTTACCGCCTGCGGAGCGGCCCGCGCCCCGGAGCAGACAGCCGCCTATGCGCCCGAACCTGCGATAATGCCTGAGGACGGCGCTGCCGCCGAAGCTCCCTCCTCTGCTCCGGTGGAATCTCGCGCAGACTATTCGGGGCGGATTGAGCCGATTGAGCAAATTTTATATGCCGCCGCCCAGCCGCAAGAATCGCGGATAATTATATACACCGGCAATATTTCGCTGGTGGTCCAGGATACCCGCGAAGCGATGACGGCCATCACCGGCCTGGCCCAAGAGCAGGGCGGCTACGTTTCGGCCTCGAATGTTTACCAGGCCGGGGAGGTGCCGCGCGGCAGCATTACCATCCGCGTGCCGGCGGAGAGCTATCTGGATACGCTGGAGAAACTGCGGGCGCTGGCCGTGCGGGTCGAATCGGAAAATTCCGGCACCGAGGATGTGAGCGAAGAGTTTACCGACTTGCAGGCCCGCAAAGCCAACCTGGAAGTGACCGAGAAGGCCTTGCAGCAACTGCTGGAAGAACGCCAGCGAGTCGGCAGCACCAGCGACATTTTAGAAGTTTACCGCGAGTTAACCGGGGTGCGCGGCCAGATTGAGGAAATCGAAGGCCGGCTGCGCTACCTGGCCAACAAGGCGGCCCTGTCAACCATCACCATTGACCTCATCCCCGATGTGCTGTCTCAGCCGGTCAGCGTGGCCGGGTGGGAGCCACAGGGCGTGGCTAAAGAGGCGGTACAAGCCCTGGTAATAGCCTTGCAAGGGTTGGTCAATGTGACCATCTGGCTGGTGATTTTTATCCTGCCCCTCTTGATAATTTTCCTTATTCCGATCGCGTTGGTCATCTGGGCTATCCGGGCCTGGTGGAAGCGTTACAAAGCCCGTCGAAGAAGCTCTCCGCCAACGCCGCCGGCGGGAGCGCCGGCCGGGGCGGAATAAATGGAAGACTGGAGGATTGGAAGGTTGGAAGGTTAGTCAGGATTTACCAGTCTTCCAGCCTTCGAAGTATTACCGGAGTAACTACACAGTCATGTCATTTCGAGGCCGTAGGCCGAGAAATCTTCCCTACTCGCAGGCTATTCAAGCACCGACCTGGAAGATTTCTCCTCGCAGGCTCGTCGAAATGACATGGGTGTGTTCAAAATGAGTTGTAGGACAAGCTGTTAGCTTGTCCCAAAACCGGACAAACTAACAGTTTGTCCTACATTTCCAACTCATTTTAGTCACACCCAAATGACATGATACCTGAGCAGTTGCTTCAGTGGAATTATTTAAGCCGGTTGGTTAGACGAGGCCGGGGGGTGGGTCAGGTCGTGGTATTCGCCCAAAACGGATAGAATTTGTTTGGTGGTATCATCGCGCTGTTTATCCCGTTTGCGCTGCTGGTAGGTATCCCACCGCCGAAAAATCTCGGCTTGAACAGAACTGGGATTGAGGACTCGACTAAAAGTAAATGTTTTGCCTACCCCGGCCGTTTCAATTACCACATCACCCAAATTTAACAGTTTGTAAAAAAAGTTGGGAATGATATAGGTAATGTTCTGGATGCTGTCGAAACTGCCCTCACGCAGTTGTTCCCCCTTGAGCCGAAACGAACTGCTCTCCACGTCAATAATTTTAGTATTGGTCACAATATAGACATCACGCCGCCAGTCGTCATACTCCCACACATACCAAAACAGGCTGCCCAACACGGCCAGAACCAAAATCAATTCAATAATCCAGCCTCCTCCTTCCAGATAATCCAAATACGGCAGGTTAGCCAGGGCTGTCAACAGCAGATAAAGGCTGAAAATAAAGGCCAAAACGGGCAAAAAAACGTGCTGTAGCAAAACATAATAATGTTTGCGCCACAGGATGCCCTCTTCACCCCTGATGCGGGTGACTTCGCGGATGCTCGGCCAGAAGTAGTTGGTTCTGAAATTAGGCATGGTGATGGTGGGTAACGTAATACCGCTTGAGGCCGGCACAACTTTGGGGGCAGGAGCGCCGGTCTGGGGTTGGGCTAAAACATTCTTTGCCAGGCGCTCATTGATTTGCCGGCGCACGGCGGCGGTATCGGCAGCGGCGGCCCGCTCTTTGGCCCGAAGCTGTTCGGTTAGAATGATCCGGCTCAACTCCTGGGCTGAGGCGACGTTGTCAACCGTAATGGTGCCAGCGGCGGCAGTTTTTATCTCAATATCGTCCACATCAAAGAACAAGTCGAGCCAGCCGTGCGAGATAACTGTCACATTTTGAACCTGGGTTAAAGGGACTTCAAATCGCTCCTCGCCAAAAAAGAGAATTCGTTCCATGTGGATGACTCGCTTGGTGGTGATAATCAAATCATCATTGCGCCAATCAAAATAGTTATACAGGATTACCAGGGCGGCCAGCACCACAAAGGGAACAACAATCAGCAAGGCCAACGGGTCGGTGAAGGTTAAAACCAGTGAAATGCCCATCAATTCCGTCCCGATGAGAAACAGCACCGGAATAATTAGAATGGCAATAGGCCAGGTCAGCGTGGCCATAAAGGCCAGAAAATGGCGCTTGACCGCCCGAACAATCACTTCGTCGGCCTGTAGATTTAAACCAGGGAAGGCCGCTTCGGCCTGGTCATCGTAGCGGCGCTCGATATTTTCAAAATATTCGCCAATACTCGACTCCTGGCCGATCAGCCAGTTCCAGTCATCGAGATCATAGATCGCCACAACAGCATCTCTAACCACCTCAACGGTAGCGGCGCGGGGAGAGTTTCTGAGGATGGCTCGCATGCCAAAGATATCGCCGGGATACAGATAATTGAGCAGCCGGTTATTGTTGTTGGTATCAACAGCTTTAAGTTCTCCACTAATAACCACAAAGAATCTTTTATCTTCATCGCCTTGCTTAACCACCTGGCTGCCTTGCCAGGCAAACTCAATATCGGCGCGCTGGGCAAATTCGGGGACCAATTCAGAGGGAAAATTTGATTTGACAAAAGCCTCATGGTTTTGGAGCAGCGGGATTAATTGCTGAATAGCCTCGGCCTGTTTTAAATCCATCATCCGACCCCTTTTGACATAACAACTCTTCTCTTTGATTTTACCACAATGTGTTAAATTTTAGGAATGAGGGGGGTGTTTTCGGAGGAAGGAGGTTGGAGATTGAAGAATCTCTAATCTCCCCTTACTTGGGAACGGCATAAACAGCAACATCATTGACTTTATCATAATAGACCAGGGGTAAATAAGCAGTCATCTGCTCGATGGAGGGGGTAGCAGGCAGGGTGTGATAAACCACCACGTATTCGATGCTCTTTTGCCGCAGTAGTTGCAAGGCGGCTGCGGAGGGAAATTTGAGCATTTCATCGCGCACACGACCGTGGTCCGAGGGGAAAAAGCCGGAGTAACCGTTGAGCATCGCCCCTTGAAAGTAGCGATTGGCCAGCATCCAGCGGGTTGTTGGCTCAAAATCTTCTACTTTGCTGCTCTGGGCAAAAGGTAACATGACAATATTCAAAGGTGTTGCCGCCTGCTGTTGGTTTAGCCAGGCTTGCCAGGGCAAGGGTTCTAATTGCTGGGGCAGTTCTTGCAAGGGCAGCGGCCAGGCCAGCAGTTCGAAGAGGGTCAGCGCAGCGAAGCCTAGCTGGAAAAAAAGACCGGGGACCGGGGACCCGTTCGACACTCCCTGCGGTCGCAGGGCAGGCCGGGGGCCGGCATCACTGCTGACCCCTGGGGGAGTCAGGGCCATACCAGCGGTTAAGACAGTTCCAGTCAGCCAACGTCGCAAGTTATCCAGACCAAAACCGGCCAGGAGCGCCAGATGAAGGTGAACCAGCATTGCAAAGCGAAAGGGGCTGCGGAGTTGGGCAAAGCCGGGTACAAAATCTCGCACCCATTGATAGGGTTGGACCCCAGCCACGTTTAGCCGCAGCCCCAGCGATAACAGCAGGGCGAGGGCCACAGCCAAAAGCAGATAAAGTTTGACTCGCCGGCACTGGCGGCCAAAAAGGCCCAATCCGGCCAGGACGATCAGCCCCAGGCCGGGAAACAAACGCTGGCCCTGTCCCGATTTCAAATCCAAAATTTGGCCGTACAACAGGTGATAATCCAGAAAGTTACGGTAATACTCCAGCTTGGCCGAGTTGCTCTCGATGGTTTGGGCGCTGCGGCTGAATTGATACTCGGCCAGGCGCTGCTGCTGCGCCCATAGAAAAGGGCCGGTCAGAGCTGCGGCCAGCAAAGAAACAGCCACGAGCTGGCTGATTATTTTTAAATTCAGATGTTCGCGCCGGAGTTGAAACACAAAAGCCAGCGGCAGAAAAAAGAGGCTGAACAGGCCGTAGTAGCCGCAGGTGAAAAAGGTGATAGGTGTACCCAACGCCAAGCAAAGGTTAGTTTGCCAGAGAGGAGGCGAGGAGGCGGGGACGCGGGGACGCGGGGGGAGAGAGAGGAAACGGTTGAGAAAAAGCAGCGACCACAAGAAGCCAAAAAGGGCGATGAGTTGCAGTACGCCCATTTCTTGAGCCACAAAGGGGAGGGATTGCATGAACAGTCCGGCCAGCAGGCTGGACAGCGGCGACACGCTCCACTCGCGCAGCAGCCAAAAGGCAAACCAGCCGTTGAGGGTTAAAAATAAGATGACCACCATATTGTAGCCCACAGCGGACGAACGGAAGGCCAGCCACAGCGGGGCGGCCAGCAGGGCGCTCAACGGCTGGGCTTCCGAAAAGGCGAAAGCGCCCTGATCCGGGGCAAAAATAGGCGCATCCCAGTAGCGCGAATAGCCTTGCACCTGCTGGTCAATATTCCACTGCAAGGTCCACAGGTTGAAAAAGGGAACGGTCGCCGCCTCTTCGCTGCCGCGAGGGATGTGGCTGAAGAGATGCAGCGGCAGAGGGTAGGTCAGAATCAAGGCCCAGAGGGTGAAGAGAAGAAAGAGAAAAGAAGGCGAGGAGATGAGGAAAAGAGGAACATTTACGCTGTTTTTGCTGACCATTTCCTGGCCTCTTTGTCTCACCGTTTCATATCCTCTTTCAAAGTGTAGCACACCTCAACTCAAATGGGCAATCGTATGGCAAATTGCCTATTTGCTCTCTACCTAAACTTTTGTCTCACTTGTTGGAACAATTATTTCAATCTATCATGGTCGTATGATCGGCCATATTTCTTTTTCAAGCCCATATTGGCGGCGATTAACGATTTTTACAACTGTCACCTTGACTGCGGCGGCGCTGTTTTTGCTTATTTACTTCATTAACCTTCAGGTCAACGCCTTTGTTACCCCGACCCGGCGCCCCGTTATTGGCTCGCCGGCCGATGTCGGGCTGGTTTATCAAGACGTCACTTTGACGACTGCCGATGGCTTAAAATTAGCCGCCTGGTATATCCCCGGATGGCAGTCCAACGCTATTGTTTTAATCCATGGTATTGACGCCAACCGGGAAGCAATGCTGCCACACGCACTTATTTTCGCTGAGGCCGGATATCCCCTGCTGCTGCTTGATTTGCGAGGTCATGGTCAGAGCGAGGGAACGGAAATAACCTATGGCTATCGCGAGGTTTTGGATGTGCAGGCGGCAATAGACTATTTGCTGACTCTGCCGGAAATTAAAAAAGTTGGCGCTTTGGGGGCATCGTTAGGTGGAGCGGTGGGGGTGCGGGCAGCCGCAGTTGATCCGCGCCTGAGAGCTATGGTGGTGGAGAGCAGTTTCAGCAGCTTATCGGCTGCCGTGGACGACGCCTTCGATGACCGTTCCATTTTTCCCAAGTGGCCCTTTGCTCCACTGCTGGTGGCCTTGGCCGAATACCGTTTAGGGATCCAGGGTAGCCAGGTTGATTCAGTGCGAGACCTGGCAACCCTTTCACCGCGCCCGGTCTTGATCATTCATGGCACTGCCGACCGCTTATTTCCACCCGATCACGCGCTCAGAATGTACGCTTCAGCCAAAGATCCCAAGACATTGTGGCTGATCGAGGGCCTGGGGCACGCTAATCCAATACCCGATCATGAAGCACAATACAGAGAGCGTGTGGTTACCTTTTTTGAAAAGGCTTTTACCACCGAGGATTAAGAACCGTATCAAAGAACAGCCAACGAATTTTAGCCCGGCTATTTGGAAACGTAGAACTGTTCCATTGAGCGAGATTATCTACAACCACGGCTGGTGAGGATTTCAGTGAGTGCGCCAGGAGAAACGAGGGTGGTGAGATACCCCTTTATGCTGCCGCGTAGACGACCACCTCTTTTTCCAAGCGATCTTGTAACTTGTCCTTTTCCTTCTCCAGATCATAGCGCGTTTGCAGATTGATCCAGAACCGTTCCGATAACCCAAAATACTTCGACAATCTTAAGGCTGTATCTGGGCTGATCGCTCGTTTGCCCAAAACAATTTCATTGATCCGCCGAGCGGGTACGTTGATATCTTTGGCCAGACGATATTGACTTATTTCCAACGGTTTTAGAAATTCTTCTAACAATATCTCGCCGGGGTGAATTGGGGCTAATCTCTCTTCCATATTGCTATCCCTAACCATGATAATCTACTATCTCCACATTTTCAGCGTAGCCTTCTCGCCATTCAAAACAAATCCGCCACTGTTTATTGATCCGAATACTGTACTGATTAGCTCGATCTCCTGATAACTTTTCCAGACGATTGGATGGAGGAATCCGTAGATCTTGCAAGACTTCAGCCGCGTCCAAGATTTCCAATTTCAATCGGGCGATGTGCTGAATTTCTGGCGGCAACTTACGGGAGAAGTAACGTTTGAATATCTTTTCAGTTTCTTTATCGGCAAAACTTTTTATCACTGATAAATAATAACGTTTGGCGGTAATCCTGTCAAACGTTATTATCTAATTTATGACTTTTAGCTTGAGGATATTGTTATTTGTCCTTACGGCAGCCAGGCAGGATAGCGCTCATCCCGCGAGGAGGTGGTCATCTGAGTCCACTGGCTGCGATGGATTTCGGCGGGCGCAGCCGAGGGGGCGGGGATGGTGAAGATATTCCAGTTGTCGCCGCTGGAATGGGCAAAGGCCAGGGTGCGGCCGTCGGGCGACCAGGCCGGCTCGCGCTCGTCGCCGGGGTCGCTGGTCAGGCGGGTTAGGGTTCCACCGGCCAGTTCCAGCAAAAACAAGTTCCAGTTGCCGTCGCGGTTGCTGGCGAAAAGCAGGCGGCGGCCATCAGGCGACCAAACGGCGGGCCAATCGTCGGCGGGGTGGTCGGTGAGGCGCTGCTCCGGGCCGCCATTGGCCGGGATCGTGTAGATTTCTACGTTGCCGGTTCGGTCCGAGACAAAAACCAGGGTGCGGCCATCGGGCGACCAGGCCGGCCACTCGTCGAAGCCGCGGCTGCTGGTCAGTTGGGTCAGGTTGCTGCCGTTGGCATCCATCACATAAATATCCAAATTGCCGCCGCGCCCGGAGCTAAAGGCAATCCGGCGGCCGTCGGGGGAAACGGCAGGCTGCAAATCATCCCCCGCGCTTTGCGTCAGATTGACTACGGAACCTTCCACGGAGGTCAGATAAAGGTCACGGTCGCTGCCGGTCAGCCTATCCGAAAAAAGAGCCTGGTACCCCGATGCACCCGGCAGCCAGCTCAAGCCGCTGTTGGCCGCCGGGTTGGAGGTGAGGGTCAATTGGTTGCGGGGCACGGGGGCAAAACCCAGGCCATCCAGGGCTGGATAGGCCGACAAATCGAGGGACGAAACCGGCGCGGAGGGATTGGCCGGTTGAGCGGCAGGTACAACCGTTACGTTGACCGATGGCGGAGTGAGGGTGGGGGTTGCGGTAGGGATGGCTGTCGGTGTGGCAGTGGCCGCAGGAGAAGGTGTGGGGCTGGGCGTAAAAGTTGAAGTCAAGAGGGGCTGTTGAAAGAACTCCTCTTGAGCCGGAGAATGAGTTGCTCTCACCCCAATAACTGTGGCCGTGGGCGGGGGCAACGTGGGGGTAGCCGCAGTGGTAGCGGTCGGCTCAGGTGGGGTTGGCGTATAAGTGGGCGATGAAATTTTGGGCAGAGCGGCGCTTTTGGTGACACTCGCCGGTGAGGGGATAGGTGTCATCTGAGCTATCTGGGCCTGATTGGGGATGAGGTTATTGATCAAGGCCAGGGCCAGAACCAGACTACTAATTATCAGCAACAGGAGCAGCAAGGTCACGCCAAAGCGGTTGATGTAGACCGGGCTGAAGCGGGCCACCGGGCTAAAATTGGCCTGGGGCCGGTCAGGGGCCGCTTTAAACACCATCGCTGGCCCAGGTTTAGACACAGGTACGGCCACCGGCTGCGCCGGCTTATTTTGCGGGAGCGCCGCTGCACTATCCGCTAATTGGGGCCACCGGAGGGGAGAAGCCACCAGTGTTTGTTCTACACTCGCTGCCTCCAAAGGCAGGGCCAGGCAAAACGTTGAACCCACCCCCACCACGCTGGTGGCCCACAAACGGCCGCCATGCAGCTCGATAATCCGTTTGCTGAGGGGCAAACCCAAACCCGCCCCAGGAAGTTGTTTAGCCGGAGCATTTTGACTCCGGCTGAAGGTTTGAAAAATGGCCTTTAATTCTTCATTCGACATGCCAAGGCCGGTATCGGAGATAAAAATAACCACCTCTGCGCCGGCCACCTCTGTTTGAACTTCCACCATACCCTGGTTGGTGTATTTTACGGCGTTGCCGAGGAGGTGCAGCAAAGCCTGTCGCAGTCGGGATGGGTCGGCGGAGATGGGAGGCAAGCTGACGGGCGACTTGTAACGCAGTTCTAGCTGCTTGTCGCGGGCCAGGCCGGCCGCAATCTGCACCGTTTCACCTAAGAGTTGAGCCAGGTCAATCGGCTGAACTTCCAATTGAACCTCAGGTTGTTCCAATTTAACCATCTCTTCCAGGTTGATAATCAAGCCGGTCAAGAGGTCAATCTGCCGCCAGGCGTCGGGCAGCAAATTGTCTGGTGAATCAGCTAGCGACGTCTGGGCCAGGGCTTCAACGGCCTGCTCCAGCTTGGCCACCGAAGTTTTCAATTCCTGAATCGCCCCCGCCACCAAATCGGATAGGTGCTGATCGCGGTGAGCGGTCCGTTGAAAAGCCCGCTGCGTTTCTGTTTTGGTTTCGAGAAGCTGCGCTTTAAGGTCCTCAATCTGACTTTGCAAATGCTGAGCATCTTCCATAGCCCTGAGTAGCTCCAAAGTGCGCTCGCGCAGTAGTTTTTTACTTTCGGTCAGGCGAGTGTCAGTTTTAGCCACATAACGCCCACTCAATGCGGCCAGCACAGCGGTCAGCAGCAGCAGGCCAAAAGGAGGCAAAAGGGCCAGCAAATTAGCCGAGGTGAATTGGCCCGTCGTGGCCACCAGCAGCAGGGCCAGAGCGATGGAAAAAAGCGCTACCCCCACCGTGACCGGCGGGCTTAAAATTAAGCCGGCAATAATAATGATGGGAATAAAAAGATAGGGGATAAAACCGGTGAAAACGTCGGTTTGCAAAAACGCCCCGGCCACCAGACCGATCAGTTCCAGCACCAACACATACCCTGCCACCACAAATTGACCGGCCCGCCGGAGTACAAAAGCAATCAAAACAACGGCCAACAAGGCAACCGCCCGTAAAAACCAAAGCGACGTCGGCCCCAGCAGGATGAAGGTGAGGCCGCTGCCAGCCAGGCCCAGTAAAGTTAACCCCAAAATGATATGATCAAAGGCTTCTTGATGTGCCTCGTATACTTCATCATCCATGTTACCTGTATCCTAAACTCTGTCATTGCGACGGGCTTGGTCACGACGCTAAACGCAAGACGAAACGTCTAACGCGGTGGTTATTAAAGAGCAAGAACTGTCTATGTTAGCCTAAGCTTAACACAACTGCCCGGTTAAAAGCAATAGTAAAATGGTTGGGGGAAAGAAGCGAAGAGGCGTAAGGCAAGAAACAGCCCCCTGCTGATTTGTGGCTATCAAAGATGTGAAGATAATATCAAGGTAAAAATTTACCCAACGCAAGGAGCGATTTATGACCCCAGAGTCATTTCAACTCGATTTGAGCGAAAAAGGAAAAGATAAAAACGGCGAGACTATTTCCCTAAATCGCCGGCTATTTATGCAGGTGTTGGCTTACGGCGGCTGTCAGAATACCGGCACGCTCATCGAGGCCCTGGAACAAGCCCACTTTGACGGCGCTCTCTACGCCGACATCAACGACCCGCAAGGGGTGGCTATCGTGGCCCTAAATGAAGACCCCGACTATTTTGTAGGCGAGTTGCGGCAGTTGCTCAACCGGCCGCCTTTTGTTAGCTTGACTCCCAAGCCGGAATACACCATGCTCGGGCGAACCTACTCGGTGGGCTATGAGCAAGACCTGGAAGCTACCTTATTGACCCGCCCCCGCCGCCGGGTCCTTGATCCAGAGATGCGCTGGGCTATCTGGTATCCGCTGCGCCGTGTCAAAAATTTTGAAACGTTGCCAGAGCAGGAGCAGCGGCTGGTGTTGATGGAACATGGCGGCATTGGTCATACCTTTGGCAAAGCCGGCTACGCCCACGATATTCGTCTAGCCTGTCATGGCTTGGACAAAAACGACAACGATTTTGTGGTGGGGGTGCTGGGGCCAGAGTTGTACCCTCTCTCGGCGGTGGTACAGACTATGCGCAAAACCAAGCAAACCTCGCAATACCTGGAAAGCCTGGGGCCGTTTTTCATCGGCAAAGCTATCTGGCAAGCCAAATTTTGATTGAGAAACTTACGGGTTGTCTGGAAAAAAAGAAGCCGGGGCGCTGCCCTCGGCTTCTTTTTAATGGGTTCTTTTGAAGGTTACGTTGTAGGAATAGTGGCCCAGGCAGAGTTGGTTGGTGCTCTTGCGCTGGGCGCAGTCGGCCAGGTCTTTACAGTAATTGGCCTGCACCAGCCACTCATCGGGAATATCACCGTCTACGGAGCTGAGCTTGGGGGTCACATCGCTGGTGGCGGGGGAACCATCCTGGTTTTTAGTCACCAACAGCGAGAAGCCATTTTTCCACAAATCATACTCTAATTTACCCGGCCCTTTTTCACCGCTAACTTTGGGCGGCACTGCCCGGCCGGTATCTTCGACAATGACGCCATCCATTGGGTTGCCGGCCGCATCTACAACGGTCACATAAATAGAGTGCGCCCCTGGACAGCCGCCGTAACTGGGGTTGGGGATGAGATAAGCCTCGGCTACAACAAAATCTACTGCTGGCTTGGTGGGTTCAGGCGTGGCGGTAGGTGGCGGGGTATTGGTCGGCGGGCCAAGTGTAGGAACGGGAGCGGGGGTATCGGTTGGCGTTTCCGCCACCGGAGTATCCGTCGGTGGAACGGGTGTGTCGGTTGGCGGCGCGGGGGTGGCTGTGGGTGTGTCGGTTGGCAGGGGGGTTGGCGTGGGCGGGATAGTCGGGGTGGGTGTCCAGGTAGGTGTAGCCAGGGCCGCAATCATCGACTCGGTGCTGGACCCCAGGGCATCGGCCAGCAAAAAGAGGTTCTGGGTATCGGTATTGTCTTTGCCGTTTTCTTGCAGGTAACGGTCTACCATAAAAGAGACATACTGCTCGGCGTTGGGCAGGCCCAGACCGGCCAGACGCTGTTGGGCTGTTTCCAAATCTTTGCTGCCGGCAAAATCGGCGGCGATGGTCAAAACCTCGGCCTCAACCTTAGCCCCATCCACCCGCGCTTCCGGCTGGCTGTTGGCCGTGACGGCTGAGGTGACGCCAAAGCCAACAAAGATACCGCCGATGGCTAAGGCCAGAAAGAAAATGGGGATAACAATAACGGCAACAATGAGTAAAATTTTAGAATTATTCATAAACCTTCGATCCAGCTACCAGGTCCGCTGAAAAACCACTTCCCAGGAGTAATGCCCCCAGCAGAGGGAGTTATTCCCCACGCCAAAAACACCGCTGTTCCACAGCGTGCTACAAGTAGCTTCATCGGGGCAGTAGCCGGCCTCGATCAGCTTGGGGATGCCGATTTCCCAGTCATTGGAACTGAGCAGTTCCGTCACCTGGCTGGTGACAGGGCGACCGGCCGTGGGGTCATTTTTAACAAAAATTTTGAAGCCATTTTTGAAGAGCAGATATTCGGCCTGACCTTCTTTACCGTTCTTTGGCTCAGTTTTAGGGCCGGGGTTATTCCACACGTCGCCAATTTCCACCCCATTGATGGGCGTGCCGTTGGCATCTACCACCGTAATATAGATGTTGTGGTTGCCGGCGCAGCCGCCATTTTCCTCTTTGGTCATCAAGCGCTGCTTGGTTACAATAAAATCAAACTCCGGTTTGGGCGTCTCGGTGGGCGCCGGGGTATCGGTGGGTGGAACAGGGACGGGAGTCGGCGGCGGGGCAGCCGGTTCTGGGGTGGCGGTTTCGGTCGGCGGGACCTCTTCGGTGGCGGCGGCAGCCAAAGCAGCAGCATCGGGTGTGGGCGTGGCTTCGACGACCAGGGTGTTGGTAGGCGTGGGCGTAGGCGGCGGTGTGTTGGTAGGAACAGGAGTGTCTGTCGGCACCGGAGTGGGCGTGGAGACGTAGGCAATCATCGAAACGGTGCTGACCCCCAGGGCGTCGGCCAGACGAACTACATTTTTGACATCTTGATCTATCTCGCCTCGATTGGTGCGAACCATTTGCTCGGCCACCATGGAAACATACTGGGCCGTATTGGGCACTTCGAGTTCGGCCAGTAATTCGTGGGCGCGGTCAATATCTTCGTGTTCGGCAAAGTCGGCCGCGGCCATAATGACCACATGTTGGGCTTCGTCGGGGGATAAATCAGAAATTTTGGCGTTGACAAAACGAGTGGGGAACAGATACCAGGCCACAACCAGGCCCACCAGCATCGCCAGCAGGCAGCCAATGGGTGTAATTGATAGGAGAATCAGGATCCGGCGGTCTATCTTTGTTCTACGATTTCTCTTTCGACTCATAAACTCAATTTTCAAAATAAAAGGCCGCTCTCCCACAAGAGAAAGTGGCCTCACCCTACTCGGTGAGCGAAATGGAGACTCGCCCTAGCACATAGTTATGAAAAGTGTTATAATGTTCGCGCTACTATCCATCATAACAAAAATGCCGGAGGTGGGAATCGAACCCACAAGAGCGTAGCTCACACGATTTTGAGTCGTGCGCGTCTGCCAGTTCCGCCACTCCGGCCCGGCTATCGAGTTCCTAGTATAGACGAGATGCGGGCATACGTCAAATTGCCTAAGCGATATGGATGAGATTCGGGTTATCAAAGAAGCCCAAAAAGGCAGCCTAGCTGCCTTCAATCAGTTGGTGATGGCCTACCAGGGGACGGCTTATAATGTGGCCTACCGCGTTATCGGCAACGGCGATGCCGCGGCTGATGCCTGTCAGGACGCCTTTCTGAAGGCTTATCAGGCCATTAAGCAGTATCGCGGCGGCTCCTTTAAAAGCTGGCTGCTGCGGATTGTGACCAATGCCTGTTACGACCAGTTGCGCTACAAAAGCCGCCGGCCGGCCACCTCGCTGGAGGACATGACCGAAAATTCCGACGACCACAGCGAAAAGCTGATTGACGGCGAGGAACGGCCCGAAGAGTTGGTGCTGCGGGGCGAGTTAAACGAGGTGATTCAACACGGCATCAATCATTTGCCCGAAGACCAGCGGGTAGTCTTGGTTTTGAGCGATGTCCAGGGCTTCTCCTATCAGGAGATTGCCGAAATTGTGGACCAGCCTTTGGGCACGGTCAAATCCCGCTTGAGCCGGGGCCGGCAGCGCCTGCGTGACTTTTTGCTGGCGCAACAGGAACTTTTACCCAGCCAATACCGTCTGAATGATGAATAGTGAATTGTGAATTGTGAATGATGAATGAACTGGGAATTTCGCTTATCTCGTTAACAATTAACGATTGACAATTCACAATTCATAATTAATTCGAGTTTTGTGATGGCTAACAATCAAAACCATCAATTGAATAGCGATGAAATTCGTGACCTGCTGTCCCCTTACCTGGACGGTGAAGTAACCGACGAAGAACGGGTCCAGGTCGAACAGGCGCTGGTCGCTTCTCCTGAATTACAACGAGAGTTGGAAACGCTGCGGCGAACCGTCGCCCTGGTGTCCGCCTTGCCGCCGGTTGCTGCCCCCCGCCCTTTCACCTTGAGCGAAGCGCAGGTAAAGCCCGCTAAACCCACTCGCGCCGGTTTGTTTGGGCTGCCTGGTTGGTTCAGAGGAGTGGCTGCGCTGGCGGCGACGCTGCTGTGTGTTTTGGCTGCGGGTGGATTTTTCCTGAGTATGCAGTTTGGCAGCAGCCAACCGGCGGCAGAGATTGCCAGCGCGCCGACGGCTCCTGTCGAAGCGCCGGCCGCCGCTCCGGCCCAAGAAGAAGCCGACCAAGCCGCATCGGCGGCCAAAGAGGTGGCTCCCCAGACGGCTGAGGCTACGACAGAAGTGCGAGTCGAGGCGGCTGAAGCAGCGGCCACGCCTCTCCCTGCGCCAACCGCTACGCCCGCCCCCGAAACGATGATGGCCGCGCCGGCTGAACCTCCCGCTGCTGCCCAAGAAGTCCCACCGGCCGATGAATCTATGGCCCTGGAAAGCCAGACGATTACCCAAGCTTATGAAACAGCCCCGACCGAACAACCAGCCGCGGATGCTGCCGCAGCAGCAGTAACGGCTACACCGCCCCCGGCATCGCCTGTACCCAGTGTGGCTGCGCTGGTCGCTCCCGCAGAAGAAGCGCCGCAAGAAAAAGCGGCAGCCAATGGCGAAGCGGAAGCCGGTCAAATGGCAGCGGAAAGCGCACCAGTCCCGACCGAGGCCCCGGTTCAAGAAGATACAGCCGAAAGCGCCACTCAAACAGATCAATTAACCGCTGAAAGCGCGCCTGCGCTAGAGGCAGCACAGGTCGAACAGGCGCAAACTGCCCCAACAGCGACCCCTTCACCCCAGCCCAGCTCCACCCCTGTAGCGATGCTCACCCTGCCCGTCCCGGAAACGCCCTCCCCTACAGCTACCTCTGAACTTTTGGCTGAAAGTAGCCCCAGCAATTGGGGGTTGACTATTGTCCTGGCCATAGCTGGTTTCCTGGTTATTGTGGGGCTACTCATTTGGCTGATTAGCCGAGGCTCAAAACAAACACCCTCATAACTCTGTTGACTTTTGCCCAAAATAACATTAAAATGGTCTATGAGTGTGCATACAGCCCGCTCAATTTACTAAATTTGTAACCACTCAGCCCTTATGTCATTTCGAGGCCGTAGGCCGAGAAATCCCTACAGCGATACATTGGCCCCGGAGATTTCTCCCTTCGGTCGAAATGACATGGCCGAGTAGTTTCCTAAATTTCTTGGTATTTGTAGAGAATCAATGGCAAAAGCGAATATTCTTGTAGTTGACAGTGATGAAGGCTTCGGCTTTATGCTCAAAGAAGGACTGCAAAACAGCGGCCACTACACCGCTAAGTGGGTTCATTCCGGCAGCGAGGCCCTGCAAGCGGTGGTGGAAGAAGCCTTTGATCTGGTGATTATTGATATGGGGCTGGCAGATATGCCGCCAGCCAGGCTAATCCAGGCTATTCGCGAGGCCAAAAACGGCACGCGGATTATGATGATCCCGTTAATTGGTCAGGATTTACCCGATAAAATCAAGGCCCTTGAAATTAATGGGATATTAACCAAGCCCTTTTTTGTCGGCGACCTGCCTGATTTGATTGATCAAGCCACCGGACAGCGCAAAAGTCCTCGCCCGAGCGCCCCCATTCCCGTACCCGCTAAACCTGTCCCCCCTGCACCCAGTCCTCCATCTCTGGTTGCTACGCGCGGCTCTGCCCCGGCCTCAGCCCCGGTGGAAAGCGCCATTGTGGTGGATGAAGCCTCTTCATTGACCTTTGTAACCGTACCGCAGAAGACGATCAGTTATCTACGAAGTAACGAAGCTGAAATTTTACGCTTGCTGGATGATCTCAATCGAGAAGTTCGGGCTGAAGCCATCTTGCTCATCGCCGGGTTGGAGCTGATTGCCCAGGCAGGGATGCGCAGCCGGTCCCAATGTCAGGAGTTAACCTTGCTGGTGGCCCAAAGTTCCCAGGCGGCAGCACAGGCTGCCAGTTTTTTGGGCGAGCGTGCCGGACGTTTTGGCCAGAGCTTGCACGAGGGCAGCGAGTACCGGCTTTATTCATTAAGTTTGGGCGAAGGGATTTTGTTATCGCTGGCGCTCAGTTCAAACGTACCTCTGGGGATGATCCGGCATCAATGCCGCCAAACCGCCGACCAATTGGCGAAGTTTATCATTCAGTAGGGTGAGGCGAGGAGGCGTGAGGCGAAGACACGAAGAGATTCATCTCTTCGCCATCCTCGCCTCATCGCGTCCTCGTTTCATCGCCCCTTCTTAGCCGCGCAACCTGGCCCGTGTTTCCGCGCAGTGAGGACAGGCATCGCCTTTGTAATCCCGGCCACAGCGCGGACAGGTTTTTAGTTCGCTCTCATCCACCGCGCTGCCGACCGGCGTGGCAATCAGCATGATTTCAACGCCGGCATGGCGAGCCAGCCAGTCCAGAACCTCAACGTTGTTGATGGTTGCTTTGCCCTCTTCTATTTGCAAAACACCCCGCAACACCTGCGCCCCCATTTCGGTGACGTTGATGGTTAGCTTTCGGGCATCACTTTTTGAAATCGCCATAAGGTGATTACTCCTCTGCTTGGGCTTCTTTTACTTGCTGAGCTAGGGCATAAACTTCACGCTTCCCCCGGCCGCTTTGAACGGCCACCTGGCGCACCGCATCTTTAACCGAGACTCCGGCGGAGATGGCACGGGCTAACTCTGCCTCTACTTGGGCTTGATTCCAGGTAGCCGGAGCAGGCGCGCCGCCCACCACCAGGGTAAACTCGCCGCGCGGTTCTCGCTGCTGCCATTCGCGGCTGGCTTCGGCCAGAGTACCACGCCAGATTTCTTCGTACAGTTTGGTCAACTCGCGGCAAAGAGCGATAGGACGATCCGCCCCCAGGTAGTCAACCATATCAGCTAGGGTTTCGCGCAGGCGGTGGGGCGCTTCAAAAAAGACCAGAGTGGCTTTTTCTACGGCCACTTCTTGCAAAAGCCGGCGACGGTCGCCAGCTTTGCGCGGCAAAAATCCCAAAAACAAGAAGCGATCCGTTGGCAACCCACTGGCCGGCAGCGCCGCACCCAGCGCGCTGGGGCCAGGAATGGAGACCACTGGAAAGCCTCGCTCGATAGCCGCCCGCACCAACTCGTAACCGGGGTCTGATAAAAGCGGCGTCCCGGCTTCGGAAACCAGGGCTACATCGCCCTCTACCAGCGCGGCCAGAATGCGCTCCAGCCGGGTGACTTTGTTATATTCAAAATAACTGACCAGCGGGCGATGCAGGTCAAAATGTTTGAGCAACTGGCCGGTGGTCCGGGTATCTTCGGTGGCAATCAGCGACGCCTCGCGCAAAATCCGCAGCGCCCGCAAGGTAATGTCTTCCAGGTTGCCCAGGGGTGTGGCGACAAGGTAGAGTGTGCCCATATTAATGGTGAATGGTGAATGGTGAGTGGTGAGTGGTGAATGAAAGTCTATCCATCAGGGTGTTCACCATTCATAGTTGATGAGCGTGCGTTTGAGGGCAGAAATGAGGGCTTTGTCCTGCTCTGGCAGAACGGTGCGGGGGTCAAGCAGAAGGCGCTCGTTGTCAATGCGGGTGATGATCGGCGGGTTAGACCGGCGGAGTTGGGCCACCAGGGCGTCAATGGAAGGCACAGCCAGGGCCAAGGCTCTAGTAGGCAGGGTTTGGCCGGGCAGGCTACCTCCCCCCACCGTCGAGGCGCTCTCGATCACCTGCAACGGCAGATGGGTCAGTTGCGGGATACTGAGCAGGGCACGCCGCCATTTTTGGGCGCGCCGCGCCAGCGTCGTTATATCGGTGGAGATCATGCGCCACACAGGAATTTCAGTGGTGGCCTTGCCCTCAAGATAGGCCAGCAGCGTAGACTGGAGGGCGGCCAGGGTTATTTTATCCACCCGCAGCGCCCGGATTAAGGGATGTTTTTTTAACTGCTCAATCAGCGCTGCTTTGCCCAGAATCAACCCGGCCTGGGGGCCGCCCAACAATTTGTCCCCACTGGCGGTGATTAAATCTACGCCAGCAGCCAGACTCTCCTGAATTGTCGGCTCGTGGACCAAACCGAAGGGCTGCGTGTCCAGCAGCGTGCCGGAGCCGAGGTCTTCCAAAAGGGGCAGATGGCAGCGCCGGGCCAGTTCGGCCAGTTCGGCCAGGGTCGGCTGAGCCGTAAAGCCGGTAATTTGATAGTTGCTGTGATGGACGCTTAACAATAGACCGGTCCGGTCAGGGTCAACAGCCTGTTCGTAATCGCGCAGGTAGGTGCGATTGGTCGTTCCCACTTCAACCAGGCGCGCCCCGAATTGGGCCATAATATCGGGGATGCGGAAGCCGCCGCCAATCTCAACCAGTTGGCTGCGGCTGATGATAACCTCTTTATCTCTGGCCAGGGCCGTCAGCGCCAGGATGACCGCGCCGGCATTGTTATTGACCACAACCGCTGCTTCTGCGCCCGTGAGCCGGCACAGCAAATCAGCCGCGTGCGTATAACGTGAGCCGCGTGTACCTGCTTCTAGATTGTATTCCAGGTTAGAGTAGGCGGCAGCGGCTTGCTGCATAGCCCGCTGCGCCCGCCGGCTCAACAGCGCTCGCCCCAGGTTGGTATGGATAATGACTCCGGTGGCATTGATAACCGGCTGCAAAGAAGGCTGTAGTTCGACGGAAAGCCGGGTCAGGGCTGCCTCGGCCAATGAATCGAGCGATTGGGCCGGTTCACCGGCCAGGATCCGCCGCCGGGCCAGGTCTAGTTCGCCGCGAATAGCCTCAACCACTAAGTCACGACCGTGAATTGCGGTCAGTGGGGCAAGTTGGTCTGTTTGCAGCAGTTTATCTACACTGGGGAGCTGGCGGAGTTGGGCTTGCACGTGTTTAACCTCGCGTGATAAAGAAGGTTTCGATGAGAATAAAAACGCCAACCAGAACTGCGGCGATGGTCCAATTTAAAGCCCGGATGAGCTGAAGATAAGCCAGCAAGACAGCCAAGAATCCCACCCAGGCCCCTTGACGAATCAGGCGGGTTTTGTCCCGCTCAAGCCAACCGGGCCGGGCAAAACGGTGGTTGAAGTAGGCGGTTAGGGGGATAGTAGTCGCGCCCAGGCAAAAAAACAAAAAAGTAAAAAATAGCGCCTGGGGCTGAGCTAACATTGTATCAGGATTGGGCCACAGGTTGTTAATAACATAGTACAATCCAGCAAAACTTAAACCGGCAACCAGAATTGAAAGTAAAACCCACCATCTTGGGCGCATAGGTATATAAGTTAAAACCTCAGAATTTAAGAACATTATACCTCAACAGCTTATAAACGTCATCTGAACTATTCGATAAGTTATTCAAGTTGTTATTATCATGATTAATATATAATTAGTAATCTATAGTAGGGCCTGTGAGTATGTGGAAAAGAGCGAAACCTTTAAGCTTTACCACTAGATGTAGCGTCAGTTTGGGCAAAAAAGTCTATATTCGGGTGAGGCTATATTGAGGGCCTTGTGGATAATTGTGAGGACAAAAAAGGAGTAGTTTGAATAGATAAATTGGGCGAAATTTGTCAAATAAAGCTGATTCTATATTTGGGGTGATAAGAAATGACTCTACCTATATATTGTGGTTACGTTGAATAGTACAAAAGTGAGTTTATTGAGGAATCTTAAAAGTTATCCCCAAATGAGGTCACTTATCCACAGTTATGTGGGGGTTATCCACAAAAATGCCCTAAAATCAAGTACAGACTCTAAAAGCACAAAAAAGTTACAAATGTCTACCTACTATATGTGGGACAGCCAAAAACTCCTTTCAGCTAAAACTGACCGGCAGTAGACCCGTCCTTACTTAACAATTGCGGTACTTTTTATCCACTATCCCTCAGAGTTATCCCCATGTAAGGAGTAGTTATCCACAGTTATTTGCCAGGTTATCCACAAAACTCACGATATTTTTACATAAAAAAGGCAACTGCACGCGACCAGTTGCCTTTTTTATGAGAGCGCCAAATGGTTACTAGACGCCTGAATTAATGGATTTTTTTCTGATAGATTAATTCTCGGATGGCGAGCATTTCCCGGCGCAGACGGTCGTTTTGTTCAATTTGTGAGGCTATTTTCTCCCACCCATACATCACTGTTGTGTGGTCTCGCCCGCCCAGCGCCTCACCGATTTGAGGTAGGGAGGCGCCTGTTTCTTCACGGGCCAGGTACATGGCCATCTGCCGGGCAAAAGCAACTTCTTTGCTGCGCCCTCGCTGGATCAGAATATCTTCTTCAATCCGGTAATAATCGGCTACCGCAGCAATGACCTGCTCTACGGTAAGTTCAGCCTGGCGCGAGACAATATCCTGCAAAGCTGCGGTGGCCAGTTCGATGCTGATGGGATGGCGAACCATAGCCGCGTGGGCGATCACTTTGTTGAGCGCCCCTTCCAGCTCACGGATGTTGTTCTGGGCGCGCCGGGCGATAAATTCCATCACGTCGTCAGGCACACGCACCCCCTGGGAGTCGGCCTTGAAGCGCAGAATGGCGATGCGGGTTTCCAGGTCTGGCGGCTGAACATCGGCCAAAAGTCCCCACTCAAAACGGGAGCGCAGGCGGTCTTCGAGGGTGGTGATGGCCTTGGGTGGGCGATCGCTGGAGAGAACAATTTGGCCGCCAGAGGAGTGCAGCGTATTAAAGGTGTGGAAAAATTCTTCCTGAGTGCTCTCTTTGCCGGCAATAAATTGAATATCGTCAATCAAAAGAAAATCGGTGTTCCGGTATTTTTCGCGGAATAGTTCGGTGGATTGGGAGCGAATGGCGTTGATCAAGTCATTGGTAAAGGTTTCGGATGAGGTGTAAATAACCTTCCGGCCCCGGCCAATGGCATAATGGGCAATGGCCTGAAGCAGGTGAGTTTTGCCCAAACCAACCCCGCCGTATAAAAATAAGGGATTGTAGGCATCGGCCGGCCTTTCGGCTACGGCTAAAGAGGCGGCATGGGCCAGACGATTGGAGGCGCCGACAATAAACTGTTCGAAGACGTACTTATGATTTAACATGAGGCGATCTCTGTTTTCACGAAGATGTCCATTGCCGTTGTTATTATTTTGGATATATTCATTAATTGGCTGAGGGTTTTGAAGCAAAGGCGGAGGCGCTTGTTCACCTGCTCCGGCAGACATATGGTCTACTGTAAATTGAATATTGACAGCCCGGCCCAAGACATGGGTTACAGCCCGGCTAATAGTAGCAATAAGCCGGTTTTCTAGCCAATCTTTGGCAAAGGCATTTTTGGTACCAATGACCAACCGATCGCTCTCTTGAGCCACAATGCGTGTATCTTTGATCCAGGTATCAAAGGTAGCGCGCGTCATCTGCAATTGTAGCTGGCCCAAGGTCGCCTGCCAAACTTGGTCGGTATCCATAAAACTCTTCTCCCTAAAAAATTTTGGACATGTTCAGGTTCAGGAAGGTTTTTGAGACAAAAAGTTATAGAACACAAAAAGTTAATATTTTTGCGTTATCAAACTACTAGATGAAGGTGAAGTGGCTGGAGTAGAAGGATATTTTGATTGTATAAAAGGTGACTGCGAACCGGAGGTCTTTCTGCGGAAAATATCAGGAACAGATGAATTGCAAAGAAATAATAGCTGCAATTTCCGAACCCTTCTCTTTAATCAGGTGTTCTAAAGAGACGGGGATAAAAAATTGTATGGCACAATTACAGAAATTTTTTGAGGAAAGATAAACCCTCCACTACAGTCGAGTTGCATTGTACCAAACCTGCTAGATACTGGCAATAGCTTTACCTTAAAAAAAGCAGTAGCTCATTTATTTTTAAGAAAAGTTATGGTGAGTCAATTTTGTTTTGTGGATAAACCTGTGAGTAATGGAAAATAACTCTAAGCATGGTTGTGTATAACGTGGGGATAACTTATAGTCAAGAAATAACGTCAACTCATTTGACAAACATTAATTATCTTTGTATAATCATTCACAATATCTTTAAAAGATACAGTTTTTCTCTGAGCCAGCCGCAGGAGTCTAGCAGTATTGTTCCGGCGGTTTTTTTATGGCTCAAAAATAATTAAAAATAATTCTTAAGCAAAGAGGTATTTAATCGTGTCTGAGCGAATAACGGGAACGGTTAAGTGGTTTGATGCCGCTAAAGGCTACGGCTATATTGAAGCCGGTCTCGGCGAAGAGGTTTTTGTCCATTATCAGGCTATTGTCGGCAATAGTTTGAAAAACCTGTTAGCTGGTGATCAGGTTCAATTTTCAATCAATCGCCGGCCGCGCGGCCCGGTGGCTCTGGAAGTCACCAAAGCTTAACCACTTATCCATCTCCTATGATTTCATTCAACCCCGGACACTCCGGGGTTTTTTTGTGAAAACGCTGGTACAGATTGCCAACCTCGATAACTATTCGCTATAATTTCAAGGAGAGATTTCTATGGCAACTAATCAAAAATTAAAAATTGTGCCCCTGGGGGGGCTGGGCGAAGTCGGTAAAAATATGCTGGCCGTAGAATACGGCCGCAACGTGCTCATTGTTGATGCCGGGGTGATGTTCCCTGAGCAGGATATGTTGGGCATTGACCTGGTTATTCCCGACTGGAGCCAATATTTAAAGGACAAAAAAGAATGGGTCCGTGGAATCGTGGTAACACACGGGCACGAGGACCATATTGGGGCGCTGCCCTATCTGCTGGCCGAAGTTAACGCGCCGGTGTACGGTACCCGCCTGACCGTTGGCTTGATTGATGTCAAGCTGCAAAAACATGGCCTGTCCAGCCGGGCTAACCTGCATGTCGTTTCGGCGGGGGAACGTCTGGCGTTGGGGGGATTGTTTGAGGTGGAGTTTTTCCATGTCTGTCACTCCATTCCTGATGCGGTGGGGCTGGCTATTCGTACCCCGGTGGGACTCATCGTCCACAGCGGCGATTTCAAATTTGACCACACCCCGACCTGGGGCCTGCCGCCCGATTTTGGCATGCTGGCCCGTCTGGGTTCCGAAGGGGTGCTGCTGTTAATGGCCGACAGCACCAACGCCGATACCCCCGGCTTTACTCCGTCTGAAAAGACGGTGGATGAAGGGCTGGATAAGGTTTTCCGCGAGGCCAAAGGGCGAGTCATCCTAGCTACTTTTGGTTCACTAATTTCGCGGGTGCAGCAAATTATCAATGCGGCCGCCCGGCACGGCCGAGTGGTCGCCGTGGATGGGCGCAGCCTGGAAGAGAGCGTCGAACGGGCGCAGACGTTGGGTTATCTCAATATACCGCCGGGGGTGCTGGTTGATTTGACTCGCCTCAAGGGCCGGCCCGACCATCAAATTGCGATTATCGCCACCGGCAGCCAGGGCGAGCCAAGCGCGGCCCTGGGCCGCATGGCTAACGGCAAGCACCGTCATATCACCATCAAGCCCGGCGATACAGTGGTCATGTCCTCGCGGGTCATTCCCGGCAATGACCTGCTGGTGGGACGGGCCATCAACAAGTTGTTCAAGCGGGGAGCGCGGGTTATCGGCGGCAAAGGGGACCAGGTTCACGTCAGCGGCCACGCCAGCCAGGAAGAGCTAAAGTTATTGCTCAGCTTGGTCAAGCCGAAATATTTTATGCCGGTCCACGGCGAGCTGCGCCATCTGCATGCCCACGCGGAACTGGCCCGTAGCCAGGGCATTCTTGAGCAAAATATTCTCGTCGTCGAAAACGGTATGGTCGTCGAATTGGATGAAGCCAGCGCTCGTGTGACGGATCGGGTTCCCGGCGGCTGGGTGTTTGTAGACGGCAGCAGTGTGGGCGATATTGGGCCGGCGGTGCTGCGCGACCGCGAGATTTTGTCGCAGGATGGCTTTGTGCTGGCCACAGTCCGGCTGAATGAGAAAACAGGCCAGCCGGTAGGCCGGCCCCAAATTGTGACCCGCGGCTTTATCTTTGTCAAGGACAACCAGGAACTCATCGAGCGGGCGGAAGATGAGATTATTGCCGCCCTGCGCATGAACAGCCAGCAAGACCCGCAGCTTACCATCCGCAAAGCCTTGAGCGAACTGTTTTACAGCGAAACGCAGCGGCAGCCGATGGTGATTCCGGTGATTGTAGAAGCCTAAAACGTGTTTCGTGTTGCGTGTTCCGTTTTCTTTACGGAACCCGCAATACGTCTCCTTCGAGAGTATCTGTCATGTCACTGCGAGCCGCAGGCGAAGCAGTCTCCACGTTGTGAGGCGTGGGGATTGCGAGGCCTTACGGCCTCGCAATGACATTTTTATTTTGAAAATATTTGACTGCTTTACCGCGAAATGTGCATCGGCATGATGACGTGGGTAAATTTGTCATCGCCGATGGGCCGGATGACGCCGGGGCTGGAAGCGGCGCTGGTTTCCAAGACTACTTGGGGACTGTCAATGATGGAGAGCACGTCAATCAAGTATTTGGCGTTAAAAGCAATCTCCATCGGGTTGCCTTCAATCGAGGCGTCTACATCGGCCACATTGTCGCCCAATTCGGCGCTGGTGGCCACCAGGGTAATGCGGCCATTCATCAGTTCATCCCCGGTCGGTGTGATTTCCAGCTTGACAATATTGGCCGAGTCACGGGCGAACAGGTGCGACACGCGGACAGCCTTGAGAAAACTGTTGGTGTCCATGACGCTGCGGGTGGCATACCCTTTGGGGATAATCTGGTTGTAATCGGGGAATTTACCTTCGATGAGTTGGGATACCAGGTCAACATCCTGCAGGTGAAAGAGAATCTGTTTGCGGGCCGGGGTAATGATGACCTCAACCGGGTGTTCCTGGTCGCCGGTGATGCGGCCCAATTCCATCAAGGCGCGGGCCGGGATAATAACCTCCATCACATCGCCAAAATTTTGTTTGAGTGTGGTGGCTTTGACCGAGAGGCGGAAGCCATCGGCGGCGGCCATGGTTAGATTGTCGTCGTTGAATTGAACCAGCACCCCGGTTAAAATAGGCCGGCTTTCATCGGTAGCCGCGGCAAAAACTACCTGGTCAATCATCGCTCGCAGCGATGATGGCTCCAGCCTGATGACCGCATCGCCCCCACTGGCGGCGGTCGGTACAATGGGGAACTCCTGAGCGTCAATCCCCTTGATGTTTGACTCAAAACGGGCGCAGCGCAGGTTGAGCGTTTGAGTGCTTTCGTCGAGCTTGAGGTCAATCCGCTCGGGCGGTAAAGAGTTGACAAAGTCGCTGAGCAAACGGGCCGGAACGGTGATCGCCCCTTCCTGAGCCACTTTTGCGCCCACCCAGCAATTGATGCCGATTTCCAGGTTAGTGGCAGCCAGTTTGAGCTGGCCGTTGTCGGTGGCGAGCAGCACGTTTGATAGAACCGGCAGGGTGCTCCGGCTGGCGACCGCGCGCCCGACGATGCTCAAACCCTTGGCTAAATTCTCTTGTAGGCAGGAGACTTGCATGGCTGACCTCCCCTGGTCGGCAAAAATTGTTTTTTACAAAGGCTCAGGATACAGTAAAAATATCCGGGGACACATAAAATACCACAATTAGTGGCATCTTGCAACACAGTATACTACATTTTGTGCCAGGGAACAAGATAGTTTAGTTTGGAATCAAAAGAGAGGGAGTAGGGAGTAAGGTGGACAACAAGATAATCGGGCTTGGAATCAAAAAGAGGCAATGTCTGAAAAACACTGCCTCTTTTTTCTAATCTTGTTTCCCCTTATCACATAAAACGTAAAGCGTAAAACGTAATGGCTGATTGTCGGGCAAATCATTACGTTTTACGGTTTACCCGCAGGGCTATCAGTTTGCGAATGTCAATTTAACTTATTGGGTCTCTGAACCACGCCAAAGATTCAATTTATAAGCTCCACACAAAGTGCCTAGGCTCATGTTAAGTACTAGTGCAAAGCAGGCCGGGCTCCCACGCCCGGCCCTCGGCGGCGTGGGAGCCGCCTCCGCTAAATTGCACTTGTTCTATACATGAGCCAGTGCCTAATCTCTTTCTTTTCGTTTTAGACCCATAACTGCCCCAACACCCAGTGCAATCAAAACTAGCCCGCTGACTGCCAGCGCGCCGCCGGAAACGTTTTTAGGTAAAATCGCACCGGAAGTAGGCAGATTGCTGTTTTGCGGGTTCGCTACTGCCGGGTTTGTAACTTGGCCCGTGGTAGGCACCAACTGTTGAGCAGTTCCGGTTGGAGCCGCGCCCACTAATGAAACATCGTCTACGTCAAAATTGACTTCAGCGCCAGTGGGGAACTTTTTGAGACCACGAATGAACAGAGTAATACGATTGCTGCTGCCTGCCTGCACGGTGCCGGTGATAGTTTGGTAAAACAAGGGCCTGTCATCGGGATATTCGCCAGTTGAACCCAGGCGGAACTGCTCTTCGAGGGGCATCAAGTTCCAAGTTTCAACATTATCGTAGTTACCCTGGCCTGAAAAGTCAATGCCCCAATGCATTTCAAACTCATTTCTATTTCTATCAGCCGGTTGCACCTGAGAGCGCATAATGGCATTAACCGTCAGCGTGTAACTGGTATTGGGAGCAACATTTACAGTTTGATAGATAGCAATAACCCGGTCTAGCACATTTGCTTCAACCTGAAAGATTTCCATCAGTTGGGCATGCTCACCGGTGCGGACCGCCTCATCCCAGGTTTCATCGTACCATTGAGACCAGGCTTGCCCGTTGCTATAGCGTTCCCAATTGAGGGCGATACTGGGGTCGGCGGGATTACGCTCCTCGAAGCTACAATTTATAATTACGTTTCCGGCAATGTTACAACCGCCCCCCTGGTTTAGAGGAATCTCTCTGGTAATTGTTTGATGAGGAGAATTAAATACTGTAAACCCGGAGATTGCGAAAGCCGCCAAAATTATAAAGATCAATACGACTGTTACCAGGACTCTGCTGTGTCGGGGCGATAGTTTCATCGGACAAATCTCCTTGCTTGCGCCAAATGACTAGACATAATAACAGGGGCAACTCGCATTTTTATAGTATCATAACATAACTATATTAAATTTTCAATACGTATAGTAACATTATGGTAAAGTACAAGTAGCAAGCAGGGCGCAAAGTAGCAGAGTAGCAAAGTAGCAAGGGCGCATTGTTGTCGAGTTGATTATGGAGTTTGTACTTTAAGGGGTTATAGCTACGGGAGTTTTAAAATCGTAGATTCCATTTTTGAAAGACCAGACTCGCTGGCAGCCCTGGCAAATTAGTAATTCATCAGGAGGAGATTCAGTCGGGGTACGAGTCAGGCGGGGAGAACGGCAGCCGGGGCAGCGAAAAAAGTCCAGGGGGGCTGGACTGGGCGGTTTCTGGGCCTGGGTTTGCACAAAGATGCTGGGAGTCAACTGCCACCAATTGCCGGTCGGTTGCGCCCAGCTATCCAGAGTAACTAACAACGAGGTCGGTAGTAGGCGCTTAAAAAAATTGATACGATAGTGGGAAAGCGAGCGGATATTTTTTACTTGAAAACCGGCCTGTTCAAATTGCCGGCGCATCCAGGCCGGATGAAAGTTAAAGTTCAACGGGACAAATTCATAGGGATTGGGGTCAAACGGACTCCAACGCTGCCGGCGCAGCAGCCAGCGTAGTAACGATTTGAGATGAAATTTGCTGGCATATTCCATTACCGCTGTGCCGTGGGGAACAAGCAGCCGGTGGAGTTCGCTCAAGGCCGCCGGCACATCGGCTAGATGATGCATAACCCGGACCATCGTCAGCGTATCAAATAAATTATCTACAAAGGGCATGTTGTAAATATCGGAAACAACATAGATGAAGCGTTCATCGCGCCCCAGATAATTCTGCGCCTCCTCCAGTTGAGTCCGGGCGTAATCGTTCAGAACAACCTGCTGGTAGCTCTGGTAAAGGTCGGCCAAACGCCCAAACCCGGCCCCAATTTCAATAAGACGTTGCCCTTGGGAGGGGAGTAGTTTCTGCATGGCGATCCGCTCGATCTGGTCTTCATATTCCCGATTTTGACCTTCCCAGAAATCGGTGCGATAACGGCTACCTTCGTAATCACAAATGCGGGTCAAAGAAATCTCCTGGATGTTTCACGTGAAACAATTGAGAGGATGAGGCGAGGACGCGAGGACGCGAAAAAAGACCCTCCTTCGCCTCCTCGCCTCACGTGTCCTCGCCTCTCAGTACGCATTACGGTCGGTGAAAATATTGAGAATTGTCCGAATCATAATCCTAAAATCAAGCGCCACCGACCAATTTTCGATGTACCAGAGGTCGTATTTGGTCCGCTCGATAATGGAGGTGTCGCCGCGCAGGCCGTTAATCTGGGCCCAGCCGGTAATGCCTGCTTTTTCGCGGTGGCGGTCCATATAACGGGGAATACTTTGTTTGAACTGCTCGACAAAAACAGGGCGTTCAGGGCGCGGGCCAACCAGACTCATATCGCCCAGCAAAACATTGATAAACTGCGGAAATTCATCAATCGAAAAGCGGCGAATAAATGTGCCTAAACGAGTCCGGCGTGAGTCCTCAGGCGTGGCCCAAACAGGACCGGTTTCATCCTCGGCATCTGCCCTCATCGAGCGAAATTTGAGCATCATAAAACGTTTGCCATCCAGTCCCATCCGTTCCTGGGTAAAAAATACCGGTCCTTCGGAGTCAAGCTTGATGAGCACCGCCAGCAGCATCATAATCGGCGACAACCCTACCAGGGTGATGGCGCTGCCGACGACATCAATCACTCGTTTCACCGTCAGCCGCCAGCCACGCAGGGCCACATCCCGCATGGTCAGTAGGGGTAGACCGCCCAAATCACCAATAGAGACCTCGGTTGCCATAATCTGGAAGACATCGGGGAAAACCTTGATTGTCACTCGCCCCCGGTCACATTTGCTGGCAATTTTGAGAATCTCTTGATGCGATGCTTCCGGCATGGCGATAATAACCTCATTGATTTTCTGCGATTCAATCAGTTCGGGAATCGCATCGGTGGTACCGAGGACTGGGCTGTCCTGGACCGCCCTGACTTTGGCCTCGTCATCCACAAAGCCGACAACCCGATAACCCAGGCCGGGCGAGCGTTTAATCTTCTGCATGACCATCCGGCCCACTTCGCCGGTGCCGACAATCAACACTCGCTCCTCGCCCCAATTGCGGGCTTGTAAACTGAGCTGTACCCGTGACTGGATGGCGCGGCCCAACGAGGTAAAGAGGATGGTCAGCATCCAGACATAAACCATCATCAGGCGCGGGTAGTCGAGCGTGTTTTTGAAGAAGAAAGAGATCAGGGCGATGGAGATAATCATCCCAACCGAGGCTGCGCCAAAAATGGCGTAAAATTGATCTACATAGGAGAGGGAACGCTGGCGGTGATAGAGCCGGTAAAAGAAAAAAACAATCATGATCGCACTCACATGCACCGCCATCATCCCCCAGTAGGCTGAAAAAGGTTGAATATTCTCGTAGTCGGAGCGCAGCCGTAATTGGTAGCCGACAAAAAACGCCAGCCCCATCATTAAAGCATCAATAACCACCAGTGAAATGGCAAACCACAAGCGTGAGTGCTGCTTCATCGCCGTGCCTCCGTTGAGGGGGGGTGATTAAGCTTGTTGGCTTTAGATAAGTTGGCCAGGTAATACTTCACTTGCGAGTATCGCCAGGGTAGATTGATACCGGCCACTACCAGGCTGTGCAGCCAGAAAGGTGTGTTCTTGGCATAAAACTTGTGGTAAAAAATGTCCATGGCCCGATAAAATTCTATCTGTGCTTTGGGACTGTGCCGGCTGGCGGCCCGCTTGACATGCGTAACCGTCACCGCCGGATTATAATAAATTTTCCAGCCGTTGGCTTTGATGTGATAGGCCCAATCCAAATCCTCGCCATACATAAAATAAGTTTCGTCCAGCAGACCGGCCTGGGCAATGGCTTCCCGGCGAACCAGCATAAATGCTCCCACCACCGAGTCTACCTCAATCAATTCATCCGGGTCGGCAAAAGTCATATTGTAGCGGCCAAACACTCTGTGCTGGGGAAAAAGTTTGGAGAGACCCACCATCCGGTAAAAACTGACTTCTGGGGTGGGAAAAGCTCGCCGGCAGGCTAAATCAAGCTTACCATCTGGCAAAACCAGCTTGGGACCGGCTGCCCCGGCTTCAGGATGAGCGTCCATAAACGCAATCATATCAGCCAGAGCGGTGGGGGGCAGTACAGTATCGGGGTTAAGCAGCAAAGCATAGCGGGGCGCGTCCGGTTGCGCCGTGCCGTCAGCGTTAAAACCAGCCTGGCGCAAGCCCAGATTATTGGCATAGGCAAAGCCGCCATTCGTCTGACTGGCAACCAGGATGGCCTGAGGAAACTCGGCTTCGACCATGGGAGCGCTGCCGTCGGGTGAAGCATTGTCTACCACCACCACTTTAAACTCGACCCGACCCCGACTCTGGTAAATGGAGTTGAGACAAGCTCTCAATAAGTTTTTGGTATTGTAATTTACAATAACAATGGACAGGTCTAACATAACCTAACACAGAAAAGACTGAGCTTTCACCCAGTCTGTAGGTCAAGAAAAATCTTTAGCCAGTATAATCCAATTGAACCGGAAAAGCTACTTTTTTTACTCGTCTGGGCTACACCTCATGCTTCATCCAGATAAGGGTTTGACTTTCTTCAAAACCAAACTCTTTATAAACCTGAATGGCTTGGGGATGATCCGCCGGATGTTTAAGGGCAGTCCCGGTATTGCGCCAGCGGTACAAATAGTTGAGCGCCCGGCCAATGAGGGGTTTTTCCAGATAACCTCGCCAGTCGGGGTGAACGATAAGCTCAAGCTGGTGAGGCTTACCCCAAACCCCGGGTTGAATGTTGAGGGTAGCTACAAAACTGTGACCATTTTCCACGACCCAATGCACGGCTGATCCCCCTCCGGCTATTTTATGGAAAAAGTTGGTCAGCCACTGTTCCTGGCCATCCAGCCGAAAACGGCTCTGGCGCAGCGGCCACTCTTTTTGAACCTCAGCCGGAACGGCAGTGCTGGCTAATTGGTAAGCCTGGCGGGCGTCAATCGAGTCAAAATGACGGGGACGTAGGGTTACTTCTTTGGGCAGAGGCGATAAATCTTGCCGGTCTATTCGGGGAATACGATTAAGCCGTAGGTACGTGGTCCCTGAAATTTCTTTGAAGTTTAAGGACTCGTACAGGTGCTTGGCCGGCTCATTATCGGCCCGAACTTGCAGTGAAACCGAGGTACCGTTGTACTCTTTGACCAGCTCGATTCCGGCATACATCAAGCCACGAGCAATGCCCCGGCCCCGATAATTTTTAGCCACGGCCAAATTGCTAATCAGCCAGCGCCGCGAGCCGGGCGTGGTGCGATTGACGGTGATATTGCCGACAATCTTGCGCTCTTCTTCCCAGACAAAGCCCGACAAAAAATCGTTGTGGTCGGAACTGAAGATGACCATCCACCACAAAATCGGCTTCATATAGCTGAGCCAGCGCAGTTCACGCAAAGCACTTTGGCCGGAGCGGTCCAAATCGTCGGCAAAGGCCTCTTCGATGAGATCAGCTACCCCGCGCAAATCTTTCAAGGGGTCCATGGGGCGCAGGCCAAAAGATTGAGTTCGAGAGCGGGCTATGACTGCCATCCTACAAATTATAACATTTTCTGCAAAGTTGTCACATGCCGGAGGCGCTTGATATTGCGCCGTAAATTGGCTTCTGGTAGACTATGCCAGAGCGACCGCCGACCGCCGCAAGTGAAGCTTATAATTTTATGGATGTAATCACCTTGAAAATTAGATGGTTTACCGTCATTATAATCTTGATACTGACCGCCTGTCAGGGCCAGCCAATTTCAAGCGCGGATGGGGGCGAGTCACATTATTTTGTTGAAACCGGCCACACCGTGCGCGGTGATTTTTGGCATTTTTTTAATGTTTACGGGGGGGTGGCGAGCCTGGGGTATCCACTGACGGAGGAAATAGTGACAGACGGTTGGACGGTGCAATATTTTGAGAAGGGCCGCCTGGAACGCCACCCTGAGAATGAACCGGCCTATCGGATCACCGTTGGCTGGCTGGGCGATCTGTTGCAGCGCCGTCGCCCACCTCTTCCTCCCCAACTCATCCCCCGCGCTGATGATCCCTATCGGCGCTACTTTCCCGAATCGGGTCACACAGTCAGCGGCGACTTTTTGCGCTATTTCGACACTTATGGCGGCACGGTGCGCTTTGGTTTACCCATCAGCGAGCCGTTTTTGGAGGCCGGCCGCTTGACCCAGGATTTTCAGAGCGCCCGCTTTTTCTGGACGCCGGAGGACAATCCGCCGGTAGGGCTGGAAGAGATTGGTCGGGTCTATTGGGAATTGACTCAAGTGAATAACAATCTTGCCGGGGATAAAAGGGAGGCGGAGGAAAAAGAATAGCGGATAGGGAAATTTAGCTCATCCTGTAGGTTGGAGTTCGTCGTTTGACGTGGCCGCGTTCAATGCTGCAATTCGAGCAACCGCATGCTCATACTGCTCGTACAAAGTCTCAGGATGGGTAATACAAATACCTAAATCCTGTAAAAGTCCATTGGCCAGCCCATAAATCAAACCATGGACTGCCAGGGGTTGTCCCCGTTCCCAAGCCTGCTGCACTACGGTGGTCTGGCTCACATTGACCACCTGTTCAATTACATTGAGTTCACACAAGCGGTCGAGTTGCTCCTCCTCAGCAGGATAAGTTGCCAGAAGCGCAGCATGCTGGCGATGAACATCTTGGACGTGACGCAACCAGTTATCAATCAGACCAAACTTATAGTTTTTGAAAGCGGCCTGAACTCCGCCGCAGCCGTAGTGTCCGCAAACAATAATATCCCGAATCTTGAGCGCATCCACCGCATAATGCAGCACCGACAGGCAGTTTAGATCGGTATGGACGACCACATTGGCGACATTGCGATGGACAAACATTTCGCCGGGCAGCAGGCCCACCAGTTGCGTGGCGGGAACCCGGCTGTCCGAACAGCCAATCCACAAGTAGGCCGGCGTCTGCTGCTCCGAAAGCTGCTGAAAAAAAGTAGGGTCTGCGGCAACCATCTCGGCGGCCCAGGCCCGGTTGTTTGCCAGTAATTGTTCTATTGCGGACATGCTTTATCACCCTGGCCTGCAAAACAAAGTAGGAAGATTAGAGATCATTATCTTGAATCTCCAATCTCTAATCTTTTGGCAGAGACTACGACTGGCTCTCTTTTGCCTCAGACTCAGCCTTCACCGGTTCAACCTCAGCCTCGTCGTCCTCATCCTCCCAGCCGATAATCCAGACACAAGCTCCCGCCAGCAGGATCGTCGTAATCACCAGGGCTGTCCATTGACCGGGGGTAAAGCCTACCTCCCTGGCCGACCAAACCAAAATGATGACCATGCCAATTGCCAGCACAATCCACGAGGTGATTTGCGGATGCTCGCCGGTAAATTTTTTGAGTGTGTCCATCAGTTTCTCCAAAAGTAAATTTGCCTAAAAGTGAGACCGCCGACGGCTGACCGCCGACCGCCGCAAGTGATTATGGCAGCGGTCGACTGTCTGCTGTCGGCGGTCATTCTTACATTGGAACCATAATCCGCTGCTCGCGCAGCTTTTTATAGAGCAACACGCTGTTTTCCGGCTGCCATTCTTTGGCGGCGTCTTTCCACATGTAGCCCAAATCTTTAGCCTGGGCCTGTTCGTAACCCTGGTTTTCAAAAAATTCAATGGGTTTGGGTCCAGCCGGATTCAGCACAAAGGCCATGGCTACTTCACAAGAGAGCTTGTTGACTTCGTCGTGGATCATATCCAGCATCTGCTGGCCCACGCTGGCCCACAAATCATCACGCAGCACATAAAAATCTTGCAAACCGGCAATTAAATTTTCGGTTTGCCAGCCGGCCACGCCGACGACGTAATCACCGGCCAGGGCCACGATGTAAGCGCGGGTGAAAAGAGACTCCATCATCTGGCTAAGGTCCGGGTTGATGGCCCCTTTGGTGGCCGAAGCCATCAAACTGGTCATAGCTTCCAGGTCTTGCCGCTTGGCCCGGCGAATTGAAATCTCTGTCACCTTAACCTCGTCAGCGGGTTTGGCTTCCGGCGCTGAAGCCGGTTCGGCTACAGCCGGTTGGGTTGCGCCGGCCTGGCCATCCAACAGAGCAGTATACTGCTTTTTCACAAAAGCCCAGGTTTTGGCCAGTTCACCGCTGTTGTCAATTACAACATCGGCTTTGGCTATCTTTTCTTCCTGAGATGTTTGTGCCTTGATGCGCTGCTGGGCCTGTTCCGGCGACATCTTGCGCCGCTCGACCAGCCGCCTTAGCTGTACCTCTGGCGAGGCCGTGACCACCCAGGCGGACTGGCAATGCTCGCGCAAGCCTGACTCAAACAGTTTAATGGCCTCAACCACCACCACTGGGGCCGAACTGCTCTTGATGCGGGCCAAAATCTCTTGGCGCACCACCGGATGGGTGATCGCCTCCAGGCGTGCCATCGCTTCCGGCACGGCAAAGGCCAGACGGCCCAGGCGCTCACGATTGATCTGGCCGCTGTGCTCATCTACCATAAATTTGCCAAACTCTTCGACAATTGCTCGATACGCCGGTCCGCCTGGGGCCATGGCTTCGTGGGCTAACTTGTCGGCATCAATCGCCGTTGCGCCCAATTCTTGCAGCATCCGCAATACTAAACTTTTGCCGGTGGCAATGTTGCCGGTCAAGCCGATGACAATTTTTTCTGCCATAATCTAATCCCTCCCCTGGTTTTTAGACCCTAAAGGTCTCCAAGATCTTTAGGGTCTTTATCAAGCAGCTTCCAATTCGGTCCACTGATTTAACAGTTCTTCCAGTTTGGCTTCGGTGGTTTGATAATCCTGGCCCAGTTGTTGCAGTTGGGCAATATCTTGGGCCTGGCTGGCCGCTTCCAGTTGGCGGGCCAACTCTGCCAGATGGGCTTCGGTGGCGGCAATCACGCTCTCGATTTCGGCAATTTGCCTGGCTTTTTTTTCATTGGCCCGTTTTTCGGCTTTGCTCTGTTCGCGGCTGGTTTGACTGGTTGATTTCGGCGCTGACCCATTGGTGGCGTTGTTGGCTGCGCTCTTCTGGGCCTCGCGCTCGGTCAGATAGTCGCTGTAGCCACCTTCGATAACCGTCACCGATTTGCTGTCCGGCTCCAAAGCCCAGGTGTGCGTGGCCAGGGCGTCCACAAAATAGCGATCGTGCGAGACCAGCAGGATGGTGCCGCCGAAATCGTTCAACACCCGCTCCAAATTCTCCTGCGAGGGAATATCGAGGTGGTTGGTCGGCTCATCCAAAATCAAAAAATTAGAGCCGGTTAAGGTGAGTTTAGCCAGGGCTACCCGGCTGCGCTCGCCGCCCGACAGCGCCCCAATCGGCTTAAAGACATCATCGCCCGAAAAGAGAAAGCGGCCCAAATAATTGCGAGCCTCGCCAATGGGCAGATTCTGCACCGACAAAATTTCGTCCAAAATGGTGGCATCCAACTTGAGACTGGCCTGGGTTTGAGCAAAGTAGCCAATTTCCACCCCGGCCCCAAAGCGAATGGCCCCGGTTTTGGGTTTGACTTGTCCCAGGATGGTCTTGATGAACGTGGTTTTGCCGGCCCCATTAGGCCCCAGCAAGGCAATGCGCTGGCCGCGCCGGATTTCCAGGTCGGGGCAGGTAAAAAGCGGGGGACCGTCGGCATAACCCACAACCAGATTGTGCGTCGCCAGCACTAAATCGCCGGAGCGCAGCGTTGTTTGCAGCGACAGCTTGAGCGTTTTGTGCTCGCTGGGCCGATCCAGCCTGTCCAGCCGCTCCAGGCGGGTACGCCGTCCCTGGGCTTCGCGGGTACGCTGCCCGGCCAGGTTGCGCCGGATGAACTCTTCTTCTTTGGCAATAAATTCCTGCTGCGCCTGGTACTCCTTTTGCCGCCGCTCGAAGCGCTCCTGGCGCTGCTGAACATAATGAGAATAGTTGCCGCGATACCCCTCGATTTTGCCAAACAACATTTCCCAGACGCGGGTGGCTACTTCATCCAAAAAGTAGCGGTCGTGCGAAACGGCAATGATGGCCCCCGGCCAGCTTTTGAGGTAATTCTCCAGCCACTCTACCGAGGCCAAATCCAGGTGATTGGTCGGCTCGTCCAACAATAATAAATCGGGCCGTTTCAAGAGCAAATGGGCCAGGTGGGCCCGGCTCTGCTGGCCGCCGCTCAACTTGGTCAGCGGCATCCCAAAATCCTCGCGTTTGAAGGCCAGGCCGGCCAACACCTGCTCGGCGGTTTGCTCATAGGTATAACCGCCGGCGTGCTCGAAACGGGCTTCGGCTTCGCCATACTGCTCCAGTAGTTGCTGGTGACGGGTTTCGTGGGTTTCGGCGGCCAGGGTGGCAGCCAGATCATGCAGGGCGGCTTCCTGCTGCCGCAACTCGGCAAAGGCGCTCAAGGCCAGCTCCCACAATGTGCCACCCGTTGAAATCAGCGAAGGGTGCTGCTCCAGGTAGCCCAGCTTTAAGCCTTTGGCCGTATGCACCGCACCCGCCGAAGGCTGCTCCAGCCCCGCCAGAATTCGCAGCAGGGTGGTTTTGCCCTCGCCATTCGGCCCGACCAGGGCAATTCGATCTCCCTGGTTAACCGATAGGGTCAGGCCCTCAAAAACATCTTGCGCCCCGTAATGTTTGCCCAGGTTGTGGGTGGTGAGAACAGTCATACTCAATCTAATCTTAAAAGATAGCGTACATTATACACAACTCATTTCAATTCTACCATTTGCCGATGTTCTGCACAAGCCAACCCTGTTTCACGTTTCAGGTTTTACGTTTCACGTTTTGCGTTTTATACTACCGGGGTGAGGCGAAGAGGCGAGGAATTGAGGATAGAAGATAGAGGATGGATGGTAGAAGGTGGAGGATAAAAGATAATCCTCATTGACCCTCTTCATCAACTATCTACCATCTTCCATTTACCATCTTCAATCTTCACTTCGCCTCTTCGCCTCACGCCTCATCGCGTCTATTTACGAGGAGAAATTTATGCCCTACACCCCCATCCTGGCTACATTGGCCTACATCATGTCGCCCGACGGCCAAGAAACGCTGCTGATCCATCGCAATACCCGCCCCGGCGACCTTCACCTGGGCAAATACAACGGCCTGGGCGGCAAATTGCACCCCGACGAGGACATCATTGCCGGGCTGCGGCGCGAAATCCGCGAGGAAGCGGGGCTTGAATGTGAGGAAATTTTGCTGCGCGGCACCATCAGTTGGCCGGGTTTTGGCCAAAACGGCGAGGATTGGTTCGGCTTTATCTTTCGGATTGACCGTTTCTCCGGGACGCCTCTCAACGAAAACCCCGAAGGCACGCTTTCCTGGGTGCCGGTCGAGCGGATTTTAGAGCTACCGTTGTGGGAAGGCGACCGCTACTTTTTGCCGCTTGTCTTTGGCGACGACCCGCGCCAGTTCCACGGTGTGATGCCGTATAAGGGGGGCCGGCCGGTGAGTTGGAGTTATAGTTTGATCTGAAAGAAGCAGCACAAGAGTAGGACTGATGAATTATTTTTAGTGATTGACACAGACCCCAAACTATTATAACATAGCTTTATATATCTTCACTTTCTTTTTCCCCGCCTTCCAGGCTGAAAACCCAATAGCAACTCGACAGGGTTGCTGTAACTGTGTTCTTGGATCATGGACTGTCACAAGGATGCCACCCTTGACTCGGATCCTGCGCATTCACCTATTGGGCGATTTTCGCCTGACTTATGGCGACACTCCACTGCTGACCGTTAATACCCTGCGTCTGCAATCACTGCTGGCTTATCTGGTCCTGTACCGCCACACCTCCCAATCACGCCATCACCTGGCTTTTCTCCTTTGGCCGGATACTCCCGAAGCCCAAGCTCATACCAATCTACGTACCTTGTTGCACCGGCTGCGCCAGGCTTTGCCCGAAGCTGATCGCTTTCTCGTAGCTGACGCTCAAACCGTTCAGTGGCGACTCGAAACCCCCTTCGCCCTGGATGTGGCCGATTTTGAGCAGTCCTTAGCGCAGGCCAGTTCCCTACCAGCACTGCAACAGGCTATAAACCTGTACCAGGGCGACCTCCTGCCTGGCTGTTATGATGATTGGATTCTGCCCCATCGAGAAAGATTACGCCAGAAGTTTAGTCTGGCTCTGGAACAAGTGATAATGCGGCTGGAGAGCGAGCGTGATTACCCGGCAGCTATTCGTTCCACTCAACGGCTGTTGCGGCACGACCCCCTCCACGAAGCCACTTACCGCCGCCTGATGCGCCTACACGCCCTTAACGGCGACCGGGCCGGCGTGCAGCGAGCCTACCAGGATTGCCTGACCACTTTGCGGCGCGAATTGGATGTAGCGCCCAGCCCGGCGACCCGGCAAGCTTACGAGCGCCTGGCCTATATAGACACCCCGATCACCCAGCGTCACAATCTCCCGGTTCAGCTCATCCCCTTTGTGGGCCGGGAAGAGGAGTTGGCTCAACTGGCTCAACTTCTGGCTAATCCAACCTGCCGGTTGTTGACCATTGTCGGGCCGGGCGGTATAGGCAAAACTCGTCTGGCTATCCGGGCAGCGCGGGCGCAAATTGGGATGTATTTGCACGGTATCTACCTGACTCCCCTGGCCGCCACACTCTCGGCGGAGTTCCTGGTTTCCGCCCTGGCCGATGCGCTCAACTTCTCCTTTCATGGGCCGGAAGATCCAAAAATCCAACTCCTCAACTATTTGCGCGAGAAAGAAATGCTGTTGGTACTGGATAACTTTGAACATCTCCTTGCCTCCTCTGCGGGGGGAAAGCCAGGGGGGGCCGGCTTTCTAGTCGAAATCTTGACTAACGCGCCTGAGGTCAAACTTTTGGCGACGTCGCGCGAACGGCTCAATCTGCCGGGTGAATGGTTGTTTGAAATCGAGGGCTTGAGCACCCCGCCCTCTATTTCCCCTCTAACCGGCGAGGATATAGCCATGAAGTTAGAAACCTATAGCGCTGTGACCTTGTTTCTCCAAGCGGCTCGACGGGCGCAAAGCAGTTTCCAATTGACGGCAGAAACCCAAGCCGCGGTCGCTTACTTATCCCGGCTGGTAGAGGGCATGCCCTTGGCCCTGGAGTTGGCCGCCGGTTGGGTGCGTTCCCTCTCTTGCGCCGAAATTGTGCGAGAGCTTGAACAAAATCTGAGTTTTCTGGCAACCTCGCAGCGTCACGTCATCGAGCGCCACCAGAGCATGCAGGCTGTGTTTGACCATTCCTGGCGGCTGCTCTCGGCGGAAGAACGGCGCGTCTTCCGCCAGTTGTCCGTTTTTCAAGGCGGTTTTCGCCGCGAAGCCGCCGCGCAGGTGGCCGGTGCTTCCCTGTCCCTCCTATCCGCGTTGGTAGATAAATGTTTGATCCGTCGGCAGCCTATAGACCGCTATGATTTGCACGAGCTTCTACGGCAGTACGCCGCCGCCCGGCTGAGCGAGGAATCGGAGGAGCAGGAGGCAGTACGAGATCGGCACAGCAACTTTTATATGGATTATCTGTGGCGGCAGGCCGAACCGCTCAAAGGTGGCCGGCAGAGTCAGGCCATGGTAGAAATGAAACCGGAGATTGACAATATCCGCCTGGCCTGGAACTGGGCGGTAGCGCAAGGTCGAGTAGCCGAAATTGGGCGGGCGGTACTGGGGTGGTCCATCTTCTACGATATTCAGGGCCGGTATCACGAACTTAAAGAGGTCTGCCAGCAAACAGTTGACAAGCTGGAAAGTATCTGGCTCAATGAGGTAGCCGAGGAACGGAAGAAAGAGACCGGTATTGTGTTTGGTTTCATGCTGGCAACGCAAGGAGCTTTATATCTACGATTGGGTGAATTGGGCGGTAAATCTAAAGAGCTACTTCAGCAAGGCATAATTCTGCTCCGCCAGTTAGAGGCGCGAACCGAGTTAGCCACCGCCCTCCACTATTTTGGGTCGCTAGAGGTGTTTTTGGGAGAGTTCACCGAGGCCCAAGCTCTGCTGCAAGAAGGTTTAGCTCTCTTTCAAGAAGAGCAAGATCAACGGGGTATGGGGCTTTGCCTGGCCGTATTGGGGATGGCGACCGGCTCACTGGGCCAGTACGCCGAAGCCTACCAGCTTTTGCAGCAAGGTATCGCCCTGCTCAGAATTGTGGACGATCAACACTATCTGGGGATGTCCCTCGGTTTTCTAGGCGATATTGTCATCCAAATGGGGCAACTTGCGGAAGCAAAACAACTATTACAGGAAAGCCTGGCCATTACCCGCGCGCTGGGGGATCGTTGGAGCATGGCTCTCTGCTTGAACCAGTTGGGCGTGGTTAACTTCTTAACCGGAGAAGCCACCTGGGCCGAGGCTAAACAGCTACACCAGGAAAGCCTGGCTATTTCTAAAGAGTTGGGCGAAAAATATTTTTCCGCTGTCTCGCTCAACCATCTTGGCCGGGTCCAGTATGCTCTGGGCGAAGGCCAAGAAGCTACCCAATCCTTTATGACTGCGCTAAGAATGGCTATAGAAAGTCAGGCCGCACCCATTGCGCTAGATACTCTGCTAGGGCTGGCCACACCCCTCGTTCATCCAGAAGTAGGCGTGACCGAAGTTGCATTGACCTTGAAAGAAAAAGCCTTAAAGTGGCTTACCCTCGTATTGAGTCATCCCGCCAGCCGGCACGACACCAAAGACCGGGCCGCCCGCCTCCTGGCCGAGTTGGAAAGCCACCTCCCGCCCCAGGTCAGCGCCGCCGCCCGCGCCAGAGGGCAAACCCGCTCGCTGGAAGCCGTCGTCGCCGAGATAGTGGCCGGGATGGTATTTGCTCCATAAGGTAAGGTCATTTTTGGAAGACTGGAAGATTGGAAGGTGGCTCCAGCCTTCCAATCCCCCAACCTTCCATTCCTTCGGTTTTTAAGAACTTCCCCTTGTTACAATCTTTGCTCTTAACCATTCCGTAAACTCTTCCCGCTTCAGCTCACCCGAAGCCAGTTGCAGAATGACCTGCTCTTGTTCATCTACCCTCGCTTCTATCTCAAAGCCATTCAGAATCAGGAAGACTTCCATCGCTGCATGGCCTGTCCGCTTATTCCCATCCACAAATGGATGGTTTTGGATCAGCGAAAAGCTTAAGGCTGAGGCCTTTTCCACCATCGTTGGGTATAAGTCTGCCCCGCCAAAGGTCATCCGAGGTTGAGCCAGGGCTGCTTCCAGACCACTCAAGTTATGAATGCCCACCGCTCCACCGGATTGGGCCATGACCCGACGATGCAGCTCAAGCACTTCATTGAGGCTGAGATAACGCATCAGGCTAGTCGCCGATACAACTCAGCATTTTTCTTCAATACATATTCAACCGTTTGCCGGAAAGCATCTTCAGGACGGGTCAATAATTCTTCGATGCTGACCCGGACTAATTCTTCGGGCGGGATGCCGAAGGATTTGGCCAGTTCTTTCAATTGTAGCAAACGGTCATCGGGTAAAGCAACGGTAATTGTTGTCATCATATCTCCTGTTACAATTGTACCATTGAGGTGTTGAGTTTGCCAGTAAAGACCAAAAACTTGGGGTGTCCTTCCGGTTGGCCAACCGGCTCTTTAACTTTCCAACCCCCCAGTCCTCCAACCCTCCAGCCTTCCACTCCTTCAGTCTTCCCAAAAATATGACCATTATCCTACCCCCTATACCCCCTTTGAAACGCTTATGAAGCGCTTTTGAAACGCTCCTTTTGCTATACTGCTCGCACACACTCAAACACAACATCTCAATCCGCTGCTGCACCTTCCACTTCTAAAAATTTAGCATCAAGGCAGGTTTCTATTGGCGGCAATAACCCCGGAAGCCAACGATTCGCCGTCGCCGCGTTCGCACCTGTTTACGGTGCGGGTGTGGTTAGAAGAGTTGGGCTACGGCCAAAGCGAGTGGCGCGGCCAGGCCCAGCACGTTCTTAGCGGGAAAAGCCGCTATTTTCGGAATTGGGCGAGCCTGCTCGCTTTTCTCCAGGAGATGGTGTCGGGCGATGGAGCGGCGTCTCAAGATGAGACCACCACAAATAACCTATGAGGGCCAAACTATGTTCAATATCTGCTACAACTGCGGTGAATACAGGGTAGACAAACTTATCGAGCCAGACGGCCCCTATGCCGTTTGCCCGGCGTGTGGGCACAAACACCCCTTTCGCCAACTGCCGCTGTTGATTGTCGCCGGGGCCAGCGGCGCAGGCAAATCGGCGGCGGGCCAAAGGCTGCTGGGGAAAATAGAGGAAGTTGTCTTGTTGGAAGGTGATTTGTTGTGGCGGCCCGAATTCAACCGGCCGCTGGAAAAGTATAACGACTTTTTTGAAACCTGGCTGCGTCTCTGCAAAAACGTAGCCCAGGCCGGGCGGCCGGTGGCCTTGTTCAACGCCGGGGCCATCCCGGCCAATGTGGAGCCGTGTGTGGAACGCCGCTACTTCTCCGAGATCCATTACCTGGCCCTGGTGTGTGACAATGACCTGTTAGTGCAGCGGCTGCAAAAGCGGTCGAACTGGCGCGGCTTCGACGATCCGGCAGTCATCGAGCGGAACATTGAGTTCAACCAATGGTTCAAAGCCAACGCGGGCCAGACCAGCCCAGCAATGGAACTGCTTGACACCAGCCGCGTTTCGGTGGAGGAGACGGCCCGGCAGGTGGCAGGGTGGATGCGGGGGAAGGTGGGCGGGTTAGTAAAAATTTAGGAATATTTGCTATAGAGGAGGTGTTTAAATGTCCGAGTTAACGCAACTACCGGAGTGGTTAGGGGGCGCCGTGATTGGCGCTATCATCGCGGCCCTGGGTTACGTGGCTAAGCTAATTTTCGATGGAGTGATGGCTGCCTATCAAGCTAGAAATGCCCGTCTGGCTCGATTGGTAGAATTACAATCTCTTCTTCGTGTTGGCAATTCCTGTTTCAAGACTCAGATTCTTCAGGCAACACGATTGATGGGATTGATTAAGCAAAATCATTCAGACCTGAAACTTGGAGACGGGCGCGAGGATACTATAGCTAAAACTTATTCTCAATTTACGCCTGAGGAAAAAGAACTGCATGAAATTATCCGCAGTATGACTGTCAACGCTCTGGGTCCGGTCAATCAATCACAATTGGAGTGGTTGAAAAAAGATACTTATTTCAAAGTACAACCACAAGGGAAAGGCAATCTCAGTGAGTTGGCCAAGTTACTGGCAGATCTGGAAGCCCATTTAATGTTATGGCATGCCAAGTATAAGGTGTGGATCCCCAATACCCCTGAACATGCCCTGGTCTATCTGGCCGATGAAAAAGGGCATGGGATTGGTTTTCCTTCCGGTTTGGACGAGGAAGTTGCCAAGATCATTGAAAAGGCAAGGTGGATTGATTTCTGGATATAAAATCAGTAGCAGCGTACAGGAAAGGAAGTTAAATATGCTATCTATGATGATACAGTCGCCCTATTTTTGGGGAATTGTTGCCCTGATCTGCATGTATTTATTGAGTTTGTTTAACACTCACTCCAGGGATCCATTTTATCTGGCGCGCGGTCATAATGGGCAGTCCAGCACATCCCTATTCCAGAATCTCATCTTCACGATACTAACCGTCTTCGCCTATGTTACTGTCGTTGCGGCGCGTTTTATTGATAGTCCACCCGGTGAGCCGTTGCCCGCCTTGCCGGCCGTTCCAATCAATCTATTAGTTTTAATGGGACTCTCGATCACCACTTCAACTACCAGTAAAGCTATCGCCATCACATCTCAAGTGGAAGGAAAAAGCTCGGCTGAGGATAAGAGCACACTACTCAAAGATCGAGACGATAAGTTCGATCTGACGAAAGCGCAAATGCTTATCTGGGCGTTGGTCGCAGTCGGAGTCTATCTGGTGGTGCTTTATAGTTTTATTTCGGCTAAGTGCTATTTGGGTGTCAACGTTCCCGATCTATGCCCCAAAGACGCCGCGCTGCCCGACATTGATGCAGCTTTCCTGGTACTGATGGGTGTGGCTCAGGGTACCTATGTGGCCGGGAAATTGGTCAGCCGCACCACAGCCAAACCGCTCATCGAGCATATTCTGCCGGCTAAAGCCAAAGAAATTTGAACATCTCAGCATAGAGTTTAAAAAACTAGGATGGAATTCAGCAGACGATATGGATGCAGTAGCTCTATTCCACGACGAGCATAACCGGAGTTATGAGATATTTTTGGAAAATATGGGTGTGGCACTGGGTTCACTAAATGGGATTAGAAGGGGTTAAGTATAGCCCGGCCTAATGTACTGAATTCTAAAGATTTCTTCCCGGGAAAGGGGGTGGTCGACTATACCAAGCGCCACTGCCGGGACTTGTTTGGTCGTAAAATGAGGCTGGATGAAATTGTGTAGCACCCAGGAGGCATCTAAACGCTTTTGCAAGGCGGGTTTCTCCTTGGCATAAGTATTGGTCTTGCGCCGGTAACAGGCCATGCGCCGTCTCAAGGCACTGTTGAACCCCTCCAGATGATTGGCGTGAATCTCGGAGTTGGTGATATTCTGGCGGGTATCGGGGTGTTCGGGCTGCGGCGCTTGATACTTGGGCCGTTTCCGCCCCCGTTGGTGGCGGCGGCTGCCTTTATTCTTGAGCCGAACTTTGACCCCGGCCTTTAATGTTTTTTGGGGCGACCGACTTGACCAGTTCGGATGGTCTCCTGACAAATGTCAAATAGGAGGTTGCCATAGCGCCGTTCTCCATCTGTCACCAGCGTTAAATCGTCGGTCTGGTCAATCACTTGGGCCAAGGTGGCCATGGCCTGCTGGAACAAATCGGTTTCTCGCTGACCGCAACTCAACTCCCAGATGAACCGGCTCGCTCGATCCATCAAGACCACGGTCCAGCCTTCAGAGGCCACGGCGGGCTTGTTTTCACCCACTTTGGTGTATAACTCATCGCCCTCAACCATCTGTTGGATGAACTGGTGACATAAGGCCTACAATAATAACGTCTCTTTCAAATCGCCTAAGCGACTGATCCAGCGTTTCAAGCTGTTCTTGCCCACGTGGAAGGTGCGACAAGCGGCGTTCAGCCCCATGCCATCGTTGATGGCTTCCAGAATGAGGGCCATCCGGCTGATCGGGGTCTTTAACCCGGCCAGGGGCGTGTTCTTGGTTTCAGAAAAATAGCTGTCACATTCCCAGCAGTAATAAATCTCGCGGGTTTCACCGTTTTTGAGGGTATAACCCGTAGGCCGTTTGAAATTTTGAGAGTTACATTCAGGACAATGCCGTTGACTGAAGGACATCTGACCTCCTGCTTTTTGAGTGGATGGCCCTTCAGCTTAGCCTTATTCAATTATTTTGTAAAGTCCCATCTCACGGACCCAGTGCCAAGCTTGTGGGTCAGTCGGGTCGCTCATAGAGCGTTTGTCCCCTCGTCACAATTTCGCGGATAAAGACATCCCCTTTTACCATGGCCTCAGCAATCTCAGCCGGGGTCTTGACCAGAATATCCAGGGGAAAGGGTCGTGGACGAATGAGGCGCGAGACGGCCAGATAGCGATCAGCCGGCCGGTCGCTCGTTTCCATAATCACCAATAAATCCACATCGCTATCAGGGGTTGGGGAACCATAGCCATAAGAGCCAAAGAGAATAATTTTTTGGGGTTGCAACTCCCTGACGATCCGACGAACGATTTCGTTCAACGTCTCTCTGGTCACCGGGGTAAAGCCTGGCGGCTGTACATCGGCAACCAATTGCATATCCTCGCCCGGTTCAGGCCAACGGTCTTCACTCATTGCCTTTACTCGTTTCTGCACGTCGCAACTTTCGTTGATACTGTATTATATTTTCTCCACAAAATACAGGGTCGGCTGAAGAAATTATACCTGCTATCCATCAGCCCTTGCAACTTTGTCTAGTTTTAGATGAGTTTGGTTCACTGCTTGAGCGATCACAGAGCCGTATACACCCACGCCTCCCGTCCGCCGACCAGCGTCACCCGTACCCGCTGATAAGCCGGTCCCTCATACCGATCCATCAACTTCAACTCAGCCCGTGTAACCTGGATGACCATCCCTTCCACTACAGCCCCCGCCTCCGGCCTGATGATCGGATAGACGCCGCTGCCCAGGTGAATCAAATCTTTCCTATACCCCACCAACTTATCGGCCTCACCCGGCGCAGTCCGGCCAAAAACGCGCTGCTGGACGAGGGGGTTCATCAATGTGCCGTAGACGAAGAGGAATTCGGTCATCGGAAGTTTCCGTGTTGCGTCTTGCGTGTTCCGTTAAGACTTTACGCAAGACGCAAGATTTTTACTTCAACGCCGCTTCTGCTGCTCGCGCCAACGAGTCTCCCGCCCTCGGATGCAGAGTCTCGGCCAGATCGGTTAGCGTTGCGCCCATTTCCAATGCCAGCGCCGCCTCGCCAATGAGTATCCCCGCCTGCGGCCCGACGATAGTCACGCCCAGCAAAACCTCATTTTCCTGTTCCGCCACCAGCTCGACAAAGCCGGTTGAAGGTGATACGTGATACGTGATACGTGATACGTGATACCCGGCGGCTTCAGCTTCGCTGGCGGTCAAGCCCACGGCGGCCACTTCGGGGTCGGTGCGGGCGACGCGGGGAACGGCCTGAGGCGCAAATTGGGCCAGCTTCCCGGCGATGTTCTCAGCCGCAACTTTGCCCTGCTTGGCAGCCACATGTGCCAGGGGCGGCCCGCCGGTTACATCACCCACCGCATAGATGGCCGGATTGCCGCTCTGCTGGCGGTCATTGACCTGAATAAAGCCGTTGGCGTCAGTTGTTACTTTAGCCTTGTCCAGCCCCAATTGGGTTGTGCGCGGAGTCAACCCGGCGGAAACTATAATCAGAGCTGTCAGGTCTCGCAGACCTGTCAGCTCTTCAAAGTTGACCCCCATTTCTGATAAACGCGCTTGGACCACATCTCCCACCGCCGGGTCGAACTCAGGCAGCAGGCGCTGGCCTGCCGGCAGCAGCACCCGCACCGAAACACCCAGCCTGACAAAAAGGGTTGCCAATTCAGCCGCCAGATAATCTACCCCGATGAGGGTCAGAGTCGCAGGAAGTTCGGCCAAAGCCAGCGCCTGGGCCGGGGTCAAAACCCGCTTTTGATCAAAGGGCAGGTTGGGCCAGGGCGCAGACTCGCCGCCTACAGCAATCACGGCCTGGTCAAACAGATAGCGTTTGGACTCATATTCGCTCTCGACACGGGCTTCATTTTCGGCCAGAAACCAACCCTGACCTGTCACCACCTCGACCTGATACTGGTCAAGCTGGCGTTTGATTTCGGCGGTCATGGCCTCAACCCGGCTGTTCTTCCAGGCTTGAAGCTGGCCCCAATCAAAGGTTGACCCTGTAACCGTAATCCCCGGTTGGCTCCAATGGTTTAGTTGCCAGATTTGTCCGGCAGCTTCCAGCAGGGCCTCAGCGGCCAGACCTCCCGCACGCATCCCGCCGCCGAGAGGGTCAGGATCAACCAGCAAAACTTCTTTGCCCAACTGCGCCGCCCGCAGCGCCGCCGAGCATCCCCCCGGCCCCGCTCCGAGTACCAATACCTCGACATTCGTGGCTAAATCGCCGACAACCATGCGACGAACTCCAAAAGCACATAAGATTTTGTAATCGTCAAGACGATGTTGAACTAAACAGGCTGTAAAATCTCACGCGAAGACGCCAAGAACGCCAAGAAAATAAAAAATCTTTGCGACTTTGCGGCTTTGCGTGAGATATTTGAGTCTAATATCTTGTTGACCACTACAAAAGCACATAAGATTTAATGTGTTGCGTCTTGCGTAAGATAAACGGAAGACGTAAGACGCAACACGTTCTTCACGGTTCCAACGTCCGTAGAATGGCCCGTGCTATCCGGTCGGGGTTGGGCAGAATGGCGTCTTCCAGCTTGGGGACGGGAAAAGGGGTGTCCGGCCCGGTGACGCGCTCGACGGGTTTGAGCAGCGAGTACAGGCAGTGTTCGTTGATCAGGGCAATTACCTCAGCGCCCACGCCGCCGGTGCGCGGCGCTTCGTGGACAATCACCGCCCGCCCAGTTTTGCCCACCGAGGCGGCAATCGCTGCCTCGTCCAGCGGGGCGATCGTGCGCAAGTCTATCACCTCAATGGTAGCGCCGCTGGCCTGTTCAACTTGGGCAGCGGCCTGGAGGGCCACCCCCACCATCGCCCCATAGGCCATCACGGTTACATCACTGCCTTCTTTGACCACCGCCGCCTGACCAATTGGCACGGTATACCGTTCAGCAGGCACGTCCTGCCGCACCGAGCGATAGAGCTTCATCGGCTCCAGCAGCAGTACCGGGTCCGGGTCGTCAACAGCGGCATGGAGCAGCCCTTTGGCGTCGTAAGGATTGGACGGCATGACCACCTTGATGCCCTGCATATGCAGATAATAAGCCTCGACGCCGTCCGAGTGCATCTCCGGGGGGCGCACCCCGCCGCCCGTTGGCGTGCGAATGACCAGCGGCACATTGAATACTCCGCCGGAGCGGTAGCGCATGCGTGTGACCTGGGTGGCAATCTGGTTGAAGGCAGGGAAGGTGAACGGGGCAAACTGAATCTCAACAATGGGCCGCAGGCCATACAGGGCCATACCTACCGCCGTGCCGATGATTCCCGATTCGGCCAGCGGTGTGTCAAACACCCGCTCCTCGCCAAACTGGGCCTGCAAACCATCGGTCACGCGAAAAACGCCGCCGTTTTTGCCCACATCCTCACCAAAAATCAAGACGCGCTCATCCCGTTCCAATTCCAAAGCCAGAGCATTGTTGAGAGCTTGTACCATGGTCCAGTTGGGCATGATCGTTCCTCTAATGTAACTACTCAGCCCCCATGTCATTCGAGGCCGTAGGCCGAGAAATCTCTACATCGCTACCTAGGCGTCAGAGATTTCTCCCTTCGGTCGAAATGACATGCCTGAGTAGTACGAATCATTAACAATTCACAATTGGCTATTCACTATTCACAATTTCTTCCAGTATTTCCGCTCGCTGGCGTAATAATTGGGGTGTGGGCTGGCTCAAAGCTAAGTCAAAGTGGCGGCGGGGGTCGGGGGGGGGCAGCGACTCATATTCGGCCAGAGTGGCCTGAAACTCCGCGCCGACGGCTTCGTGCAGCTCTTCATCGGCCAGGTCGGTCAGCCATTGGCGGTCCATTAAAAATTTGCGGAACCGGAGCAGTGGGTCGCGTGCTGCCCATTCTTGCAGCTCGGCTTCGGGGCGATACTTGGTCGGGTCGTCGGCGGTGGTGTGAGCGCCCATGCGATAGGTCAGCAGTTCGACCAGGCTCGGCCCTTGGCCGGTTCTGGCCCTCGCAACGCAGTCAGAAATCATTTGGTAGACAGCCAGCACGTCGTTACCGTCAACCAGGTAGCCGGGCATACCAAAACCGGGGCCGCGCTGAGCCAGCGTCGTCGCCGCCGACTGTTTTTGCCGTGGAACCGAGATGGCCCAGCCGTTGTTTTCCACCACAATCACCACGGGCGCTTTGAACACAGCAGCAAAATTGAGGGCCTCGTTAAAATCCCCCTCCGAGGTCGCGCCATCGCCGCACACGCCGAGGACCACGTGCGGTTCGCGCTTGTACTTCATGGCCATCGCAATGCCGACGGCGTGCAGCATTTGTGTCCCCAGCACAATTTGAAAAGGCAAACAACCGGCTTCAACCGAGTAACCTTCAGGGATGTGGCCGCCCCAATGTTTGAGTTGGGCCAGCAGCGGCACACCTTTGACCATGTAAGCCAGGCTCTCGCGATAAGAGCCAAGCAGCCAATCGCCCGGCTGCAAGGCCGCCGCTCGTCCCACACAGGCGGCCTCCTGACCGGTCGCCGCGGCAAACGTCCCCATGCGGCCCTGCCGCTGCAACGCCGTCATCCGCTCCGAGAAGACGCGCCCAAAAACCATCCAGCGGTAGAGATAGAGCATCTTTTCGGCGGGCAAATCGGGCACATCGGCTACTACCTGCCCTTCAGGGTTGATGATTTGGTAGATTTCGTCAGGTGTCGTCGTTGACATCAAACTGCTCCTCCTTGACTGATTAAAACGTGTTGCGTCTTGCGTGTTCCGTCAAGTACATGTGTCACGCATCACGTATCACGCCTCACTCCCCCCTCACCAACCTCACATGCCTGAACTGAAAATCACTCCACACATAGTCGTCGTGCTGGGTGTCTGGGGCCAGGCGGACAGTGACTAAGGTGAGTTCATTGTAGCCGGGGCGTAACAATGAAGCCGGCACGGAGCGCTGCACGGTCATCCAGCGGCGGGTAAAATCTTGCTGGGGCAGGTTGGGCAAAAGAGGCGTGCCGTTGATTTGAACCTGATTGCCCATCTCGTTTTGCTGCATCAATTCCAGCAGCAGCGTCCACTCCGCTGCGCCAGGATCGGCCACGTAAAAACCGCCGGTCCAGGTGAGGCTGGGTTTGCGCCCGGCGTAAAGCGGCCACCACGGCGGCTTGACGTCGGTATCACCCAGGTGAATAATGGCATCATCGGCCAGGATGCTGACCGTGTCGGACGGCATTTTCTGTATCGCCGGCCCGCTACGCTCGCTTCCCCCGGTCACGGCCTGCCGCCAGGCTTCATAGACTAGGCGCGGCTGGCCGTCGAGATCAAGCAGGCTGTAACCGCCAAAAGGGTCGCCGGGGGTGGGGCGAGACAAATTCCAAACGGTGACAAGCTGCACCCAGGGCCACTCTCGGCGAATTATCTCCAATCCGTCCACCAGATACTCAGCCTGCTGCTCCGGGCTGACCCGAATATCGGCCTGTTCGGGCGGCGGCTCAACCGTCCAGCCCATCTCGGTAATCCAGACCGGCTTGGCCTGGTCGCCATTCTCTTCCATAATCCGGCGCAGTTCGGCCAGGCGGCCAAAAGCGGGGTGATTGCTGTCGCTCTCTGGTTCGCCGGGCGACTGGCCGAAACTGTAGGGATGCGCCCCCAAGATGTCAAAATAGGCCCCGGCTCCGGCTCGATACATTTCCCGCAGGAACAGCCGTTCATCCATGGCCTGGGCGTTGTGGCTGTTGGTGGGGGCCAGCCCGGCGGCGACTACCAAAGCGGCGGGGTCGCCGGCTTTAATAGCCTCGTATCCCACCCGCAGCAGTTCAGTAAAAGCTGCCGGATCGGGCGGCTGGCCGCCCCACTCGATAGCCAAGTTTGGCTCATTCCAGACAATGTAAGCTCGGACTCGCCCCCGGTAACGCTCGGCCACCCGCTGCGCAAAATCTCGGTAATCTTCCAGCTTGTCAGGCGGCGCGTTCAAGGCCAGCTCAACCCGGCTGGCCCAGGCCGGGTGCTGGTCGAGCCGCACAATTAAATCCAGCCCATAATATTCCGCCCCGGCTACAATTTGGTCGGTTGCTTCCCAGTGGAATTGGTCCTGGGTCGGCTCGACCTCCCGCCAGGGAAAAACCTGCACCAGGGTGTCAAACTCTGCCGTCTGAGCCAACGCCAGTAGCTCATCATCAGGGCGAATGGTATGCACCGCCAGACGCAGAGGGGGTGGAGAGGAGGCAGTGCAGCCAAGCAGCAGCCAGAGGAGCAAAGCGTAAAGCGTGAGGCGTGATACGCCGCTAGGGGGCCTTCGGCTCTGGTGCGTAAAACGTGATGCGTGATGCGTGATGCGTGATGCTTCAAACATGAAACGTGAAACGTGAAACCTGTAACCTTCTCTCCTGCACCCCTGCGCCTCTGCACCCCTGCTCATTTCTTCACCCCCGCCCAAACACCGCTGGCAGCAGCGATGAATAGTTCACCGCTCGGCCCCCAGGCCATTTCCTCGACAACATCGCCGGTCAAGTCAGCCGGGCCAATGGGCTGCCAGGTATAGCCCCAATCTACCGATTGATAAACTCCCTGATAGGCCGTTCCGGCGTAGAGCCGGCCTGGGTCACGCCGGTCAGCCAGTAACGCCGTGACCGAAACATTTTCCAGGCCACGCCCCCACATTTCGCCCGCTTCGCGTCGCCTCCTCGCCTCCTCGCCTCCTCCCTGCACCCTGATCCCTCCATCCAGACTACGATACACGCCCCGCGTCGTTCCAATATAGAGGACCGAACTGCCCGCAGTACCGGGCGGGGCCGGTTGGGCCAGTAAAGCCAGGATGGTCTGATCGGCCAGAACCGGCGCAACCAGCCGCCAGGTCTGGCCGTCGTAGCTGCGATAGAGGCCGGTATCACTGCCAACATAAACATAGGGTTTGTGGGGGTCCACGGCAATGCTGACCGCTTCCGTCGTGTCGCCCATCCCTGCCCAGCGAGCCTGCCAGAACTGCCCGCCATTGCGTGTTTCATAAACTCGTTCCCAGGCCGCCAGATGATAAACCCGGTCGCCGTCGTTGGGGTCAACCACTACCGCCGGAACGCCCACCCCCAGCGTCGGCAAACGCTCCCACCGAATTCCCCCGTCATTACTGCGATACAGACCATCGCCGCTGCTTCCGGCGTACAGCACTTGCGGCTTGGATAAGTCCGCTGCCAGAGAGGTGATGCCGCCCGGTGGAAACTCGGCGGGTGCGGCCAGCCAGCGGCGGCTGTCAGGCTGCCAGCGAAAGAGACCCGTCCGGCCGCCTAACCATAGTTCATTTTCAGCCGCCAGCAGCGAGGTAGCATTGGGCTGGCCCAGGGTTGGGGTGAGATAATGCCAGCTTTCACCATCGTCATCGCTGCCGTAGAGTCCGGTCCAGGTAGCAGCCAGCAGCCGCTTGGGGACGATAGCCAAATCGAGTATCCCCATCCCTTTGGGCAAACCGGCGCTGCTTTCGAGCCAGGAGTCGCCGTTATCCCGGCTGTAGTACAGCCGCCCCTGCCCGGTGCCGGCCCCCAGGGTTCCATCTGCTCCCCATAACAGCGAAACAATCAACTCTTGCGCCCAGGCTACCGGGAGGGTATGCCAGGTCTGACCGCCATCGTGGGTCCGCACCAGCCGGTCGCGCAGGCTGGCAACCGCCAGTTGGGGCCTGGCCGGATTAAACGCCAGATTAGACCCATAAGTACCGGCATAAGTGTTGACCCAGGTCTGGCCGCTATCCTGGCTGGCAAACACCCCTCGACCGGCTGTACCGGCATAGATATACCGTCCATCCGGCGAAACCGCCAGCGACAGCACCCCCGCCGAAGCCAGCAGTTCATTCTCTGCTTCTGGTTCCGCTAGCGCCGATGAAAGTCCTCCTGCTTTGACAGGGGGTATAACAGGCGCGGCCAATGACTCCCATCCCGCCGCCGTCTGGACGTAAACACCGGCGCTGTCCAGCCCGGCATAGATGCGCCCGTTGGCGTCGCTGGCCAGGGATAGGACCGGCATAGCAGGCAGGCCGTTATCGATCTTTTGCCAGGTCAGGCCGCCATCAGTGCTTTGCAACAGCCCGGCGCGGGTGGCTGCCCAAACCTCCCCGGCTTTTCCTCCCGTTGCGGGGGGTAAAACCAGCACATCAAAAACCGGATTATCCGGTGATCCAGCCTCTATCACTGTCCAGGTTTGGCCGCCATCTTCGCTGCGGGCCAGGCCACTAGGGGTGTAAGAGCCAAGCCACAGCCGGTTGGCGTTGGTAGGATCGGGGGCGACGGCCAGACTGATACTCTGGCGCGGCAGACCAGCTTCGACCCGTTCCCACTGCCACTGCGGAGCCGGGCTGGTCTGGCAGGCAGCCAGAAGCAGCGTAAGGTATAGACAGGTGAATATTTTCATGAGTTCTAACTTTGGGCCATATACCTTGTATTTTATGATTTTGCCGGGATGATACAAGTCTAAGAACAGGCTAGGGAAACCCAACATACAATATACATAGCTACTACATAGCTACTACATAGCTGCTACGTCACTGGTACAACGCGGTGTAAATGACCCTACAGATCGTAGTAACGACTTTAGTCGTTTGGGGCGGGTTAAGCGACTGAAGTCGCCACTACAAGCTATAGACTTACTTCCGTCCAAGTGTACTAGGCAATTATTTTACAAAAGATATTACGTCCAGGTGAGGCATGTATTACAGAGGCAGGACTTTCCTTGATCCTGGTGGTGTGATTCTTTGGGGCCGATTGGAGATGCGGTGAGTAGCCTCCTGAGTAGCAGCGGAACAAAGTGGAGCAGCGTATCGAAGGGCGTTGCCTGGTGAGTAGTTACGAATTCCCAATCCCCTCTTATTGATGCTACAATACCCAAAATGCAATAACCCTAGATTGAGTATTATCAATACGAAATGTAAAATGGGGCGATGAGATGAGGATACAAAGGAGCTTTCGCCTCATCGCCTCATCGCCTCATGTCTCACCGCGTCTTATCTTTTGAGGAGAGTTTTATGTCTACCGAACCCACCGCCGACTCGTTTGACACGCTCGGCCTGAGCGAGCCGCTGCGACAGGCGATTAATGATGTCGGCTATGAAGCGCCGACGCCGATCCAGGTTAAAACCATTCCGCTGCTGCTGGCCGGGCAGGATGTCATCGGCCAGGCCCAGACCGGCACCGGCAAAACGGCGGCGTTTGCCTTGCCTATCTTGCAAAAGCTCGACCTGAAGCAAAATGAGGTCCAGGCCCTCATCCTGACCCCTACCCGCGAACTGGCGATTCAGGTGGCCGAAGCCATCCATGTGTATGCCAAGCGGCTGAAAAAGGTGCGGGTGCTGCCCATCTATGGCGGCCAATCTATCGGACAGCAGCTTCGCCACCTTCAGAGTGGGGTGCATATCGTGGTCGGTACGCCAGGGCGGGTGATGGACCATCTGCGCCGGGACACGCTCAATTTCGACTCGCTAAAAATGGTAGTTCTGGACGAGGCCGACGAGATGCTGCGCATGGGCTTTATCGAAGATGTCGAGTGGATTCTGGGCCAGGCTCCCGATAGCTTGCAAACCGCCCTCTTTTCGGCCACTATGCCGCCCGAAATCCGCCGCGTGGCCGACCATTACCTGCACGACCCGGCAACCGTCGAAATCGAGCACAAGTCGCTGGCTGTGCCGACGGTGACGCAGCGCTATCTAAACGTGTCGGAAAAGCAAAAGCTGGATGTGCTCTCGCACGTGCTGGAGACCGAAACCGAGCCGGGCGAGGCGGTGCTCATCTTTGCCCGGACCAAGGTGGGCGCAGCAGAACTGGCCGAAAAGCTCCAGGCGCGAGGCTACGCCGTCGAGCCGATGCACGGCGATATGAGCCAGGCTCAGCGAGAGAATGTCATCCGCCGTCTGCGCAACGGGCAGGTCGAGATGGTTGTCGCCACTGATGTGGCGGCGCGCGGGCTGGATGTGGAACGGATTGGCTTTGTGGTCAATTATGACATCCCCTACGATATGGAAGCTTATGTCCACCGCATCGGGCGGACAGGGCGGGCAGGCCGCGCCGGCAAAACCGTGCTCTTTGTGACCCCGCGCGAACAGCGCCTCATGCGCAACATCGAGCAGTACGTCAAGCAGCGGATCGAACCGATGAAAGCGCCGACCCGCGCCCACGTGGCCGCCCGGCGGATTGCCCTGTTCAAAGAGCGCATTCTACAGACATTGGCCGATGAGGATTTGGACCTGTACCTGTCGCTAGTGGAGGAATTGGCCGAGGAGAGTGGGCGCGACATCGCCGAAATTGCCGCTGCCGCAGCACGCCTGGCGCGAGAGGATAAGCCACTGGTGGTTGATTTGGAGCCGGAGCCGGAAGTGGTGGCCCAACCGGAGGAGGGTATGGTTCGCTTCTTTATCGAGGCGGGCCGGCGCAACGGTGTGCGTCCCGGCGATATTGTGGGGGCGATTGCCAACGAAGCCGGTGTGCCCGGTCAAGCCATTGGTGCGATTGATATTTATGACCGTTTTACCTTTGTGGACGTGCCCGGCCAATACCGGGAGCAGGTGTTGGCCGGCATGCGAGGTGTGGCGATTCGTAACCGAGAGGCCAATATCCGCATCGCCATGCCCCGCGACGAGGCAGCGACCCCTTCAGCAAAGAAGGACCGGGGCGGCAAACGCAAGAATATTTATCGGGGCAAAAAAGGCAGCAAGAAGTTCGCCAGGCCAAGCTATTGAACAACTATCAACCCCAAATGAGTCTCAAAAGGTTCAAAATCACGATCACTGTGGAGTAAAGAAAAACCGTGTTCAATCACAAACGTGGCGATGAGACAATCTATTGTTTTACGCACCGTAATCCCTTGCTGGCGCAAGCGGCGAAAATTCTCGGCGCTTTTGATAGCTATCTCCGTGCCGCCCATAAGATGGATAGGGAATTGAAGTAGCGACTGCCGCGCTGCCTCAAAATCTCGTTGGCTGCGATAACCTTGAAGAACTTCACAGAGGATAATATCGCCGAGGCCAATGTTCTGTTGACCCAAAGCAGCATCCAAAATATCGGTTTGAGGAGTGCCAATTCCGTTGAAATAATCAATCCATACGGACGAGTCAACGATCCACACCGATCAACCGCCCTTCGCGCATTTCGCCTAAATCTCCTTCCCAATGAAGCTGGCCGCGTAGTTGACGCACACCTTCCTGGTTTTTCAACCGGATCAGGGTTCGCAGCGCTTCTTCGATCACTGCTTTTTTTGTTGCCAGGCCACTACTCGCCATCGCTTGAGTCATCAACTCGTCATCTATGACAACGTTGGTTCGCATATTACCTCCCTGTCTGTGGATGTGTATATTTTACCTCTTTCATGTGTATAGAACAAATCTTCTGACCTCGTTAGATCCAAATTTGAGGAGCCAGCACGCCCACGTGCGGCACGCTACGCAGACGGCACGGGGCGTGCCGCACTCCTCTACATCCTCCGCAGCGCTGCTTGGGCCGCGTGATAGCCGCACATGCCATGCACTCCGCCGCCTGGTGGGGTGGACGATGAACACAGATAGAACCCTTTGACCGGCGTCGAGTACGGATTCCATCTCGGCACAGGCCGGGTGAAAAGCTGCCCGAAATCCTGCACCCCGCCGTTGATATCCCCACCGATGTAGTTAGGATTGTACTGCTCCAGCCTGGCCGGACTCAGTACATGGCGGGCCAATATCCGTTCCCGAAAACCGGGGGCAAAGCACTCGATTTGGGCTTCAATGCGGGCGGTCATATCTACCGGAGAACCATGGGGAACGTGGCAATAAGCCCAAACGGTGTGTTTACCCACCGGGGCGCGGCTGGAGTCGAACAAACTCTGCTGCACCACCAGCACAAACGGCTTTTCCGCCGGGGGACCGTGCCACATGGCTCGCTCGCTGGCGGCAACTTCGGGCAGCGGGCCGCCCACATGGACCGTGCCCGCTCGCAGACACTCGCCTGCCCACCAAGGGATAGGGCCGTCGAGGGCAAAATCTACCTTGAAGATGCCGGGGCCGTAACGATACCTCTCCAGTTGGCGGCGGTAGCCGGGCGGCAGACGATCCCCGGCCAGGCGCAGAAATTGGCGCGGCGTCAGGTCAAACAGAATGGCGCGGGCCGGCGGCAGCGCATCCAGCGACTCGACCGGGTTGTTGGTCATAATCTCTCCCCCCAACGCTTGAAAATAAGCGGCCAGGGCGTTGGCCAGGCGCTGCGAACCGCCTTTGGGCAGCGGCCAGCCGAGGGCGTGGCCCAGGATACCAAGCATCAGCCCAAACGAGGCGGTCGGCGGTTTCTCCAGGGGCATAATCGAGTGAGCGGCCAGCCCGGCAAACAGGGCGCGGGCGCGCTCGCCTGTGAAGCGGCTCTCGGCCAGGCCGCGAGCAGAGCGGAGGGCGCTCAAACCAAAACGGGCCAAAGCCAGCGGATGGCGCGGGGGAAAAGGAAAGGGGCCGAGCAGATCTGCGACCAGTTTATCCCAATCGGCTACCAGGGGGGCCATCAGCCGGCGGTAGGCGTCGGCATCCGGGCCGAGCGATTGGGCGGTAGTTTCAATGGACCTTTCCAGCACGGCAGCCGTGCCATCGTCGAGGGGATGAGCCAGCGGCGCGGGCGGGAAAATCCACTCCAGGCCGTAATCGGCCAGGGGCAGGCGGCGAAAAAAAGGCGAGCCAACCCCCAGGGGATGGATCGCCGAACAAATATCGTGAATAAATCCGGGCAAGGTCAGTTCCGCCGAGCGCATCCCGCCGCCGACAGATGCTTTAGCCTCAAGGAGCAGAGTTGAGCAGCCGGCCTGGGCCAGGGTAATCGCTGCGGCCAGGCCGTTGGGTCCGCTGCCGATCACAATAGCATCATAGGAGTCGTTTTGGGGCATCTTTTTGAGACCGGGCAGAGGAGCGGAGGAGCAGTAATTCTCCCTTGCTCCTCCGCTCCCCTGCACCCCTACAAGTTGGATAAAATGTTAACTTTTCCCCCGGCCAGGCGGGCGCAGCCACAGGGAGACATGTTCCGGCTGCATGGTTTCCTCAACCACATGCTGTAGCTGTTCGGTCAAACGGTCCAGGTCGGCGTAGGCGTCATCCCGGAGGGTGGCGCTGAAGGCGGCTAGCACCTGGGCAGCGTCATATTTGCGGCGATAGAAGCGCCGGTCAATCAGGGTTTGAATCTGGCGGCGCAGCGGATTAAACAGGGCGGCTATGGCCAGGGTCGAGACAATAATCGCCAGTTGCGACCCCTCTCCGATCAAGAAACTTTGCAACATCACCACGCTGGTAAAATAAACCAGCCCCAGCGCGCCGGTCAGCGCGCCGTACACCAGCGCCCGATTGATCAGGATGTCAATATCCCACAGATGATAGCGCATAATGGCAATGGCCAGGGTGAGCGGAAAAAGGAGCAAGACAAAGGTGAAAAGCGTTAAACCGCTCAGGCGCAGCAAAAAAGAGACGGTGAAAAAAGAAGCGCCCACGCGCTGGTAGAGGATGTTGGGGATGACGGGTCCACTCAAGGCCGGGAGAATCACAAAGGGCAAAAAGTAGGCCAGCGGTCCCAACATCGCCCCGATGAGGCCCGGCAAGGCCCATTTGACCTGCTGCCGTTGAATGGGCCGGGAGACATGAATATAGCGATAAATCTGGGCAAACAGGCCAATGCCGGGCCAGAGCAGCAGCGCCAACAGTTGCAGCCAAACCGGCCAGGAGGACAGGCTGAAAGGCGAGGTGGGCCAGAAAACAGCAGCGGCCATCAACACGGCCCAAGTAATCGCTAACAGGCGGGTCCAGGGGGGGACGAAGCGGCCGTCTGGAAAAAGATAGACCAGAACCACCCCGGAAACCAGAGCGATCAATATTACCCCATTCAATAAGAATTGCCCCAAGCCGGTGAGCGAACCGGGCGGATACATCAACGACAGCGGGATCATCGCCCCGTTGGTGACCAGGGCAAAACAGACAAAAAGGGCCATCCAATCGTCGCGCCTGCGCCCGAAGATGACGACTGCCATCAGGTGATGGGCCAGGACAAAGATAAAGTTCAGAATAATAACCCCAACCGCATAGACGCTCACCGACAGGCCCAGGCCCATCAGGGCGCGTTTATCGGCGGCGGCCACAAGCTGCTCGTATCGGCCAGGGATGCCGGCAAAGAATAAGCCCAGCGTCAGGCATGTCACCAGCAGCCAGGTAATCCGGGCAATGGGCCGGGCGTAGGGGAGACGATCTGTGGTTAAGGTTTGTTGGGTGGACATAGACGTTCTCTCTCGAAAAAGATGCGATGACAAGTGAGGCGATGAGGCGAGGCGAAGAACCGCCTCGCCTCATCGCCTCCTCGCCTCAAATCGTTACTCAGAGTTTACAGCCGGCAGTGATTGCAGGTACAGCCAGATGGCTCTTAATTCGTCATCACTCAGGCGTCCTACCTGGTCCCAGGGCATCAATTCAGGGTCGAGTTTGCGGTCTTCAGGAGTGACGCCGGTGCGGAGGGTCTGGATAAAGTCGGTTTCGGTCCAATGGGCCAGGTTTCCGGCCGGGGTCAGATTTTGGCCTGCTCCGGCTCCCGGCTCACCGGCCAGATTGTCGCCGTGACACACCCGGCAAGCGTTGGCCAGATATTGGCCGTATTCGGCGGTAATGGCTATCTCCGGCGCGGCTGGACGCGGCCCGGTATGGTCTATTACCTGGGCCGGCAGCAGCGACGGGTCTTGCAGCATGAACAGCCGGGCCAGCGGCCCCATCGAGGTGGGAGGCAGGTTGTTATCAACCGGCGGCAGGGTTTTGAGATAAGCAATAATCGCCGCCAGGTCAGCATCGCTAAGATAGTAGTAGTAATTGGAGGGCATGTCAATCAGAGTTCTACCATCGGCGCGGAGGCCGTGCCGGATGGTCCGGACCCAATCAGTATCCGTCAGGATATCCCCCACGCCGCCTTGACCTCTGGTTAAATTGGGAACACTCAGCCGGCCGACCAGAAGCCCTTCGTCAAAAACCTGACCGGCCAGATTCTCGCCGTGACAATCGGTGCAAAAACCGACAGTAGTTGCCAAATGCTTGCCCCGTTCGATGGCGGCCGAGTCGGTGGGGATGGGGATAGGGTTAACCGTAACGTCGTAACTCTTGTTCAGTTGGGCTTCGGTAATAGAATACACAACGCCCAATGATAAGGCGACCAGTCCCACCAATCCACCTAAAATAAAACTAATCCACTTAAAAACCCGGTTCATGCTTTTTCCTAAAACTTGTCCATAAAAACTTTGTGCTTTCGTAATTACTCATCCCTCATGTCATTTCGAGGCTGAAAGCCGAGAAATTTCTGAGACTGTTGTCTGCAAATCACGGCTTAGGAGCAATACATTTCAAATAAGGCCGTAGCATAGGGCCTTGTGCCCGCCCACAAGGGGCTAAACTACGTTATTTGAAAAGTATGGGGCTTAGGAGAGATTTCTCGCTCCTTCGTCGCTCGAAATGACATGGCTGAGTAGTTATGAATCTCCAATCTCTAATCTCCAACCTCCGGCAGCGCAGCCTCATATTTACACGCTCGTCGTCCAAAAATCGTTACGACTTTTCAAGCAGGTAGTAGTTGCGCCGTTCTCCCTGGCTACTGCTGGAGATAAAATCGGTGGCCTGGTAGCCCTGCCCAAAGTAAGCTTCAAAAGCAGCCCGTACGTTCAACCGCCAGTCGAGGGCCAGGTTCATGTTAGCGGCTTTGATGGGATGGATGTCGGCGGGGATTTCAAGCTGCAAGGGTGTCACGTTGAGGTTTAAATTGGCCCGAACCACGCGCCGCTCGACGCCGGTTCCGGCGACTTCAAAAATGGGCAGGGCCAGGTCAAAGGCAGCGACCTCCCGGCGCGGTTGGTTGACCCACCATTCGACTACCAGGCGGTCGGTGGGCAGGCCGGCGTTCAAAGCGCCAAAGTGGGACCCGTACACGTCGCGCCAGTAGGTCCGGCTGATGGCCCCCAATTTATGCAGGTTCAGATGGGCGTTTGGCCCTTCTAATGGATCATAGGTCCAGGTGATGAGCGGCAGCCCCTGCGCTATTACCCGTTCGCGCTGTTCCCGTTTGAGCGCCTCGGCGACTCCCTGCCCGCGCCATTCTTTCAACACGCCCATTGTTTGGGAGCACAGCTTAAGTGGGCCGCCCGGCTCACGGCCCAGAAAACCAAACAAAAAGCCGATCATCTGGCCGGTCGCGTCGTCAAATGCGCCCAGCACCACCCCGCCATTTTTGGCCGCCGAAACCAGCAGCGGCGGGTAAAGGCCCCCATCCGGTTCGGCCAGACCCCAAATCTGACGCTGGAGCTGATGCACCCGCAGCATTTCGTCATAGCTTTGCAGGTCACGAATGGTAAATGACATGCCTCGTCTCACAAAATTTAATGCAAGTATTATACTCTCTAAGGGAAGTTTTGGCGCAAAAGAAATACGTGTTGCGTGTTCCGTTCATTCTACGGAACACGCAACACGCACCACGATAGCGGCTCATCTTTTTGTTGTAGCGCCCATCCTCCTTAAAGTGGTTGTCATAATCACAGCGGTCGGCTATACTTTCCCTGCACTTAGCCGACGCTCAGCCTGACGGTTAGCTGTGGCCTGTTTGACCAGCCCCACAAGGCCGCATGCAAGAAAATAAGGGTTGCTGCGTATTATTACTGAGGCCGAGAGGCGAGGACATGTGAGGTGAAGCGCTTCGCCTCCTTGCCTCACGCCTCAGCGCATCTTTATTTACGAGGAGAATCTATCCGATGAAAAAAATAATTCCATATACCTTAATAGCCATCCTGCTTCTGATTATTACTGTTTTGCCAATTTCAGCGCAGACAGCGGAAGGACAGGGGTTGATCCGAGTGACCGATGAGAACGGCCTGACCGGCTTTATCAATGCTTATGGTGAAGTGATTGTCGAGCCGCAGTTTGGCGGGGCGCAGGAGTTTAGCGAGGGTCTGGCCGGGGTTTTGGTTGAGAGTAAGTGGGGCTTTATTGACGAAGCCGGCCAGATGGTCATCGAGCCGCAGTTTGACGACGCCTCAAACTTTTCGCAGGGTCTGGCGTTTGTGGGGGTCAAGGGGCCGGAAGGTCTGCGTTATGGCTACATTGACTCCAGCGGCCAGTTTGTGGTTGAGCCTCAATATGGGGCAGCGACGCTTTTCCGCGAGGGACTGGCCAAAGTGACCGAACCCAACTATACCGGCTACATTGATCGCAGCGGCGAATTTGTGATTGAGCCGGAGTTTCAGCAGGCTTTTGCTTTTAAGGAAGGGCTGGCTCTGGTCAATGTGGGCGATAAGTGGGGTTATATTGACGAAACCGGCCAGGTGGCTATTCCGTTTACCTTTGCCTTTGCCACCGATTTTTCAGAGGGGCTGGCGGCGGTGTCTAACGAGCAGCACAGGTATGGTTATATTGATCAAAGCGGCGAATTGGTCATCCCCTATCAATTCGACGATGCTCGTCCTTTTCGGGAGGGTGTGGCCCTGGTCGGCCAGGCTCCGCCTGAGAGCAAGGAGCCGGTTCACCCCTTTGAGGGCAACTTTACCTACCGTCTGATTGACCCAAAGGGCCAGACGGTGGCTGAACTGCCCATTGCTCCTGCCGGCAACTTTGTCGAAGGGCTGGCCCCGGTGAGCACCCCGGAAGGCAGGTACGGCTACATGAACACCAGCGGCCAAATGGTCATCGGACCCCAGTTTGATGTGGCGTTGGATTTCAGCGAGGGGCTGGCGGTGGTCGGTGTGAACGGCAAAATGGGCGCGATTGACCCGAGTGGTAACTGGGTCATTGAGCCGCAGTTCGATATTCTCCAGCCGTTCTCCGATGGCCTGGCTCAGATCAGTATGGATAATCGCTATGGTTTTGTGGATAAAACCGGCCAAACCGTCATCGAGCCGCAGTACGACTTTACCGGCCAATTTTCCGAAGGGCTGGCAGTGGTCTCAGTAGACAACCAGTATGGTTACATTGATAAAACCGGCCAGATGGTCATCGAGCCGCAGTTTGAAAATGCCGCCGCGTTTGTCAACGGCCTGGCCTCGGTGACGATCAACGGCAAAGCCGGTTATGTGGACTCAGCGGGCCAGATAGTCATCGAGCCGCAGTTCCTTTACAGTTTTGAATTTGGGGAGAACGACCTGGCCCCGGCTACCATCGGCGGGGAGGAGCGTTATCTGAACCCGGACGGCAGTGTGGCCTTTGATTCGCCGGGGTTGTATGCCAGCGACTTCAAAGAAGGACTGGCGACGGTGCAGCAGAACGGCCGCTTTGGGTACATGGATAAAACCGGCCAGGTCGTCATCCCCGCCAAGTTCCAGCAGGCTATGCTCTTCTCCGAAGGGCTGGCGGCGGTGGCCGTGGACAACCTATGGGGCTTTATTGACTCTCAGGGTAACTTTGTGGTCGAGCCGCAATATGAATTTGTGAGTGATTTCATCAATGGTTTTGCCATGGTGATGAAGAATAACCAGGCTGGCTTTATAAATAAAACCGGACAGGTTGTCGTCGAGCCGCAATTTGAGCAGGCGCTGTCATTTTCAGCTGGCCTGGCTGCTGTGCAGCAAAATGGCCTGTGGGGGTTTGTTGATGAAACAGGCCAGATGGTCATCGAGCCGCAGTTTACCCAGATCAATACCGGTTTTCTGGGCCAGCAGCCGCTTATTTTTGCCGAGGGAATGGCTCCGGTGTCGGATGAAACCGGCTTGTTTGGTTTCATTGACCACGATGGCCAATTTATCATCGAGCCGCAGTTTTCCTGGGCGCTGCCCTTTCAAGAAGGTTTGGCTTACGTCGAGTTGACTGATGCCGAAGGCAAAGTTCAGAAGGGATATATCAACCCACAAGGCGAATTTGTGTGGGGGCCGCTGGCGTCGCCTGAGGGCGGCCTGTTTGGCTCGTATTAAGAGCCTATCCGAAAAAGTAGGCTGGCATTCCTATGCCAGCCGGATCAAACCTGTCAGGTCTTTAAGACCTGACAGGTTTTTGTTTGAGGCAAAAATTGGACAACTTGACAGGGGGTTATTTGTGTTGTAATCTACTATTAAGCCACTTGTTACCCTCATTTTCTACGCGCCGTTTAGCAGCCTATCAACGGAGTTTACATGCCCACCAGCCCTGTCTCTCGCTACGGAGCTAATTTTCGTCGCGATGAAATCGAATTAATTATCCGCTTCGCCCAACGGGGCGACTCGTTGGCTTTGGTGGGATTGGCCGGAATCGGTCAATCCAACCTGGTTAACTTTTTGCGCCAAATTCATCAACACGCCTCTCAACTGGGGCAGGATGTTTCCCGGCTGCATTTTCCGGTGGTAGATGCTACTTATTGGGAAGGAACACCGCTCAGCTTGTGGAAAATCATGCTCGACGCCCTCAACCAGGCCAGCGCGCAGTTCTCCCCGCCGCCGGAGCCGCAGAAAATTATTCCCATTTCCGAAGAAGAACGGGTGTTGAACATGATCCGCTCTCGGCTACACTGGCTGTGTACCGATCTGGGCCAGCGGGTGATGATTGTGCTGGACGATTTTGATGAGGTGTTGCAAGCCGGCCCTTTATCCATGCTGGAACGGTTGAACGGCTTCCGCAGCGAAGGCCACCGCGACGCTTTAAGTTACCTGGTTTTGACCAAGCGTTTGCCTCATCTGTTGGGCCAGAGTTATAACCTGGCCAACGCTTCAAAATTTTATGACCTTTTTCGGCATCACATCTACGCCCTGGAACCCTACGGGGCGGAAGACGCGCACCAGATGCTCAAACATCTCAACGAGGCGGCCGGCAGTCCGCTGCGGGAAAAAGATTTGGCTGAGATTCGTCAATTGGCCGGGGGACACCCACTGCTGTTGAAAGCGGTATTTGAGCTGTGGGCCGCTGAGGGGATGACCGGCGTCAACCCGCTCACCTATCTGGCCGAGCAGCCGGACGTGCAGCAGGAGTGCCGCCGCATTTTGCAGGGACTGCACCCGGAGGAGCAAGCCGTTTTAATTCGGGCGGCCAGAAATGCGCTCACCGACGCCGATCAGGCGGTAGTCAACCACCTGGTGCGCCGGGGTGTGCTGACCGCCGACACGCACAAATTGTTTAGCCCCTTGCTGGATCAATTTTTAACGGATTATGAAGGGTAAGAGGGTATGATTGTGGATATCCTGTGGACAATTGGCTTAGTTATTCTTTTTATTATTCTGGCGGTGATACTATACAAACTGTTCCGGGCTTCGCTGCGCGTGGTGCCCGAGGAGCGGCGGCTGGTGGTCTACCGGCTGGGCCGATTTAATCGGGTGGCCGGGCCGGGCCTGGTTTTTGTGCTGCCTGTATTGGAGCAGGTGGTCCGCATGCTGGAGGTGCGCGACCATCCCCTGGAAGTGACGGTACCGGGCATCTTTGCCTACGGTGTGCCCAACGATTTGACGCTTGACCTGTGGTGCAGCTTTGACCTGGTTCGGGCAGCGGGAGGCAACAAGGTTAAATTGGCCCAACTGGTACAGATTAACGAAGGCGAGCGCCGCAAGCAGGTTGAGGTCAAAATGCGCGAAGCCCTGGTCCATCAGGTGGCCGATTTGGAGAAACACAAACCGCTGCCGCAGGGATCAACCCCGCTCGACGGGGTGATTGCTTTAGCGCCGGGGACGGAGCGCCATAACCTGCTGCTGGCCGGGGTGAAGACCGAATTGGAAAAAACGCTGCCCTCCGTCGGCGTAATCTTAAATACCACCCAACCCATCACCTTGACCGGGCGGGTCATCCCCGATGTGATTATTGACGCTATTAAACGTCTGCAAGGCCGCCAGATTGACAGCAAGTGGCTGACCAAGTATGCCAACGATTTGCGCCAGCAGTTCCCCGACATTTCTAGCGCCGTGCTCGATCAAATGCTGGCCTCGATTGATGGGGTGGATGTGGGCAATGTCCAGCGGCTGCGGTTGGAACAGGACGAAGCCTCCGAGGCCCACGTTGAACTGGAAGTACCCATGGGGGAAGACGAATCGCCGACCGTAGTGGCCAAGCCTAAGGTTAGATTGGGCAACAGCAGCGAAGCTGAATCTCGGCCTGCCGCCGCCCGCGAGCCTCGCCCTAAACCGGCTCCGACGGCCGCCTCCAGTGGTCCATCCAAGAGCGATTGGTCAGTGCTCAAGCAGGTGCCTCGAGTCAACGAGCGAGAGCAGCGCAAGAGCGCGTAGAAGAAGCCCTAAAGGTCTGCCAGACCTTAGGGGTATTGACCATAAAATCCTCAGAACCTAGAAACGTTCAACATTCCAACGTTAAACAGTTTCCCCCCCACTCTGCTGAATCAACTTCGCTACCAGCGCCGTCCAGCCGGTCTGGTGGCTGGCTCCAAGGCCCGCCCCGTTGTCGCCATGGAAATATTCGTAAAAGGGCAGGTAGTCACGCCAGTGGGGGTCGTGGTGAAACAGGTCAACCCCGCCGAAGACAGGCCGCCGTCCGGCCTCGTCGCGCCGGAAAATAGCCATCAAGCGGCGGGAGAGGTCGGTGGCGACCTCATCCAGCGTGGCCCACTGCCCTGAATAGCGCGGCAGTTCCACCTTGAGCGAGTCGTTATAATAATGATGGTACTTTTGCAGCGACTCGACCATCAAAAAATTGACCGGAAACCAGATGGGGCCGCGCCAGTTGGAGTTGCCGCCAAAAAGGCCGCTGCTTGATTCCGCCGGTTCGTAGTTGACAATATGCACCTGGCCGTTGGCGTTGAAAAGGTACGGTTCATCGCGGTGGCGCTGCGACAGCGAGCGCAGGCCATAATCGGACAGGAATTGGGTGGGGTCGAGCATACGCGGCAGAATTTTGGTCAATTTGTCCCGGTCGGCGATGGCCAGCAGGCGGCGGCCGTTCTGCCCCGGCTCGGTCAGCGAGGCAATGTTCTGGACCAGTTGGGGCCGGTATTCCAGAAACCACTCCATGCGCTGGCGAAAGCGGGGCAGCTTTTCCAGCAAATCGGGTTCCAGCGTCTCCACGGCAAACAGCGGAATCAAGCCCACCAACGAGCGAATTTTGAGCGGGACGTGCCGGCCATCGGGCAGGTGCAGGACATCGTAAAAGAAACCATCCGTCTCATCCCACAAGCTAAAGCCATCGCCCAGATTACAAATGGCGTTGGCAATGTAGATGAAGTGCTCAAAAAACTTGGTGGCCACATCCTCATAAGCCCGGTCGGTGCGGGCCAGTTCCAGGGCAATGGCCAGCATATTCAGGCAGTACATACCCATCCAGGCCGTGCCGTCGGCCTGCTCCAGGAAGCCGCCGGTGGGTAAAGGTTTGCTGCGGTCAAACACGCCGATGTTATCCAGCCCCAAAAAGCCGCCCTGAAAAATATTGTTGCCTTCGGTATCCTTGCGGTTGACCCACCAGGTAAAGTTGAGCAGCAATTTGTGGAAAATCCGCTCCAAAAAGCCCGTATCGGCCCGGCCGGTCAAGTTGCGGGTGATTTTGTAGACCCGCCAGGCGGCCCAGGCGTGGACCGGCGGGTTGACATCGCTAAAGGCCCACTCGTAGGCCGGAATCTGGCCGTTGGGGTGCATGTACCACTCGCGCAGGAGCAAAATCAACTGGCGCTTGGCTAATTCGGGGTCAACCAGGGCAATCGGCAGGCAGTGGAAGGCCAAATCCCAGGCAGCGTACCAGGGATACTCCCACTTGTCGGGCATGGACAGCACATCGAGGTTATAAAGATGTTGCCACTCCGCGTTGCGCCCATATTTGCGCCAGCGCGGTGGGGGTGGGCCGGCCGGGTCGCCGTCGAGCCAGAGCTGCACCCCGTAATGATAAAATTGCTTGCTCCACAGCAGCCCGGCAAAAGCCTGGCGCTGGATGCGCCGCTCATCCTCGCTCAGGGTAGGGGCCTGAACGGCGGCAAAAAACTCGTCGGCCTCTTGCTGGCGCTGGCTGAAAACGGCGTCGAAATCGCTAAAGGGCGCATCCAGGGAGGCGTTGGCAAAGCGGACATGCGCCTCCGCCGTTTCGCCGGGGGCCAGCACAGCCCGGAAATGAGCGGCGACCTTGGTACCGCTGCGGGCCGGGTTGACCCGTTCCAGCCGGCCATGCACCACCGCCTCGTGGATGCCGTCTTTGACATACGGGCTGGCGTTGGGCACGCCAAAGAGCCGTTCCATGTTGGTGTCGTTTTCGGTAAACAGTAGAAAGGTGGAGTCTTGAAAGGGCAGCGGATCGAGCGCCCCCAGCCCACTGACGTACCACCAGCGGTCGCCCAGGTGACGGTGCTGCAAGTGGACGGTCCCCCAATCAATCGCGCGCATCTCAGGCCGGGCGGCATTGTGGCCCCACGACCAGGTGTTGCGATACCACAGATGGGGCAAAATATGGAGCAGGGCCGGCTCCGGGCCGCGATTGACCGCTGTAATGCGGCAGAGAATATCCTCCTGGTCGGCTTTGGCGTACTCGATGAACACGTCGAAGTATCGCCCGGCGGCAAAGGCGTCGTGGAGGGCGTCAATCAGCTCAAACTCCGCAGTGTGCCGTCCACGCCGCCGGTTTTCATCCACCAGCCAGGCGTAGGGATACTCCACCTGCGGGTATTTGTAAAGCATCTTCATGTAGGAGTGGGTCGGCGTGCTGTCGAGGTAAAAATAATACTCTTTGACATCTTCGCCGTGGTTGCCCTCCGGGCCGGTCAGCCCGAAAAGGCGCTCTTTGAGGATAGGGTCGCGCCCGTTCCACAGGGCTACAGCCAGACAGACATTTTGGAAGCGGTTGCAGACCCCGGCCAGGCCATCCTCGTTCCAGCGATAAGCCCGGCTGCGGGCGTGATCGTGCGGAAAGTAATCCCAGGCTTCGCCGCTGGCGCTGTAATCCTCACGCACCGTGCCCCAGGCCCGCTCGCTGAGATACGGCCCCCAATTTTTCCAGTCTCCGCGCCGGCTCTCCGAGTCGGCCAGACGACGGTGTTCAGCGGTGTCTGGTAACGGCATACGCCCCTCCTTATTAATTGTGAATTGTGAATGATGAATTGTGAATGGTGAACCGGAAGGGTATTTCATTAACAATTCACAATTGACAATTGACAATTCACAATTTTATTTGACTCCCGGCACATCCACCTGACGTTCCAGCCTACGGCCATCGGGCAGGGTGGCTTTGACCAGGATAAACCAATCGCCGGCCATATTGAACTCGAGTGGGGCTTCGTAGCGGCCCGGCGCGACTTCGGCGGATTTGGAAAAGGTGGGGGCCATCCCGGCGTGAACCATATTGCCTTCCAACTCCACCTGCGCCCCACTGACCGGCTGGCCCCCGGCGTCGCTAAGCGTCAGCGTCACCGTCGCCTGGCCCACCGCCGGCGGATTTGGATTGACCGTCACCTCGACCCCCACCTCCGACGAGTCTGGCCCGGCGCGGCGGCAGCCGGCCAGGATTAACAACAGTATAGCGAGAAGGATAAAAGCAGCGCGGGGCTGAAGCCGCCGCGCTGAGAGGGCAAAGCTCTCCGAGCTAAAAACTAGCCCGTGAGGGCTTCGCTCTTTCAGACCGACGGCTTTAGCCTCGGACTTTGCCGGACGGAAGTTCTTATTTTTCATCCTTCATCCTTCCGCCTTCATCCTTTCCCCACAGCTCTTCCATCTTCACGTAATGCTCCGGGAACTCGCCGGTGTAATTGAGGAATTTGGGGATGGGGTAGCGGATGCCGCCCTGGTGGGTGCCTTCCAGCCCTGCCAGGACCATTTCAATTTTGCTAAAAGGAATCGTAAAAGCCATCTCGCCATCTTCGGCCTGGGCAAAAACACGGTCGCCGTAGCATGGCAGAATAACCTGGCACTCGTCCGTTTTCATCGTAGTAATAACCGCATCGGCGCAGTCAATCCGCCCCGAAAAACTGGATTCGATCCGCCCGCCGGTTTTCCATAGCCGGGCCGTGACCAGCCGCATTACCTGGGCCGAGTTGCCGTAGACGATAATCACGTGCGGCTCAAACGCGCAGCGCGACAGCGGCGCGGCGGCCACGAAAGCCCACTGCCGGTAATCCCACTTGTCCACCCCGGCCTCGGTCACGGCTCCCGCGGCCGGGGTTTCGGTGTACATACCGGCGCAGGTCATGCCGTTCAAAAAGTAATCCAGCAGCGGCTCAAAGCCCCAGACCGCCTTGGCCAGCGGGCAGGAGAGATCATCACCGTTCATGGCAATCACTCGCCCGGTGTGGCGGACCATAGCAAACGCCTGGCAAATGGCCATCTCTTCGCCAAAATCGTGCTTGGGCCGTTTGGCCCGTTCCGGCAGCGGCTCCCCTTCGGCCAGCATCCGCACCGCCAACGGAAACGTCGCCGGGCGAATGTGGGTTTGCAGGGCTTGGTCGAGGGTTTGGAGGAGGTTTAGGGTCATGGGATACGTCCTTTCGATCAGATGGATTGTCATTTCGAGGCCGGAGGCCGAGAAATCTGCCAGGGACAAGGTTAATCGCCCCCGGCGAAGAGGATTTCTCCCCGCAGGGCGGGTCGAAATGACAGTCCGCCTACCATGTCATTTCGAGGCCGGAGGCCGAGAAATCTTACTTCCACCTCTCACTCAAATCTTGCCACTCAGGATTCATACTCGTCACCAGGTCATTCTTCTTTTCTCGACGCCACTTTTTTATTTCCTTCTCACGGTGAAGGGCGGCATTTACGTCAGGCGTCTCTTCAAAATAAACCAATTTGTTGACATTGTACTTTGCTGTAAAGCCTTGAACCAGTTTATGTTTGTGTTCATAAAGGCGACGTTCCAGATTGTTGGTTACGCCTACATATATCACTTGATCGTTCCAATTGGTTAACAAGTAAACGTAGTAGGATGAACTCATGAGAATCAATCCTTCTGCTGTGTCATTTCGAGGCCGGAGGCCGAGAAATCTGCTAAGCAGACTACCACAGAGACCGGCGACGAAGAGGATTTCTCCCTACGGTCGAAATGACAGAAGGAGGTGCTGTTCTCCTGCTGTGTCATTTCGAGGCCGGAGGCCGAGAAATCTGCGGGGGACAAGGTTAATTGCCCCCGGCGAAGAAGATTTCTCCCCGCAGGGCGGGTCGAAATGACATGAGGGTATCTGTCCTTCTGCTGTGTCATTTCGAGGCCGGAGGCCGAGAAATCTACTAGGCAGACTACCACAGAGACCGGCGACGAAGAGGATTTCTCCCTACGGTCGAAATGACAGAAGGAGGTGCTGTTCTCCTGCTGTGTCATTTCGAGGCCGGAGGCCGAGAAATCTACTAGGCAGACTACCACAGAGACCGGCGACGAAGAGGATTTCTCCCTGCGGTCGAAATGACAGAAGGAGGTGCAGTTCTCCTGCTGTGTCATTTCGAGGCCGGAGGCCGAGAAATCTGCGGGGGACAAGGTTAATTGCCCCCGGCGAAGAGGATTTCTCCCCGCAGGGCGGGTCGAAATGACAAGTACCCCTCAATTAATCCTTCGCTCATACCCCAGCCATTCCTTCTCCCGCAGCTTGAACTTCTGAATCTTCCCGGTCGAGGTCTTGGGCAGCGGGCCAAACTCGATGGCTTTGGGGCATTTGAAATGGGCCAGGCGCTCGCGGCAAAAGTCAATCATCTCTTGCTCGCTGGCGGCGGCGTCGGCTTTGAGGGTGACAAAGGCTTTGGGCACTTCGCCCCACTTGTCGTGAGGGATGGCAATCACGGCGGCTTCCAGCACCGCCGGGTGCTTGTAAAGCGTCTGCTCGATCTCGATGGTCGAGATGTTCTCGCCGCCGCTGATGATGATGTCTTTGGCCCGGTCGCGCAGCTCGATGTAGCCGTCGGGGTGCATCACCCCCACATCGCCGCTGTGGAACCAGCCGCCGCGAAAGGCCTCGGCGGTGGCTTCGGGCCGCTTGAAGTAGCCCTTCATCACGTTGTTGCCGCGCATAACCACCTCGCCCATGGTCGCAGCGTCGGCGGGCACGTCATTCATGCGCTCATCCACCACCCGCAGTTCGGCGTGAACGTAGGCCACCCCCTGCCGTGCCTTGAGCCGGGCGCGCTGCTCGACCGGCAGGTCGTTCCAGGGCGTTTGCCATTCGCAGATGGTGTGCGGGCCGTAGGTTTCGGTCAGGCCGTAGAGGTGGACAATTTCGGCCCCCAACTCCTCCACCCGCTGAATAATCGTCGGCGAGGGTGGAGCGGCGGCCATGGCGATGCGCAGCGGGCGGCGCAGCTTCAAATCTTTGACTGCCGGATCGTTGATTAACATGATCATAACCGTTGGCGCGCCGCAGAAATGAGTCACGCCTTCCTCCATAATGAGCGAGATGGCCTTACCGGGTTCATACTTGCGCAGGCAAACGTGGGTTGCGCCGACGGCGGCCACGCCCCAGGTAAAACACCAGCCGTTGCAGTGAAACATGGGCAGCGTCCACAGGTAGACCGAGGTGCTGTTCATGCCCAGTTCCACTGTTTCGGCTAGAGCATTGAGATAGGCCCCACGATGAGTGTACATCACCCCTTTCGGCTGGCCGGTGGTGCCGCTGGTGTAGTTGATCGAAATGGTCTCGTTCTCGTCTTCCAGCCAGAACGGCACAGGGCCGGCTGACCCGCCGGCCAGGAAGCTCTCGTAATCGAGGCCGGGCAGAGGCTCGCCGGGTGCGCCGGCCTCGTGGTCCACAATGTTGACAACCGTCTGCACCGTTTCCAGCGACTCGCGGATGGGGGCAATCAAGGCGGCCAGTTCGGTGTCTACAAAGAGCAGCCGGGCCTCGGAATGGTTCAAAATATACAGGATTTCCGCCGAAGAAAGGCGGGTGTTGATGGCCACCAGCACCCCGCCGGCCAGCGGCACGCCAAAGTGGGCTTCGAGCAGCGGCGGGATGTTGGGGCACAAAAAGGCGACTCGCTCGCCCTGGCCCAGCCCCCAATCGCGCAGGGCATTCGCCAGCCGGTTGACCCGCCCCGCAAATTCCGGGTAGGTAACGCGCTGCTGGCCGTAAACAATCGCCGTTTTCTCCCGAAAGACATAGGCGCTGCGGTCCAAAAAGCTCTGCGGGGTGAGGGGGGTGTAATAGACTTCTTTGAATGGCATGGTGAACCTCCTTGTTCTCAAGTAGCAGGTAGCAGGGTAGCAAGGTCGCAAAAATCTGCTACCCTGCTACCCTGTCAAAATTCAATCAATCTCACCTTCTCCGGGTCAACTGCTTCTAGCGCGGCCAGTTCCTCCGGCGTGGGTGGGGGAGTGATAGGGACAGCGGGGGGCAGGTTGAGGGCAAAGCCGGTTTGGGCCTGAACTTCGCCGGGTGAACTGTAGGGATGGATGCTCTCGACGGTCAAGCGGCCTTCGATGCGGCGAAAAACGCACAGAGGGGTGACGACGCGATCTACCCGGCCGCCGGTGGTTTTGAAGCTGACCCGCTCGACAAAGGTGCGCGGGTCGTGCTTGGTCCGCCAGAGAAGGGTCCGTTTGGCCGTCGGCATAATACAGGCTGAGCCGGCTCCGCCGGGCAGGCGCACTTTGGGCCGGTGAACGTCGCCATTGGGGCCGGGGATCAGGCTCATGTTGATCTGGCCCAAAGCGTCAATCTGCACGCCGGAGAGAAAAGCTGTGTCCAGCTTGCCCCGCGCCGATAGATCAAACAAATCGGTCAGCGTGACCAAGCTGCGCGTGCCCTGGAGCAGCCGAGGGTCAACCGTAGAAGCGGGCAGAGCCGCCGGCGTGGGGTCAATCGAGCCGGTGATGTTGAGATAAACCAGGTTGGGTGCGTGCAGCCGCTTAGCCAGCAGTATTGCCACCATCGGCACGGGCGAAGCGACGCCGTGAAAAACGGTTTCTCCATCCCGCAGCAGCCGGGCCAGGGCGATGGGCAGCATAATGTCGGGGGTGAGAGGGGGCATAACCACTATCCTGAAAAGAAGATAAAGTAACAGGGTAGCAGGTAGCAAGGTAGCAAAAACCTGCTACCCTGCTACCTTGTTACCCTGCGTAAAAATCGCTGAAAATCTTCCGCTGTGCGTGTACAAGCCACATACTCCGCCAAATACTCGGCATCGTAATCATACAGCCCGGCGCAACTGCACGGCCAGGCTCCGTGAGGGGCTTCAACCACCATATCCACCATAAACCCGGCAATGGTCGTCAGTTCCGGCTGGGCGGTAAAGGTTTGCCCGTCTACAACGCGCTCGGTGGTTAAAATGACCCGGCGAGCCGCTGTGACCATTAATACATCTTCAAACAGCGTTCCCCAGATGCGGGCGTTGCCCTGTGTGTCGGCTTCGTGGACGTGAATAATGGCAACATCGGGGGTGATGGCGGGGATGGCGACCACGGATTGGCCGGTGTAGGGATCAATCACGGGGCGAAAGCCCTGCGCGGCCGGCACATCAGAATCGGTCAGCCCGGCGACGGGCATAAAGGGGACGCCCTGAGCCGCCGCCCGCAGCCCGGCAATGACGCTGTAGCAGGCGTGTTCGCAGGCTTGCACCCGGCCCGCTTCGACGGCCTGGCGATACAGCCCGGCCATGCCAAACACATTTTCATAGCCGATAAAACCGGCCGTCACGGCGGAAGCTACCCCTGCGCCGCACAAAATGTCCACATCGTAGGCCCCGGCCGTTTTAACCAGGTTCAGCCCTTTTTTGCCCTGCCGGATCAGTTCATGTACCGCCGCCGAGGGGCTGCGATGAAGGGTATTCCCGCCCAAGGCCAGGGTGGCTCCGTTGGGTACCGTTGCCACCGCTTCAGCCAGAGAAATAACTTTATTGTTCATCGCTCAGTGATTGTCCAAAAATAAGTTCCCTCAAGTTCCTACCAGTTCCCACGAAACTGAGGGAAGTCGTAGGAACTCAAAACGGGAAATAAATTTTAAATGATTACTTATTGCGCTGTACCTTGGGGAATTGTCAGAAATTATAACATGTACCGGGGGACTGTCAATTCGTTTATTTCGGCTGCCGGGCGATTGACTTACGGCTGCGCTCATGCTATAGTTAGTTTTATTAATTATTAGAAAGGGAAACTAATTAATGGGTTCGGTTGAGGAATGCGCCCAAGAAGTTTTAGAAGTAACCCCGTTGCTGATGCGGGCTATCCGGGCCGAGATGCGCCGCCAGCGGGCCTGGGATTTGTCGGTGCCGCAGTTTCGGACGTTGGCCTATCTCAATTATTATGCCGGGGCGTCGCTCTCCGACGCCGCCGAATTTATCGGGCTGACCCTGCCTTCTATGTCAAAGTTGGTAGATGGGTTGGTCGCCCGCCAACTGATTACGCGGGAGTTCTCTCCCGACGATCGCCGCCGGGTGAGGCTGGCGCTGACCCCGGCGGGGCAGGCCTGCTTTCAGTCGGCCCATGAGGCCAGCCAGGCTTATCTAGCCCGGCGGTTGGCCCAACTGCCCGCGGAAAAACGTACTATTGTTACCCAGGCTATGCAGATTTTGCGCCCACTTTTTACCCCCAGCTATGAAATTGAGCCATTGAGATAATGATGAAGCCAAAAGCGACCCCCAAAACAGAAACAGCCTCTCTGGGGCCGAACCGTGAAACCTCAGCCCTGTCAACCCGCTACGGGCGCATGCTGCGCTTTTTGGGCGAACAGTTGGGTGGGCGTCCGCTGTTCAGCCTTAATTTTGGGCAAACCTTTGCCGCCCTTAGACATCGCAACTATCGGCTGTGGTTTATCGGCCAGCTTGTCTCTCTGGTGGGTACCTGGATGCAGACCACCGCCCAAGGCTACCTGGTCTTCCAGCTAACCCACTCTCCGGCTTATTTGGGTTATGTGGGTTTTGCTGCCGGAGCGCCGTCGTGGTTGTTTATGCTGTACGGCGGCGTTGTTGCCGACCGGATGCCGCGCCGCCGCTTACTGCTCCTTACTCAAACCGGCATGATGATCCTGGCTTTTATTCAAGCCGTTTTGACTTTTTCGGGGCTGATCCGCCCCTGGCATATTGTGCTGCTGGCCCTGGGCTTGGGTGTGGCGAATGCTTTTGATGCGCCGGCGCGGCAGGCCTTTGTGGTCGAAATGGTGGACCGGGAGGATTTGACCAATGCCATCGCCCTCAACTCCAGTATGTTCAACCTGGCAACGGTGGTTGGGCCGTCGGTGGCCGGTCTGACCTACGCCTTTTTGGGGCCGGCCTGGTGCTTTACTATCAACGGCGTCAGCTTTATTGCCGTCATTACCGCCCTACTGCTGATGCGTTTGACCCCAACGCTGTCCCCTCGGCGGGCAACGGCGGCGTTGGAAGATTTAAAAGAAGGTCTGCGGTATGTGGCTTCGCATCTCATTATTCGGACCATTGTCAGCGTGGCGGCGGTAATCAGTTTGTTTGGCCTGGCTTTTATGACATTAATACCGGCCTGGGCCACCACTGTAATGGGCGGCGATGCCACTACCAACGGCTGGCTGCTCGGAGCGCGGGGCGTGGGGGCTTTGATAGGGGCGCTGATGATTGCTGCCCTGGGAAATTTTAATGGTCGCGGCAGACTGCTGACCATTGGTTCTTTTGTCTTTCCGGTCATGGTGCTGTTTTTTGCTCAGATGCGTTGGCTGCCCCTGTCGCTATTAACCCTGGTAGGGGCCGGGTGGGGCTTTATGGTTCTTTTCAATTTGGCCAACAACCTCATCCAAACTCTGGTGCCGGATGAACTGCGTGGGCGGGTGGTCAGTATTTACACCCTGGGCTTTTTTGGGCTGATGCCGCTGGGGGCCTTACTGGCCGGCTGGGCGGCCGAATGGATTGGCGAACCTAACACGGTGGCCCTCAGCGCGCTCATTTCCTTGGGTTTTGCCGGGTGGCTGTGGCTGCGCGTGCCGCAGTTGCGGGCGTTAGAGTAAACCCTTGCTTCGAGGGCGACATCGCATCCTGAGTAAGCCGAAACGAAGTGAGGCTGTATCGAGGGGTGCGATGTCGCAGCAGCCTTCGATACGATTTTCGCTGCGCTCAAATCGCTCAGGATGCTGCTACAATTACCAGGAAAGTGGTCTGGCTCAGGAAAGACTTTTCACCTTATCGAGTTTCAGGGTGGCGATCAGGTCGGGTTGGGTAGAGGCAATGCGGTAAACTTCGCCGATGTCGCGATTGGTCAGCAGCCCCAGGAAGCGCCCATCGGCGACGACCGGCAGGGCTTCCAGATTATTTTCGGCCAGACGCTGCTGCGCGGCAAACAGGTTACCTTTGGGCGAGAGCGGGCTGATATCGGTTAACATGACCTCACCCACCGGCACATTGGGGCCGTGCTGGTCGAGCGCCTCGAGCAGCCGGGTGTAAGTTAAAAGACCCACTAATTGCTCGCCTTCGCAGACGGGAAAATCGGACTGGAAAGAGTCAAACGTCAGCTTGACCGCGTCACGCAGAGAGGATTGCGGCGTGAGCGTCTGCACCCGCCGGGAATAGGCCTGTTCTACGGTCAGGTCGCCCAGCACACTGCGGGTTTGGACCAGTTGGCGTTCGGCCTCGGCCCCCGAAAAAATGAAGACGGCAATCAGGATGGTGAAAAAATTGCCGTTCAGAAAGCCGTATAAGCCCAACATCCAGGCCAGGGTCTGGCCGATGGTGACCGCAATCGAGGTGGCGCGTTGATAACTGACCTGAGTAGCCAGCAAAGCCCGCAGTACCCGCCCGCCGTCCATCGGGAAGGCCGGCAGCAGGTTAAAAATACCCAGGAAAAGATTCGACACAAAAACATAGTTAAAAATAGCGTTAAAGCTAAGCTGGCCCAAATTATCAAACAAATCAGCCGGCGGCCACCCCCCAAATCCCTGGCCAAGCGCCAGCCCCAGCGGCGCCAAAATAATGGCCAAAGCAAAGTTAACCAGCGGCCCGGCAATCGCAATCACAAACTCCTGGATCGGTTTTTCGGGCATGCGCCCTAACTCGGCCACCCCGCCGATAGGCAGCAGGACAATCTGTTTGACCGGCACGCCATAACGCAGCGCCGCCAGGCTGTGCCCCAGTTCGTGCAGCACCACAATGGCAAATAACAAGAAGGTGACAATGAGGCCAAAAATGGCCCCGCTCCAACCACCCCCCGTAAATACGCCAAATTGCAGCGCCCCCCAAATTAAAATAAGCGGAAAGGTGATGTGCATGCGGATAGTAATCCCCTGCACGCTGAATAAAGGAATTGAACTGCCCATAACGTCGCTCCTCTGAAATAGAGAGATTGGAGATAGGATTTAATCTCCAATCTCTAACCTCCACACGAGACGAAAAGCATCTCGCCTCACTTTCCCCTAATCATACCCCAGCTGAACCCCGCTGACAATTGCGCAGCTAAAGTTAACCTCCATCGCTAATAATCAGGTGGTTGACCACTTTGCCGGAGAGCATAACCATCGGTACGCCGCCGCCGGGGTGGGTGGTCCCGCCGACAAAGTAGAGGCCGGTTACTCCGGGGGCGCGGTTGTGCGGGCGGCGAAAAGCGGTGAAAGGGCTGTTGGACGACGCGCCATAAAGCGCCCCGCGCCAGGCGGCGCTCAGCCGGGCCAAATCGAGCGGGGTCAGCATCTGTTCGGTTTGAAGGCAGCCGCGGACGTCCAGCCCAAAATTGGCCAGGCGGGCCAGGACATGGTTACGGTAAGCGCCGGCCTGAATGGTCCAATCAAACCGGCTGTCCAGGGCGGGTGCATTGACCAGGACAAACCAGTTTTCACTACCGGCAGGGGCGTGCGCGGGATCGGATTTTGAAGTAATGGCGACATAAATCGTCGGGTCGGCGGGTGGGACGCCGCGCCGGAAAATATCGTCGAACTCGCGGCGGTAGTCGCCTGAAAAAAAGATGTTATGATGAGCGAGCTGTGGGTTTGTGCCAGCCACGCCCAGCAGCAAAATAAAGCCGGAGCAGGAAGGTTCGATACGGGTCAGGCGGGCCAGCCGCTGCGGTGTGGCCAGACTGGGCGGCAGCAGCTTGTGATAAACGGTCGCCACATCCACATTGGCGACCACGGTATCGGCAGCCTGCAAGCTGCCATCGGCTAACATAACCCCCTGAACCTTATTATCAGCCGCGACAATCTGGCTCACCGGGCAGCCGGTGTGGATTTCAACCCCCAACTCCCCAGCCAGCCGAGCCAATGCTTGAGCGATTGCATAGACGCCCCCTTGCGGATACCAGACGCCGCCGGTTAACTCCACGTGAGCGATGACGTTGAGCGTAGCCGGAGCTTGATAAGGACTGCCGCCGACATAGGTGGCAAAACGCCCCAAAAGCTGGCGCAGATGCGGCGAGTGAACGAAACTGCGAATGGCTGCGTCCATCGTCCGTCCGGCATCCACCCGCAGCGCATCGTGCCAGGGCACACGCAAGAGGCTGCGCCAGGAAGGCGGCTGGTTATAAATAAAGACCGGGCCGGTGAGACGGTGCAGCCGGGCAGCATAAGCCAGATAGGCCAGGTAGCCTTCCACGTCGCGCTCATCCAGCGCGGCGATTTGCGCCGCCATGCGTGAAAGGTCGGAGGTGGCGTCGAGGATGGTTCCGTCGGGGTAAAAGTAACGGGTCAGCGGCTCGACTGGCCGCAGGGTCAGATAATCTTCCAGGCGGCGGCCGGCGGTGGCGAACAGTTCCTCCAGCACAGGACGCATGGTAATGACCGAGGGGCCGGTATCCCAGCGATAGCCATCCTGCCGAATTTGGCCCATCTTGCCGCCGACAGCATCATTTTGTTCCAGCACTCGCACCTTTCGGCCCGCCGCCGCCAGCCGGATAGCTGTGGTGAGTCCGCCAATGCCCGCACCGATGATGATAATGCGTTTCATTGTTAAACGTTAAACGTTTGAACGTTTAACCACTCTCCCTTTCCACCTTGGCCCGCCGCGCCAATGCCACCAGACGGCTTGAACCGCGATGCGCGTCATCAGCAGCACCGAGACGGGCATGAACAGCGCATCGGCAAGACGCTGGCGAGTAGCGGCAGCGGTGAGCAGCCGGACAGATAAGCCGAGGCTAATGAGGAGCAGGGGAACGAATGGCGAATGGCGAATGGCGAATGGTGGATAACTAATCGTAAATACCCAAAGGGCACGATGTCGTAAATCGTAAATCGTAAATGCGAGAAGCCAGGGAAATAGAAAAACCAGCCAGTGAAAAGCCGTGGCCAGAGCCAGAAAAAAAACAGACCCCCCGTAACCGGCCAGAATATTCTTGGCAAAGCCATCGCGCACCGAGGGCCAATCGCGGTACATACGGCAGGCAATGAGGCCGGCCCCATCGGCCATGCGCAGGCGCAAGCCCGCAGCCTTAATTCGCCGGGCAAAGGCGACATCTTCCAAAATGTTATCGCGCAAGGCGGCATGCCCACCGATGGCCTGATACGCCCGCCGTCGAAAGGCCAAACATTGGCCGTTGGCCGCCGCCAGCGACGACCAGGGCAGATGATGGACCAGCAGCACCGGCAAGTAGCCCCAAATTACCAGGGCCATCAACGGCACCACCAGCCGCTCGCCCCAGGTGACAGTGTGCTGGGTGGGCCAAACCGTCAGCAGGTCAGCCTGGGTGCGGTTCATTTCAGCCGCCAGGGCTGCAAGCGCACCGGGCGACCAGCGCACATCGGCATCTGTAAAGATAAGCCACTCACCGTTGGCAGCCTGGGCCAGTTGGTGGCAGGCCCAATTTTTGCCCAGCCAGCCCCTCGGCAGCGGTGAGCCGATTATCACGCGCAGGCGGGCATCGCCCTGGGCCGCAGCTTGGGCGAGGGCAGCCGTATGGTCGGTGGAATTGTCGTCTAGCAGGAGCAGCTCAAAGTGAGGGTAGTCCTGATTTAGCAAACTCCGCACGGTCTGACCAATGACCGTTGCTTCGTTGCGGGCGGGGATGAGAATGGAGAGGCGAGGAGGCGAAGAGGCGAAGAAAATTGGCTTGAGACGGGGAAAAGTTAACGTGTTGAGGATGGCAACCAACGCCATGCCGATGAGGGCCAGGGTAACAAAAATGAGCAGAAAAATCATAAAAGCTATGCCAGGTGGAATTGATAGAAACTGAGGGGGCTTTATTTTTCCCTCAATGTCTATGAGTTCCCTCAGTTCCTACGAGTTCCTTTTTCTTCAGCCACGAGCGAGGTTGAGGCCACTGCGCCAAATCGGCGCGATGTTTCCAGGCCAGAATGAGCGTATTGCCCATCCAGATCGTCAGCAGGTCCGCTTCGGGCCGGGCCAGCCAAAGATACGTCAGCAAGGTAAATAGGGCCAAGAGCATGGCCCAGCCATCTACGGCGATGATGGCAAACCACAACCCCAGGGCCAGGCCCAACACCGTTGGGCCTTCCCACAAGGTCAATCCCGTCCAAATGCCAAAAGTAACGGCCACGGCTTTGCCCCCGCGAAAACCAAGCAGCGGCGAAAAGGCATGGCCCATTACCGGGGCCAGGGCCACTGCCGCCAGCGCCCAGCCGGTCAGGCCGGCCCAGAAATAGGCCAGCCCCACCGGAATAGCCCCTTTCAGCGAGTCGAGCAAGAGGGCAATAGTGGCCCAGCCTCGACTGCCGCTACGCAGCACGTTGGTCGCGCCGGGGTTGCCGTCGCCGCAGCGGCGAATATCGGTCCGCAGGGCCAACTGCCCCACCCAAACGGAGAAAGGCAGCGAGCCGGAGAGGAAGGCGGCAGTAATCCAGGCCAAAATAGTTATCGTTTCCATGCAAAATCCAGGAGGAGATTAGAGATTGGAGATTTAGGCTTGATATTCTCCAATCTCTAATCTCCAGTTTTACGTTTCATATAGGTCAGCCAGAGTAGGCTCCCCATACCCAAAAAACCGACCAACGCCGGGCCGGGTAAGCCCCAGAAAAAGAACAGGCCCAAGCTTTCCAGCAGCCAGGTAATGGCATAAATCAACACCAGTGGGCGGGTAGGCAGTGGACCGGGGCGGACCACTGCGGTAATCAAGGCTGAGGCCAACAACCAGCCCAAATAGTTCGTCCAGGGGATGCCGAAGTAGCCGCCCGGCTGCGCCCAGACCCACCAGCCCCAGGCGACCATTTGCGGGTCCAAAAACAGGTCCCAGGCGGTCATAGCCAGGGCGCTCCAGGCTATAAAAGCCAGACGCGAATGTGGCCCGGCGATACGGCGGGCGACCGCCCAGGCCGGCGGCAGCATCATCAACCAGGCCAGCGGAATGAGTATCGGCACGCCGCCGATTTGAGGCTGCATTAAGTTGGTATAATGATAAGCGCCGAAAGGGTAGCCGGTGGTCGAGCCGGTAAATTCGATCAGCCAGGCCAGGCCCATCACCGTGATAGCGCTTCTGAGGGTGATTCGCCAGCCCCAGGTGGGGACCAGAAAGGTCAGTACCAGGGTGACTTGCAGCAAGGTACTTAAGGTGATAACCAGCGGCAGCGCGGCCTGACCTAAAAAGAAATTGACAATCGGCAGGGCGATCATCGCCAAAATCCAGGCGGCAAACAGACGGCTGACTGGCAGTTGTTTAAAGGGAATGGCTGGGTTTAGATAAAAGTTGACCTGCATCCTCTTGTTCATTCTTTTATTGTACTTCTAAATTAAAACCTGTGCAAATTATAGACAAATACATTGCAAGTTATAGGGGTGCGGCAAAAAATACCCCGGATTAATCATGTATCCGGGGTATGCGGGGGAGTACTACACCTGTTTTTATTTTAATATAACCGGCAAATACGCCTTTAAAACGGTGCAGATACGCACATCATCTACTACCAATTAATAGGTCCGCCAAAAACTTTCGGCAGCTCTAAAACCCTAAAAAATTCTTATATTAACACCAACATAAACCGGCAATAGATACTGTTCTTTCGATTATTGAGAGATAAACCCATCAAAACGGAGTCATTTTTTTGGCTCCAAAAAGGATGATGCAATGGGCATGGCCGCTTGATTCAAGCGAGGGTGGTGCTATAATACCGCGCTCATTGAGCCTGGTTTACCCCATAGGAGAAATCATAATAACAGTATGGCCGAGCATAATAACCTATACCAAAACGTGGTTTATTATGACCTCATTTTTGAACGCGACGTCAGCCGGGAAGTAGATTTTTTGGTGGCCGTTTGCCGGCACTATGCTAAACGTGAACCGCAGTCGTCGTTAGAGGTGGCCTGCGGGCCGGGCTACCATACCCGTGCTTTGGCTCAACGGGGCTTGCGGGCCACCGGCCTGGACCTGAACGGGGCAATGATTGCCCTGGCCCACCACAAAGATGCCATAGCCGGCGTTGAAGCCTGTTGGCTTGAAGCCGATATGCGCCAGATTCACCTGAGCGAGCCGGTGGATGTGGCCTTTTGTATGTTCGACGGGCTGGATGCGCTGTTGACCAACGCCGACCTGATCCAGCATTTCCGGGCTGTGGGGGCCAGCCTGACCAAAGGGGGTATCTATCTTGTTGATCTGACCCACCCCCGTGAGTGTTCCTTTTGGCATTACACGCCGTTCTACTATGCCGGGGCGCGTGACGGCGTTTCGGCGGAAATTCAGTGGGCTACCAACAATCCCCGCTATGATTTGGTCAGCAGTGTGGCTCATGTGGAACTGGAGATGCGGGTCAACGATCACGGTCAGACGCAGGTGGTTCACGACTCAGCCAAAGAGCGCCTGTTGTTACCCCAGGAAATTAGCTTGCTGGCCGAGCTGTCCGGAGTGCTGCGGGTGGTCGGCTGGCATGGAGATTTTGACCTGGCTCAACCTTTGGATGACTCGCCGGCTTCACGGCGGATGATCGCTATTTTACAAAAACAGGAGGCTATAAATAAATAAAAGTGTTAAATGCGCAGGCTTCTTATGCTTCACCCAAGTTGGAGGCTCGCCAGCACCCGCATAAGGGCGGCTGGGGGGTCTACGCCCGCGAGGGGGTGCGGGCCGGAGAATTATTGATTGTTTGGAGTGGCGAAGTGGTCACGGGCGACCAACTGCCTCGATTGAGGGAGGCCGGTTATCCCTACAGCGTCCAGGTTGAAGAAAATCTTTACCTGGTGACTATGCGTCCACCCGAAACGGCTGACTTGGTGAATCACTGCTGTGACCCGAACGCCGGGGTGAGCGGCCAGATGACTTTGGTAGCGCTGCGTGACATCGCTCCCGGCGAAGAAGTCTGTTTTGACTACGCTATGACCGACGGCAGTCCTTATGATGAATTTCCGTGCGCGTGCGGCACGCCCCACTGCCGGGGCCGCATGACCGGCAACGATTGGATGCGACCTGAGCTGTGGAATCGCTACGGCAACCACTTTTCACCTTATCTTCTGCGGCGGATTGAGCTGCTCAAGAAGGCGACTCGCCGCCCGGCGGCGCGAGCTGCTTCATTTGTCCAGCCAAGCTGAGGTATAGGTTTAGAACTTATGCAGTTGAAGTGGTATGTCTAAAAACTAACCACAGATTGCACGAATTACACAGAAAAATGACAAGAATTTTGTGAAATCTGTGCAATCTGTGGTTAAAAATATTTGGTGTAACTCATAAGATTATAAAAACGGCTCGCAATAGAAACATCGCGGGCCGTTTGTTTTTAACTCAGATCTCCTCAAAACGCCGGGTCTCGTAATTTTTCCTCACCCGGTCGGCCGCGTAAACCCGGCCATTCATAGCGATGTACACTCCCGGCGCTTGCGTTTGGGCGGCGGCAATGGCGCAGCCGACATTAAAAATAGCGTCGGTGTAGCGGGAGCGAGCCGGCTCCATGGCCCCGGTAAAAACAATGGTCTTGCCCGGCAGGCCCAGCAGATATTTGGCCGTATCCACCATCGTATCGGTGCCGTGCGTAATGACAATCCGCTCGCACGGTTCGGCTTCAATGGTTCGGCGGATTACCTGCCGGTCCGCCTCGGTCATTTCCAGGCTGTCTTTTTTGAGGATAGAAACGACTTCGTACTCAAAGGCTACGTTGGCCTCTTTCAAAATTTCCGTTACCTGCGGCGCGCCCACTTGATACTCGCTGCGGGCGTCGAAATAAACCTTGTCAATGGTGCCGCCGGTGGTAAAAAATTTGATTTTCATCGCAGAGACTACTCGCTCTCGCTCATCTCGACATTTGCCGGCACTTCGACTACCAATTCATCCTTGCGGACAAAGACCAGGCCATCGGCCTCGTTGTAATCCACGATGATGGTGTCGCCGGCTTTGAAGTCGCCGCGCAGCATTTTGACCGAGAGGGGCGACTCGACCTGCTTTTGCAGGGTGCGGCGCAGTGGACGCGCCCCAAAGGCTGGATCGTAGCCCTGTTCGGCCAGCCAGGTCCGGGCGGCGTCAGTCAGCTCGATGTTAACCTGGTGCTCGCCCAGGCGCTTGGCGATTTCTTGCATCTGCAAATCCACAATCTGGACCACCTGCTCCTGGGTCAAGGTGTGGAAGATGATAATTTCGTCAATCCGGTTCAAAAACTCAGGCCGGAAGTGGCGGCGCAGCGCGTCCTGAATTTCGCCCTTCAAGCGGGTGTCGTCAAAGGTACCCTGGTCGCCGCGCTGGCGGAAACCAAGCGTGCCGCCTTTGGGTCCAAAAGCCGTACCCAGGTTGCTGGTCATAATGACGACTGTATTGCTAAAATCCACCATGTGCCCCTGACCATCGGTCAACCGGCCGTCTTCCAGAATCTGAAGCAAAGCGTTCCACACGTCGGGGTGGGCTTTTTCGATTTCGTCAAAGAGCACCACCTGGTAGGGGCGGCGGCGGACGGCTTCGGTCAGTTGGCCGCCCTCGTCGTAGCCCACATAGCCGGGCGGCGCGCCGAACAAGCGGCTGGTGGTGTGGCCTTCGCGGTATTCGCTCATGTCAATCCGCAGCAGGGCGTCCTCATCGTCAAACAGGAACCAGGCCAGCGTTTTAGCCAGCTCGGTTTTGCCCACGCCGGAACTGCCCAGGAACAGGAAGCTGCCGGTCGGCCGGCGTGGGTCTTTGAGACCGGAGCGCGAGCGGCGAATGGCGTCGCTGATGGCGTTGATGGCCTCTTCCTGGCCGATGATGCGCTGGTGCAAGGCCGCTTCCATGTGTAGCAACTTTTCGGCTTCGGTCTGGAGCATGTCATGCACCGGGATGCCGGTCCAATTAGCTACCACCTCGGCAATATCGCTTACTTCGACCACTTCATCCAGGTTTTTCTCCCGCCGCCAGGTATCGCGCTCTACCTGGAACTCCTCTTCAATGCGCAGCCGCTCGGCTTTGATACGGGCGGCATGCTCCCAATCCTGGCGCTGCCCGGCTTCGGTTTCGTCGGCTTGCAGCTTGGTGACTCGTTTCTTTTTTTCTTTGAGCGCCTCGGGCATGGAATAAATTGCTACCCGCAGCTTGCTGGCGGCCTCGTCAATCAGGTCAATGGCCTTGTCGGGCAGGTGGCGGTCGGTCACATAGCGGTGCGACAACCGCGCCGCCGAGGTGATGGCGTCGTCGGTGTAGGTGACGTTGTGATGGGCTTCGTAGCGGTGCTTCAGCCCGCGCAGCATCTCGATGGCTTCCTCCACCGTCGGCTCTTCGACAAAAATCGGGGCAAAGCGGCGCTCCAGAGCCGGGTCTTTTTCGATATATTTGCGGAACTCGTCCAGAGTAGTCGCGCCGATGCAGCGCAGTTCGCCGCGGGCCAGGGCCGGTTTCATCATATTGCTGGCGTCTACTGCGCCCTGGGCCGCGCCCGCACCAACCACTGTGTGTAGTTCATCAATAAACAGGATGATTTCACCCTGCGCCCGCTGAATTTCCTCCAGGGCATTTTTGAGCCGTTCTTCAAACTCGCCGCGGAAGCGAGAGCCGGCAATCATCGCTCCCAAATCCAGGCTGACCACCCGCCGGCCCATGAGAAGTTCGGGCACGTCGTCGCTGGCAATCTTTTGGGCCAGCCCTTCGACGATGGCGGTTTTGCCCACCCCGGCCTCGCCGATAAGCACGGGGTTATTTTTGGTGCGCCGGCACAAGACCTGAATCAAGCGCAAAATTTCGTCATCGCGGCCGATCACCGGGTCAAGCTTGCCCTCGACAGCCATCTGGGTCAGGTCACGGCTGTATTTTTCCAGGGTGCGGTAGCGCGTTTCGGCCTGGGGACTGGTCACTTTTTGCCCGCCCCGGACCACCTCGATGGTGTCAACCACTTTCGCTTTGGTCACGCCGACTTCCTGCAAAATGCGGGCGCTGGGTGTGCCGCGCTCGCTGCATATCGCCAAAAACAGATGCTCGGTCGAGATATACTCGTCCTGCATGTTTTTGGCCTCTTCCTGGGCATTGTCCAGCACTCGTTTTAAGCGCGGGGTAATGTAAACCTGACCGACGGCCATATTGACCATCCCGCCCACTTTAGGCGCGGCGGATAACACCTGGTCGAGCCGGGCCATAACCATTTCCGGTTCAACGCCCATTTTTTCCAATATTTCAGGGATCAGCCCATTCGGCTGCTCCAGCAGGGCCAGTAACAAATGCTCGGTGTCGGCCTGGGAATGTTGATACCGCTGCAAAATTTCGTAGGCCCGCATCGCGGCGTCTTGGGCGCGTTCAGTAAACTTGTCAAAACGCATCATGATTAGTTGTACCTCAAATTATAAATACACCTTAGGCAGTTCCAAGAAAATCACTATTCAATATTCGTGTTACGTCTTGCGTGTTCCGTCCGCTTTACATCACGCAAGCCCCAACACGTTTTGGCCAATTTAAATCTTGGAAATACCTTACTCTCGAAAACTATTATACCACCCTTGCGCCAGAATACTATTAGATTTTCATTAGAAATTGGGGGGCGGACCGGTGGCAGCAGACCGAAGACCGGGTAGATTTAGTGCGGTCTTCACCTTGGCTTCCGTTATCGAAATTTTGTCCAAGATTGGACCTTTAGCACGTTGACACATTTCGGCTACATCAATACAATAAAAGATGGAGAAATAAGTGAAGGAAGCGAGGGAATTGTGGTCGAAAAAATCTTGGTGGTAGACGACGACCCCGGCCTGCTGCAACTTATCCAATCCAGTTTGAAGCAGGATCACTACGATGTTATTGTCGCTGCTGGCGGCGAAGAAGGTTTGCGCCTGCTGTCGGAAACGAAGCCGCATCTGGTTATATTGGATATTATGATGCCGCACATGGACGGCTGGGAGTTTTGCAGCCGGGTACGCGCAGTGTCAACGGTACCCATTATTATGCTGACCGCGCTCGGCTCACAAAATGATATTGTGCGTGGCTTGCGGGCCGGGGCCGACGATTATCTGGTCAAGCCGTTTCAAAAAGATGAACTGTTGGCGCGTGTTTCGGCGGTTTTGCGCCGGGCCAATATGCCCCCGCCCTCGGCCAAAGCCCCCCTGCGTTTTGGCGATGGTGAGTTGATTATTGACCCCACCGACCGGATCGTGACGCTGAATGGAGAAGCATTAGACCTTACGCCCACCGAGTTTGATTTGCTGCTTTTTATGGCCCATCGCGCCGGGCGCATTCTCAGCACCGAGTTTATTTTTGAAAATGTCTGGTCTTACGACTCCGATGCCAACCTGGAAAGCGTCAAATGGTACATGTGGCGGCTGCGCAAAAAAATCGAAAAAAAGCCGAGCAGTCCCAAATACATTATCACCGAGCGCGGCGTGGGCTATCGCTTTATCCCTAATTACGGCCAGGCTCAAAAGGTGCGGGCCAGCTAAATGCGTGAAACAATTGTTTTAATCGTTGACGATCTAATGTTCCTGCCCCGGCTGGAAGAGGGCCTGCGCCAATTGGGCTACCAACCCCTGGCAGCTACCAATGAAACGGATTTGTCTCGGGCTCTATTTACCGCTCCGGTTCTGGTGATTGTGGACCTGTTTAGCCGGAACTTTGACTGGGAGCGGCTGGTTCGCTTTGTCAAAGGGCCGGGTAAAAAAGCGGTGCATGTGCCAACCCTGGGTTTCGGCCCGCACGTAGACCTGGAACTGCGCGAGCGGGCGCTGGCCGCCGGCTGCAACGCCGTAGTCGGTCGGGGGGCCATTGCCGGCCAGTTGGCCCATCTGGTAGAAAAGCACAAGTGGGTGATTGATACCGACCGCTGCCGGGAAACGCCCCCACCTTTACTGCTGGAAGGGCTAAAGCTGTTCAACCAGGGCGAATACTTTGAGTGTCACGAAGTGATCGAAAATGCCTGGAATGAAGAAACAGACCCGGTGCGAGTGATGTACCAGGGCCTTATTCAGATCAGTGTGGCTTGTTATCACGTGCAAAAGAAAAATTGGCGGGGGGCGATGAAAGTGCTGGAACGCGGCATCCCCAAGATTGGGCGTTTTAGCCCCGGTTGTATGGGCATTGATATTGCCCAACTCCTGACCGCCGCCGAAGCCATTCGACAGGAACTCGTCCGCCTGGGGCCGGAGTGGCGCGGTGAGTTCGACCCCCGGCTTTTCCCCGTTATCCAACTGCCCAATTTGGAAGGCAATTGACCTTTCCTTAGCTCAAGAGTATAATCGTTTTACCAGACCTGCTTATAAACTCAACCTGACCCACCTATCCCCAGAAAAGACTTCCTATGACAACCATTGTTGTTATTCCAACCTATAATGAAGCCGACAATCTGCCGGCCATTACCGCCGAGTTACTGGCCCTGGATGTCCCCAATTTGCAACTCCTGGTCGTTGACGACGACTCGCCCGACGGCACTGGCCGTATTGCCGACGAACTGGCCCAGGAGCGGTATCCAGGCCGGGTGCATGTGATTCACCGTAAAGGTAAATTGGGCCTGGGCACAGCTTATATTACCGGCTTTACCAGAGCTATGGAACTGGGCGCGGATTACGTGATCCAGATGGATGCCGATTTTTCCCACTCCCCGTCCTATATTCCCAAGATGTTGGAACAAATCAAGGATCATGATGTCGTGGTTGGCTCCCGTTATGTCGGCGGCGGTGAGCTTGACGAGCGCTGGAGTTGGTGGCGCTGGTTGTTAAGCTGGTGGGCCAACGTGGTCTGGGCGCGGGTTATTTTGGGAGTCCGTACCAAAGATGCGACCGCCGGTTTCAAATGCTGGCGGCGTACAGCCCTCCAGCGGATTGGCCTGGAGCGTATTACCTCTAACGGCTACGTCTTTCAGGTCGAGATGGCCTACGTCTCCGAAAAACTGAACTTTCGCATCCTCGAAATCCCCATTTATTTTGAAGACCGGCGCATCGGCCAGAGTAAGATGACCGTGCCGGTTAAAATCGAAGCGGCGCTGCGCGTTTTTGAAATCCGCTGGCGGCACCACAATGTTCAGCCCAAGTCTAGCCCCAAATCTGCCGAAATGTCTTAGGAGCAGGCCACTTGTTTCGAGCCATTACCCGGCAAGATGTTCTGGCCGCGCTGATTCTATTACTCCTGCCCCTGCTCCTTTTTTGGCCCGTCACCCTGGGACCAAAGACCCTACTGCCGGTTGACAACCTTTTTGCTTACGAGCCGTGGGCTTCCTCTAAGGAAGTGTTAGGCGTCGGCTTACCTCAGAACCAGCTTTTGTCGGATCTAATTCTGGAAAATTACGTCTGGAAAAAGTTCATCCGCGAGTCGCTGGCAGCCGGGCAGCTTCCCCTGTGGAATCCTTACATCCTTTCCGGCCAACCCTTTCTGGCCAATGGGCAACATTCGGCCCTCTACCCGTTTAGCCTCATTTTTTATATTTTGCCCCTGGAGAAGACTTACGGCTGGTTCACCGTCTCGCAACTGTGGCTGGCCGGGCTTGCGATGTACGTTTTTTTGCGCGTCTTGCGGGTTACTCGCCTGGGCGCGCTCATCGGCGGCATCACCTACTCGCTGAGCGCATTTTTTATCGTCAGCGTCGTCTTTACTATGATCATCGCCGGGGCGGCCTGGCTGCCGCTGCTGCTGGCCTTCATCGAAATTATCATCCGCAAACAGGAAGAAAAAGGGCTGACCGGCTACTCGCCCATTCCCTACGTGGTGGCCGGCGCGCTGACGCTGGGAGTACAAACCCTGGCCGGACACGTCGAAATTACCTATTACGTGCTCCTGGTCAGCGGTTATTATGCCCTCTGCCGGCTGCTGATCTTATGGCGGCGGCAGGCTACCACCCGCTTTGCCCTGCGGCTGGCCGGCTGGTTGTTGGTGATGGTTTTCCTGGGTCTCGGTCTGGGGGTAGTGCAGCTTGGCCCTATGTACGAGGTGGTGACGCAGAACTTCCGTGATAACTCCGTCACCTTGGCCCAGGTGCGTGAGTGGGCCTTACCCCTGCGCCGCCTGATCAGCTTTGTCATCCCCGATTTTTTTGGCAGCCCGGCTCATCATGGTTATTTTGATGTTGTTACCTGGCGCTGGCAGCCATTGGGCCTCAACGCGGCCGGGCAGATCAACCCGCTGTGCGCCAACTGCACCAGTTGGGATACCAAAACCGCCGTCGAAGCCGGGGCATATGTGGGGATTTTACCCCTGGCGCTGGCGGCGCTGGCGGTGGCGCAAGCAATAATGGAAGGCTGGAAGAATGGAAGAATGGAAAACCGAACAACCTTCCAACCTTCCAACCCTCCAACCCTCCAGCCTTCCAGCCTTCCAACCTCCCAACTTCCTACGTTCATCTTCGCCGCTCTCTCCCTCCTCTCTCTGCTCTTTGCCTTCGGGACGCCTCTGTATGCCCTGCTGTTCTATGGGCTGCCGGGCTGGAATCAACTACATTCTCCTTTTCGCTGGATTTTCCCCTTCACCCTGAGTGTGGCCGTGCTGGCCGGCATCGGGGTGACGGTTCTGGATAGGCTGGTTAGCGCGAAACCCGGCAGGGGTGAAATCTCTCCCCTGCCCCTCCGCTCTCCTGCCCCCCTGCTTTCCCTCTACGCCGGCTGGCTGCTCTTTTGGACCGGCCTGGCCGGAGCTGTCGTGATGCTGGCCGCGCTCTTTATCCCCACGCCCTTTATTCAAGCTGCCTCTGCCCTTTTCGAGCGATCTGGCCTGGCGCAAAACGCCTTTGCCGATGGACGCCAATTTTTTGGCTACCAATGGCCCAACTTTTTCAAATTCTTTTTGATGGTAATGGCGGCAGGGGCGGTGCTGCGGATTGTGCGCTGCCCAATCTATTTACGATTTACGATTTACGATTTTGGATTGCCAATCGTAAATCGTAAATCCAAAATCGTAAATCGAATCAATGCTTGGAAGCCGCTGGCCCTCCTCATCGTCGCCCTCGACCTCATCCTGGCCGGGGCGGGCTTTAACCCCTCGGTTGATCCGGCTTTGCTCCACTTCAAGCCGGAGGTGGTCCAATGGCTGGAGACGCGTCAGACCGAAGACCCCCTCTTCCGGCTCAACAGCTTCGATACCCCCGACGGGCGCGGCAACAAGGTTTTTCTGGCCAACGCCGGGATGTACAGCAATCTTTTCGATGTGCGCGGCTACGACAGCATTATCCCGGCCCAATATGGCCGCTTTATGCGCCTCATCCAGGAGAACGGCGACCTCTACTTCAACCGGATTGGCCCGCTCTACTACGATGGCTACGCCGCCCTCGACTCGGCCTTGCTCGATCTGCTGGGGGTGCGTTACATTTTGACTACCGTAGACATCCCCAACCCTAATTACCAATTGGTCTACGATAAGGAAATTCGCGTCTACGAAAACACCGACGTTCTGCCCCGCGCGTTTGTGGTTGATCAGATGGAAGACCTGTCAGGTTTACCAAAACCTGACAGGTCTGGCTGGCCGGAGGAAATGGGGCTGGCCCTGCGCAGCCTTAACCCGCGCCAAAAGGTAATTCTGGATGGCGAAACCAACGGCCTGGGCCATGACATGATTCCCGCCGACGCCGCCGACTCAACAGCGGTGAGCCAGGCCTCTTCCACGGTTGACATCATCAGTTACAGCCCCAACGAAATCCGGCTGGCCGCCCGCCTCGACCAACCTGGCTGGCTCGTCCTCGCCGATTCCTACTTCCCCGGCTGGCGAGCCTACGCCGCTCAGGGGTCAGGGGTCAGGGGTCAGGAGTCGGGAACAATCTTCCAACCTTCCAACCTTCCAACCCCCAACCTTCCAACCGAAATTGAACTCACTATCCATCGGGCCAACGGCGCTTTCCGGGCCGTTTATCTTCAACCCGGCCAGTGGGAAGTCCGCTTTCGCTACAGCCCGCGCAGCTTTCAACTGGGCCTGTACGGCTCCTTTCTGGCCCTGGTCACACTCACCCTCATCGGCGGCTACTGGGCCTGGGGTAAATTATACCGCGAAAGCGAAACCGATTCGCCGATCAAGCGGGTTGCCAAAAACAGTCTGGTCCCGATGGTCATGGCCCTCTCCAATCGGCTGATTGATTTTGCCTTTGCTTTGCTGATGCTGCGCATCTTGCAGCCGGAAGGGGCCGGGCGCTACGCTTTTGCTGTCGCCTTTATCGGCCTGGCCGAGATTGTGACCCGCTACGGTCTGGGTACGCTGGTGACCCGTGAGGTGGCAGCCAACCGCGCCCAGAGCAATCGCTATCTGGCCAACGTTTCGATTTTGCGCCTTTACCTGTGGCTGGCAGCGCTGCCCTGTATGGCGGCTATACTAGCTCTGTACGTAGCTTTTGGTGGCATAACTTACGATGTGGTTATCACCGTCGCCTTGTTTGCCCTCGGTACGCTCTTCAGCAACCTGTCAGACGGCTTGACCGCCATCTTTTACGCCCACGAAAAAGCCGAATATCCCGCCGCCATCGCTTCGATCACCACTCTCACTCGCGTCAGCCTGGGAGCGCTGACCCTGCTGCTGGGCTGGGGCATTATCGGCCTGGCCGGGGTATCGCTGGTGGCGAACCTGGTCACATTTCTGGTGCTGAGCTACATCTTGGTGGTCAAAATTTTCCGGCCCACCCCCGAAGCCGACCCGGCCCTGCAAAAAACGATGCTGGGTGAAAGCCTGCCGCTCATGCTCAACCACCTCCTCTCGACCATCTTTTTCCGCATTGACGTTTTTATCCTCTCGCCTACTTGGGGTTCTGCCGCCGTCGGCTTTTATAACGCCGCCTACAAATATATTGACGGCATCAACGTCATCCCCCAATATTTCACCCTGGCCCTCTTCCCCCTGATGAGCCGCTTTGCCGCCGATTCGCGTGACTCGCTGGCGCGGGCCTACATTTTGAGCCTGCGCTTGCTGCTCATGCTGGCCCTGCCGTTGGCCGTCGGCACGCCTTTTATCGCCCGCGAGTTGATCCTTTTCCTGGCCGGCGAGCGATTCCTGCCCGACTCAATGATTGTGCTGCAACTGCTGATCTGGTTTTTGCCTTTCAGCTTCATTAATCAAGTGACCCAATATGTGCTCATCGCCATCCACCAGCAGCGCCACCTGACCCGCGCCTTTGTCATCGGCGTGCTGTTCAACCTCACCGCCAACCTGATTTTTATTCCGCTGTACGGCTACCGCGCCGCCGCCGTAACTACTGTCTTCTCCGAATGGGCGCTGCTCATCCCCTTTTATCTGCTGGTGCGGAAAAACCTCTGCACCGTGCCCTGGTTTGATGTCGTTTGGCGGCCTGTCATAGCCGCAGCGGTGATGGGCCTGGCTCTGTGGTTTATTGGTGAGGCCAACTTCCTGGTCAAAGTGGTTGTGGCCGGAGCTACCTATCTGATTGCACTGACTCTGGTCGGGGGGCTGATGCAGCCGGATATGGCTGTGTTGTGGCGGGCTGTGCCGATAAACCGGCTGCGCGAGAAAATTCAGCGGTGATCCGTCACACCCTCAATCTCGGCAACGCCGATTGGCATTTCGGTCAAGTCTCCCGCCGAGCCTTCACCGACCCCGACATCTACGATCTCCCCGCCGTAGCCGAATGGCTCCCCGCCACCGTCCCCGGCAACGTCCGCACCGATTTGCTGGCCCTGGGCCGCATCCCCGACCCCTTTTTTGGCGAGCAGTATAAAGAAAGCCTCTGGGTCGAGGAGGTAGATTGGTGGTATCGCTGCCGCATCGAGCCGCCGGCCTCCTTCTCGACCACTTCCCGCGCCTTTCTTATTTTTGAAGGCATTGATTACCTCTCGGCCATTTTTGTCAATGGCAATGAAACAATCCGCCACGAAGGCATGTTCTCCCGCCAAATTATCGAAATCACTGTCGCCCTGCGCCAAGGTCCGGCAGACATCGCTGTGCGGCTGTGGGGCAGCAGCGCCCTGCCCCGGCGAAAATTAAACGGGCGGCAGCGGCTCTGGCAAAAAATAGCCGCGCCTTTGTACCGCAGTTGGCTTGGCATCTACCCCGACCGCTCCGCCACACTCAAATGCCAGATGTCCTTCGGTTGGGATTTCGCCCCGCCGATTCGGACGATGGGCATTTGGGATGATGTGTCGCTCATCGTCACTGGGCCGGTGTCTATCCTTGAAGTTAGTACAAGTAGTTATCAGTCACCGCTAATCCGTCATCCGTCATCCGTCATCCGTCAACACGTTTCACTGGTGACTGATCACTGTCCTCTACTTACCGTTCACTGCTCCCTCGACGCCCATCAGCCCGGCCCGGCTGTCGCTACTATCCGGGTCGCTCCGGCCAATTTTACCGGCCCGGAATTTGGCCCCTTTGACTTTTCTCTCAACCTGCCGGCCGGGCGCAGCGAGCATCAATTTTCCTGTCATTTGCCCGAAGCCGCCCTGTGGCAGCCCTGGGATCGCGGCCAGCCTCACCTGTACAAGGCGCAAATCATGTTGACCCAACCGGACGGCGAACCGCTGGACGAAGTTACCCTTCGTACCGGCATCCGCTCGATTGAGCTGCGTGACTGGCAGTTTACCATCAACGGCCCCCCGGAGTTCATCCGCGGCCTCAACTGGGTCCCCGCCGACAGCTTCCCCGGCCGGCTGCGGCCCGGCCATTACGCCAGGCTGCTGAAAATGGCGCGTGAGAGTGGGGCCAACCTGCTGCGGGTCTGGGGCGGCGGCCTGCGCGAAAAGCGATCCTTTTACGATATATGCGATGAACTGGGCCTGCTGGTCTGGCAGGAGTTCCCGTTTGCCTGCATGTTTCTGGGCAGCTACCCCTCCGACCCCGCTTACCTGGCCCTGGTCGAAGCTGAGTGCGGCAGCATCGTCCGCCAACTGCGCCACCATCCCGCCCTGGCCCTTTGGTGCGGCGGCAACGAGTTTGGCTATTCGCGTAACCATCCACTACTCGACACCCTGGCGGCAACCGTACAACAGCACGACAGCACTCGCCCTTTCATTCCCGTTTCCCCCGGCAGCGACGCCCACAACTGGGATGTCTGGCACGGTCTGGCCCCCATCCAAACGTATCAGGTCGAAACCACCCCTTTCCTCAGCGAGTTTGGCTTGCAGGCCCTGCCCCACCTCGACACCCTCCAGGCCGCTCTGCCCGACCCTACCACCGGCTGGGAGACTCATCGCGCCGACAAGCGGAAGCTGGAACGTTATGGTAATCTATTTGTTCCGCCAGGCACACTTCAATTAGTACGTGGTACGTGGTGCGTGGTGCGTAGTAAAATTCACGTACCACGCACCACGCACCACGCGAATCTCCAATCTCTAATCTCCCAATCCCAACGTGCCCAATCTACCGCTCTCCAAACCGCCATTGAGCATATGCGCCGGCGCAAAGGCCGGGCCGGCGGCGTCTGTCTGTGGCAGTTCAATGAACCCTGGCCGGCCATCAGTTGGGCCATTGTGGATTATTTTGGCCGGCCCAAGCTGGCCTACGAGCGCCTGGCCGACTGGTATGCTCCCCTTTTGATCAGCCTCAACTTCCCCGTCGGACGGCGCTGGCAGGCGGGCGACAGTTTTGAGGCCGACATCTGGGCTGTCAATGATACGCTGCAAGCGCTTGCTGATTGTGAATTGCAGGTCTGTCTGGATGAGACCTTGATTCAGATCCTCCGCCTCGACATGCCCCCCGACAGTTCAATCTGCATAGGCCGCCTAACCCACCGCCTGGTTCAGCCCCCCGGCCAAATCTCTCTGCGCCTGGTTCACGAGGGGGAACTGATAACCCAAAATCGCTACGATTTGAGCTGGTTTGATGAGTCGCGCCAGCCCATTCTGGCCCGTTTCCGGCGCTGGGTAGCTGATTGGGTACTGCGATAAAACGAGTCATAACAACTGGATGTTTTATGGTATAATAAAGTTATTGGGGAGATTGGCCGTGAAAGAAGCAGTTAAAGAATTCCACGCTAAAATAAAGAAACTTTACGGGCAAAGATTAAAGGAAGTAATTCTTTACGGCTCTTGGGCCAGAGGTGAAGCTACGGCTGAGTCGGATATAGATTTGTTGGTCGTGCTCGATGGGGAGGTACGGCCCGGTCAGGAAATCGATCGCATGATCGAGATTATGACAGAGATAAACCTTAAATATGCTGTGCTCATTTCGGTTTATCCTATTTCTGAGGCAGCTTATACCACTCTCAACAGCCCCTTACTTTTGAACGTGCGTAAAGAAGGTGTACCTGCTTGAAAGAAACAGAAGCTCTTCTCAAAAGGTCTGACCGATACCTTAAGAGCGCAGCCTTACTTTTAAACGATGGCGGCTATGAGTCTGCTGTCTCACGGGTCTATTATGCTATGTTTTATGCCACTCAGGCCGTTTTGCTGACTAAAAAATTGTCGTTTTCATCTCATAAAAGTGTGTTGGCAATGTTTGGTGAGTATTTTATCAAGACAGAAATTTTTCCTAAAGAAATGGGGCGTGAGCTTAATCGAGCGTTTGCCAAGCGCCAAATCGGAGATTATACTCACGCCTTTGTGATTTCTCATGATGAAGCGGTTCAACTTCTGGCAGCAGGCCAGGGTTTTGTAGCTATAGTTGAGCAATATTTCCGGGAAAATCCGTATTTATGAAACTTTATCAAGAAATTGAGCACTCTAAAAAATTATTCTTTTGGTTGGGGTTGGGCTTGTTGTTGCTGGCTCTCGCTGGCTCGATGGATGTGACCCAGGCCCAGGAGAAAACCCTCTACTGGCAGCGCTACGATGTCGATCTGGTGGTGCAGCCCAATTCTGATATCCTGGTCCAAGAGACCCAGCAAATTGTCTTTACCGGCGGCAGCTTTTCCTTTGGCTTTGCCGCTATCCCGCTGGATCGAGTCGAACAAATTACCGATTTGCAGGTCTCGGAGATTATCGGCGGCAGCGAGCGGCCCTACACGCCCAATTCCGACAGCGACTATGGTTTTACTGCCTACACCAACGATGAAGGCGACCTGGAAATTAGCTGGTACTTCCCCTCCACCCGCGACAGCGAACACACCTATATTTTGCGCTATCGCGTTGTGGGCGGCCTCCGTATTTACGACGGCGGGGACCAGATCTGGTGGAAGGCTATTGCGCCCGACCATAACTTCCCTATCCAGGAGTCACGGGTGACAGTAACGCTGCCGCAAACTTTCCCCAAAGATCAACTGGTGGTTGCCAGCTATGGTACTCCCGCCAACATTGCTTATGGCGACCGGGGCGAGGTGATTTTTACGGCTGAAAACATCCCCGCCGATGAAGAGTTGGAGGTGCGGGTGCAGTTTCCGCACGGCGTGGTCCAGGGCAGCCCTCCGGCCTGGCAGGCCAGCGACGACCGGCGGCGGCAGTGGGGGCCGGTCGTTGGGCTTATCTTTGGGGCGTTGGGGGCAGCCATCCTCTTGGGTGGACCGGGGCTAGTTTACTTGCTGTGGTACAAGCGCGGGCGCGACTTGCCCACCGGCGTCGTACCCGAATACATCAGCGAGCCGCCCGGCGATTTGCCCGCCCCTGTGGCCGGCGCGCTGATAGACGAAAAAGCCGATTTGCAGGATATTATCGCCACCATTACCGACCTGGGCCGGCGGGGTGTGCTGCGCTTGGAAGAGCAGCAAAAAGAAGGCTTTTTGGGTATCGGCTCCGGACGGGAGTACACCTTTCATCTGGTGGATGAAAGCAAAGCCACCCGCCCTTACGAGAAAACACTGCTCAAGGGCATCTTTGGCAACAAAAGCGAGCGGCGCATGGCCGACCTGCGCCAGCGGTTTTACACCCACATCCCCACCTTGCAAAAAGAGTTGTACGACGAGCTGGTTCGGGCCGGCTTTTTCCCCAGCGACCCCAACGCCACCCGGCGGAAGTGGATTGGGCTGGGGGTGGTCGCCTTGATTGTCAGTGTGGTTGTTTCCTGCGGTCTTCTGGTTGCCCTGGGCGATTACTCGGCGCTGGCAATTTGCCCCGGCCTGGCCCTGCTGGCCTCGGCGCTGGGCCTGATTTTTGTGGCCCCGCACATGCCGCGCAAAACCCAACAGGGCGCGGAAGAAGCCGCCAAGTGGCTGGCCTTTAAGCGCTACCTGCAAACCATCGAAAAGCACGGCGACCTGGCCGAAGTGAAGGATAAATTTGAGGAATTTCTACCCTACGGCGTGGCCTTTGGCCTGGAACGCAGCCTGATCAATAAGTTCAAAGCGGTGGATACACCCGCGCCCACCTGGTGGGGGCCGGTCTATCCGGGGTACGGCTACGGCTATCCTCATCACTACGGTGGCGGTTGGGGTGGCTCGTCCACAAGCCGGCCGGATGTGAGCGGCCCACCCGGTCCCTTGGCCGGCGAAGGTGGCGGCATGCCCACGCTGACCGGCATGAGCGAGGGTCTCGGTACCTCGTTGGCCAGCATGAGCGAGGGGTTGGGAGCAATGCTCAGCTCGGCCAGTTCCACCCTGACCAGCACCCCACCACCCCAGACCTCCTCTTCCGGCGGCGGCTGGAGCGGCGGCGGGTTCAGCGGCGGTGGCGGCGGTGGTGGCGGCGGTGGTGGTGGTTCGCGGGGGTTTGGTTAAGACAGACCGGAGAGAAGGATAGAGGATAGAAGGTAGAGGATATTTCTAATTACTATCTTCAATCTACTATCTTCAATCCTCGCCTCACCCGTCATCGCATCTTTATTTTAGGAGCCATCGGCATGGGCAAAAATAGTCGTCTCATCGGCATCATTTTAATCGGAGTGGGACTACTGCTGCTGCTTGGCGGCACGGCGGCCTCCTTTATTTCAACATTCTCTTCACCCGAGGGGACTCTTAGCGGAGCTATCTTGGGGGTCATTATCTCGCTTTTTGTGGGAATTGTGCCTATAGCGATGGGGATTTATCTGTTCATCCAGAGTCGGAGCGAAGCCACCGAACAGGCCGATATGACCCGCCAGCGCAAAATTCTGGACATGGTCAAAACTCGCGGTCAGGTGGACATCCGCGACCTGGTTTTTGAATTGAACTCCAGCACCGACCAGGTGCGCGATGATATTTATCGGCTGGTCGGCATGGGTTTGTTCACCGGCTACGTCAACTGGGATAAAGGGGCGCTTTACTCACGCGATGCGTCGCAGCTTAAGGGCAACACATGCCCCAACTGCGGCGGCGAGCAGGAGTTTGTCGGCAAAGGCGTTATTGCCTGCAAGTACTGCGGAGCCGAGATATTTTTATAATGACCGCCGACAACAGACGGCCGGCCGCTGCCCACAACATTTTTATTTTGAGGCCCTCTCCTGATTCAGCGATACACTCAAATTCATCAACTCAAAACACTTTTGCTATGTCTGGCTTTGCTTCTCGTTGGCTGTGAGTCACCCTCAACCGCAGCCACCCCAACACCAATCTCTGAAGCAACATCGCAAGTTTCCAACCCTCCAACCCTCCAACCCTCCACCCCTCCAACCTTCCAACCTTCCAACCCTCCAACCCTCCAACCTTCCAACCCATCTCTCCCTCAAGGCGGCATCGCCGCCCTGGGCCTGGTTGGACAGCCCGACAGCCTCAATCCCATCACCACCAACGACTCCGCCTTGCGTGAGCTAACGCCGCTTTTGTTTGATACCCTGTTGCATGTGGACCCGAACACCGCCCAACTCCAGCCCGGCCTGGCTGAAAGCTGGAGTTACAGCAACGACGGTAAAAAGGTTGTTTTTCACCTGCCGGCAGGCCTGAAATGGGGCGATGGCCGGCCCCTTACCGCTGCCTCCATTGCCGCCAGCCTGAAAGCCACCGAACACCCGGCCCTGCTGGCCTTTAGCCAGATCAGCGCCCTCGATGCCGAAACCCTGGAATTAACCTTTGCCCGGATAGACTGCGCCGCCGTGACCACGCTGGCCCAACTGCCGCTCTTGCCCGCCTCCGCTGTGCTGGAGCCGATCCCAGTCGGTAGCGGCCCCTTCAAAATTGCCGAGTGGTCTGAAAACAAGCGCACCTTGAGCCTGACCGGCAATCGCCACTATTCCGGTCCCGCCCCTCTGCTGGATGGGCTGACTGTCCGCTTCATTGCCGAAGACGAAGTGGATGTTGCCCTCTCCGAAGGGCAATTTGACGCCATTGGCCCTCTCCAACCCAAAATCCACGCCCAAACGGGCAGTCCAAAATCCAAAATCTTTACAGAGTTGGTCTACCCCGCCCCGCAAATGATCTATCTGGCTATTAACTATGCGCCCAAAAACACCGAAGCGGTTGCGCCCGAAGTGCGGGAGGCGCTGCTTCTGGCCCTCGACCGCCCGGCGCTTCTGGCCGAGGTGCTGGCCGGCGACGGCCAACTGCTGGCCGGTTCGCTGCTGCCCGGTCATTGGGCGGCCCAGGCTGACCTGACCTGGCCGGCTTACGACCCCAAAGCCGCCCGGTCGCTCCTGCGCCAAGCCGGGCTGCGAGATGAAGATGGCGATGGCTGGCTGGATCAGGATGGCCGGCGGCTGGAACTATTTGTGCGGACTCGAGGCGACAAGGCGCTGATGCAAGACCTGGCCTGGCTGGCCAGCAGCTACTACCGGGATTTGGGTCTGTTTGTACGGGCCGATTTGATGTCTTTTACCGATACGGTAGACCGGCTGTTCAAGCACGACTTCGACATGGCCGTTTTCAGTTGGCCGCTCACCCCCGACCCCGACCAACGGCTCTTCTGGCATTCGTCCGAAAATACCACCGGCCAAGGCTTAAACTTTACCTCCTACGATAACCCGGCTCTGGACCGGCTGCTCGACCGGGCTGTGGCCGTTCCCGGCTGTGACTCCGAGCAGCGGGCCAAGATTTATAACGAGATTCAGGAAACTTTGGCCGTGGAGCGTCCGGTAGATTTCCTGTTCGCGCCTAACCGGCATATACTGGTGGAAACTCGTCTGCATGGCCTCAACCCCGGCCCCTTTGCTCCCTTTACCTGGAATGTGAGTGAGTGGTACTTGCAGGAGGGGGAGTGAGAGGATTCATACTTGGTTCCGAATCTTTAATAAGCCTGGGCGTAGTGCGTGGTACGTGAACTTACACACCACGAATATAGATTTTCTCAAAATAGCCCTATGACAACCTCCGACCCATTCCTATTCGCAGTTTACAATCCAAAAATCCTCAGCAAGCTGGAGCAGCGATTCGGCCCGGTTCACACTCATCACGCTGACCTGACCATCTCCACCGAAATCATGCGGCAGATGGTAGTCAAACTAAACCAGAAAACCATCCCCCGCCGGGCCGAGGTGGTCATGGTGGTCCCGAATGAACAGGGGCAGGTCTGGCTGCACACCAAAAGTTTTTACCCCCAGGGCGTTTATCGCCTCATGACCGGCGGCCTGGAAGCGGGCGAAGCGCCCCATCAAGCCTTGCGCCGCGAGGTGTTTGAAGAAACCGGCTTTAAGGTGAAAGCGCAGCGCTGCCTGGCGGTAATTACCTATACTGTCATTGCCCCGGAAGGCCGCTTCCCATTTGTATCCTACATTTTTCTGACCACACCCAGCCAGGGCCAGCCTCACCCTACCGATCCCAAAGAAGCCATTGCCCATTTTCAGGCGACGCCCATCTCCGGCCTGGCCGACATCGCCCGCCAACTCCGCTCGCTGGATGGTGATTTTGCCGATTGGGGTATCTTTCGGGCTATTCCGCACGAAGTGGCTTGTGAGCAGTTGCTCCAAACGCCGCCTTAACCGGTCTGGCGGCGCTGGCCTTAATGCCGAGGTAAGGGATGACAGATTATCTAACCACCAGTGAAGCCACCCGCCTGGCCGAACTGGAAACAGTCATTGAGCGGGGTCTGCAAACCTTTATTGAGGTGGGCAGCGCCCTGATGGAAATCCGCAACTCTCGCCTGTACCGGCAAACCCACGCCACCTTTGAGGAATATTGCCAGGAACGTTGGGACCTGCGGAAAAGCCGAACGTACCAGTTGATGGATGCAGCCGAGGTGGTCGAAAACCTAAAAAGTTCCACAATTGTGGACCTTTCGAGCGGGGCTATCCCTCTGCCCATCAACGAAGCCCAGGCTCGTCCGCTGGCCAGGCTGGGCGTGGACGTGCAGCGCCAGGTGTGGCAAAAGGCCGTCGAAACCGCTCCCCAGGGCAGAATTACGGCTCGGCACGTCGAAACAATAGTCAGGGAATTTGAGTCTGCCCAGGCCGAACCCGACTCCTTTACCTGCCCTCGCTGCGGTCACCGGGCCGTTCAACTCAACGAAGGTGTTATCTGCCTCAACGATGCCTGCCAGGCCAGCTGGGCCAGCCGGGCTGAATTTGAGGCCGAAGCGGGCCTGGCTTACAGGGACGAAACCGAGCTGCTGCGAACCCATTTGAAAACGGAATTGATCAAACTGATCAACCAATTGTCGCCGGAGCAGTTAAAGGCATTTGCCGCCTGGCTAGCCGAAGCCAAAGAGAAGCTGGCCGCCGAAGTTCACTCATAAATCCTCGAAAAAAAGCTTGTAGTAACGACTTCAGTCGTCGCTTATTGGGGCGTAGAACGACTAAAGTCGTCACTACATAACTCCCTTTTGACAAAATGACATTTGTCACGGCAAAAAAGGACATCTGACACTGCTAGTCTGCAAGCTAAAGGAATGATAATAAAGGTAATGGGTAAAGTCCGCCTTAAGTCCATTGCAAGGAGATACGCCATGACCACAGCAATTTATGTGATGGCCGGTCTGATTGTGTTGGCTTTGTTTTATTTCATCTGGCAGATGGTCAAACCCTATCGAAAATTCCAGGGCAAGATGTTGGTGACCTGCCCTGAAACGCATCAAACGGCCGGGGTAGCCGTGGATGCCAGGCATGTTGCCTTGACCGCGGTTCGGGGTGAGCCGGATTTACGCTTAAAAGAATGTACGCGTTGGCCTGAGCGCCAAAATTGCGGTCAGGAATGTTTGGCTCAAATTGAACTGTCGCCAGAGAACTGTTTGGTGAGGACAATGTTAGCCAATTGGTACAAAGGCAAATCCTGCGTTTTCTGCGGGAAAGCTTTCCCGCAGGTTGATTCTTATGATCACCGGGCTGTTTTTTTGTATGACCAGAAACCTGCGTTCCTCAGCCCGGAGGGCCAACTTGTCGAGTGGCGAGCCGTGCCGGTGGAAACGCTGCCCCAAGTGTTAACCACCCATAAGCCGGTTTGCTGGAATTGCCTCATTGCTATGACGTTCCGGCGCGATCATCCTGAGTTGGTTACAGATCGTCCCTTTAGGGGCCGAAATTGAGCTTCGAAGAAAAAGGGTTGGCTCACGGATAAACGCGGATGTGAAGCACACAGATTTTTTTGATTTTTATCCTTATCCGTGTGATCTGTGTCTATCCGTGAGCAATTTTTTACCAAGCCAAGGCGAAGGGGGGTGCTTCTTGCTGAGACTTGTTGAGATGGGTCTTGATAAAGGTACAAATCTCCGTCATCGCCTCGGTGGCCTCTGGGAATAAGGGCGCGCAGGCCGGATAGCAGTGAAACATTCCCTCCCCAACCCTCAAGGTGACCTCGACGCCGGCCTCTTGCGCTTTTTGGGCAAAGCGGGTTGAGTCATCGCGCATGAGTTCATCTCCACCCGCATAGATGAGTACCGGCGGCAGTCCCTTCAGATCCCCATAAAGCGGAGAGATCCATGGCAAGCCAGGGTCATGATCGCCCACATAATACTTGCTAAACACAATCTGAGCGTCCCGCCAGGTAAGGGTATCCATCTTAGCATTCGTTTGGAAAGACTCTCCGGTATTTTTTAAATCGGTCCAGGGAGACATTACGACCGCTGCCGCCGGAAGCGGCATAGCCTTATCCTTCAGGGCCAGCAGAGTTGCTAGACACAAACCGCCACCCCCGGAGTCGCCCATAAAGACAATGTTGGCCGGCTGAAAGCCTTCGGTCAACAAATAACGATAGGCAGCGATAGCATCGTTCAACCCTTCAGGAAAGGGATGTTCGGGGGCTAAGGCATAATCAAACACCAGCGCGCCTATCCCCGTCCCTTTGACAAACTTGGCCACAATCCCCCGGTGGGCCTTGACCGAACCGATTACCAGCCCACCCCCGTGAAAATAGAGGATAACTTTATCCTTGGTCGCCTGACCGGGGAGCATCCATTCCGCCGACAGACCAGCTATGCTTATCGGCAGCAGTTGGAAATCGGCCGGCAGTTTGCCAAAAAAGCTGGCCCCTTTTTCAACTTCCTCCCGTAATTGGAGGATGGAGGTATTCTCATCAACGGTAGTTCTTCGTTTGCCTTGAAAGTTCAATAAATGGCGGTTTTTCAAGGCAAAGATGAAGAGACGGCTTCTTAAACTTGGCATGGCTTATATCCTCGATGGATTGCAGGTATTCCCGTAGAGTCAGTAAAATTCCAAGAAAATAATTACTCAATGTTCGTGTTGCGTGTTGCGTGATGTAAAGCAGACGGAACACATGGGACTGCCTAAAAAGGATGTTCCTACATGAACATGCTGAGCAGTATCTCTGGGTCTGGCGCTTTGAACTTTTCCCTATGGGTGGCCTTGTGGATGGCCAGACCTTTAATGGATGTCCAGAAAACAAGCGCCAGCGCCTCGGCGTCAAAATTTTTAAGGGAACCATCCCTTTGACCTTCGCGGATAATCCGCGTGACGACTTCATACGGCGCCGTGTTCTTTTCGCTGATAACTTTTTTTGCTTCGTCAGGGATGGCCTCCGAGGCAGTCGCTACGGCAATCAGCAAGTAATACAGGCCGGTATCTTCATTATCAGTCAAGCCTTGCAGGAGGGTTTCGAGGGCCAGTCTGATTTTTTCCGGGGGCGATAAAGGCAGCCGCTCTAATTCCAGCGAGGCCGCATTTATTTTCTCAAAAGCGCCGCTGATCAATTCCACAAAAATATCTTCCTTGGACCGATAATAATGGTAGATCAGCCCCTGCGACATACTCGAAGCGGAGGCGATATCGCTAATCTTCGTCGCTGCAAGTCCTTTGGTGGCGAATAACCTTAAGGCGTGGGTTAGGATCTGCTCTTTTCGTTCATCTTTTATTTTTTGGTTAAGTTCTTTATTTCTGCCCAAGACTAAGTAATCTCTTTCATTGATTGAATAACTATTCAATCAATAATATATTACAAGATGCTCTATTTGTCAAGCCTGTTTTAATTACTCTCCGCGAGTGCCACAAGCATCATTGCAAGACAGTCCTCGCAAAATTTTGCCTTTTGACTCTTGTACCTGATTGTGATAACATATTGACCAACCAAATAAAAAAACCGCTGCACGTTTAGTGCAGCGGCTTTACTTTTGCCCTCGTAGCTCAGTTGGTAGAGCAGCCGCCTTGTAACGCCACTGAACCACGACCGTGATTAACCCGGCCAGGGAACACAAACCAACGCCCCTGCCGGATATCCGGCAGGGGCGTTTTCATTTACGTGCGAGTAAATAAGGAACCCATAGTGGCCGACACAAGAAAAGGATTGCAGATTTTTCCTGAACAACTTTATCAACTCTCCGCAGTCGTCAAGATGACAGATTTATCGGATGCTGCTTTCCGAACCCTCATTTGTCTCTATGACCAGGCCTGGCAAGCCGATGGAAATAGCACCGCGGCCCTCAGCCTGGCTGACCTGACCAAAGCTCGAGGTATCACCGAACTGCGCCTCCAGGAGCATCTGGCTGAATTGCAGGGGCATAAACTCATAAAAATAGCAGACCCTTGCTATTCAGCCGGTGATCTGGATGAAGGCTTAGAAGAGGGAAAAATCTGCGTCTTTTTGTTGGCCCTGGATTGGGCTAAGTACGAGTGGCCGGTCGAGAAAAACCAGTATATCCAGATCACCATCTCGCCCAGCGGCATCGTAGAAGCTCAGGCCAAAGACAAAAAAACAATCTCTGGTTACGATAATATTATGAAGTTTCTAAGGAAGGAGGATTGAGCTTATATGTCCTGGCCGGGCCATCATCAGGCTGAAAAATGACCGTCACCGGTGTATAAGGCTCATCTTCCAGCAGGGCTTTCAATCGCTTCACCGCCGCCAGCCGCCGCTCCTGTCGCCGCAAAGCATCCGGGCTTTCAAAAGGCTTACCAAAGTCACCTGGCGGCTCTGGCCGCCCCACCCGGCTGAGGCTTTGCAATAGATCATGCAGCTCAACTTGCCCAGAACTAATCAGAACGCGCAGCGCCGCCGCCCGCAACTCCTCCCCACTCGCCTGCGCCAGCAGCGCCTTGATCTCCCGCAACTCCTGCAATATCGCCTGCCCTGTTGTCTCGTCCATAAAATGTCACACCCTTTCTTTTATAAGTAGGAGAATTATACAATGAACCCACCCAAACCTAAACCCCCAACCTCCCAACCTTCCAACCTCCAACCCTCCAACCCCCAAACCCTCACCCCCGCCGACCTCCCCGCCCTATTGACTACTTACCCCCCCGGTGTTAAACTACAACTAGAAATTCTCCCCAACGGAGCTATCCACGTGGCCGATACCACCCCCAAAACCAAAACCCAGCTCATTGACGAGCTCTTCCCCCACCTCAAGGGCCAGGGCATCTCTATCAGTGACGCCGCCAAAAAGTACGGCGTGCCGCGAGACGTTATATCGAGATGGATTTACGGCAGCGGCGATGTCCACTTTGTAGACGAAACCTGCTATCCCAAACTCGCCAACGAAGCCGAGGTTGCCCTCTGCGCCCAGATCTACCACGCCCGCCGCGCCGCCAACACCGCCGGCCTGCCCTACTTCGACGACCAGGGCCATATCATCACCACCGTCAAACGCCCCGCCGCCACCCGCAACCGCCCCCCCAAAAAATCCCAAGCCGCCTGATGGATGATGACCTCCTAACTTTAGTCAAGAAGCCCTCATCCTCACCCTCACCCAAAAAGCGTTTGATTACGAACGCTGGCTGCGCAAACCTGTCTGGCAGCGCTGGCTCATCAAGCAGGCAAAGGCCCTATCCTCAGAAATTAGAGCGGCTGTAATCAGCCTCGTTACTGCTCTGGTAACCTCGGTGCTCACCTTGCTTGTCCTCCGGTGGTTGGGTCTTGCCTGATTCGGCTCTAAACATCCAGTAACTGGCCGTCGCCCCCGCGATGGTTCCAATCAGTAGCACCAGCGCCAATCCCCAAAATGTTCCGGCCAGTTTAGACCCACTCACAATCACCGCCCCCAAACTGGCCCCCACCGCAAAGCAGCTTATCGTTACCGCAAGTTGCACCCCGGTCCTGAAAACCGTCAGCGTCTCCCGCAGCAGAGCTTTCGTTTCCTCATCCATCATTCACCCCTTTCTAAAATCGTAAATCCAAAATCGTAAATCGTAAATCCAAAATCGTAAATCGTAAATCCATTCTACCCCCTCTCCCCCTCCCAGTCCATAACCCTCTTCCCCCCTCTCCCTCCGGGAGAGGGGCCGGGGGAGAGGGCCATAATTTATCGCTTAAACGGCCACACCCCGAAAGATTGAACTACCATGACCATTACCTAGATAAACATAGTACCTACATGGTACATGGTAACATGGTAGGTAAATCATCACACAATGATTTACCTACCATGTTACCATGTACCATGACCCATCTACATCCATCTATATGTTAGCCTGTATGAATTTCCCCCTTTTTTTTGAAATTGGTTGGTAAAAGCACTTGACACCTTTACCAACTTGTACTATACTGGACTCAAATCTCAACCCACCCGGCCCCAAGGAGGACCCTATGGCTAACGCACTCAATCGTACCATCCAACCCGGCGAAATCGTCGTCATGTCTGCCGCCTACTACAAAGGCAACACCCCCAAAGATCGAGCCTTCATCTGCCAAAGCGGCTTTGGCCTCGATACCTTCACCTTCGGCGGCAAAATCTTTGGCCGCTGGGCCGACGGCAGCGGCAATGACGAAGTCAGCGGGTACGAAATTGACCCCGCTGAAACCCGCAAGTTTCAACAAGCCACCAGGAGCAGCCGCTAAATGAAACCACAACCCACCAAACTCACCCTCGAAGGCGAAGCCGGCCAGGTCGAAGCCATCACCGCCCGCCTGCGCCAATACTTCAGTTGGAATAGACAGGAAGCTCGAAGGAGCATTAAGTCAACGCCAAATTCGATAGCCAATTCATCCCCCCCGCCTGGCCCATCGAGTGGGCCTGCGCCAAAGACCTCGCCAACCAAATCCTCGGCAAAGCCAACTGGTGGGAAATCCGGGAGAACCCCCTCCTCGGCGGCAGCCTCCCCGCCCGCCTCCACCAGCTTGGCCTGCCCCCCGGCCCGGCCCACACCGCCGCCGGCGACTGTCTCTCCACCCTCCGCCTCGTCCGCCACCTGGCCGGAATTACCGCGCCAGTTGAATTAAGTTACTAATGTCGGGCAACCCAGAAAGGAGCTTTATCATGCCCACCCAAACCCAAAACCTGGAAACTCTCATTACCAACGGCTTCAACCAAATCAACACTCGCCTTGACAACCTCGATGCGCGAGTGACCACCCTGGAACAGCAGGGACCAGTCCTAAAAACTCGTATGGTCGGATTGAACGGCGGCAACGGCCATACTTCGCCTCAGCCTCAGCCTCAGCCTAAACCAAAAGCCATCCCCCGTGATCAAATCATCCCCCGCCACGACGACGACGAAGCCGAAGACGAAGCCATCGCCAGCGGCCAGTGGGCCAAGCACATCAAGAGAAGTCGCTGTAATCGTGTCTCCCTCACCAAAACCCGCAAACGAGACGCCTGGAAACTGCTGCTGAAAATGCCCGGCGAGCGCCGGCCTGCCGTGTTTACCGGCTGGAATGGTACCCAGGAGATCATTGATTTCTTCGCCGATGTTATGCCCGAGATGTCCCTCGAAGACTTTGACGAACCCACCTGGGCCAAACTGGATAAAGGGCAGGAACCCCCCATTATGACCCAATGGGATGTCAACTTCACCGTCGAGTGGTTCAAAACCGCCCCGGTCATTTTTAATGGCAAACTCTGCACCTTCATCAATGTCGAGTCCGTTTACCCCCTCTACGAGGAGGACTAACATGACCACCCCAATCGTAAATCGTAAATCAGAAATCGTAAATCGCTGCGCCTACTGCCCCGCCGCCACCGCCGCCACCCTGGCCGAAAATGAACAGGCCCGCCAGCGCATCCGCAACCTGGAACTGACAATAACCCGCCTCCAGAACCGCCTGGACCGCCTAACCGCCGCCGCCAGAGAACTCTGCTTCTGCTGGGACAGGGCCGGCGACTCCTGCGAACCCAAAACCGACAAGGCCGCCATCGCCATGCTTGAATACCAGGAGGCCCTGCGCGCCCTGGCCGAGCAGATTGACTACCCCGGCTGGTACCAACTGTAACTACTCCCCCCCTCCCCCCTGCCGAGTGACAGCCCGGCGGGGAGAGGGGCCGGGTTAACCATTAGCAACCAGAAAGGAGACAGTTCTATGACCAACAACACGCAATTCTCAACCACCTTGGAGGGAGTATGCTAACCGACGAACTCAACTGGCAGGAAACCCTCAACCTGCTCCAAAACTCCATGTCCAGGGCCACCTTCAACACCTGGCTCCTCAACACCACCGCCACCCTGCGCGATGGCCGGCTCATCATCTACACCCCCTCCATCTACGCCCTCGAAACCCTCAAAAGCCGCCTGCGCAAAACCATTCAAACCGCCGTGCAAACCATCTACCAGGCCCCCCTGGAACTGGAATTTGCCCTCCGTACCGCCGAACCTCCCCCCGCTCCAACCCTCCCCCCTCAAAGGGGGGAGCTAGAGGGGGGTGAGGCAGACGAACTCGACCTCCTCACCGCCAATGAAATCCTCACCACCGACTGGCCCGAACCCATCTGGGCCATCCCCGGCCTCCTCCCCGTCGGCCTCACCATCCTGGCCGGCAAGCCCAAAATGGGCAAAAGCTGGCTCATCCTCCAGCTCGCCAAAACCATCGCTGCCGGCAGCCAAATCTTCGGCAGCGCCGTTGAACCGGGCCGCGTCCTCTACCTGGCCCTGGAGGACCCGCCCCGCCGCCTCCGCGAACGCATGCGCATGCAGCGCTGGCCCACTGACCTGCCCGTAGATTTTATGGTCATGGGCCAATTCATCCACCAAATTGGAGACCTTAGCAACGAAGGCGGCCAGCGCCTGGCCCGCCAGATCCAAAACCGCCAGTACCGCCTCGTCGCCATAGATACCCTCTCCCGCAGCGTAGAAGGCGATCAAAACGATGTCGAAATCATGACCCGCGCCCTCATCCCCATCCACGAAATGGCCCACGCCAAAAACTGCGCCGTCCTCCTCTGTGACCATCACAACAAAGCCTCCGGCGTCAACCCCGACGCCATCGCCGACATCCTCGGCTCCACCGCCAAAGGCGCCCTCTGCGATACCGCCTGGGGCCTCTACCGCCAGCGCGGCCAAAACGACGCCCGCCTCTCTGTCGTCGGCCGCGAAGTCATCGAACGCACCCTGGCCATGTCCATCAACTGGGAAACCGGCCTCTGGCAAGACCACGGCGACGCCGCCAAACTAACCGACCGCCACCAGGAAATTCTCGACGTCCTGGAGTATCTCGACCGGCCCACCCTCAACAACATTAGCCGTGTTCTCAACCAGGACCCCAGCAACACCTACAAGCGCCTCAAGGCCATGCTCAACGGGGGCCTGCTCAAAAAAGATATCCAGAAAAGAGAAATCCTCTATCACTTAAACGGCCACGACCCGGAAGAGTAAGTTACCATGACCATTACCTAGATAAACATAGTACCTACATGGTACATGGTAACATGGTAGGTAAATCATCACACAATGATTTCCTTACCATGCTACCATGTACCATGACCCATATACATTCATCTATATGTTAGCCTATTATTTTACATAATAAACGAAGTAACCTAAAGAAAGCATGGTAGGAGAAACGCCAATGCCCCAAAAAAACACCCGCTGGCTCAAAATCATTCGCCTCAGCCAGGCCCACCTCGCCCCCGGCATGTCCCTGCACCGCTGGCAAACCATCCTGGCCGCCCACGGCCTCTTACTCCCCTCTCCTGGCAGGAGAGGGGAAGGGGGTGAGGTTGATCCCTGGCCCACCGTTACCGACGACGCCCTCGACGCCCTGGTTGCCGAAATCAGCGCCATTGTCCGCGCCGCCCAACAGGAGGTAAAACATTGTTATCAACGAGCAGTTAATTAACCATTCATAATTCACTATTCACAATTCATAATTAGAAAGGACAAACCCATGAAAACAGACTTTACCCAAATCATCTTTGACTTCCGCCGCCGCATGCAGCACGGCGACGACGTTCACACCTGGATCGCCCACACCTCCCCCGCCGCGGGGGAGGGTTAGGGAGGGGGTCAGGGGATGAAAAAAACACAACTAAAAGCAACTCCGGCGAAAATCAAAACAATCACACTGCAACCAATAGCCATGATCACACCCAACCAGCAGGGCATCTACGCCCCCAGCCGGTTGGAGCAGCCAAAAACCATTGATTATAAGCAATTTCTAAAAAAATACGCCGACCATCCCCGGCCAATTAAAGTCAGTTTTGAACCTGACGGAAAATCACTCCCCCAAGTTATCACCGCCTACGGCTTTGGCCTGGATTGTTGGTACATCGTATCAAAAAACAAAAAAGCCGGCGGGGACCAGCCCGTTCATCCACTACAGTTAAGAAAGGAAAGACCTATGGAGGACCAACTCACCTTCACCAATATCCTCACCGGCGAAACCGTTGTGCCCAATGACTGGAAGCGCCGCCTCAAACCAGGCGACTACTACGCCATCGAACCCCCCACCACCGCCACCGGCGAGATGACCCAAGGAAAGATCAACTGGACCACCTTCGACGACCTCCCCACCGTCTACGGCCACATCGAAAGCGACGAAGATTGCGAGCCCGGCTTCTTCTGGGTGCGCGGCTACTCCCAATGGTGCCCCGACGGCGAACTCGGCCTCCTCAACATCTGCGAACCCACCCGCCAACTCACCGCAGAGGAGTTCAACCAGGCCCAGGCCGCCGGCTGGCCGTCGCCAGCAGGGACCGGAAGGGGCTAGACAATGCTTTCCAAACTCCGCGCCCTCTGGCGCTGGCTGAACGAACCTAACCATACCTGGCTGGCGCTGCTGGCCGCCCTGCTGGGCCTGTTCTGTCTATTGAACCTGATTTGTCATATAGCAACGCTGCTGCCCCAATAAAAAAAGCCGGCGGGGACCAGCCCGCCGGCTCACGCTCAGCCCACAACCCACCAAGGAGTGAACCATGAACGATAGCTCTATTATAACCCAACTTGACCCAAAAAATCAATCCCCCCTCCCCCGCACCCGCGAATGGTACCAGCAAATCGGCCGGCGCGGCGGCCAGGCCCGCGCCGCCATGCCCAACTTCCGCCAGCACCAATCCAACGCCGGCAAACGCAGCGCCCAGGTCAACGACATGGCCGCCCTTGGCTCGCTCGGCGCCAAAGCCTTCATCCGCAAATACGGCTACATCAAATTCTTCCACCTCTGGCGCAACTGGAAATTAACCAACCCCTCCCGCCACGAGCGCCAGGTGGCCGCCATCCTGGACGAACTGGGCTACACCTACCAACGCGAAGCCATGCTCCTGGGCGACGATATCCCCCTGGCCGTTGACTTCTACCTCCCCGACGCCAACGACGCCGTTATCGAAGTCCTGGGCCGCGTCCACTACGATCCACGCTTCAACCACCCAAACTACCCCCAAACCCGCCGCGACAACGACCTGGCCCGCCTGCGCCGCCTGGAACGCGCCGGCTTCAGAGTGTTAGAAATTGACTACCGCCTGCTGCAAAACCTGGCCGCCGCCAAAATTAAAATTATCGGCTTTTTAATCAACTAATAAGGAGGCCCTATGATCCGACCCATCTACCGCAAAAAATTTGAATTTTCCATTTTGTGCGACTTTGATGACCTGCTAGCCCTGGCCCAGAAATTGAATTACCACATCTGCCGCTCGCTCTACGACTACACCGATCGCCAAAAATACATCCCCATTCCCCCGGCCGAACTGGCCGCCATGTGGCAAAGGCTCAAAACCTCCCCTCATAGCTTTGAGAGCGCAAAAATTTGGGACGCCTCTTACCTGGTCGCCCAACCCGGCCACCACCACACCAAAACCGAACTGGCCGCCGTCATCACCCCGCAATGGTTCCACCTGGATCGTTGGTCTTTCCATCTCGGCCTCAACTGGCGCAGCCGCCTACCCAACGCCGCGCTGGAATTAATCAAAATTACCTTCAAGGAGAACAAACAATGAACACCCAACCCGACCATGCCCTCTTAGACGAATACGGCCTCAACCAGGTCACCTACCGCCTCCTGGCCGCCGTCGCCACCCCTCCCCCCCTCTCCGAAGCGGAGAGGGGGCCGGGGGGTGAGGTCTCCTGGCCCGCCCTCAAAACCATCGCCCTCCAGCAAAAAATCACCGGCAACCCCGCCCCGGCGCTGCGCAAGCTCGTAGAGCGCGGTCTGCTCACCGGCCCCGCCCGCAATGAGGATATCCACGCCCGCTCCTTCGCCCTCACCTCCCAGGGCCATGATATCCTCGTCCGCATCCAGCTTGGTTGGCACAAACCGCAGTGGCTCACCGTCAGCCGCGTTAATGCCCTCAAAACCCTAATCAAAGGAAACGGCTCCCTGCTCTACAGCCCCAAAATCCACGGGCGCAAATTCAACCGGAGCGTCCTCGATACCCTGGTCAAACACGGCTACCTGAGCAGAGATTTTGAAACCTACCGCCTCACCCTCCTGGGCCGCGCCGCCTGGGCCGAATACCAGCAGCTTTCCCCCTCTCCCTCCGGGAGAGAGAAAGGGGATGAGGGCCAATGACCAACCCGCAAAAAAAACGCCGCATCTATCAAGCCAGGGCCAGGCGCATCGCCTTCACCCTGGCCGTCGCCATCGCCATTGCCGCCCTCCTTGGCCTGGTCCTCTACCTCACCTTCAAACAGGTACAGGCCGGAGCCTGGTGGTTAGTCTCGGCGGGCCTTACCGTTTCCGTCGTCATGCTCTCCGTCTTTGGCCTCGCCCTGCGCGAAGCAGAGCACGCCATCCAGCGCCGCGGCTACGCCCGGCCCATCAGCACCACCGGCGGCTTTAACCGCCTCGTCAAAAGCATCCTCCCCCCACCCGAACCAGACGTAGCCCACCCCGCCCACTACCAGCGCAGCCTCAAGCGCGTCTTGTTTGACGATGCCTCCCACTACGACGTTGACCTGGGCCTGCTCTACATCATCCTCCTCCGCGAAACCCAGTACAGCAACGTGCTCCCCTGGCAAAGGAGTGTTATAGAGGAGGGCATGGACAAAAAAGCCTGGGCCGCCTACCGCAAACTGCTGCTCGACGCCGGCGTTGTAGACGAAGACGGACGCGGTGCGCTCCATCTCAACTGCACCCCCTGGCCCGCCATTGAAGCCATCAAAGCCCGGCTATAGCAGTTTCAAACCTTGTCGGCCCCAATTTGGCCCCTAGTACGATTGGTTGTGATCTTTACAATTGGGTTGTAATTGGTTGTGATCTTTACAATTGGGTTGTGATTCTGTTGTGATCGGTTGCAATCCTGAAAGCGAGCAAAGTCGCCAAATGACAAATAAAAAAGTCAACGCCAAAATCAGAAACGATGGCAGCATCATCATCAACCTCGAAGACCCGCCCGGCTGCCTGGCGGTTGCGCTGCAAAAGGCGCAAGTTGCCCTCGGCTACATCTTTGTGTTTGGTCTTGGCGTTTTAGTTGGATTATTAATAGGAGGCATCTCATGAAAACAAAAAAACAAAAATGGACCACCTCTCAAAAATTGCAATTCGCCGCCTTCCTCGTCTCGGCCACCCGCTTTATGAGCATGGGCGCCATGGCCCTGGGCGTTGATTTGGTCAGGCAATATTGGCCCTTCTTCTGGCTAGAACTGTTATCCTGGTTAGGCTTTGCCATCCTCGAAGGCTTTGCCATCCCCTACATCAGCAAGGGCAGCCGTAAATTTGCCGCCGGCACAGTTGAGCGACGGCAGCTAACCCTCTATCGCCTCATCCTGCTGTTAGCCATTCCGCTGCTCGGCGCGCCCTACTATGTCGCCGTCTCAAACCAACTGCTCTTAAAAGATGTGCTCTGGCCGCTCGCCTACTGGCTGTGGGCCTTCCTCTTTGCCGGCGTCGGGGCGCTCATCATCGACGCCGTTGGCACGGTAGAAGAAGCCAACGAACCCGAAAACAAACCCCAACAACAGGAAAGCCAGCAGCCCACCGACCAACGCGCCGCCGTATTATCCATCCTGGCCACCCACGGCCCGCTCGACCCCGGCGCCCTGGCCGAATTAGCCAACGTGCCCGTTGAGGTTGCCGCCAGAGAACTCAACAGCCTGGCTAACACTTTTGGAGTAAATGGCAAAACTGCCTGGCGCAGCGCCAACGGCATCCGCGGCCGCCGCCCCGATCCTTCCCCATCGCTCCCCTCTCCCAGAGGGAGAGGGGTTGGGGGTGAGGGCAACAACGGCCACAATCCCGAAGAAGGTGTAATATAACTCCCCCCCCAAACAAAACACCCGGCTCTCTCTAAAAGAGAGCCGGGTGTTTTCTATCCCCGCTCCGCGTGAGCTTGTCCAAGGGCCTCCGCAATCGCCCGCCGGATCGCCGCCGTCCGGTCCTTGGCATAACCCTGCCCCACCAGCGCCTCCAGCCCCGCCAAATCCGCCTCATACAAGCGAAACGTCACCGGCTGCGCCTTCTGGGTCTCATCTTTATAGGCCCCCACCGCCACCCCCGGCTTGCGACCCCTGGGAGTACCCGCAGGGGTGCGTCCCTGGCCCCGGCCCGGCCCCCCTCTTGCTTTCATACCGCCACCTCCTCTCTCATCGCCTCAAACATCTTCCGTAAGCCATCCTCCCGCGCCGCCGTAAGCTGGGCAATCTCCCGCTCCAGGTCCGCCCGCGTCGCCGGCAGTATCGCCCCCGGCGCCACCTCCACCTCAATCAACTCCGGCCCATACCCCCGCAGCACATTCCGCGCCGTTTGCACCTTCAGCACCGTTCCCCCGGCCTCACTCCTAAACACCTTCAGCACCACCCCGTGCCACCACTGCATCTTGATAATGTCCCCGACTTCTGGTTGATAAGCCATTTGTAATCCTCCTATCGTTAAAGTAGGGGGAGGGGTCTCCCCTCCCCCTAAAAAATTATTTTATGGATTGAGTTCCAGCCAGCGAATGATGACCCGTTCTGCCGTCTCAAACGCCTCCTGAAACGAACTGACCGGAAAACCCTTCTGGCCCAGCAACCCAATCAAAATCCAATGCTCGCCCGACCCGTGGTCCGTTTCCATCGCCGCGTCATACTGCGCTTGAATGGCGTGTACGTCATCCCGGCTCAACCGCCGCACCTGCTCATCAAAACTTACCATACCATGTCCTTTTTGAAATAGAGAAGTCAAAAATAATTAAATTGTAAATACATTTTAATCTGCTTTATTTAATTTGTCAATACACTTATATCAATTTCAAGGTTATTATGCCAAAAAAAAAAGCCCAACCTTGCCATTCGCAAAGTTGGGCCGGCTCAATCCCCAATTCGGTTCTCCGCCAATCAGTCCTTAAGCGTCGTCTCAAACAAACTCTCCCACGCCTTCAACGGGTCCCCGCCCTCGGCCCCGTCCTGAGCTTGGGTAGACCGCTCCATCACCTCCCACAACGCCGCCAACAGCGCCCCCTTCACCACCAGCGGATCATGCAGCGGATCAATCCCCACCGTCAGCCGGTTCCCATCCAAAAAAACAGCCACCTTCGCCTGGCCAGAGGTAAACCGGGGCCGGGCCTGGCCCTTCACAAAATAGCCAAACATACTGTACATCGTCTGCGCCAGCAGCCCCAGGGCCTGGATGCCGTCCAGCTTCTCCGTTTTCCACTCCATCTGGCCGGTCAGCGCATTATGCTTAATCGTAATCCGCTGCTCCAGCTCCTCGGCGGCCACCTCCGTTGGTTGCAGCCCCCACGCCTCCCACTGCTTAAAAAGCGCCTGGCTATCCGGTGTGGTCAGAACCGCAGGGGTGCGGGGGGGCAGGGGTGCGGGGGAGAAATTTTCATCCTTCATCCTTCCTCCTTCATCCTTCATACGTCCGCACCACCCCGCTGGGCAGCTGCTCCGCCGGCTCGCCTTCCAGCGCCTCCGGCGGCAAAAAGCCCTCCTGCACCTTAAACAGCGTCGTCGCCCGCTCAATTATTTGCTGCAAAATTTCCGCAATATAAGGGTGAATGTGCTGCTCTGCCGGCAGCCCAGAATTTGGCCCAAACCGCGACACCCCCTTGCGGATAACCGGATTCTCGTTCTCGTCGAGCAAGATGTAATCAATGGTAATCTGCACGTAGGGCAGCCCCTCCGCCGGCCGCACCATCTCCACTCTCGCTTCCTTTATACTCAAATCGTTAATCGTAATCGTTGGCATAAAAACCCTCCTCAATGGGAGTAAGAAGTAGGCAGTAGGGAGTAAGGGAGATTTTTCCTCCCTACTCCTTACTCCTTACTATGACTTTTTAATCGCTAACAACTGAATGTACGGCATCATGTGGTTCGTGGCCTGGGTGCTGGGCGAAACCACACCTTCGTACTCTGTATAAGCGGTCCATGGCCCGCCGGTGTTGCCCGACCCCGCCGGGGGGGCGCCCGCAGGTGTGTTGGCGCGCACGGTAATTGCGTGGCGGTGCTGGGGTACATCCGTATAAACGTGCGTGTGCGTCCGGTTCTCCAGGTTGCTCAGCGCCGTGCCCACCGTGCCGGCCACCGTGCCCCCGCTGGGCAAGCCCACAATCATCCGCCCGCGCGCCGCGGTGTACTCTGTATACCCGGCCGGCACGCTGCTGTCGGTGGTGTAAAACACCCCATTTTTGGGCACCGCCCCGCCGCTGCCCGGCAGCAGCAGCGCGTAAACCGTGCCCGCCCCGCCCCCGCTGTAACTGGTCAGCGCCCTGGCAAAGGTGGCGCTAGCTCGCAGCGTTCCCCCGTCGGCGGCTCGCCCGGCAGTGGTAGATGTAACCAAAAAATTACCGCGGGTCACATTGCCCTGCACCTTCACCACCACAATCCCGGCCATGGCTATCCGGCCCGTCTCTAGGTTCGCCAGGCTCTCTCGCACCACCCCAATCACCCCTTCATCGCTGGCCGTCGTGGTCGTCTTAAACGAATTATCGTTATTCGGGTCGGCAATCACCACATCGCCTTCCTCTACTGCCCCGCCGCTGCGGTTGGTCAAATCCGGCTCCACCGCCCCAATTAAATAAACCAGGTTGTCAATGATGTCTGTATTATAAATGCTTTGGGTAATCAACTCACCCGTACTGCGCTGCGTTGGGTCTGTCCAAGCCATAAAATCTCCTTTGCAGGGGTGCGGAGGAGCAGGGGAGTGGGGGAGAAATTTTTACCCCTGCGCCCCTGCGCCCCTGCGACTATTACGCCAAAATTGTGGTTTCTCCCACCTCGCCATAGCCGGCGGTGGCAAAAATCCAATAGCTGCTCACCGCCGCCGGCTCAAGCTGCCACACCACCCGGTAATCCCCATTCGGGGTCAGCCGGTGGCTCTCGCCAATGATAAAATAAGCCGCGTTAATGTCTGTCTGCTCCTCAATCACCACAATCCGGTCGCCTATCGTCCGGGCCAGGGCCTGGCTCAGCAGCGCGTCGCTGCTGTAGGCCGCCAGTTCCAGCGCCTTCACCCGGCCGCGCGGCCCCTGCCGGTTCTGCAACAAAAACGCGGCCAGGTTGTCCGCCTCGGCCACACTGTCTAACACAAAGGGGTAGGTATAGGGCCGCAGGCCAAATTTCAGCACCGACATACTGTTTTCTCGTTCCGTATCCACCTCGCCAAAATCGGTAATCTTGATCCCCCGGATCACCGCGCCCGGCTGGAGCCACACGTCCACCCCGGCGGCGTTGGTGTAGCGCACCTTGCAGCGCGTTCCGCTCTCCTCCACAATGGCCGCCGTCACACTGCTGGTGTAATTGGTCCCGCTGCCATCCTCCATGCTGTTGGCCGTAAAATCGGTCGTCTGCACCGGGGCCACCGCATTTTTGCCGGCCACCGTGGCCCCGCTGTTGACCGTATCCGCATAGCGGAAGCTGATCTCCTTGCTTTCGCCAGCCGGGATCTTGGTCGCCTTATTCAGCACCCCCAGCGTCTCATTACTCGTCCCCACGGCGCGCGGCCTGGCCCGCACCGTGGCCTTATTGATAAACAAATCCCCAAATTCGTACTCAACCTGGGTCATCGCATTATCAAAGGTGGCCTGTACCGTCGTCGTCAAGGGCAGATGGTTACGGTTCCAAAAAATAATCTTGCCCTGGCGGTCCACAAACAAGCGCCCGCCCTCGCGCCCCACGGCATCCCGCAGCGCCCCGTACACCGTCACCCCATCGCTCCACTGATCACCAATGATACTAAAGGTGCTAATCCCCGTTTCCGCCTGTAGGTAATCCGTTATCTCGCCCAGGGTCGTGTTCTGCCCCAGCTCACCCTTGGTCGCCACCCCCAGCGTCCAGCGCCCAAAAAAGCCGGGCGGAAACACCGCCGCTCGACGCAGCACCGCATCAATCACCTGGTCGGCCGTTTTGCCCTCCTGCACCGGAACAAACGCCTCATAATCCTGGGCCTTCAGCAAAAAACCGCTGGCCCGCACCACCGTTTGCCTGGCGCCATACTTCCCCGGCGTCGGGTCAATCGAGTCAATCCAGCCAATAAAATGCTGCCGGGTCACACTGTTGTATGTCGAGCGCACCCGCACCAACCGGCCATGCGTAAAATTTGGGTAAAACGGGCTGCGGCTGTACTCCGGCGAGTAACGCTTATCCGTATTGCGCAGCGTCAGCGTCAGTTGGCTATCCTTGGCCACCGGCTCATACGGCCCGGCAAAGCCCAAGGACCAGGTGCAGCTCAACACATCCTCCGTAATCAGGTCTGCCCCGCTGAACTCATTATCCTGTTCAAAATCAATTGCAATTTCCCAGGTTGGTTTTGGCATGGTCAGGGAGTAAGGAGTAAGGAGTAAGGAGTAAGGGAAGCCCCCTTACTACCTACTACCTACTACCTACTGCTTCTCCTTAATTCACCATCGCAAACTGCAAGCCCCGCGCCTTCGCTTCTCTTTGCAGCGCCTCAAAAAAGCGGCTCGGATCCTGCACCTCAAACAAATTCACATTCTGGATCAGCAAGGTATTTCCCCCCTGCCCCCCTGTGTTCCCGGAAGGCTGTAAATTCATCCTTCCGCCTTCCGCCTTCATCCTTTCACCCGCCGGCTGCACAAACACCCGCTCCCCACTGGTCAAACCCACCATAAAGCTGTCGTTGGGGTAGCCCGGCGGCACCACAAACCCCCCGGCCGGCGTGCCGCTGGCAAAGTTTACCTTATTCCCCAGGGCGTTAGCGTTGTCCTGGGCCTTGTCCGCCCCGCCCCCGCCCTGGGCCTTGAGCGAGTTCAACAGCGACAAAAATTCGCGCAGATGACCTATCGCCTCTTTGGTAGACTCCGAAAAATCCTGCATCCGGCTGTTAGCCCTTTTCACCGCCGCACTAATGGCATTACCGGCCGCCACCCCGGCCGCCTGCCAGCCGGCCATATCGCTTTTCATCTGGGCCGCCGTGGCGCCGTGCCCCTTTTGCAGCGCCGGCAGCGTGGTAGTGTAAATGGCCTGAAATCTCTTGTCGGCATCGTGCGTGGCCGTTTGCACATTGGCCAGGCCGGTCTGCATCTCCCCGGTCATCTCCTGGCCGGCCAGCTGTGTTGCCGCCAGGCTCTCCGGCAAATGGTTGCCCAAAAGTGTGTTTTGGGCCTCCAGGCTAGACAGCGTGCCCTCGTAAGCCTCCTTGAGCAAAGCCTGGTTTTCCTGGGCGGTCATAGCCACCGCGCTGTCCTGGCTCTGCAAACCGGCCAGCGTCTCCTGGATCGCCAGCCCCATCTCCTGCGTCACCGGCAGCACCCCGGCGTTGATCAGCTCCACCGCCTCGCCCGCCTTCAAGCCCACCAGTCCGGTCAGTTGCTCCAACTGGCCGGTCGTTTCCAGCAGGCTCATGGCCGTTTTCAGCTTTAGCTCATTCAGGTGGGCCTCATACTCCGCCTGCTCCCTGGCCCTGGCCGCCGCCGCCGCATTCTCCCGCTTCTGGTACTCCGTCTCTATGCCCGCCGTAATCTCCTGGTTCTTGGCAATGGCCTCGTTTTTGAGCTGGTCATAGTGCGCGTTCCAATACCCCAGGGCCTCATCATTTTCTTGCTGCGTCCGGGCATGCGCCCCGCTCAGCACCCACTGAATTTTATCCTGCCGCTCCTGCTCAAGCTGGGCCAGCGTCTCGGTCAGGCTGGCCGCAGCTTCGGCCTGCCTGGAGGCCGCCTCCTCCCGGATCGAAGCCAGCTGCCCCTGAAAGGCCGCCTCCCGATCCGCCTGGCCCTGCTGCAATTCGCCTATGCTGTTGTAATAATCCGCCATCCCGCTCAGCAGCCCCTGCATCATCTCCTGCCGCTGCTGCTCGGCCGCCGCCGCCTCCCGCTGCGCCTCGGCATACGCTTTGGCCTGCTCCGCCGTCAGGGTGTGGCCCTGGGCCAGCGCATCAAGCTGCTGCTTATTGGTTTCGGCCAGGCCAGCCCAGCGCTCCATTTCGGCGTTTTGACCCCGCTGCGCCTCGGTTTGCAAATAAGCCATATTCGCCGCCGCCTGCTGCAACATCACCGCCTCTTGCTGCGCCGCCGCCTGCTGCTGAATGGCCGCCGCGGCCTCAGTCGCCGCCCCCTTCAACTGCTGGTACTCATCCGCGCCCATAGCCAGGGTCGCAATCAGGCTGCCCAGGCCGGCCCGGTTTTCCTCCTCCATGCGGGCCAGCTTATCCAGCACCGCATTGTACTCTTCCACACTGTCCGTGCTCGCCACCAGCCCGGCCCGCACCTGGTCATAATCGTGGATCGTCCCGCTCAGGGCCTGCTTTACCTCATCCAGGCTCTTGGCCAGGGCCAGCCCCTTGCCCACCGCCTGGTCGCTGGCCTGGTTATGGGCCTCAATGGCCGGCAAAGCCTCGCGGAACACATAGGCATACGCCTTGGCCCCCGCCGTCATCTGCTGCAAGCCGCTGGTCACCAGGCCCGTCAGCCCCGTCGCCTGGTCCAGCTGCACCAGCAGCCCGCCAAAGGCCGCCTGAAAATCGGCAAAGGCCGCGCTGGCCTGCTGCGCCGCCACCGTCTCCTCAGAAATGCTCCCGGCCAGGGCCAGCCCCTTCTCCAGCGCCAGCTGCCGCACCGCCGCCAGCCGCGCTTCCTTCTCGCTCAGCCCCTCGGTTGCCATAATTTCCTGCTGCCGGGCCTGCACCATGCTGCCGGTGATGTTGAAATTGTTGAGCAGCATGTCGCTGCCCTCATCCAGCAGCATCAAAAACTTCTCAAAGCTGGCCGTCTCGCCCAGGGCCGCGTTCAGCGCCTTACCCGCCTGCACGTATTTGGCCGCCTCCGTGGCGCTTTTGGCAATGCCATTATCCAGCAAGCCAAAGGCCGCCCGCGCCGCCTCCGTCTCCGAGATCGTCCCATTCGTGGCCGCCTTGATCTGGCCCATGGCCTGCTGGTACGCCTCGGTCGAGCCAAGCAGCTGCGTCAGCGCATTAGCCGCATCCTTCTGGCTGCGGGCCGCCTCCAGCGAAGCCGCCCCAAACTCCTTCAGCATGCCCGCCGCGTTCTGCACCAGGCTAAAACCGGCCACCGCCGTTACCACCTGGCCCACGCTCAGGCCAAAGCCCTTATTGCCCTTCTCCGCCTCGCCGGTCTCCTTGGCAAAATCCTTCACCGACACCCCGGCCTGCTTGAGCGAGCTAATCAACTGGCGGGCATCGCCGCTAATGATTATTTCTATCTTTTCAGCCATTGTCTTGCCAAAAGCCCTTTACCATTGTACAATATCCCCGTACAACTATGGATGGTATCACCGCCCTCTATTTCTTCCTGCTCCGGCTGGCCGCCGCCCCGTTTCGTCCCCAGCCCGGCAGCCTCATCTTTTCCCGCGCCGGCAGCCTCATTATCTGGGGCCTGCTGCTTCTGCTTCTGGCCCTACTGTGTTGGAGCGGTCCAAAATAAAAGGAGAACTATGACTATTCAAACCACCTACTCCCAGGCCCGCGCCGGCCTGGCTAAACTTCTGGATCGCGTCGCCGCCGACCGCGAAGTCGTCATTATCGAACGGCGCAAAGGCGAAGCCGTCGCCCTCATCGCCGCCGCTGAACTGGCCGGCCTCCTGGAAACCGCCCACCTCTTGCGCTCCCCGGCCAACGCCCGCCGTCTGCTCACTGCCCTGGCCCGTGTGCCGGAGCAAACAGTCCCCCCGCAAACCATCGCCGAGCTGCGCCGCGAGGTGGCCCTTGACGACGCCGGGTAAACCTGAACGCGCCGCCGTCTTTCATCCTGAATTTCGTGAAGATTTACGCTTCTGGGTAGAAACCGACCGGAAAACCGCTCTGCGCATCTTCACCCTCATCGAAGCCGTTATGCGCGACCCCTTCACCGGCATGGGCAAACCCGAACCACTCAAATATTTGGGATCAGGCGTCTGGTCGCGCCGCATCACTCAGGAACACCGCCTGGTCTATGTCGTCGCTTCTGAGCGCATTGATTTCATCCAGGCCCGCTACCACTACGAGTAATCCGCTTCGCCTCGCCACTGCTCCACCTCCGCGCACAGCGCCGCCCACTGTGGGTACTCCTCACTCCACTCAAACAGCTTCTTGGCCCTGGCCGCCGCCGCCCGGCTGCTAAACGCCTGCCACACCGCCAGCGCCGCCTCCGCCTCGCGCATCACCCGCAGCGGCTGCTCAAAATAGCCGCCGGCGTAAGGCAAGCCCCACTTCTCAAACTTCCAGGCCAGCGCCAGGCTGTGGGGCGGCTCTTTCACCCGCCCCAGAGCGTAATCGGCGCTGGCCGTTAAGAGTTTTTTACCGTAGGAGGGTTCAGCGCCTTCTCCAGGCCGTCATAATAAACCGTCTTCAGCAGCCAGTTATACACCTGCAGCGGCCACTCTCCAACCCCCCCTTTTTCCCCCCCGTTTACGGGGGGGGTAGGGGGGGTGAGGGCCGGCAGCCCTTCAATCTTTTCGCACACCGCAATGCAGCCATACAGTAAGCCGGTGTTGTGGCTCACCTTATCCCCCGCCTCGCGGTAGGCCGCCCAAAACGCCTCATTGTGCTTAATCAACCACTCGCTGGGGAAGGTAATCTTCACCTGCTCAAAGCCCTTCACCGGGCAAATCTCCGTCCTCATCAAAACTCCAAATTAAGTAGTTGGAAAAAGTCAAGCCAGAGCATGATAGTCAGAATATAAGGATCAAAATCCTTCAATTCTGCCGATCTTGCTCTAAACTTTTGGCAGTCTGACTACTGAACTCTGGCTAACTACGCTACTGTCCCATACGCCGGCAGCGATTGCCCGGCGGCGATGGCCAATTTGACCTCAAACATCTGCTTGCCATCCAACTCCGCCGTCACCTTGTATGCTGTGGTCACATACTCCCCGCTGATCTTGGGGTCGCCGGTCGTGGGCGCGGCGTTGTTGCCATATTGAAACTCAACCGTTTTCACGTGGGTATCATCCCCCACCGCGTTTTTGAACATATTATGAATGGTCGCGCTCCAGCTTCCCTTCAACGTTACCGGCGCATCCGCCCGCCCCGAAACGTAGCTCTTAACCTGGTTGTTAAAGCCGCCCACCTCAATCTCATCAAACTGCAGCGGGATGCCTTCCGTCTCGGTGATCTGAGCCGAAATATCGGTCGCCACCAGCGACTCGTTATCCACGATGACTTTAGTAAAAAGACCTTTTCTTGCTGACATTGTTTCTCCTTTAAATATGGAGTAAGCAGTAGGGAGTAGGGAGTAGGGTTTTCTTCCCCTTACTCCTTACTCCTTACTCCCTACTTCCTGCTAAAAATCACGGCAAAATCAAAACTGACCGCCGTGCCCGTTACATCATATAAAACCCGGACATAGCGATCTACTGACCCGCCGACGGCTTGCCGTTCAGCCCCAACCGCCGCGCCATCCAGGCTGAAGGTGATCAAATCAGCCCAGACCGCATTATCCGGCGAGTGCTGAATTTTGACCGAAATCGTATCCCCGGCGCTCACCCCGGTTAAAAACAGATAGCCCACCGCCCCATTCGTCGAGGCCGCCAGGTTATCCACGCTGGCCGTCTGCCCATCGGCGCTCACCCCGGCCAGGTTAGCCAGCAGCACGCCCCACTCCAGCGGCGTGCCAATACTCTTCAAACTGGCCTTGCTCACAATCGCCGCATCCAGGCTGCTGTTAACCGCATAATTGCTTTGGTGCACCGGCATCGCACAGGCAATGTCGCCCACCGCCGGCGGAGCATTGTTGCCGTAAGCCACCCCGGCCACCTTATTCACCCCCACCGTCTTTAACGCCTGGTGGCTGCCGCCCTCGGCCTTATTAAAAAAGCCCTCAAACTCAAGGCTGCCCTCGCCCCGGCCACACAAGTAGCCCTTCACCGGGTTGTTATAAGCCCCGGCCTCAATCTCATCATAGGCCGCCCCCGCCTCCACATTGCTGCTGTACGGCGTCAGGTGATAGCCATCCAACCAAAATTGCAAATATAACCCTTTTCGTGCGCTCATGCTTTCCTTTCCCCCCTCTCCTCTCCGGAGAGGGGCCGGAGGTGAGGTTTAATCCTCCACCTCCACTTTCACCGGGATCAGCTCAATTAGATAATCGCTACCACCCAGGTTGCCCTCAATAATCTGCGATGGCCCGTTGTAATCAATCGAAAACCAGGCCCCGGCATAACTCTTGTTGGCGGCCAGCACGTCGGCAATAGCCTTTTCAAGCAAGTCTATACAATCTTCGGCGTCGGCTTCGCTCCACCCTGCCCCCGGATCGGCGTACAACACCCACGTCTGAACCAACAAACTAAATTCATTTTCATAGGCGGTGGTGTAACCGGCATGCTTCCGGCCCGACCCGGCGCTGGTCACCAGCACTACCGGACTTTGCCCCTCAAAATCACCCACCTTATGGTCATACACCGCCTGCGCCGGCTTCCCCGCCCCAGTCAACTCGGTGGTGAACAACTCAGCCAGCGCCTTCCGCACTGTCGCCCTATTTGTTGCTGCCATTAATCCTTCTTCCTCCCCTCTCCTCGCGTTAAAAGAGGGGTTGGGGGTGAGGTCTACTCCGCCACTTCCTGCGCCATCTGCCGCACCAGGTTACGATAATGCACCTCAGCCCGCTGCCGGGCGATGCGATAAAAGGCATGCCCCCCGCCGCGAGCGTGTTCAACCTGGCCGTACTCAGCCGGCCGCGCCCTGGTCCGCGGGTTCACCGAACCGGGATCAATAAAGACCAGCCCTCGTACCCCGGTCACCGTCATGCGATGGCTGGCTCGCAGCGCCCCCGTATCCACGTGGGTCTGTTTCACTGCCTCAGCATGGGTAAAGATGGTCACCTCTTTGATGATCCGCCCAAACACCCCATCTGGCTCAAGCATCGCTATCCGCTCATTGTTGCGAGCCAGCGCCTCCTGGATACCCCGGATCGTCAAATCAATCGTCATCGCTTCAGGTCCTCGACCACTAGATGAAGAAACTTGCCTTGTCCTGAGTCTGTCGAAGGGTCAAAGGTCCACTCAGCCACACTCTTGATGGGATATTCCTTCGTTCCTACCACCAGCACATCACCCTCAACAATATCCAGAGGGCCATCCACAAAGCTTTGCAAGACCTCGTGTGGCGTCTTTAGTTGCATCCGCTGTTGAATTTCTGCGCTCACCGGGTCCAGCGGCGTGCATTTAAGCGAGGCAATATAGGTCATCGGCGCGCCCTTTTTACCCGCCACCATCGTCGCCCGTTTGGTACTGGCCGTCACCGTCGCCAGCCGGCTAAAGCTAGCGCTCATAGTGCAGCTTCCTAACCACGATTTTGCCGCTGCCCATCCCGCCGCTTTGTTTGTCGCCGGTCCCCGTCAACTTCGACAAAGCCTGGTTGACCTGGCTCAAACTCTCCCGCCGCGGCCCAATCTGCACATCCACCTCCACCGCATAATCGCGTTGCAGCCGCTCCAGCATCTCCTTCTCAATCGCATCGAGCGCCGTATCCAGCAAATTGGCCTCCAGCCAGCGCACATCCGGCGTATCCGTCTCCGGGTCAATCGCCCCCACCGTCCGCAGACCTGCATCCACGGCGTAGGTATAGCTGCCCTCCGTCAATGTCCCGCTTGGCGTCGTACTCAAGCCGCTCGCCAATCGGCCCAGCTTGGCATGGACCTCGGCGGCCAATTGCGCCCGCGTCTTGGGCGCCCACCACAACCACACATCATCCACCTTGATCTCAGCGGCGGCGCTCACATTGCTGATCCTGAGCGTGTAAGTGGTTCCTGGAGCCAGCCCCAGGGTAAACGTCAGCTCCGTCCAGGTATCAGCCGCGCCGCTTAAATCTTTAGTGGCCACCAGGTCCCCATCGCCGTCGCTGATCTGGGCCTGGGCCTGGCCAGGCGACAAATCCGCCGTGACAGGCTTCACCGCCAGGTGCAGCGAATAGCCCCGCGCTTGCGGCACAGCAAAAGCCCGCTCAACAAAAGCCCCCACCGGCAGCACCACCACACCGTAATGCTCGTCGCCGTCGCCGGCGTTGTACGTTGCCCCGCTCGATGTCCAGCCGTTTAGATTATGGAGAAAGCGGCCATTAATCAGCCGGTTGCGTTCGTCCATCCATGGTTCCCTTACTTAGTCCGCCGCAGCCGGCAGTTCAATCGCTTCGGGTTCTTCGGTATACGGCCTGGCAATAGGTTTTTCAGCCACTTGCACTGCCGTATTCAGATAAGCCTCAACCTCATGTTTCTCGGCCATCCGAAAACCCTTCTTCTGACCCAACCGCCACCTGGCATGCTCGTAATCCACCTCATGCACCGCCCCGGCCGGGTTCACAATGAAGTAGCGTTTGACCGTCTTCGCTTCTGTTTTGCTTGCCATAAAAAAAATCTCCTTTTAGACTTCAGGAGGAGTAGAAAGTAGTCCCCTACTCCCTACTCCTTACTCCCTACATCTTATATCTCGCTGGTGCGCACCACTACCGCGTGATCGTCACGCAGTTCGGCCACGCCATACAGCACATCAATCGTCACCTGCACCCCCAGGTGATCCGGGTTGTAGCTCAGGGTAACGCGCAGACCGATGCCATCCTCATCCAGCACCGTCTGGATAACCCCGGCGTTGGCCGGAGCCGGCGGCAGGGGTCGCGTCGCAAACACAGCCGCATTTTTATGGAAGAACAGGTTCTTGCACTCGCCCGTAGCAACCGCAATTTTCTGATCCATCAGCACATTGAAGCCCATAAAATAGCCGCTGGCCCCCTCAATCTTGGCCCCGCCCAGAGCCTCGGTGTAGTCGCGGTTAGTCGCCTCGGTAATGTTGACAAAAGCGCTCTCGGCGTCCTCATGCAGCACCGCGTACCGCTCGCTCAAAGGCGCCTTGGCCGCATTGAGCAGCCGGCGGGCTTCCCGGAAATCGGCCTTGTCCAGCGGACCGTTGGCCCCGGTCGCGTCAATAGATTGGCTAAAGCCGGAGTACAGAGCCGCGATATCGCCGTCAATCTGCTCGGCCAGGCGGGCCATGCCATCCCCGGCATACGTGGTCAGCCAGTCGGCCCGCGCAAACGCCTTGGCGATATCCTCAATCAGAAAGCTGACTTCCTTGTGCTTATTCAGGGTCAAGCTTTTCTTGGTCGCCGTCGGCGTCTGCAACGTTACCACCGTGTTGGCCGCCTTGTCATTTACGCTCAACGCCCCGCTGAACGGAATGTCAATCGTCTGGCCAAAGGTCGCCACTTCATTTTCCCAATCCCGGTTGACCAGACGAGCCAGCACCGTGTTGGCCTTCAAATACCCCAACGCCTGGGCCGCTACAATCGTCGCAATATTGACCGAAAGTTCGGTCGAAGTAATATTTGCCATGAGTTAATCTCCTCGTTTCTTAATTCTTAATTCTTAATTTCCACGCCCCACTTCGAGTTTCACGTGCAACGCCACGAGGAGCAATCTCGGCCTCAGCCTTCGCCTCAGCCTTACTTCACCAGTTCCCCGACCGCCTTACCCTTAGCCTTCTCCCGGATCTCCGCCGCGGACATCTTGCTAAAATCCAACGGCGCCGGGCTGCTGCCCTTGCCCGCCGGCGGCACACCCGGCCCGCTCGCCGGCTTCAAAAATTGCAGGATCGCCTCGGCATCTTTTTCCATATCCTCGGCCGTCTCGCCTTGCAGCCGGCCCGCCAGGTCTACCGGCAGCCCCTTTTTGCTGGCCACCTCCAGCCGCAGCCGGGCTTGTTTTTCAGCTTTCAACTCGGCTTCTCGCTGTCTGGCCAGCTCCTCCCACTTCTTCTCGTCGGCCAATTTTTGATCCGCCGCCGTTCTTTGAGCCTGCTGAAGCTGCGTCAATTGCTCCTTAACGGTCTTCAATTCATCGTTGACCTGCCTGAACCGCTCATACGGCACCGGTCCAGGTGAGCCATTGCCGCCCCTCTGCTCACCCGCTTCTCCGCTCCCCTGCCCAGAAACCTGCTGCAGGTTGTTGTTTTGATCGTTCTGATCAGCCATCTCAATTTCTCCTTCGTTTTTAACGGGCAACGCCCCGATGATCTATTTCTTAGCCTCAGCCTTAGCCTCGCCTACTCACTGCATTAGCCGGATGGATCTCCACCCGTGTCCCGGTTCGCTCCCTGGCCTCCAGTTCCGCCCTGGCCGCGTCCCGCATCTCCCTGGTCGTAATCCCCACCGTCTCAAAAACTTCCAGGTGCAGCGCCTCCGCCGTCCGGCAAAAATCGTGGAAAGGCGCGTGCTGCTTATAATCCGCGTAACGCGGCGTCCCGGTCAAGTGAAAAGGCGCGTCCAAATCCTGAATTTGCCCATGCACCCGCAGGCAACAATTCGTTGTTCTCTCGTCAATCGCGGCCACCGCCTGCTTCCGCCACCTCTGCTCGCTCTGGCTCTGGCCGGCCTCATAATACGTCTGGCCCAGGGCTGTGGCCGCCGTCCACAAATCCCGCTGGCTGTTCGCAGCCATCGTATTGCCCGCGTGCCGCCACACACTGGCCCGCCCATCGGCAATCTCCTCAGCCAGCAGCCGGTCCGCCGCCGCTTTTTCATCTTCCCCACCGGTGCGCAGCCTGATCAACTCCGCCTGCAATCGCGCCTGTAAATTATCCAGCCAATCGGTGAGGCTTTCTACCATATTCGCCAGGATGCCTCGCCGTTTGCCGGCAGTGCTTTGCTGCGCCTGGCTAAACAAACTCCCTCTTCCTGTAAGGGGGGAGTTAGAGGGGGTTAGGGCCTCGACCAACTTAAACTGTTGGCCCGCAAACACCGCCACAATCTCATCCAACCGGTCTGCGCGCAGCCTGGCAATCCCGCTAACTATCCGCCCCAGCTGATCCAACTCCCGCCGCCAGACCAACGGCAAATTGTAGGAATTTACCCCATCGCGCAACAGCGCCTCCAGCATCACCAGCCGGCTGGGACCCATCGCCTCCCGGACCGCCTGCACATACACCCGCTCCAGGCCCAGCATCTCCCGGTTAAATCGTTCAACCGGACGTAAATCCATCGCCTATTCCCCGCTCCCGCCTGCCCCCGCTTTTTGGGGGTTAAGGGAGGGGTCAGGGGTGGGGGCGTCTTCCCGATCCGGCTCAGTATCGCCTCCTCGCCTCCTCGCCTCCTCCGCTCCTGCGCGGCCTTCCCCGGCGTCCATTGACTTCTCCCGTTCCAGGCTGAGCGCCATCATCTCTAGCCGCATTTCAGTCTCGCGGTCAAGCGGCAAAACCGGCCGTTTAGCATCAAACGCCAGGGCCTCATCATCCAAAACCGCCAGGTCCCGCAGCCCCATGCTCGCCCCGGCTCGCCCGGCCAGGCGTAAAGCATCCGCTAATCCGTGATCGTAATTAGGCCGGCAGCGCTTGATCTTCAGCACCAACTCCATCAACTGCAGCTCAAGCGTTGCCGTCGCAATCTGTGTCTTTTGTTTCAATTCGTCGAAGGCTAACTCTGGCAGCGCGCCATGCACCTGGTCTCTGACCTCACGTACAAACTCCAGCACCCCGGCAATGTCCACCTTGGGCGCCAGCGCCTCAACCTTGCCGTTGCCCGGAATGAACCAGACATTATCCCCGGATTTCACCAGGTCGCTGCCCTCCGCGCCGGTGACCACCCACTGCGGCTCCGCGTTTTTCTTGATGATGTCGGCCAGGTAGCTGGCCAGCTCATTGACCTCATCCAGAAGAGGGATCGCCTTTTGATAAGTGCTCTCGCCCCAGCGTTCACCCGTCTTGATGTGCTCAACTTCAATATAGGGCACAAAGCCCAGCTCGTTTTTATACTCCCCGTCGCGTCCGCCAAACTTCTCCGGCTGGCCATCCTTGAAAGTACGAATAGCCTCGGTGGTGATCACCTCGGCATATTCATACTCCTTACCGGTCCGGTCCATCCGGCAGTCCACGTAAATCGCCATCTGCGGCGTGTCATCGTAATCCCCCTGCTCAATCAGCAGCAGACACGTCGGCTTGACCGGCTTGATCTGCACCATCCCCTGCTCGCGCAGGTCAGACATTTTCAGGCCAGATACCCCGTACTGAGCGCCATAATGCACATACAGCACCCCGTCGCGGTCCCAGTCCGACCAATCTAGCACCTGGTTCAGCGCCGGCAGCCAGGCTTTATTAAACGGCTGCTCCGTCGAGCCGTCGGGCAAGGCCCAATCGCCGGGCACAATACCGGCGTCCACGTCCACCGCCCGGCTGAGCGGCAGATATAAGGGTTTAATTCCTCGATACAGCCGCGGCCACATCCAGCCAAACTGCTCCCGCAGCCTCTTGTAAATCGAGCCATCGTAATAACTCTTACGCCGCGATAGCTCCCTCATCCGTTCATCCCAGCGGGCTTTGAACGGTTTAAACTCATCCGTATCCCAAAGGCTCGAAACTTTTTTACTCGCCATACTCGCTCAATATCCGCTCGATCTCATCATCCGACCTGGCCGGCTGCGGTCCCCGGCCCGCGGTCTGCGGTCGCCCATACCAATCCACCTGGGCGCTGCTCATCTTGGGTCGCCAGGCGGCCATCACCCCATAACGAGCACAATCCGCGGCGTCATCCCCCCCGATCCCGTCATCATCCACGTCCACCTTTAACACATCTTCCGGGCGGTTGGGGTCATGCTCCAACATCGGCAGCGTCTCGATCAGCCGCTCGCAGGTATTGAAGATGAACCAGCGCGGCTCAATTTTTGCTTCTACATCGCCCAACCTGGCCAACATTTCTGCCCAACCGTTGATCCGGTCGGTGTTCGCCGTTTTTAGCCTGATACCCAATTTTTTGTACTTCTCGGCAATGGTCGGACCATCATCCTTTCTGGCAAACACATCCGCCCCGGCCACAAAGGTCCACAATCGCTCCAGCGTCACATCCCAGCGCGCCAGCATCGCCTTGATCGCCTCCACGTGCTGGGCCACTTGCCATCGCCGCGCCGCGTGCTCATCCACGTGGTAAAGGTTGCCATCGTCGTCCTGGGCCAACAGGTGAACCACCGTGTAGTGGACAAACCCATAATCCATCGCGCACCACACTCGCCAGGCCGATGGAATTTTGAACGGCTCCCGCACGTGGACATCGTTTCTAAATGTCGTAAAGAACTGCCCGGCGGCAATGTCCCAATCGCCGTACCGCCAGGCCCTCAACAACCAGCCCGTGAGCTGGTCCAGCTTGCCCTTGTATTCCGGGTTGACAAAACTGTTGTCATCAACCGTGGCCTGGATGAAGCGCGTCTCTGCTTCTATCTGTGTTCGTGCTGGCTTCACAAAGCGATTCTTATACCAGGCGTGCCCTACACCCCCCGGATTGGTGGTGGTGTATATCCTGGGCCGCCAGCCCGGCTTGCTGGTCCGGTTCACGCTCTGGATGGCCTGGTACTTGCGCCACGAAAGCGTGGTCGCTTCCTCCACCCCAATCACGTCATATTCCAGGCCCAGGTACTTATCAATGTCTCCCTCGTCCCGGAAGTTTCCTAGCAAAATTCGGCTGCTGTTGGGAAAGATCAACGTGTTGCGCGTCGGCACCCACTCGTGGGCTACCCGGCCCAATAACCTGGGCCGCAAATCCTCAAACGCTTCCTTAACCGACTTGCCGACTTTTCTCAGCAGCAGGCACTTCAGCCCGGCATAGCGCTGGCAGTCATCTACCGCCATTTGCGCCAGCATCCAGTGGCTCTTGCCCCCACCTCTGGCCCCGCCATAACCGAGTTCAACCGGGCCGCCAGAGATATCCATCTGTCTGGCCGTTGCGCTGGCCAGCAGTTGCTTCGGTTGTAAAACAACCCCGGCCCGTAAAAATCGCTCTATCTGATCACGAGGACAGCCGGCAGCGTGGGCGTCACGAACAAAGCGTTCAATTGTCGCCTCCATCCCCGTAAACCTTCTCAATCAACTGCTTCAGCACCTCCGGCAACGGCGCCAGATCGGGCGTCTCTACCTCGTGCTTCTGCGTAAACAACTTATAATGCTGCCCAAGCAGCTTCAGTGCATCCTGGCTGTCGTACAACTCAATCTGCAAACCGCCCTCAGCCGTCAGCGAAACCTTCCTCACCAGATGCAGCTTATCCGCTTTAGCCAGGCTGATCCTGATCTGGCCGTCCTCAGTTACCTGGATAAAATCGGCCATACTGCCGCGGGCCTGGTCCGCCAGGCGCACCAGCACCTCGTCAGCCGACATCTTCAACTCGTTCAGCCGGGCCTGGATGGCCTGTTGGATGCTAACATTTGCCAACAGGCGTGGGCCAACCACGTTGGCCTTACCCTTAAAGCCGGCCTTACGAGCCGCTTCCGAGGCGTTCCAACATTTCAGATACTCCTCAAGGAAAACTTGCTGCCTTTTGGAAGTCACGTTAACCCTACCGAAACAAGATCACCGCCAGCGTCGCCAGGCTGGTAATGCTGGTCATAGCCATACTCAGCAGCATCACCCGCTGCGCCAGCGCCGGCCGCCGCTCGATCTCCTTGATGCGATTCAGCAGGCCGGGAATGGCGATATCGTCGTCGCCGACGACAATTTGCCAGAGCTTATCCAACTCGGTGCGGATACCCTGGTCGCGGTTTTTTAATTCGGCTAAATCAGCGCGCAGCACAGTCATAGCCCGCTCCAGGTCTTGGATGCGTTTGGTTTGGAGTGTTTTGTGTTCGGAAAATTCGTCGTTCACCCACCCTCAACCTCTTCTAAATAAACGGCCTCAGAAAAGCCCCTGGCTCAACGGTTACACTTAGCTTACCGTCTTGCAACACGACTTCGCCCCGGTATGTAGTTGAGCAGCTTCGCCAGGCGGCATCTCGCTACTGGTCGCCATTAGCGGCTTTTTGCCACTTCTGGGCCAGCTTGGGAGCCAGCTTCACAATTTCCGTCCACAAAGAAGCCGTTAATTTGGCCGCGTGCCAGATCTCGCCCCAATACTCCTTAAAAAATTCAACCGTCACAATCACGTACTTCATTCCGCTTCCCTTCCACGCGCTGAGCGTTAACGATAACGGCGCAAATCTCAATAAACGCTTGCCGGGCCGTGATCCCGCAGGCCGGCCCGTCCTCGCCAAAAGCCCGGCTTAGCAGCCGATCTCTGGCGTCAATGATTGCTTGTCGTAAATCCTGGAGGTCGACCCGGTGCAGCCCATGCCCGTCGCAAAATTGAACGGCCATCGGCGTCGCCTGCCCCCAGAAATGAAACGGCCCTTTCAGAGCCTCCAGCCGCTGGTCCGCCGCGGCAAACCAGGCGTTGACCTGCTCCGCCGTCATTTCAGCGGCCTCACGTGCAGGCTGACCACCTGGGTTTTCTCCGCCTCAAACAAAAGGCGCTCCCGATCCGGCTCGCTGATCAGGCCCGCCTTCACAAACCCTTTCAGCACATCGTTCGGCACGCTCTCTTTTTTGACAATCACCTTCTCCGCCAGCGGCCCCAGCACATCCCTGGCCAGCGCCGGCGAAACGGTCACCCGCTCCGAAATAGAAATGAAGACCCGCCCCCGGTCCGTTACCATTTCGGTGTAACCGAGTTCTTGCAGCCCATCCTTCAGCAGCGCCTCCACTTCCTTATACCGCTCCACCGCCGCTTGCAGATCAAGCAGTTCTTCCGTCAGCGCCCGCAGACTTTTTGTTGTTACTTTCTTGGCCATCCTGTTACCTTGCTACCCTGCTAAATCCTGTCTACCGCTGCCCGCCGCTTGGCCGTGGAGCAGTGGAGATAAATTGAAGTCGTCTCAATCGAGTCGTGGCCCAGCAAATCGCGGATCGTCTCTAAATCCACATTTGCCTCTAGCAAGGCCACCGCAAAACTGTGCCTGAGCGCGTGGGGGTGCAAATCCTTCCGCAGCCCCGCCTGTAGGCCCAGGCTCTTAATCAGCGTCCGCAGTCTCTGATTGCTAATCCGTTGGTTGCGATTACTCAAAAATACCGGCCCAGAGTGCCGGCCAGCCAGGTGAGCCTCCAACGCAGCCAAAGCTTCGGTGTGCAACGGAACAAGCCTCTGTTTCGACCGCTTCCCGAACCGCACATAAACCGACATCGCCTCAAAATCTAAATCGGCCACGTCCAACATCCTCAGTTCGTTGGATCGCAGCCCGGCGTACAAAAACAAGGTTACAATCGCCCGGTCACGGGCAGACATATTCAGGGTGAGCAGCCGCTTACGTTCCGGCTCAGTCAGCCAGGTCGGTAAGCGCAGTCGGGTCCGCCGTGCCCCATCAGGCCGTCTATTGGTCATAGCACTTCGCATCCCCCTGGGGGAATGAACGAAAATCCCTCTTTTCGTTTATTTTGAGAGGTCCGCTCACACTTCCGCACCACCGCCACCCAGAAAATCACCAGCAGAACGTTGAAAAAAATGCTAAATGTCGCGTCGCCCATGCCACCACCGCCGGCGCGCCGGCCCCGGCCAGTACAGACAAAACCAGCGCCGCCGCCACAATCACCCTTTTCACCAGCCCTCGTCAAAAAACGCGCCCGTCGCCGCGGCCAGCTCATACCCGGCGGCCACCACCCGCTTGCGGGTGGCATACGGCGTGCTGTCTTCAGCCGCCAGCCACTTCTTACCTCGCCCGGTCCAGACCAGGCGATACTGCTTGCCGGCAGCCGTCACAAACTTCTCCGCCGCCAAAATCAACCCACCCGGCGCCTGCGGCCAGGGCTTCACCTGGTTCAGCGGCTTGCCAAAAACCGCCAGCGCAAATTCATCCACCGTGCCACGGGGAATAGGCTGGCCGTTAATCATCTCGGTTTTCTGAGGTTCTAATTTCATAAAAGCGCCCACCATCCACCCCCCGGCCCTTATGGCTAAGCCCGCCGGTCGCCTAAAAAAAGCCCTTTTCCACCCCTCGCCCTCCGGGAGAGGGGCCGGGGTGAGGGCTAAACCGTATCAAATTGAATAAGCTGCCTGGCCAGCGCGATAGCCACCGCGTTGGCCCGGTTCTTGGCTCCCAGCTTGCTGTAAGCGTTGTTCAGATACAGCCGCACCGCTCGCGGCGTCAGGCACAGCCAGCGCCCAATCTCCTCATCGGTGCAGCCCTGGGCCGCCAGAGTTAGAGCCTGGATTTCTCTACGAGATAATTTTGGAAAAAAAGAAAGGGGCAGCCCGTTATCACGGACTGCCCCGGCTTTCGCTCTGTCGGGCATTTCTATTTTCTTTTCCCCTCTCCCCCTCTTGTTCCCCTCGCCCTCTGGGCGAGGGATTAGGGGTGAGGGCTTAGGGCGAGGGCTACAACTCGGTCGGGCTAAATTTCTCCAGCAGGATCGGCTTGCCAATCCTGACCGGCTTGCCGGCGCGAATAACGATAGGCAGATACACCTCGTCGCCGGTGGCCTCGGTGTAGACGCACAAGCTGCGGATTTTAGCATCCAGGTCTATCACCTGGCGGGTTGTGAGTTGGCTTAGGCCCGGCATAGGCTGCACCAAAGCACTCATAATGGTTTTACTCTATCACACAACTCTCAAACGCAATATGTCATTTACGGAAGAATTTTTAACCGTAGCAAAGGCATCCCCATGCCTTTGCGGGCATCCCCATGCCTTTGCGGGCATCCCCATGCCTTTGCGGGCATAAATGAAAAAGCGCGGAGGTCCTCCCTAACCTCTCCTTTTAGGAGAGGTTAGGGGTGAGGTCCTCCGCGCGTCTTTCGCCCTGGAGCTAGTACTGATCAAACCGGTCCTGATCGAAGTAATTTTTAATTAGCTAAATTATACCCCGCTTGCCCGGCAATTTCCACCCCAAAAATTAGGGATTTTTGAAAGGATGAAGGCGGAAGGATGAAGGATGAAAAATTTTCTTCCTTTCATCCTTCATCCCTCATCCCTCATCCTTTCTTACGCCGCCCGCCGGCGCAGCTCCGCCAGGCGCGCCGGCGGAAGCTCGCTCGTTTTGCCCGTCACCTTCAGCAGGTAGGGCGCTTTATCCTTCGTCTCGATGGCGATATCCACCGTCGCCCGCTCCTCCGGGGTCAGATTTTCCAGATAGCGCAGCAGCCGGCTCTTGGCCTCGGCCTGACTCTCGCCCGGCTGTTGCAACCGAAACGTCTCCGTCACCTGGCGGTGCTGCCCATCCCAGCGCAGCGAACCATACGCCGGCAGCCGGTCCTGCCGGATCCTCTCCAGCAGCGCCTCAAACGCCTCGTCCATAGGCAGCGCCTCCCATCTGCTCGGCCAGAACGTCCGCCACCTGCATCGCCAGGTCAAACCACGCCTTCCGCTCCGGCAGAAAATCAGGCGTCCGCTTCATCTTCTCCGTCAGCAGCTCCAGCAGCAGCGCCGCGTAATAGGCGCTGGTGCTAAGCTGCAAGGTTACAGGCGTCCTGCTCAAAATTACCTCCGTTTAAAAACAAAGCCCAACCAATCTACCTGGCCGGGCGATAACCACTCACTGGAGACATTTTACCACAACTTTCCTGCTCCAGGTAGTAATATTTGTCATTTTTTGGCCGCCCCAAGGTACTATTAAGGCCCTACCCAAAAACCCGTAGGCTTGCATCCCTATGCCAGCCGAGGACGCATAGGGATGCGTCACTACGGGGTTATTCGGATAGGCTCTAAGGCCCAAAATCCCTTTCAGGAGGAAACCCGTGTCACACCTAAGCTCTACAATTGAATACTACCTATCTTTCAACTACACCCTGGCCGGCCGCACCCAAAAAATCTACCGTGAACACCTCGGCCGGCTCTGCCGCTTCCTCAACGACCCCCCGCTCGACCAAATTACACCGCGCCGCCTGGCCGAGTTTATGGCCGGCCTGCGCCAAACCAACGGCCGGCCCTACTCCCCCGGCTACCAGAGCCAAATCTTTCGCGCCCTCTACGCCTTCTTCAACTTCTGCGTTGCCGAAGGTCTCTACCCCGCCAACCCCATGGCCCGCCTCAAACGGCCCAAAATCATTACCGGCCCCAAGCCCCGCCTCAGCCTCAAACAAATCCAGCGCCTCCTCGATGCCGTCAAACAAACCGGCCTGGCCGAACGCAACCTGGCCATCGTCCTACTCATGGTTGATTGCGGCCTGCGCCGCAGCGAAGTGGTAGCCCTGCAAATTGGCTACATAGATTTTGACGACCGCAGCATGCGCATCTACGAACCCAAGAAAAATAAATTTCGTGAAGTCCCCCTCAGTGATATGGCCCACCTGGCCCTCACCGCCTACCTCAAAAAACGCCGCCCCGTAAAAAACCCGGCCGAGCATGTCTTCCTCATCGAGCGCGGCCCCAACAAAGGCCAACCCCTCACCATCAAATCCATCGAAGAACTCATGAAACGCCTCAAACGCAAGCTTGGCTTCAAAATCTACGCCCACCTCCTCCGCCACACCTTTGGCAACCACTACATCCGCATGGGCGGCCTGCGCTACCTCCAAAAAATCCTGGGCCACAGCCGCATTGATACCACCGCCGCCTACTACACCGACCCCGACTTTGCCGACCTGCAAGCCGAACATCGCCGCGCCGCGCCAACGGCCCAACTCAGCAAACTAAATAACTAAAACAAAAAAGGCTGGCCACGCCGCCAGCCTCCACCATACTTGACGAAACCGCCATTTTTTGTTAGAGTCCTGAACAATTAAAGATTTTTCGGGTTAATCACGCGCCCTCGTAGCTCAGTTGGCCAGAGCAGCCGCCTTGTAAGCGGCAGGTCGTCAGTTCGAGTCTGACCGGGGGCTTTCTCTTTTCAACAAAAGAGCCTCGCCAATATACGGTGAGGCTTTTTTGTTGAATAAAAAGTTTGCAATTTTGAAACAAGTGAAAACCCTACACCCTCAATGAAAAGTACGCCACCACTTGCCACTTGCCCCACCACCATTTCAGGTGCGCTTTGCCCAGATAAAACCCATCGGCCACCTGCACCAGTTCGTCCAGCACCCGGCGAATGGTCAGACCGGGGTTGCAGGGTAGGTTGTAATCAATTTTGAGCACTTTCCGGTCGTGGTCGGCCAGGCCGGGGGCAAGATAGGTGCGGAAGGCAAAGGCGCGGTAGGTGTGCGGACCGTCAGCTTGATAGCCACGATAAAGCGGCCAATAGATGTGGGCCAGGGCCAGCGAGTCGCGGGTGAAGATGTTGTCGCCAGTGGCCTGGGCCGCGTTGAAGGTTTTGCCCTGCCAGGGTAGCCAGGCTGACACAATAGTCTTGACAATTTGAGTCAACCCCGGCGCAATTTCCAGCGCGACCAATCCTCCGGCGTAGCGCCCATCAAGCGGTGGGTCAGGGGGAGTCCCGGCGCGGAAGAGGTCATTCAGTTGATTTAGGCCGCTCTGGCGATCTTGTTTCAACAACATTTGGGCTGCTTGAATTTTTGCTTCCATGGTCTCAAGTGAAGGTAAGACCGCCGTTGCTGCCTTGCCGTTAGCATGGGTTTGGATTGCCAGGGGATGGAGCAAGTTCATCAATGTCTCCTGGGTCATTTTCGCCGGGCCACATAAATGAGCGTGACCCCGCCGGCCAGAATGGCTGCGCCCATCAGCAGCAGGGGCAGGGGGGAAGTCGAGGTTGGGCCGGGCGGCGCGGGAATAAGAGCGCGTTCCTCGGCGGTGCGGGCGCGGCGGCGAGCCAGTTCCAGGCGCAAGCTTTCTTCACCCTTGGCCATAGCCCAGCGATGATTGGCTGCAAAAATCGGCTTGAAGATAAAGGAGAGGGAGCGCAGCAGGGGCTTATCGGCCCGAATCCGCCAGTCATAAGTAATATTTAGCCACTCGTCGGCCTGCTCAAAGGTCCAGATGCCGCGCCCGACAAAATCGCCCCAAGCCTCCAGGCTAAAGCCGTAGGGTGGATTAGCTTCGGTGACGCGAAACTGCCAGCGTAAGGTGTAGGGCAGCCAGCCTTTGGTGTAAAGGCTAACCACTTTGCCTACGCCCTGGCTGTCGCCGGGCTGTACCTGCTGCACGTCCAGATAAACCGCAGGCCACCAGCGGGATAGATCAGGCGCGTCGGCGAGGATCTCAAAAACTTCTCTGGCTGTACCCTGTACCCGCCAGTGGGTGATAAAGTGATATTCGTTGCTGGCCATATTAACCGATCACTCCTTTATAGATGGCGGTCGCCACCAGGCCCACCGTGTAAGCGGTGGCATAGTAGATGACCAACGGCTGCGGCCCGCGTCGCCACAGTAACCCCAGTGCCAGGAAGGTCAGCAGGGCAACCACATACAGGTCTAAGCCAATCACCTCAAAAGCCAGGTTGGCGAAAATGCCCAGGGCAATAAACAGGCCATTGACCACCAGGAACACCCAATCGCGTGTGGTCATCACACCTCGGTAGGGAAAGAGGATTTGGATCAGCATCAGGGCCGCATTAATCATCACAAAGCCGGTAAAGAAAACCCAATGCGAAAATTCGTCGTCGTTAAAAATGATAATTTGGCAGATCGGGCTGGTTTGGTCGGTCAGGCAAAAGCGGATGTGCAGATAGTTTGTTACCTCATGGGTTCCGTAGCTGGCCGCCAGCAGATAGAGGCCGATGATGTAGCCGAGGTTAAGCGTCAGATGCCAACCCCCTTCCCGCGCCGGGCTGTCATATTCAAGCTCCTTCTTTAATAAATAAAAGGCAACCACACTGATGAGCGGCAGAACCAGCATGTTGAGCAAATCCACCCAGCGCAAAAATTCATTGGCGGCCACGTAGCCGGTGGTTAAGCTGCTGAGCCGGTTGATCGAAACCAGAATCACATCCACCGATTGCACCAACAGCAGCAGGTGGACCCGGCCCAAGCCGGAAGCTACGGCTGAGCGGGTCAAGGCGGCGCTTTGTGTGGTCATGCAGGTTTCCTCCCTTGAAAATAACTTATTTGTAGTAGCGACTTCAGTCGCTAACCACCTGGACGACTGAAGGCGTCACTACGAACAAGTTTCATCGTCGGTGTCGTCCTATTGGGACTGTCCGACTCATAAGATTTCAGACCCTAGTTTACCCAGGAGCGCCACTCTTTTCCAGACCAAAAAATGCTCACTTTTTGCTCACTTTAAACAAAAAGACCTCACAGGTTTTATAAACCTGTGAGGTCTGTGGCAATCAGCGGTCGGTAGTCGTCCTCACATTCCCAGCGCATCGCGGATGCGATCAAAGAAGCTTTTTTCCTTCTGCGGAATAACCTCACGGTCGAGGGTTTTGCCCAACTCCAGCAGCAGGTGGCGCTGCTCTTTGGTCAAATTGGTCGGCGTGCGGACTTGCAGGGTTACAATCTGGTCGCCTCGGCCCATATTGCTGCCGTCGCGGCGGAGACGAGGCACGCCTTTGCCGCGCAGCCGGATGGTATCGCCGGTTTGAGTCCCGGCGGGAATGGTCATCATCTCCTTGCCGTCCAGGGTGGGCACCTCAACTTCATCGCCGAGGGCGGCCTGAGTAATGTTGATGCCCAGCTCCAGATGAATGGTTTCTTCATTACGGCGGAAATAGTCGTGCGGCTTGACCCGGATAACAACATACAAATTTCCCGGCGGCCCGCCCAATGTGCCGCTTTCGCCTTCGCCTGACAGTCGAATTTGGGTGCCGTTATCCACCCCGGCCGGCACTTTGACCGACAAACGGCGTGTTTTGACAATCCGGCCCTGCCCGCGACATTCACGGCAGGGGCTGGTGATAATTTCGCCCCGGCCCTGGCAGCGGGGGCAGGTGCCGATATTAATAAAGAAGCCCGTTTGCCGCCGGATTTCACCCGTGCCGTTGCACTCCGGGCAGCGGATGGGCGAGGTGCCCGGTTCGACGCCGTTGCCGTTACAGGTATTGCAGGTTTCCTGGCGCGGTACCTCGATCTCTTTTTCGACGCCAAAAACGGCCTCTTCAAATTCCAGGGTCATCTCGTAGCGCAAATCCGCGCCTCGGCGCGGCCCGCCCCGCTGACGGCGGCTCCGGCTAAAGCCACCCAGGCCGCCAAAGACCTCTTCAAAAATTTCAAAGGGGTCGCGGAACCCACCAAAATCCTGGAACCCACCAAACCCGCCGGCCCCTCCTACCCCGGCGTGGCCGAAACGGTCATACATGCCCCGCTTTTGGTCATCCGAGAGGATTTCGTAGGCCTCGTTGATCTCTTTAAATTTATCCTCGGCGTCCGGCTCTTTGTTGACGTCGGGATGATATTTGCGGGCCAACTGGCGATAGGATTTTTTGATTTCTTCGGGTGTGGCGCCTTTAGCTACGCCCAGCACTTCGTAGTAGTCACGTTTGTTGCTCATAGTTGCACCAGGGAGTAGCAAGTAGGTAGTAGGGAGTAGGGGAGAGGAAGAAAAAATCTTTGTCTTTCCCCTTACTCCTTACTACCTACTCCTTACTCCTTAATTCGACTCGCTAAATTCACCTTCAACCACGTCTTCGTCGTGGGGGCCTTGACCGCTGCCGCCGGGAGCTTGTCCGCCAGGAGCAGCGCCGGCGGCGCCATACATTTCCTGGCCTATCTTTTGCAAGGTCTGTCCCAAATCATCGGCGCTGCTTTTGATAACTTCAATATCGTCCTTTTCCAGCGCTTTCTTGACCGCCTCGATTTTGCTTTCGATCTCGCTTTTGAGGTTGCTGCTAATGGCTTCGCCCTGCTCACGCAGGTGTTTTTCGGCGGCAAAAACCAGGGTGTCGGCCTGGTTGCGGGTTTCGATGTGGCTCTTGCGCCGGGCATCTTCTTCTTGATGCCGTTCGGCGTCTTTAACCATTTTTTCGATTTCGGCGTCGGTCAACCCGCTGGAAGGCATAATCTGCATACGCTGCTCTTTGCCGGTGGCCTTGTCTTGAGCGGTGACGTGCAAAATGCCGTTGGCGTCAATATCAAAGGTAACTTCAATTTGCGGCACACCGCGCGGCGCGGGAGGAATGCCGTCCAGAATAAAACGGCCCAAACTTTTGTTGTCTTCGACCATGGGGCGTTCGCCCTGAACCACGTGGATTTCCACCTGGGTCTGGTTGTCGGAAGCCGTCGAGAAAATCTGGCTCTTTTTGGTGGGGATGGTGGTGTTGCGCTCGATCAGCGGGGTGGCGACCCGCCCCAGGGTTTCGATGCTCAGGGTCAGCGGGGTCACGTCGAGCAGGAGCACGTCTTTAACTTCGCCGCCCAACACCCCGGCCTGAATGGCCGCGCCCACCGCTACTACCTCATCAGGGTTGACGCCCTTGTGCGGCTCTTTGCCAAACAATTTGCGGACAGCCTCTTGTACCGCCGGCATGCGGGTCTGGCCGCCGACCAGTACTACTTCGTCAACTTTGTCGGTGCTGGTTTTGGCGTCGCGCAGGGCGGCCCGCACCGGCTCCAGGGAGCGAGTGACGAGGTCATCGGTAAGCTGTTCCAATTTGGAGCGGGTCAAGTTCAGGGTCAGGTGCTTGGGGCCGGAGGCATCGGCGGTAATGAAGGGTAGGTTGATTTCGGTTTGCTGGGTGGTCGAAAGCTCGATTTTGGCTTTTTCCGCCGCCTCTTTCAAGCGTTGCAGGGCCTGGGTATCCTGGCGCAGGTCAATGCCTTCCTGCTTTTTGAACTCGTCAGCGATGTAGTCAATGATTTTCTGGTCAAAGTCGTCGCCGCCCAAAAAGGTGTCGCCGTTGGTGGAGCGGACTTCAAAGACGCCGTCGCCCACGTCGAGGATAGAAATATCAAAGGTACCGCCGCCCAGGTCATACACGGCAATGTGCTCGTCGTGCTTTTTATCCAGGCCATAGGCCAGCGAAGAGGCTGTCGGCTCGTTAATGATGCGCAGCACTTCCAGCCCGGCAATTTTGCCGGCGTCTTTGGTGGCCTGGCGTTGGGTGTCGTTAAAATAGGCCGGCACGGTAATCACAGCCTGAGTAATTTTCTCGCCCAGGTAAGCTTCGGCATCGTCCTTGAGCTTTTGCAGAATCATGGCGCTAATTTCCGGGGGGGAATAATCTTTGCCGCCCATAACTACCCGGATATCGCCGTTGGGGGCTTCTTTCACCTCGTAGGGTACGTGCTTGAGGGCGCGCTGCACTTCGGGGTCTTTGTATTTGCGGCCCATAAAGCGCTTGACTGAGAAAATGGTGTTTTTGGGGTTGGTAACGGCCTGACGCTTGGCCACCTGCCCGACCATCCGCTCGCCGGTTTTGGGGTTGACCGCCACAATCGAGGGGGTGGTGCGGTTGCCTTCGGCGTTGGGAATAATGGTTGGCTCACCGCCTTCCATCACGGCCATGGCCGAGTTGGTGGTGCCCAAGTCAATGCCTAAAATTTTTGCCATAATCTGGTACTCCTATAATCATTCTAAAGGGATGAGATATGTTAAGAAGTTGGAAGGCTGGAAGGTTGGAAGGTTGGAATTTTTACTAACCTTCCAATTCTCCAATCTTCCATTTATTTTGCTACTCGCACCAAGGCCGGGCGAATCACCCGATTGCCAATTTGATACCCCTTGCGCAGCTCGCCAATGATCTGGCCTTCTTCGTGATCGGCGCTGTCCTCGTGGCTGACAGCTTCGTGCAAGTTGGGGTCAAACGCGCCGCTGGTATTGATCACGCTGACCCCTTGATCGTCCAAGATTTTATCCAGCTTGCGCTGGACCAGGCGGAAGCCCTCAACCCAACCGACCAATTGGCCGTCGAGTTGAGCGGGCACATTTTGAAAAGCCAAGTCCAGATCATCTAACGCGCTGATGACGCCCTGTAGCACATCAGCCTTGATCATGTCGCGCTGTAACTTTTGTTGCTCTTCCTGGCGTCGTTTGTAATTGGCTAACTCAGCCGCCGCCCGCTGCCAGCCATCCAAATTTTGAGCTGCCTCTTGCCGGGCCTGCTCCAGTTGTTGTTCCAACGTGGGCGTCTCTGCCGCGGGGGGTGTTTCTACCTCTTTAGCCATGCCATTATCACTGACACTGGTTTCGGCCTCTTTGGCCGCCACAGTTTCATTTTCCAAAATTTGTTCTTCCATCACCTGGTCCTTGTGTTTCTTTTTTGGCATAATCTTCCTCCAATTAATTGTGAATGGTGAATATTGAATTGTGAATTGTGAACGGATTGGTTTTAGAGGCTCATTCACAATTCTCAATTTACAATTCACAATTCACAATTTTATTGGCTTTTATACCCATAAAGGTCGCTAATCAGGTCGCTCATCAGGTGCGACATATACCGCACCACCGAGACCGCCCGGCCATAAGCCATGCGCACCGGGCCTAAGACGCCCATGGCTCCGGCCACTGTATCATCAATACCGTAGCGGGCCAGCACAATACCCACCTCCGACAGCTCTTCCCACTTGCCCTCGCCGCCGATGATGATCTGGACCCCGCCGTGCTGCAACGCTTCGCCGACCAACTGTTCGACTAACTGCCGCTCTTCGAGCGCCCGGATGACTTGCTGAACGCCTTCTCGATGGCGGAACTCTGGCTGGTTGAGCGAGTTGAGCAGGCCGTCGTGATAAATGTCGCTGCTGCGGCGGGCGTCAATGCGGCGCATCGTATCCACGGCCACTTCGCTCACGGTAGCCGCCAGGCCGGTGAGAGCGGTGGTGGTCGCAGCAATCTCAGGGGCGTTCAAGCCGGCCCAGAGACCGGTCAGTTGTTGGGCTATCGGGCCAAGTTCATCCTGATCAACCGGGTTGTCCAGTTCTAAAATTTGTTGTTTGAGTGTGCCACCTTGCAGCACCAGAATCAGCAAAACCAAATTATCTCGCAGCGAGATCAATTCGACGTGCTTCAGATAACAGCGCTCGCTTTTGGGCGCGGTTACTAATGAAGCGTTATGCGAGGTGCGAGCCAAAACCGCCGCGCTCAGGCGCAGCCACTGGTCAAGCTCTAGCCGGGACTGGTGGAATTGGTGGCTAATCATGCGCTGTTCTTCCAGCGGCAGGTCAGCCTTTTCCATCAGCTTTTCGACAAAGTACCGATAGCCCAATTCGGTGGGAACTCGTCCGGCGGAGGTATGAGGCTGCATTAAATAGCCTTTGTCCTCCAGCGCCGCCATTTCATTGCGGATGGTGGCCGAACTGACCCCAACCGGGTACTCTGCGGTAATCGTTTTAGAGCTGACCGGCAAGGCGGTTTGGATATACTCTTGCACCACCAAGCGCAAAACTATCTGTTGTCGCTCAGATAAAAGGTTGTCAGCCATAGTTGTTAACGGTGTTTTAGCACTCTAAGGTTGTGAGTGCTAAAAATTTGCACGGAATCATACCATAAAGTAGGGGTCAAGTCAAACGAAAATCAGGGGACGGAAGATGGAGGATAGAAGATAGAGGATGGAAGATAGAGGGTGGAAGGTGGAAGATAGAAAATGGAAGGATGACAATATTTCTGCGGTCAGCGGTCAGTTGTCGGCGGTCTTTTTAAGTGATGCGCGTGCCGCGCCGCCATTTGTAGATTTGATAGAGGAGGGGATTGTAGACGTAATCAAACGCGCCGAGGCTCTGGACCCACTGCCCGCCGAAGCCGCGCTTGAAGCGGTAGACGCCCCACAGTCCCTCGTGGCGCTGCTCAAATTCAGCTTCCAGGGTAGCGGGGCCGGCGTCGGGGATGCCCCACAGGTCATAACGAAAGCAGCCCTGGTTTTTGGCCCAGCGCATGGCTGCCCATTGCAGCAGATAGGGGGCCATTAAATTGCGGTGCTCGTTGGCCGACGCGCCGTAAAAATAATAAGCCTCCTGGCCGAAGCTAAAGACCAGCAGCGCCGCCAAGGGGTGGCCTTGAAATTCGGCGATGAGCAGAGCGCAGCGATCTGGGGCAAAGAGGCTGTAGGCGGCCTGGTAGTAATCAAGGCTGTGAACACCAAAGCTGTCGCGGGCGGCAGTAACCAGGGCGAGTTGGTAAAAGGTGGCAACATCAGCAGCATTGCCCACCCGCACGACGACGCCCTTTTTTTCGGCCAGGCGGATGTTGTAGCGGGTTTTTTGTTTCATCGCCGCCAGAATGGTTGTCTCATCGCCGCTGAGGTCAATTATTAACGAGGTGTGGGGCTGGATGGAGTCGGCGGGGGTGAAGCCGCTTTGGGTTAAAAAATCGGTGGCTGCCTGGGCTAAATCAGAGGCAGGGGAGCAGGGGAGCAGGGGGGCAGGGGAGAGTTGGGGCAGAGCAATTTGTCTCTCCAGGTTAGGTTCTACTTTGAGCAGAATTGCCCGGCGTTTCTTGGCTTCGGCGTGGATCAGGGAAAAGAGGGCGCGGCATTGTTCGCTGTCGGTCCAATCTACCAGGGGACCTTTGGGAACATAGGCCAGGGTCAAGCCCAGAGGCAGGCGGCGAAAAAGGATTTGGGCGGCATCGCCCGCTTGTGTCTGCACTCGCACGGCTGACCAGCCAAAGCGGCTTTTTAAATCGCCCCAGGCCCAACTTTGCAGCAAGTGACCGTGCCGGGACAGGAGGTGAGAGTCCCAAGCGGTGGAGGGTTGGAAGGTTGGAAGGTTGGAAGGTTGGAAGGTTGGAAGGTTGGTCATTTTTTATTGGCCTACATGTTGGATCTTTTTTTTAGGGTGTGTTCAATTTCGGTTGGAGATGGAGTCCAAAGCTTGCTTTGATCTTTCCAAACCAGGGTTTGGACTCCAATGCCAAAATTATACCATTGCCGCTATCGTCGGGCGAATGTCCCCCAGAGGGTCATTTTGTTGTGATAAATAGAACAAGGTGATTTTTCCATTGGGGCAAAGTGTGTTATGATTTTGCCGTCCCGTAGATTCACATAAGATAAGAATTTGTCTACATTTTGAAGCATGCTATAATCGTCGCGCTGCCAGAGGGACGAGTCGCTTCAAGGAGGAGGAATGTCGTGCTAAAGGACTTCGAGTTTATCGGCGTACTGGGCTTCATCACGCTGACCATCCCCATTGTCACCCTCATCATTGCCTGGGCGCTCCGGCCCAAAAAGCCAAACCCTGCCAAACAAGAAACTTATGAGTCCGGTATCGAAACCATCGGTGATACCTGGGTGCAGTTCAAGGCCCAATACTACATTTACGCCATCATTTTTGTGGTTTTTGATGTCGAAGCCATTTTTCTGTTCCCCTTTGCCGTTGCTCTGAACCAGTTGCCGCTGTATGCTTTAATCTGGGCCGCTGTTTTTATTGTGCTCCTTTTTGATGGTCTGCTCTATGCCTGGCGTAAAGGCGCGATGCAGTGGTGGTAAGATGAGGCGAGGAGGCGAGGCCGGGTGACGCGACGTCCTTTTTTCGCCGCTTCGCCTCACGTATCATCGCCTCTTCAGGAGATTAGTTTATGCAAGAAATTATAGATTATATTGTCAGCCTGAATATCCCGCTGATTGACGAAGGCGTAGCCCGCTTTATTATGCACCTGGTGTTGGCCAGTATTATTGCGGTGGTGGCCCCGGCCATGTTGATCATCCTGACCTGGCTGGAGCGCAAAATCATTGCCCGCATCCAGGACCGAATTGGGCCGAACCGGGCCGGGCCGTTTGGCTTGCTGCAAGGCTTTGCCGATATGATCAAGATGTTCACCAAAGAGGATATCACCCCGGCCACCGCCGACCGCATTGTTTACAATATTGCCCCCGGCCTGTCGGTCATTTCGGCGATTATGGTCTTTGCGGTGATCCCTTTTGCGCCCGGTTTTGTGGGGGCCGACCTTAATGTGGCGCTGATATATATTGTGGCGATTGGCGGTTTTGGTACGCTGTCTATCCTGATGGGTGGCTGGGCTTCCAATAATAAATATGCCCTGCTCGGCGCGTTTCGAGTGGTGGCCATGTTGCTGACCTACGAAATCCCGATGGTGGTGGCCTTGATTATTGTGACCCTCGCCGCCGGCTCGATGTCTATGGTGGATATTATCGAAGCGCAAAGTGGGATGTGGTACATTGTCTCGCTGCCGGTGGTCTTTTTGATCTTTTTCCTATCCGGTATCGCCGAGACGGGCCGCTCGCCGTTTGACCTGATCGAGGCCGAGTCGGAGTTGATTGCCGGTTTTCACACCGAGTACAGCGGTATCAAATTTGGCATGTTCATGATCGGCGAATATGTCCACATGTTTGCCCTGTCGTTTTTCTGCGCGGTGCTGTTTTTGGGCGGCTGGCAGATTCCCTTTATTGATGTGGCTGCCATTCCGGGGCCGTTTGGCCCAATTTTGGGCCTGATTTCACTAATTATCAAAGTCTTTTTGGTGGTGTTTGTGCTGATGTGGTTCCGGGGGACGCTGCCCCGCTTCCGCATTGACCACCTGCTTGATTTTGGTTGGAAATTTCTGGTGCCGCTGTCGCTGGTCTTGCTGATTGGCGTGGCCGTCGTGGTCAGGTTGTTTGCGCCCGGCAGCAGCGCCGGTGTGCCGGTCGAACCCGGCCCCCTCAGTGCCCTGGGCACGCCGGGTGAAGTGGTGGCGTTGTTAGTGATGAATATATTGGTGGCCGCCGCTGCGGTGGCGCTCGTCTCCACCGCAGCCCGCCGCAGCCGCAGCAAGGGCCTGCGCGCCGTCGCCTCCGTTGAGCCGGTTGCGGCCAGTGGAAAGTAGAAACAGGGAGTAAGGAGTAAGGGTTTTTCCCCTACTCCCTACTCCCTACTTCTTACTCCCTATCCCGAGGTTTGCTTATGCCTTTTGATCCAGCAATGTTTGATCCGTCGCAAATCCCCCTGGTTGAAATTGTGTTTTGGGCTATGACCGTCTGCACCATCGGCGGGGCCTTGGGCGTTGTTACCAGCCGGAACTTGTTCCACAGCGCGCTGTACCTGATTTTGTCCTTTTTTGGCGTCTCCGGTTACTACGTTTTGCTCAACGCCGGCTTTTTGGCGGTGGTCCAGTTGTTTGTGTATGTTGGGGCCATTGCCGTGCTGGTGCTGTTTGCGATTATGTTCTCGCGCCGGATGATGGCTGCCGGGCAGAGCCAGGCCAACCAGCAGTGGTGGGTCGCCGGGCCGGTGGTGATTGTCTTGTTTGTCATGCTGCTGGCTGTGGTTGGCTCAATCAGTTGGCCGGTCACCGAAGCCGAACCCAGTGGCGATGTGGTCAACCAGTTGGGCCTGGCCTTTTTGGGCAGTTATCTTATTCCCTTTGAAGTCGTCGGCGTGCTGCTGTCCGTAGCCTTGATTGGGGCGATTATTCTGGCCCGCGAGAAAACGGCGGAGGAGTGAAGAGGTTGGAAGGTTGGTAAAGGTTCAATCTTCCAGCCTTCCAATCTTCCAGTCTTCCAGTCTTCCATACAAAATTGGAGATAGAGCAACATTATGACAACCATTCCTTTATCCTGGTGGCTCACCGTTTCGGCGGCGCTTTTTAGCATTGGCATGTATGGGGCGCTGACCCGCCGCAATGCCATCGGTATTTTGATGGGCGTGGAACTAATTCTCAACGCGGTCAATATCAACCTGGTGGCCTTCTGGCGTTACATCGCTCCCAACGATGTCGCCGGCCAGATTTTTGCCATCATCGTCATCAGCGTTGCCGCCGCCGAAGCCGCCGTGGGTCTGGCGATTGTAATTGCCGTATATCGCCGCCGCCATTCGGCGGTGGTGGAAGAGTTGGATATTCTTAAAAATTAACCGTTGATTATTGACAATTAATTATTGACAATTACCAACGGTCAATAGTCAATTGTCAATGTTCAATTGTCAACAAAGGTATTGACGATGAACTTTTTTTTCGATTACATCTGGCTCATCCCGGTCTACCCCCTGCTGGCTTTTGCCGCGATTATCCTCTTCTTGAATCCCAGTAAAAAAGGCAGCGCCGGCCTGGCCATTGCCATGATTGCCCTGTCTACCGTCCACGCCTGGGCGATTGTGTTCAACACCATCGGTGCATTTATGGCCGACGCTCATCACGGCATCCACATTGACGGCTGGAGTCTGCCCGTTGAGTGGATACCCACCGGCTTCACCGTTTTCAACACCGGCTTTGCCGTAGACGGCTTTACCGCCGCTATGCTCTTTATGGTGCCCTTTGTCTGCACCCTCATCTTCATCTATGCCTCGGAGTACATGGAAGGCTACGAGGCCGAATTTGGCCGCTACTCCCGCTTTTTTGCCTACGTGTCCCTCTTTGCCGCCGGCATGCTCATGCTGGTCATTGCCGACAACCTGCTGCTGCTCTTTATCTCCTGGGAAATTATGGGCCTGTGTTCTTACCTGCTCATCGGCTTCTGGTTTGAGAAAACCTACCCCGACGCCGACAAGGTAGCCACACCGCGCAACCTGATCCAGGTGCTCCAATTCTGGAAATACGCCGGGCCGGATAAAATCCCGCCCAAGCTGGCGGCGCTGAAAGCCTTCATGACCACCCGGATTGGCGATGTGATGCTTTTTGCCGGGATGATGATTTTGTGGAGCGTCAGCGGCACCCTGAGCTTCCGCGAAATTTTTGCCCCGGACATGCTGGAACACCTGACCGAAATCACCCTGTGGGGCATCCCGGTGGCGACCCTGAGTGCGCTGCTCATCTTCGGCGGGGCGGTGGGCAAAAGCGCCCAATTCCCGCTGCACGTCTGGCTGCCCGACGCGATGGAAGGCCCCACGCCCGTTTCCGCCCTCATCCACGCAGCCACAATGGTTTCCGCCGGGGTCTACCTGGTGGCCCGCATGCTGCCGCTCTTTGCAACGATGGAACACAGCCCGGCCCTGCAATGGGTCGGCATTATCGGCGCGATTACGGCAGTGATGGGCGCGACTATCGGCGTGGCCCAGTATGATGTCAAACGGGTGCTGGCCTACTCGACCATTAGCCAGTTGGGCTATATGATGATGGCCCTGGGCCTGGGCGGTTTTGTAGCCGGTATCTTCCACCTGCTGACCCATTCCTTTTTCAAGGCGCTGCTCTTCCTCGGCTCCGGCTCGATCATCCACGCCATGGAACACGAAATTCACGCGGCGCACGCGCACGGCCACGACGACGCGCATCCCCATCACGACGAGCATGGGCATCACGACGAACACGACCACCAGGCATCTCATCCGGCTCACCCCGACCCACAGGATATGCGGAATATGGGCGCGTTACGGCATAAGATGATGCCCAGTTTTATTGCTTATCTGTGTGGAACGCTGGCCTTGATTGGCTTTCCGCTGACGGCCGGCTTCTGGAGCAAGGATGAGATTCTGGCTGAAGCCTTTCTCCACCGCTCCGAACCTCTGGCTTTTTGGATTTATATTGCCGGTACAGTGGGCGCAATTTTCACCGCTTTCTACATGGGCCGCCAGATTGGCCTGGTCTTTTTTGGCCGCCCGCGCACCAGCTTGGCTGAAAATGCGGCTGAGCCGGGGTGGCGGATGACCATGCCGCTAATCGTGCTGGCCTTTTTTGCCCTTTTTATCGGGTTTATCAATATCCCCGAAGAAGTTTTTGGTATTCATGTTCCCTTTGGCGGCTGGCTGCACGGCTTTGCCGGTGAAGTGCATCTGATGGCCGAAGAAGCCGCGCCGGGCCTGAACTTTGCACCGGGAACTTTTGTGCCCCAGGTTGCCATCACCTCTTCTTTGTTGGCGATTGTGTCTTTCTTCTTTGGGGGCTGGCTCTACTCCCGCCGCCGCACCGCCGAGGAGTTGGACCCGATCCAAACCATCCCGGTTATCGGCAAGCCGATTTTTGCCATCCTGTACAACAAATATTACTTTGACGAAATTTACCGCGGCCTGCTGATCTATCCCACCATGGCCCTGGCCACGTTCTGCGCCAAGTTTGACTACGATTGGGTCATCAACCCGATTGTCAACTTCTTTGGCCGTTTCACCAGCCTGCTGGCCGATGGCAGCGCCGCTTTTGATAAATACGGCGTGGACGGCTACTTTGTCAACGGCATCCCCAATGCCTTCAACTGGTTTGGCGGCCAACTGCGCCTGCTCCAGACGGGCCGCGCCCAGAATTATCTCTTGATTTTGGTGGTCGGCCTGTTGATTTTGATTGGGATTTACCTGCTGCTCTGGACGGGCGGCGCGGCGGGGGTGGCCTCGCTGCCGACTTCGTAGCATAACTTTTGGTCTGAGGAGTGTTCACGGACCAGCGGTACAAATTGTTCGTAGTGACGACTTCAGTCGTCCAAACCTATAAGCGACTGAAGTCGCTACTACAAACAAGCTATTTTCAGAGGAGAAGCAACCTTAATGGAGACATTACCCTATCTGAGTTTAATCACCTTTGTCCCCTTGCTCGGCGCCATTATCATCATGCTGATACCTGGAAGCCAGGAAAAATTGATCAAAAATCTCTCGATTGTGGTCAGCCTGGTACCTCTGGTTCTGTCGCTGATCTTGTGGTATCTTTACAATGACTCCGGCGAATATTTTGCGGTGGAGAATGCGCCCTGGATTCCGGCGATAAATGTATTCTACCACCTGGGCGTTGACGGCCTGAGCCTGCCGCTGGTGATTTTGACCACGCTGCTGACCACCCTCTCGCTGTGGTACTCGGCGCGGGTCATCCACAAGCGGGTCAAAGAGTTTTTTGCCCTGTTCCTGGCCCTGGAAATGGGTATGCTGGGCGTTTTTGTGGCCCTCGATCTGGTGCTGTTCTACTTCTTCTGGGAAATTGGGCTGGTGCCCATGTTCCTGCTCATCGGCATCTGGGGTTTGCCCAAAGACCGGCCGCAATATTCGGCCATCAAATTCTTTATCTACACCCTGGTCGGCTCGGTGGCGATGCTGCTGGCCTTCATCGCCGTCTACCTCAACACCAACACCTGGCAAATCCCCGAAATCGCTGCCCAAGCGCCGGTGTTCGGCGATAACGTCGCCCTGGCAACCGTAGCTTTCTGGGCCATTTTTGTCGCCTTTGCCATCAAAGTTCCGCTGTGGCCCTTCCACACCTGGTTGCCCGATGCCCACACCGCCGCGCCCACCGCCGGCTCAGTCATCCTGGCGGGTATCCTGCTAAAACTGGGCGGCTACGGCATGATCCGCATCCTCATCCCCTTCTTCCCCAACGTGTTCCAGAATATGGCTTATATCATCGCTACGCTGGGCATCATCAGCATGATTTACGGGGCGCTGGTCAGCTTGGCTCAGTGGGATTTGAAGCGGCTGATTGCTTACTCCTCGGTCAGCCACATGGGGTACTTCATTCTCGGCCTGGCCGCCTCGGTGGCTTTTTATCCCGAATCGTCGGTGGCGGTAGATAACAGCCGGGCGATTGCCCTGAACGGGGCGGTGCTGCAAATGGTCAATCACGGTCTGATTACCGGCGGCCTGTTTTTTCTGGTCGGCGTGATTTACGAGCGCACCCACACCCGCGATTTGAAGGCCTTTGGCGGCCTGTCGGCCAAACTGCCGGCCTATTACGCGGTCATGATGGTCACGGCCTTTGCCTCGCTGGGGTTGCCGGGGCTGGCCGGCTTTATTAGCGAGTTCCTGGTTTTCCGGGGCGCGTTCCACATTATGCCGGTTTTTGCCATTGTCGGCATCATCGCCATTGTGCTGACCGCCGCCTACATCCTGTACAAGATCATCCAATTTGTTTTTCTGGGCGAGTTTAACGAACACAAGTGGCACAATTTGTTCCACAAAAAAGACGCCGACCATCCCGACGGCTGGGCCTTTGCCGAAGACATCGCCCCCTTTGAACTGGTCACCATGGCTCCGCTGCTGGTCGGCATGATTGTCCTGGGCATTGCCCCCTCCTTTTTGCTGAACACCATCAATGCCACCAGCGTGCTGATTTTAGAGGCGTTGCGGTAGTTGCTATCGGTTGAAATAATTTTTATAATCCAATGTATATTGATGACTTCATCTGGTTACCTGACATCCTCGAAAAATTGGTGGTCAAGCATAGTGTTTTTCAAGATGAAGTAGAGGAATTGTTTTTTAACCGTCCTCGTTATCGTTTTGTCGAAACAGGCTATAGGTCGGGTGAAGACGTTTACTCAGCGAGTGGACAGACAGATGCAGGCCGGTACTTAATCGTGTTTTTTATTCACAAATCGGCTAATACAGCTTTAATTTTGAGTGCGCGAGATATGGATAAGAAAGAGCGAAGATATTATGAGCGAAAAAGATGATGTGCAAAAGACGAGTATCTCCCAAGCAGGTACGATAGAAGAGATTGCCGAGTTTTGGGATACTCACAGTTTGGCTGATTATTGGGATCAGACCCACGAAGTCGAATTTGAAATCAGGGCAATACGGCGGCGGCGAGTTACACTTGACCCGGATGTTTATGCTCAAGTTGAGGCTCAAGCGCATGCGCGAGGTGTTTTGCCTGAAACCCTGGTAAACTTGTGGTTGGTTGAGCGGCTGCAAGAGGCTAAATAAAAGTATCCTTCACCCTCCTCCCTATTCAAGAGGTGAAACTTGAACGATCTATTATTACTTCTACCTGAAATTATCATTACCGCCGTCGCCTTTGTCTTGCTGACCTTGGATATTATGTGGAAAGGTGACCGGCGCAGCGTTACCCTCATACCCTGGCTGGCGGTCGCCGGGGCGATTGCGGCCCTGGTAGCGACGATGAACATCTGGTGGGGCGGAGCGGCCAGCAATACCTTCGGCATCGCCACCGACGCCGGCAACCTGGTCCCGATGCTGGCTGTGGACACCCTGGCCCTTTTCTTTAAGGTCTTGTCCACCCTGACCGTCGCCCTGGTCGGCTTGAGCGCGGTGGATTACATCAATGCCCGTTCCCCCTTCCGGGGCGAATTTTTCGTGCTAACGCTGCTGGCCGGGTTGAGCCTGATGCTGCTTTCCGCCGCCACCAACCTGATTATGATTTACCTGGCCCTGGAATTTCTGTCCATCACCAGCTACATCCTGACTGGCTACTTGCGGCAAGATACTCGCTCGACCGAAGCGGCGGTCAAATATTTTCTGTACGGCGCGGTAGCTTCCGGGGTGATGTTGTACGGTTTCTCGCTGCTGTACGGCCTGACCGGCAGTGTTGATCTGGCGACGATTCAGAGCGCCTTGGCCGATGCGTCGGTCAGCCCGCTGCTGGTGGTCGGCACGGTGATGATGATTTTAACCGGCCTGGGCTTCAAAATCGCCCTGGTCCCGTTCCATCAGTGGTCGCCCGACGCCTACGAGGGTGCGCCTACCCCGGTGACGGCCTTTCTCTCGGTCGGTCCCAAAGCCGCCGGTATCGCCGTGCTGATTCGTATCCTCACCGTGGCCCTGCCGGCTTACAGCGTCAACTGGACGGTTATTCTCTCGCTGATTGCCATCTTGACCATGACCGTCGGCAATCTGGTGGCCCTGTGGCAGACCAATATGAAGCGCATGCTGGCCTATTCCAGCATCGCCCAGGCCGGCTATATGTTGATTGGCCTGGCTGCCTGGACGTCGCAGTCCTCCGGCGGCGTTTTCGATGGGGTTAACGGCATTTTGCTGTATCTCTTTGCCTACCTGTTCACCAACCTGGGCGTCTTTACCGTGGCCATTATTTTGGAGAATAAAATGGGCACGGCCAACATTTCGGATTATGCCGGCCTGATCCGCCGCTCGCCCTTTTTGAGCCTCGCCCTGCTGGTCTTCTTCCTCTCCCTCATCGGCATCCCCCCGACCGGCGGCTTTATGGGCAAACTGTTCGTTTTTGGGGCGGCGGTCAACCAGGGCCTTTATCTGCTGGCCGGTATTGGTATTCTCAACAGCGTTATCTCGGTTTACTATTATTTTGGCGTGGCCCGGCTGGTCTTTTTTACCTCCGGGCCGGACGAGTCGCCCATTCGGCCCGGTCTGGTTATGGGCGGGGTGGTGGCTTTAACCTTGATTATGACCCTGCTGATTGCCCTGTACGGCCAGCCGTTTATTGACATGGCCAACAACTCGGCTCAAATTTTGGCGGCTAATTTTTAACAACAGTTTTACATACACCACTGCTGACTACCAAGATTTTGGCCTCTTGCCCTCTGTTTAATTTTTCCGTTCGCCAAGGATTTTAAATCTCGTCATTTCCTGAAAATCGCCTATAATATATTTGAGGTGGTTGAAAGGTTGTGACACGATGTACCCTGTTTTGGGCGTCCAACTCCTGGGGGGATTCAACCTCGTTTATGAAGATATGCCGGTTACCGGCATTAATTCGGCGCGCTTGCAATCGCTCCTGGCGTATTTGATTTTGCATGCCGATATCCCTCAAATGCGCCAGCATCTTGCGTTTGTCCTCTGGCCCGATACCACCGAGTCGCAGGCCCGCAACAATCTCCGCCAATTCATTTATCAACTCCGCCACGCTCTGCCTCATTCAGACCGTTTTTTGATGGCCGATGCCAATATCATCTATTGGAAAACGGATGAAGGGCAAGAGATTGACGTTCAGCGCTTTGAGCGCACCCTGAAAGAAGCGGATACCGCTGCCCAGCAGGGTGATGCAAAAACCTGGCGACAACTGTTGGAACGCGCCTGCTCTTATTATCAAGGCGACCTATTGCCCGGCTGTTATGATGATTGGATCATCCCTGAGCGCGAGCGCTATCAACAGCATTACTACACCGCCTGCCAAAAACTAACACAAGTCCTCGAAACACAAGGCGAGTACGCCGCAGCCCTTCAAGTGGCCCAACACCTGCTCCGGCTCGACCCGTTGGCTGAAGGTGTGTACGTCTCGCTCATCCGTTTGCATGGGTTAAACGATGATCGGGCCGGCGCCCGGCGGATCTATCAAACCGCCGTCGAAACCTTTCAACGCGAGTTAGGCGTTGAGCCGGGCGATACCCTCCGGGCGGCGTATGAACGATCACAGCAGCTCCCGCCAGCCATGACCCGTTTTGAGCCGGACGACTCAACCGGGAGTGGGCCATTAAAGTTGGTGGGGCGGCAGGCAGAATGGCAACAGTTGCAAGCAGCCTGGCAGCGCGCCGAGAATGGCAGCGCCCATCTCGTCCTTATCACCGGCGAAGCAGGCATCGGCAAATCGCGTTTGGCTGAAGAGTTGTTTCAGCGGGTCAGACGACAGGGTTTTACCACCGCTCACACCCGCTCGTACGGCGCAGAAGGGCGCTTATCGCTGGCCCCTATTATCGAATGGCTGCGCAGCAGCGCCCTGCGGCCCCATTTGACCTCCCTCGACCGGGTTTGGCTGACGGAAATTGCCCGTTTGCTGCCTGAACTTTTAAGCGACTACCCCGACCTGGCCCGGCCTGACCCGATTACGGAATATGGACGGCGGCAGCGTTTTTTTGAAGCCCTGGCCCGCGGTGTGCTGGCCGCGCCCCGGCCCATGTTGCTGTGGATTGACGACTTGCAGTGGTGTGACCAGGACACCCTGGAATGGCTTCATTTCTTGCTGCGTTTTGAGCCGCGCCATGCTTTGCTCATTCTGGGGACGGCCCGCAGCGAAGAATCGCCGCCCGACCATCCTCTATCCGCCTTGGCCCGACAGTTGCGGGCCGAAGATAGAATTGTCAGCATCGAACTCTTTCCGCTTGATGCGGCGGAAACGGCTAAACTTGCTTTTCAGGTCCAGGGCCAGCCGCTGGATGCGTCGGCCTCCGTCCGTTTGTACCGTGAAACCGAAGGCAATCCACTTTTTGTGGTTGAGACTGTTCGGGCGGGTCTGGCCCATACCGTCCCTTCAGAACCAACCCTCATAACAGCCATCACCTCCCTCAATTCGCCTATCTTACCCCCCCGAGTCCAGGCAATTATTGCCGGACGGCTGGCCCAACTTTCCCCAACCGCCCGCAAAGTAGTCGAGATTGGGGCCGCTATTGGACGCGCCTTTTTGCTTAGTTTGCTATTGCTCGTCGGACATGAGGACGAAGAAACCGTTATCCATGCCCTTGATGAATTGTGGCAAAGACGCATCATCCGCGAGCAAAGGGCCAATGTGTTTGATTTTACCCACGACAAATTGCGTGAAGTGGCCTATGCCGAGACCAGCTTGCCCCAACGCCGTTTGCTTCATCGCCGCATTGCCCAGGCGCTCGAAACGCTCAATGCGACGGAGCTTGACCCGATCAGCCCGCAAATAGCCGCACATTATGAGCAAGCCGGCCTGTTTGAACAGGCCATTCCCTACTATCAACGGGCCGGTACGATTGCCGCTAGCGTCTATGCCAATGAGGAGGCCATCCATCTGTTTACGCGGGGGCTGGAACTGTTGGGACGGTTGCCCATGAGCGTCAAACGTGATGCTCAGGAATTGAACATCCAGTTGGCCCTGGCAACCTTGTATCGGATTAGCAAAGGCTGGGCCTCGCCGGAAGAAGAACGCGTGATGAATCGAGCCATGGTCCTGAGCGACAAAGTTGGCGATGTTCAGCAGCGTATCCGCACCCTGTTTGGCCTGCAAACGCTCTATGTGGTTCAAGCGCGCTATGAAAAGGTTGAGCGGACCCATGCCCAGGCAGAGGAGCTATTTAGACAGATGCAGCTCACCCCGCCGCCCTTTGCCGAAATTTATCTGGCCGGCGCCAAATTGCTCAGAGGGCAGATTGTTGAAGGCAGGGCGTTGTTTGAAAAGATTGTCGCTGTGCGTGATGACAAGCATATTCGCGACTTGCAGGAGTCGCAAGGCTTGAATTATCTGGTGCATGGGTTGGCCTGGAATTCACACGTTTTGTGGTGTCTGGGGTATCCTCAGTTGGCGCTTAGCCGCGCTCAGGCTGCTGTCGAGTTAGCCCGTGAATTTGTCCAGCCCTTCAATCAAGCCCTGGCAATTACCTACCTGGCCATGCTGCAAACCTGGCGTGCCACCGCCGAAACTTTTCGTACTGACACCGAAGCGGCTTATGCCCTCACCGATGAGTACAAAGCGCCGTATTATCGAGCCTGGGTCAGCATCCTGCTGCGTTTTGCCCAGGCGGAACAGCAGCCGACCGCGGAGAACCTGGCCCATTTGCGCCAGGCGATTCACACGTTTACCGAAACCGGCGCGCGCATCCGCTTACCTGTTTATTTCTCGATGTTGGCCCAGGCCTGTCTCAAAGCCGAACACTGGGAGGAAGGGCTGAACGCGCTGGAACAGGCCTTGACCGTGTCTCTGCGCAATGACGAGCATTGGTGGGATGCGGAAATTCACCGGCTGCGCGGCGAATTGATGCGAGCGCAGGGGGCAGCCCCGGATGAGGTTGAAGCGATGTTCCAACGCGCCCTTGAAATTGCCCGGACCCAGCAGGCCAGGTCGCTTGAACTGCGGGCCGCCATCAGCCTGGCCCGGCTGTGGCAGGCTAATGCCCGCCCGGCAGAGGCAAAACAGCTTCTGACCCAGGTGTATGGCTGGTTTACCGAAGGCTTTGATACCCCAGACCTGCAAACCGCGCAGGCGTTAATCGCCCAATTCTAAGCCATTCTTTCCCCTAAGAAATCTTTTTCCGCTAACGGCTAAACTAACGTTTGGCTAACGGCCCCTGTGGTAAATTAACTCATAGTTCTGAAGTTGCTACTCAGGCTCATGTCATTTCGAGACCGAAGGTCGAGAAATCCCCAGGGCGCAACATGTAAAAGTAAGGTATCAGGGATTTCTCCCTACGGTCGAAATGACATGGCTGAGCAGTTATGTTCTGAGAAAATCTATAACCAATCTTATTGAAACCATAAACAGGGGGAAAAATGTTAGCATTACAGACAATTGATGAATTCCGCGCCCAACTGCGCGGCGAATTAATTCAACCCGGCGACTCGACCTACGATGAGGCGCGCAAGGTCTACAACGGTATGATTGACAAACGTCCGGCGCTTATTGCTCGCTGTGTTGATGTGGCCGATGTGATCAGCGCCGTCAATTTTGGGCGCGATAACAACCTGACCATTGCCGTGCGCGGCGGCGGGCACAATGGCCCCGGCTTTGGCGTTTGCGATGATGGCCTGGTCATTGATTTAGCCCGCATGCGCGGCATCCGGGTTGACCCGGCCAACAGCACGGTGCGCGTCGAAGGCGGCTGCGTCTGGGGGGACGTTGACCACGCCACCCACCCCTTTGGTCTGGCTGTGCCTTGTGGTTTTATCGCCAGCACCGGCGTGGGCGGGCTGACGCTTGGCGGCGGGGTGGGTTATCTCTCACGCAAATACGGCCTGACCATTGATAATTTACTGGGCGTGGATATGGTCCTGGCCGATGGCCGCTTTGTAACGGCCAGCGCCGAAGAAAACGCCGACCTCTTTTGGGCTGTGCGCGGCGGCGGCGGCAATTTTGGCGTGGTCACGTCGTTTCTCTTTAAAGGTAATCCGGTTCATACCGTTTACGGCGGGCCAATATTTTGGCCGCTGGAAATGGCTGCCGATTTAATCAATTTTTGGCAAAACTTCATTCTCGACGCGCCCGATGACATGAACGGCTGGTTCGGCTTTGTCACCGTGCCGCCGGTGGCCCCCTTCCCCGAGCAGTATCATCTGCAAAAGATGTGCGCTGTAGTCTGGTGTTATACCGGCGCGCTGGAAAACGGCCCAGCCGCGTTTGAGCCTATCCGCAAATTTGGCCCACCCGCCATTGACTTTGCCGGCCCAATTCCCTTCCCGGTGTTGCAAGGCATGTTCGATGCCCTGTATCCGGCCGGCTTACAGTGGTACTGGCGGGCCGACTTTTTCAATCGCTACGATGACAAAGCCATTGGTCTACACGTCAAGTATGGTTCCCAACTGCCGACCATGCACTCGACCATGCACATCTATCCCATCAACGGCGCGGCGGGTCGGGTTGGCCCGCAAGATACAGCCTGGGGTTATCGCCAGGCCAACTTTGCCCAGGTAGTTGTTGGCGTTGACCCCGACCCGCAGAACAACGAGCGGATGACAGAATGGGCCAAGGATTACTGGTTGGCCCTGCATCCCTATTCGGCCGGCGGCGGCTATGTGAACATGATTATGGATGAGGGTGAAGACGGGGTGAAGGCCGCCTATGGCGACAACTATTCGCGCCTGGCCCAAATCAAAGCCAAATACGACCCGCAAAACCTCTTCCATGTCAACCAGAATATCAAACCCGCTGGATAACTTGACCCCCGCCGAATGAGTCAAGTCAAAAGTTAACCACAAACAAGAGGAGGCCGGACCTTAGTCCGGCCTCCTTAATAGTTTTCAGAATTAACTTGTAAATTTTATTAGACAAGATTTACAAGATTAACAGGATAAAAGGGTAAATAATCTTGTAAATCCTGTTAATCCTGTCGAAAAAATATGACAACTTAGATATGAAAAATACTTAAATGTTGGGTTTGCGAGCTACAAAAATGTCGCGCTCGTAGGCATCCTGAACGATTTGGGGTTGGAAGCCCACCTCGGTTAATAAGCGTAACCACTCGGCCCGCGGAAATAGGCCGCAGCGATGCTGGTCATGTTCAACCCCCACCATTTGCTGGCCTTCCCGCAGAAGATAAACGTAATCGGTGGTGTAGGTGGTGTCGCTAGCGTCGGGGTCATAGCTCCATTCGAGATAGCGGAGGCCGCGCTCCGCGCTGTCGGTCCCGCCGTGCTCGGTTGAAGGTTCAAACGTTTCGCGCACATGATCGGGCACAAACAGGGCGACGCCCCCAGGCCGGCAGTGGCTAAAGGCTGTCTCCAGGGCCTGGCGTAACTCCGCGAGGGTGGTCATATAATCAATGGCGTCGTGAATGAAGACGGCATCAAATAGGCGGCCCAGCCGGAGGGTGCGCATATCCCCTTGTACGTGCTCACATTCGGGGTTGAGGCCGCGGCTGACCGCCAGCATCTGCGGGGAGAGGTCGGTCAGGGTCACTTGAGCAAACAAGGATTTGAGATAAAAGGCATTGTTGCCGCCCCCACAACCCAACTCCAGCAAGGCCGGTGCGGGGGGCAGGCCGGCCTCTAAAAACAGCCGCTTAAAAAAATCGGCTTCGTCCTCATAATCCTCCGGTGGCGAGAGCAAAGGCCACCACTGCGCTAGTTCATGGTAGAGTTTTGACATGAGCCTCCTGACCCGTTACGCTCGGCAAAGCGATCTTCGATCCAGCCTACCGTTAGAACACCGGATTCATTGCGCGCATCGTGGCCCACACCGGGCAGCCGGACGAACTGAACATTTTCTCCTGCCGCACATCGTCGGGCCACATCCACCTCACTCAACTCAATTGGAATAAGGGTATCGGCGCTGCCATGCGTAATGAGCAGCGGTACGGTGATGGGGCCGCGAGGGGTGTTTTGGTCAATGATCGTGCGCCACGGCTCTGTTGCCAACAGATCAACACTCAAATATTCAGATGGTTTCAACAGGGTACCAAGCTTTAGAAAGGCGGCAGGCGTGGAAACACACGTCGTGGCCATACGTTCAAATTGAGCGCGTTGTTCTGGTTTAATGATGGCGTCCAGGTTGGCCTCTGGATAGACATGGCTCCAGGCGTACACCGCTTCCGATATAAAAACCCCGCCGCCCTGGTCATCCATTTTGGCCTGGATAATCCCGGCCAGATTGATCGCCGGGGCCGAAGCCGCTGCGGCCACGAGTTCCAATTCGGGGGCGTAGGCTGCGGCAGACTGGGCGGCCCACAGCGCCGCCTGGCCTCCTTGCGAGGCGCCCCAGACCATAAAACGATCTCCGGCATTCACCTCTAACTGCTGCGCCGCGCGAACCGAATCAAGGATAGCGGTGGCGGATACATTTCCCACCAGATAGGGATGAACTCCCGGTGTTCCGAGGCCCAGGTAGTCCGTCGCTGCCACCACAAAACCTTCCCGGATCATCAGCTCGACCACCGGGGTTTGTTTGTACGGGTCTGGAGTGTGGCTGACCGCGCACTCAGGCAGAACGCCAACGGTTCCGTGCGCCCAGGCGATCACCGGGCGGGGCGCTGGGCCGGGGTCTTGTGGCGCAACCACGACTCCGGTCACCGCTATCGGCCCGCCGTTGATGCCGGTGGAAAGGTACATGATGCGCCAGGCCACGGCCCCTGCGGGCAGATTATCGCTGAGCAGTTCCTTGCGGATAATTGTACCCGGTGCTCCTGCCGGCAGCGGGTTTGGCGGCGTATAAAAGGCAGGCGGCGGGAGCGCCGTAGCCGCCTGTTGAAAGCGCCAGACCAACACCCCACCAGCAATGATCACCAGGATACAGCCCCATACCAGCCAGCGAACCCATAGCCTCAACCCGCTCCACCAAGCTGTCAAGTGCCCCATCAGGTTACTTGCGCTTTCTGCTTAATGGTGCTCATTTCACTGCTCGAGGCGGGGGTCTTACCGGCGGTCATGATTTGCCGGCGGCCTGTTGCGGAAGGTCAACATGGACCCCAGCGACTCCTTCAAATTCTCGAACTGCTCCTTGAGATTCGCTAGTCGCTCGGCCGGGATACTGGTCAGTGCTTGTCTCCCGCCCAGGCCGGAGAGCAACGTCGAGTAGCTTTGGGAGAGCTTATCCAGCAGTTTCTGGCTCTCCTGGAGCCTGGTTTCGACCGTGCCCAGTTCGGCGTCGGGGAAGTTGCCAAACTCATACTCAAAGATTTCGTTCTTGATTTCCCCCAGGAAGGCCCGGTGTAATTCGACGGCCAGATACTTGTTGATTAACTTGACCCGGCCCTCCTTGGCCAGCCGTCTGACGCTGACCGTAATGTGCGTTGAGTTGAGGACGCGCAAGGGTCGAAATTGGCTGGCCCGTTTAACAAAATCGTGATCCTCGGCCATTTTGAGGCTTTCGTCAAAACCGCCCACCCGCCTGAACAGCCTGCGCGAGACCAGGATGCAAAAACCCGGCGCATGCGGGTCCAGGAACTGCCCAAGCTGGATGGCCAGATTGGCAAAATCGTGCAATAACTTGTCAACCGGGTCCTCAGACAGCGGTATCACTTCACAGGTGGCCAGATCAAGGTAACGTTCTTCAATTTCGGCATAGGCATCGTGGAGAAAAGCCGGCGGCACTCTCACATCGGCATCCAGGAAGAACAGAAACTCTCCCTGGGCCACCCTGGCCCCGTTATTCCGGCCGGCAGCCGGCAGTCCACCGGGCACGACTGTGGCCCCATAGTCGCGCGCTATTTCCTGCGTCCGGTCAGACGAGCCGGCGTCGGCCACGATAATCTCATAATCGTCAAAGGTCTGTTGGCGCAGGTCGCCCAGCAATTTGGGGAGGAGGATGGCCTCGTTGAGGGTGGGAATGATGACGCTTATTTTCATACAGCTTGCGCTCCTGTAGTCGTCGTATAATCTGTTTTATCAGGCATCCCCATCATACCACACTTCCCTGGTAGAATCTAGGGTTATCATAAAAGATTGGCTTTTTGGCCTCAGGGCGTGGTATACTTAGCCCCTGTGTTTTCTATAGATGTCCATAAAAGTTTTTTCCCGTAATCAGGTAGCAAAGTAGCAAGTAGCAGGTTGCTACATGTTACCTTGCTACTTTGCCCCTGGCGAAAACTTTTCTGGAGGACTATACCTTTAAACTGACCGTGCCTTTAAGGAGAATTTGTGGAACAAGAATTATTCGACACCCTGGCCGAACTGGAAATGAAAGCAGCCAAACAATCCCTGCTGGACCCGGACTCGGCCAAATTTTTGTCAATCCTGGCTGTTACCAACAAAGCCAAAATCATGGTCGAAGTGGGCAGCGGCGTGGGCTACTCGACCCTGTGGCTGGCCTACGCTGCCTCTGTGACCGGCGGCAAGGTGATTAGCTGTGAAATTGACCCAGCCAAAGCCGAAGAAACCCGCGCCAATCTGGCTAAAGCCAATCTGACGAATTTTGTAGAAATTTTAGTTGGAGATGCGCGGACCACCCTCCGCCAACGGAGTGAGCCGGTGGATTTGCTCTTTATTGACGGCGATTATGGCCAATACGAAACCTATTTTGATGTGGTTTACAAGCGGATGAATATCGGCTCGACGGTGGTGGCTGATAAAGTGGTGGCCCACGAAAATGATCTGGCCGATTACACCACCTACGTCCAAAACCACCCCAACCTCGAAAGCGTGACCATTCCTTTGGGGCAGGGGTTGGAGGTTACAGTTAAAATCTCCGATTAGCAGCGGCGAGGGAACTAAAGGAACTGAGGGAACTTAATTTCATCAGTTCCTTTAGTTCCTTCAGTTCCCTTTATCTTCGGTCAGCGAATGTCTAAACGTGTGATTATCCTTTTTCTTGACGGGGTTGGCCTCGGGGAAGCGGATCCCGAGGCCAATCCATTTATGCATGCTGAACTGCCGGCGGTGCAATCGCTGCTGGGTGTGTCGCATCTCACCCGCGAAGCCGCCGGCACAGTGACGAGTCAGGCGGCTTTGTTGGGGCTGGATGCGCAGTTGGGCGTCCCCGGCCTGCCTCAATCGGCTACGGGACAAACCACCATTCTGACCGGGCGCAACGCTCCGGCAGCCCTGGGTGAACATTACGGCCCCTACCCCAACCCCATGCTGCGCGACCTGCTGGCCCAGGAAAGCATCTTCAAAATATTACTCCGGGCCGGGCAGCCGGTGGCTTACGCCAACGCTTATCCCGTTCGTTTTCTGGATCGAGTGCAGCGTGGCAAGGGCCGGTTGAGCGCCAACACCCAGGCTGCGTTCATGGCCGGCTTGAAATTACGCAGCGGCGAGGACCTGCGCCGGGGCCGGGCCGTCGCGGCCCTGTTCAGCAACGATTTTTGGCCGGAAGCGGACTTTACCCTGCCGTCGCTCGATGCCCGCCAGGCCGGGGCGCAGCTCGCCGCCCTGGCCGAGGATCATACCCTGACCTACTTTGAATTTTGGTACTCTGACTTTTTGGGGCACAAAATGGAGCGTGAGGAGTCGCTGAAGGTATTGGGCATGCTCGACGATTTTCTGGCCGGGATTCTGGAGCGACTGGACCTATCGAACTCGCTGCTGCTGGTGGTCAGCGATCACGGCAACTTTGAGGATTGGACCACCCCCAAACATACTCTCAATCCCGCGCTAACCCTGCTGGCCGGAGCCAGTTTTGAGGCCCTGGTTCCGCGCCTGCACTCGCTGGCGGATATTAAACCGGCGGTTTTGGCTTACCTGGGCGTCCAACAATAAGATAAACTGGAAAACTGCACCCTAAGTAGCGCGGAACGAAGTGGAGCGCATATCGAAGGGTGCAGTTTAGCGACGACTAGGTGAAAAGGCAACACCCTTCGATACGGTTCGCTTCGCTCACCTACTCAGGATGCTGCTTACTTTATGATCTTGGGTGAACAATCTCCAATCTCAATACAGGAACATCGGCTTCTGATTGACCCGGCGCACTTTGGGCCGGTAGGCGTCAACGTCGTAGAGTTCATCCACATCGACCCGCTTGACCCCTTCAGACAGGATGTTGGCCGGCACATTGGTATACTTGCCGTCCTTCAAGGCCACCATCCGGCCAAAGGTTTTCTCCTGGATCAGGTCCATGGCCATGTGGGCGTAATTGAACCCGACCATCAAATCAATCGCGTCGGGCGCGCCGGAGCGCATCAAATAGGCCACTTGCTGGTAGATGGTATTCTGGCCGGTAATCTTTTTGATGGCGTCGCCCGTGATGGCCCCAATGCCGCCCAGTTTTTTGTGGCCGTAGGCGTCGGCCTGGCCGTACTCGATGATTTTACCGCCGATCATCGAGGCCCCTTCGGAGATGGTCATAATGGCATAGTTGCTGGGGTTGTTATTTTTATCCTGGAGGAGCTGCGCCGCCAGCTTTTCCGGGTCAAACGGCACTTCGGAAATAATCGCCCGGTCCACGTCGGCCAGATAGGCCGAAATCAGCGACGTTTCGCCGGAGTTCCGGCCAAACAGTTCAATAATCCCAATCCGCTCGTGCGACCCGACCGAGGTGCGCAAGCTGTGGATAAAGTTGACGCTGCGGGTCACTGCCGTTGAAAAGCCGATACAGTAATCGGTGCCGTACACATCATTATCCATCGTTTTGGGGACCGCCACGACCGGCACCCCTTCCACGTGCAGGCGATGGCCGTAGCTCAGCGTGTCGTCGCCGCCGATGGGAATCAGCACATCAATACCCAGATGTTCCAGATTTTTGAGGACGTGGGGGGTAAAATCACGAATATCGCTGGCGTCCGGCTGCCAATCCGGCTCGCGCAAAAATTCGGGGATATCGCCGGCTTTGACCTTGCCGGGATTGGTGCGCGAAGTATGCAAAAATGTGCCGCCGGTGCGGTCAACGGTGCGGACCGCCTGCCTGTCCAGCGGGATTAACCACTTTTTGGCGCTGGTTTCATCCGCCGGGTTGTAATTGAGCAAACCGCCCCAACCCCGGCGAATCCCAATCACGCTGTGGCCTTCGTCTACTGCGCGATTGACCACAGCTTTAATACAAGGATTCAAACCCGGCACATCGCCGCCGCCGGTTAAAATACCGATTTTCATTTTTCTCACTCCTTGCCCGGCTATTCTACCCAAACATCGGTGACATTAATCCGGGCCAGTAATTCTTTCAAATACTGGGTTGCCTGTGTGGTTTGATTGGGGAAATCAATCCGAATTTTTTTCGACCCCTCTGGAATGTAGAGGCTAAAACGGTCATTCCCTGGCCGCTCAGTCAGCAGAACAAACACCTGGCGCAGCCGGTGTTTATCCTGAACCAAGTTGTTGGTGCGCGGGATAGTGATGTGCAGCCAGCGCGACACCGCCGGTGGAGCGACAGGCGGTTCTTCTAGCGGTGGTGGGGGTGGTGGTGGTGCAGCTTGATAAGCAGCCGTTTGCTCAGCGATGTGGCCGTTGGTTTTGCCGTTGCCATTGGCTCCGGGCAAGGCCGGCGGCGGTGCATCGGCGGCGGCGTGATAGCTGGTCAGCTCGCTGGTGATGCTGTCGGCCAGAATCTTGGGGGGACGGCCTTCTTGGGCGTCCACTTTGCCTCGCACCATGATCAAGCGGCCTTCGGCCAGCAGTTCCTTGTGGGCAGCATAAGGGCGCGGAAAAACCACAATTTCGCGGCTGGTCTGGGTGTCTTCGATTTCCACAAAGGCCATCGGCTCGCCTTTTTTGCTCTGGTGCAGCCGCACCGAGATGACCACCCCAGCTACGTTGACCTGCTTGCCGTGCATCGTTTCATCCAACTCGCTCAGCAGGGTGGAGTTGGCGGCTTTGATTTCGCTCAAATATTTTTGCATGGGATGATCAGATAAGTAAGTACCAACCAACTCCTTTTCCCAGGCCAGAATCTCCTTCTGACTTATCTCCGGCGCTTCCGGCAGCGGGTAAAGAATCGAGCCGGTCTGTGGCGCATCGAAGCTGCCCATATCGAACATGCTGATCTGGCCCACCGAAGCGGCTTTATGGGTCGAACTGGACAGATTAATCATGCGGTCCACCAGGGCCAATAATTGGCTGCGCTTCACCCCAAAGCTGTCCAGCGCCCCCACCTTGATCAAGCCTTCCAGCGCCCGGCGGCCAATGTGCCGCAGGTCAATCCGGTTGCAAAAGTCGTCAATATCGGCAAACGGCCCGTTTTGATCCCGCACGGCCAAAATTTCCTCGATGGGGCCTTCGCCCACATTTTTGATGGCGCTCATACTAAAGCGAATGGCCGGTCCGCTGTCTCGATCTTCGATGGTAAAATCAATCCGGCTGCGGTTGATGTCGGGCGGCAGCACCGGGATGCCCATCGTCCGGCACTCGCCGACCAGTAGACCGATTTTGTCGGTGTTGTTGCGCTCGACGGTGAGCAGGGCGGCCATGTACTCCACCGGGTAGTGGGCTTTGAGATAGGCCGTCTGGCATGTGACCAGGGCGTAATCGGCGGCGTGGGCTTTGTTGAAGCCGTAGCGGGCAAAGAACTCGATATCGCTGTAAATGGCTTCGGCCACCTCTTTTTCGATGCCGTTGGCGACCGCCCCGGCGACAAACATCGAGCGGTGCTCGTCAATTTTGGCCTTGATTTTCTTGCCCACAGCCTTGCGAATCTGGTCGGCCTCGCCGGGGGCGTAGCCGGCCAACTGCGAGGCAATCTGGATAATCTGCTCCTGGTAAACGATGATGCCGTACGTTTCGCTCAGGATGGACTCCAGCCGGGGGTGCTTGTACTCAACCGGCTCTTTGCCGTGCATGCGGGCAATGTAGGTGGGAATGTATTCCATTGGGCCGGGACGGAACAGCGAGATGGCGGCGACGATGTGCTCAAATTTGGTCGGCTTCATCTCGGTCAGCACCCGGCGCATGCCCGTGCCTTCCACCTGGAAGACGCCGGTCACATCACCCTTGGCCAGCAGTTCAAAGGCTTTTTCGGGCGGGGGATAGTGGGGCAGGTTTTTAAACGCCTCCGGCTGATCCATCGGAATATTGGTCAGGTCGAAATCCAGACCGTGCCGTTCCTTAATCAGTTCGGCGGCTTTACGCATGATGGTCAGGGTGGACAGGCCCAAAAAGTCAACCTTGAGCAGGCCGATGGACTCGCAAATGGGAAATTCAAACTGCGTCACCGTTTCGGTAATCACCGAACCCTGCGCCCGCATAACCGGCACATATTCGGTCAGCGGCTTGTCGGTGATGATGACGGCGGCGGCGTGAACGGAGGAATGGCGGGCCACGCCTTCCAGGGTGCGGGCAAAGTCAACCAATTCCTGCACGTGCTCGGCCTGCTCGTACTGGCCCTTAAGTTCGGCGCTGTAAAATTCGTGTTCCGGGTTGAGGGCGTCGTCAATGGTGCAGGGTTTGCCGGGGATGGCGGTGATGTGCTTGGCCAGCACGTCCACTTCGCTCAGCGGGACATCCATAGCCCGGCCCACATCGCGGATGGCGGCGCGGGCTTTCATCCGGCCAAAGGAAACAATCTGGGCCACCCGGTCGGGGCCGTAACGCTCGATGGTGTAGCGAATCATCTCTTCGCGCTGGTCATCGGGGTAATCCAGGTCAAAATCGGGCATAGAGATGCGGCCGGGGTTGAGAAACCGCTCAAAAATGAGGGCGTGACGCAGCGGGTCAATCAAGGTGATGCCGGTGGCGTAGGCCACAATCGAGCCGGCCCCGGAGCCGCGCACATTCCACCAGATGTTGCGCTCGCGGGCGTAGCGGCACAAATCCCAGACAATCAGGTAGTAGATAGCAAAGCCCATGCTGTTGATGATGTTGAGTTCGTGCTCCATCCTGGCCTGGATTTCGGGCGAATGGGCGTGGTCGCCGTATCTATCAACCAGCCCTTTTTCGGTCAGGTAGCGCAGGAAGCCGGAGTAATCTTTGCTTTCCTTGAAGCGGCGCGGCATGACCTCGTCGGGCAGGTGGTCGGTGGGCAGCTCGGGCAGGTGAAAGCTGCTGTCTTCCAAATCTACGGCGCACATCTCGGCAATTTTGAGCGAGTTGGTAAAGGCGCTGTCCGGCAGGTCAACCAGGGGCCGGAAAATGGCTTTTAATTCCTCCAAACTTTTGAGGTAGTAGCTGCCGTCGGACATTTTCATGCGGTTGGGCTGTTTAATCAGCGAGCCGGTCTGGATGCACAAGAGGGTATCGTGGGCCTTGGCCTCGGCCTCGGTTACGTAATGGACATCATTGGTGACAAGCAGCGGGATTTCGTGCCGTCCGGCCCAATCAAACAAAGTTTTGTTGATGCGGGTCAGTTCGGGGATGCTGTGTTCTTGCAGCTCCACGTAAAAACGGTCACGGCCAAATACGTCCAGATACCAGCGCAGCCGCTCCAATGCTTTTTCTTCCTGCGGCGGGCGGCCCTCGCTGACCAGCAGCGCAGGAATTTCGGCAGCCATGCAGCCGGTGGTGCAAATCAGGCCCTCGGCGTGGGCGGCCAGGTAGTCGGCGTCAATACGGGGGCGGTAGTAAAAGCCCTGCATCTGGGCGTCGCTGCAAATTTGGAGCAGGTTTTTGTAGCCGGTCATGTTCTGCGCCAGCAGCAGCAGGTGATGGCGGACGTTGTCTTTTTGCGGGTCCCGGTCACGCATGCTGCGGCCATGCGGGGTCAGATAAGCTTCCACGCCGATGATCGGCTTGACGTTCTGCTTTTTGCAGTTGCGGAAAAATTCAATCGCCCCATGCATCACCCCGTGGTCGGTCAGGGCCAGGGCCGGCTGGCCCAGTCGAGCCGCTTCCTTGGCCAGGTGGTCGGTTCGACCCAGGCCGTCGAGCAGGGAGTATTCGCTGTGTACGTGCAGGTGAACAAAGTCGCCCATAAGTTTAGCCTCGATTTATAATCCGGGAGGATTGGAAGGTTGGAAGGTTGGTTAGGATTTACCAATCTTCCAACCTTCCAGGCTTTACCGAATTTGGTTGTCAAACTAAAAAAGCCATATTCGTCAAAAGGAGTTACGTTTTACGTTTTAGATAGTATTCGGAAGAAGGACACCACTAAATGTGGTATTTTTCCGGGTGGAAGTTCTATATCTTGTGGAATTACACGGAAAATAACAGAACAAATGTTTTGATTGACCCTTTCTATTATACCACAGCTTGAAACTTTTAGGATAATTATTACCGACTTTATTTAGCCAACACCGCAAATTTTAAGGTGTTCAAGCAGGCTGATTTATGTTATAATCAAACTATGCAAATCAATAGGGAGTATAGAAATGATAGTTACAAAGACCTCATCTTTACAAACAGCCATAGAAATAGTTGAACAACTATCCCCGGAAGACCAAGCCGAGCTTTTGAAGATTATCTATCGTCGGCTGGTCGAACAGCGCCGGGAGCGCTTGGTGGAAGAAGTAGCAGAAACTCGCCAGGCTTATCAAACCGGCCAGGTGCGCCGGGGGACGGTGGATGAGTTGATGGCGGAGTTGGAAATCAGCCTTCACTTGGGTATTGAAGAAAGAAATCCGCTATATCTGGTTTAATTTGAGGGAGAGGGGATGAGTAATAATCATGCGTATTATTTATACTCGCCACGCTAAACAACGCATGGAACAAAGAAAAGTGACGCCGGAACAGGTTGAGGAAACGATAGAGTCGCCCCATGATATTTTGCCCGGCGATAATGGCGAGGAAATCGCCATCAGACGATATGAGAACTATGAGGTACGTGTAGTGTACGAAGAAACAGAAGCCAATACAGTAGATAATATTCGTAATAAGGGATAAGGCTGCCCTCCCCCTACCCCGGTGATGAAACTTAACCAACTAAACCGGGTAAGCGATGACGAATTTGACGGTTCACCAAGCCAGCCACAGCCACAACCC